>Ga0222706_1000027_pt1 | contig 85447 bp, 76 predicted proteins | sample AntAcemetage1572_FD_179829 | JGI IMG/M metagenome (GOLD analysis project Ga0222706, IMG submission 179829) | Saline water microbial communities from Ace Lake, Antarctica - #1572 | ecosystem: Environmental > Aquatic > Non-marine Saline and Alkaline > Saline | place: Antarctica: Ace Lake...
AGATTTACTCACAGGATACCTGAAACAGGAGCTTCGAAGCCCTTCTGTTAAGTTCTCTTGCTCACGAGACTGAGTCGCATGATTTTTCATCATGCGAAATTTTAGATGGTTCTGCGTAAGTCCTATTAGCGTTATTGAACACGTAAAGAAGGTGTCTGACCTTAACGGCACCTCAATCAATCTCGTTGATCCGTATATTTCTTTTTTTGCCTGGCATGCACTTCAGCCTATATCTGCTGACGTACTACGATTTATGCAAGGCTACCTCGCTGGAAACATTCCTGAATCCGTGAGTTCATATAGAAGCCTGGGGTCAGGTCTTGCAATCACACATACAGCCTAACCCTGCATTCGAGAGGGACAGCCCGGAAGCAGGCTGCCCCTCAATTTGAACGTTAGGCCCCACAAGACACCCCCGTCGAGTTCGCCTGCTCCCGCACGTCCACCGCTCATGGACACCCCTACGCCGCAGCCTGACAATCCAATTCCATCGCAGTTGCACTCTCGCCCGGGACACAGCATGTATCCAATCTACGAAATCGATGACGCTCAAGCGGCCAACATCATGGCCACGCAAGAGAACTACCTCAACGACATAAAGGCTCGAGAGATCAAGCCCGCAAAGCTGTCGGAGACGATTTCGGCCTTTGCGAACGCCGCGGGCGGAGATGTCTATATCGGCATCGGCGAAGACAAGGCCGCGAACTTGCGAACTTGGAAAGGCTTCGATAATCCCGAGCAAGCGAATGACTTCTTTCATACGCTGTTTCAGGCGCATCCGTTCGGGAATCACATCAAGTTTGAATTCCTACAAAACAAAAACCTTCCAGGACTGGCTCTCCACATTACTGTGAAGAAGGTCAAAGAGATCGTTAAGTCGTCCTCTGGCGAAGTCTATGTGAGAGTAAACGCTGGGAAGCAGAAGATTGACACGCAGGAAAAGCTAAAACGGCTGGAGTTGGACAAAGGGATCATCACGTTCGAGAACGAATGGGTCGAAGTCCCCTTGCCGAAGATTGAGAACAGTCTCTCGATTCTGAACTTCTTGATCAATGTGATTCCAACCGGCGAGCCGCTGACGTATCTCAACAACCAGGAGTTGGTCAAGGAAGGCCATGCGCGAGTTTCCGGTGTTCTTCTGTTTTGCGATGAGCCCGCAGTCTTCCTGCCGAAGAGAAGCAGCATAAAGATCGCACGCTACAAGACAAAGGATGACGACATCGGGCGCGAGTTTCTTGATGGCAATCCCATAACAGTCGAGGGCGATGCGTACAACTTGGTGTACAGCGCAGTCACTCAAACCAAGAAGGTCATCGAAGGCGTGAAGCGCTTGGGCGAGGAAGGCCTAGAAGCCGTTGAATACCCCGAAGAAGCGCTGCATGAGGTCATTACAAATGCGGTTCTACATCGCGACTACAGCATTGTTGCTGATGTGCAAATACGAGTCTTTGACAATCGAGTCGAGGTCGAAAGTCCTGGCAGATTGCCAGGTCACGTGACCACAGCAAACATTCTGGACTCGCAAAGTGCGCGGAACCCAGCGCTGGTTCGCCTCATCAACAAGTTTCCTAACCCTCCCAACAAGGATCTCGGCGAAGGTCTAGATACTGCCTTTCGGGCAATGGAGACATTGCGTCTAAAGCCTCCACTCATCCTCGAAAAGGACGCGTCGGTTCTGGTGGTGATTCGCCATGAGTCTCTCGGCTCACCGGAAGAACTCGTGATGCGGTACATGGAGGATCATGAGGAAATCACAAACACCGTCGCAAGAGATATAACTGGAATCAAGAGCGAGAACAGCATGAAGAATGTGTTCTTGAGGCTCAAGGCGCGGCACATGCTCGAACCGATTCCGGAAAGGAAAGGCTCAGCATCTGCGTGGAGGAAGCCTGTCGTTGCCGCGCAAGATGATGCGAGTCCGGTCGCGTAGCCGTGCGAGTGGGGCCTAACCCTTCAATCGAGAGGCATGCCCCGGCAAGCCGGGTCATGCCTCTCATCTCAAACGTTAGGCAGCACAATCACCCTCTTTTGACCTTGTAATTAGGGTCAGATTCCAATTAATCACAGCTTGGCCGACTCAAGCCGCCATGAACGAACCGGTCGGAGCGCCCTTGCTAGATTCGACAAGGCAACCCCTCAACATAGTAATTAGGGTCAGATTCCAATTAATCACACATCAGGTGGCAACGATCAGCGGATAGTCAAAGGCCTCACGGACTGGCGGTGGAGCAGTGCCGCCCTCATCGGATTGGGCCTCAATAAGTTTTTTGGCCACGTCGCGTGCGATTTCCAAGGTTTCTTGAATGGAGCGACCTTGAGCGACCAGCCCTTGTGCGTCGTCGCTGGTGGCCAGGTAGACGCCCTCGGACAGCTTTTCGATGTGCAACTGAATCACGTGTTCCATGGTGAAAGCTCCTGATGTACGGTGCGGCGGCGGTGCGTCTAGGCCCAAGTCAAGCGGCCGCAGAAAAGTCACCACAGACCCAGGCAGCCGGTTGACGGGCGTTGGCGACGAGCAAATTTGTAAGGCGCGACCACGCCAACCCTTACGGCACCCGAGGCCACAGCACCAACATTTGTATCGGCTGCCTGAGCGCAGCCGCAATGGTGTGAGCCTCGTCGGTCCAGCTGCCCTAGCCGGTGAATAAATCGGCGCGCACCGCGCCGACGATGGCGCCGCCGGTGTCTTGGGCCATCACCGAGCGCTGGATGACACCCATCCGTAAACTCCGGTCGTGCGTCCTTCCACCGCTCTCCTCCAACACCGCGCAGCCATCCACCGGGCAACAGGCCGGTTTCGCGCGACCAATCCACGCGTGATGGGCTCGGTACTGCACGGCAACGACACCGATGCCAGCGATCTGGATTTGCTCGTGGACCCCATGCCCAGCGCCACGCTGTTTGACCTCGGTGGTTTGCAAGACGAGCTGGAAGAACTGCTGGGTGTGAGGGTGGACGTGGTGACGCCGCGTGATCTGCCGGAGCGCTTTCGGGCGCAGGTGCTTGCTGAGGCCCAGCCGGTATGACCGCTGACAACGGCTGCACGACTACCTGGACCACATGCGGCAGGCTGTGGCAGATGCCCGCAGTTTCGTCGACGGCATGGGCTTGACCGAGTTTCTGGAGGACAAACGCACGCAGCAGGCGGTGGTGATGAGTCTGATCGTGTTGGGCGAAGCGGGTACCAAGGTGATGGAGCGCCACGCAGACTTTGCAGCAGAGCACAGCGATATTCCGTGGCGTAACCGGATTGCTCACGGCTATTTCGACATTGATCTGGTAGTGGTCTGGGACACGGTGCAGACCGCCTTGTCCACGCTGGCAGGTCAGCTGGCCCAGCTCAACCCAGAGTGATCAAACCGGTCGAAACACCCTTGCCCGATTTGACCAAGCAGACCCTTACGGCACCCGAGGCCACAACACCCACATCTGCAACGGCTGCTTGAGTGCCGCCGCCGTGATGTAAGCCTCGTCGGTCCAACTGCCCCACCCGGTGAACAGATCAGCCCGCACCGCGCCAACGATGGCGCCGCCGGTGTCTTGCGCCATCACCAGGCGCTGGATATTGAGCGTGGGACCTTGGGTGGCGAGCCAGACGGGAGTGCCGTAGGGAATGCTTTTCGGGTCGACAGCGATGGAACGGCCGGGGGTGAGCGGCACGCCCTGGGCGCCGCGCGGGCCGAAGCGGGCGTCGAAATCATTCAGCGTTTCTTCGCGAAAGAACACGGTGCGCGGGTTGCTCCAGAGCATGTCGTTCAGACGCTGCGGGTTGCGCGCGGCCCAAACCTTGATGGCGGCCCAGCTCGCGTCGGTGATGGCGCGCTGGTCGAGCAGCCAGCGGCCCACGCTTTGGTAAGGCTGGCCGTTGTGGGCGGCGAAGGCCACGCGCACCTGGCGCTGGCTGCCGTCGGGCTCGGTGATATTGAGACGGCCGGAGCCCTGGATTTGCAGGATGAGCGCGTCGATCGGGTCGGCCAGCCAGGCGATTTCGCGGCCTTTGAGCGCGGCCTGGGCGGTGGCATCGCTGTCGATCTGCTGGCGGGTGAACCAGGGCTGGCCTCTGGGCATGGCGAGCAGGCTGGGCGGCGGCGCGTGCAGCGGCGTGCGGTGGGTTGCGCTGGGTTGGCGGCGCGCGTCCATGATGGGTTCGTAGTAACCGGTGAGCAGGCCGCTGGGCGGTGTGCCGTCGGGCTCGGTGACGCGGTAGGGTTGCAGGCGGCGCATCACCCAGGCCTGCTGCTCTGTGTCGGTGGCGATGCTGAGCTGGCGCACCTCGGCGCACAGCGCGGCTTGGCCGGGCGCGGGCCGCTCGCAGCCACGCACCCAGGCGTTCCACACCGCGTGCAGGCCATCTGCCCCCCAGCCAGGCAGATCGGCCCAACGCACCGGCACCCAGCGGCTGCCCACGCGCTGGATGGCGGGCGGCAACGGTGCAACGTCGGGCGGCACAGCGATCGGCGGGATGTCCGCCGGGGCGGGCGGGATTTCAGCGACGGGGGTGGCGCAGGCGATCAGGCTTCCTACAATGCCCACCACCACCGCGAGCCGCCAGCCGCGCGCGCGCAAAAGCCCGCTCCCTTCGTCCACCCCTTGTTTGTGATCGTCCATTGCCGCCATGACCTTGTTGTTGCTTGAAGCGCTTGGCGCACTGGTGTTGCTGGTGTTCATTGTCTGGTGGACCATGTTTTCGGGTCGCAAGAAAGGGGAGCTGCCAGCGCATGCCGAGCAGGAGAAAGTGCAGGCGTCAGCACAGCAAGCCAAGGCTCAGGACAGCAAGCCACCGACCCCCTGAAGCCGGTTGCAGCGCTCACAGCAGCCGCAGCGCATTGGCCAGCTCGACGGCCGACTTCACATCCATCTTGTCGAACACGCGCGCGCGGTGCACCTCGACCGTGCGCACGCTGATGTCGAGCTGATCGGCTACCAGCTTGTTCGGTAGGCCATCGGCCACCAGCCGCACGACATCGCGCTCGCGCTCGGTGAGGCTCTGCAGCCGCTGCCGCACCTGGCGCTGCAAAGCCCGCTGCGCGATCGCCTGGGCCGAGCGCTCCAGTGCCTGCTCAACGCGATCGACCAGCAGGTTGTCGGAAAACGGCTTTTCGCAAAAGTCGAAGGCGCCGCGCTTGACCGCGTCCACCGCGGTGGGCACGTCGGCGTGGCCACTGAGAAAAATCACCGGCAGCACCGCTTGCCACGGCAACGCCAGCAGCTGCTCGAACAGCACCAGCCCGCTCTGGCCGGGCATGCGCACATCGAGCAGCACGCAGCTGGGCCGACTGGGCTCGCGCTGCCAGCCGCTGGCCTGCGCCAGAAATGCCTCGGCGCTCTCGTAGGGCTCGCTCAGCAGGCGGCGGGTACGCAGCAACCAGCCCAGCGCCTCGCGCACGACCGCGTCGTCATCAACCAGGTAAATCTTGGCGTCGGGGTGCGCGGTCATGGGGCGGATGATAGAGCGTCGGTTGTGTCCGGCTCGGGTGCCGGCTCGGCGGCGAGCGTGAAGCGAAACACCGTGCCGCGCGGCTGGACGGGCTCGAACACCAGGCTGCCGCCGTGTTGCTCGATCACGGTGCGGCACAGCGACAGGCCCAGCCCCATTCCCTCGGGCTTGGTGGTGAAAAACGGGGTGAACAGCCGCGCCTGTACCGCCTCGCTCAGGCCCTCGCCGTGGTCGGTCACCGAGAACGCGATGCCGCCGCGCGGCGCGCTGGCCGATGCGGGCACAGCGTTGACTTCAATGCGCAACACGCGCAGACCAGACGCAGGATCGGGATCGCCCTCGGGCATGGCCTGCATGCCGTTGCGTGCCAGGTTGATCAGAACCTGCTCGATCAGCGTGCGGTCGCAGCGCAGCTGGGGCAGGCCGGGCGCCACCTCGATCTGCACCCGGATGCCCAGCTTTTTGGCCTGCAGGCCGATCAGCGGCGCGACACCCTCCACCAGATCGCTGGGGTCCAGAGCCTCGCGGCTGTGCTCTCGCCGGCGCACGAAGTCGGCCACGCTTTTGATCACACGCCCAGCGCGCTCAGCCTGCTCGCCGATGCGCTGAATCGCTTGGCGCAGCTCGGCGGGCGACAGATCTTGCGGCGGATCGTCGAGCAGGTTCAGCGCGCCCGAGGCGTAGCTGGCGATGGCGGCCAGCGGCTGGTTCAGCTCGTGGCTCAGCAGCGAGGCCATTTCGCCCACGGTGGTGAGCCGCGCGGTGGCCTGTAGCCGGTCCAGCGAGGCGCGGCTCTGGTCTTCGATCCGGCGCTGTTCGGTGATGTCGAGCACCGCGCCGAGGTGGCCGGTCTGTGCGCCTTGGGCGTCGATCAGCGGCGCCTCGACGACCAACACCGAAAAGCGGGTGCCGTCGCGGCGCTGGAACACCCATTCGTGGCCTTCGCGCGGTGCCGCCTGGCCGGCCATCAGCGCGTGGTGGTGTTGCTGGTATTCGTCCACCCGCTCGGGCGGCCACCAAGGCGCGGGCAAGCCCGAGCCGATGATCTCCTCGGCGCTGTAACCCACCATCTGGCAAAAGGCCGGGTTCGCGTAGCTGATGCGCCCGGTCATGTCGCGCGCGCGCAACCCGGTGACCAGCGAGTTCTCCATCGCTTTTCGAAACGCGAGTGCCTCGGCCACTTCAAGCTCGGCGCGCTGGCGCAGGCGCATGTCGCGCCCCAGCAACGCCACCACCAGCAGCAGCGCCAGCGAGAGCAAGCCCACCACGGCGGTGAGCACGTTGGGAAACAGGCCCAGCGGGCGCAGCGGCGCTTGCAGCCAAAGGTTCAGCGTATGGCCGGGCAGATCGAGCAGCACCCGTACCGCCATGGTTTTGCTACCGGCGGGGGTTTGACCCTGCGACGCCAGCGGCTTGCCATCGGCCTCGTAAAAAGACAGCGCACGCCCGCGCAGCAAATCTTTGTTGGCGAACTCCGAGAGCACGCCCGCCAGCGAATAGGTGGCCACCAGGAAGCCGTTGCGCAGCTCGGCGCGGCCGATCGGCAGGCACATGGCAATGAGCGCGGGGCCGCGGCCTTCGTCGGTGGGCCAGACGTGGCTGCTGGAGAACGCCGGGCCCGCCAGCAGGCGTGCGTTGTCGCAGGCTTGGCGCACCTCGGGCAGCGGTCGTTCGGTGCGCTCGGTGGCGTCATTCGGGCTGGCGAGATAGGGCGAATCTCGCTCGGCCAGCAGGCGGTAGCCGTTGCTGCGCCAGGCAAGGCGCACCAGCTCGCGGTGTGCCACCAGCAGCTCGCCCGCCGGCGCCTCCCAGTCTTCGGCGCGCGGCACGCTGCTGTGCAGCGCTTGCAGGGTTTGCACATTGCGCATCAGCTGGGCGCGGATGTCGCTGGCCAGCGCGGTGGCGTCGCGCTCCAGCGCGGCCCGGTCGCGCGCCTCCTCGAACTGGCTGGCCAGAAACACCAGCACCCCCAGCAACACCGCCACCAGCAGCAGCAGCGCCACCCAGAGTCCACTGCGGCGAGAGCGCAGCGCACTGGCCTGCGCGCTTGCCCAACGCCGGGCACGCCTGGGCCACGCGCCCTCCGCCGACTTCACCGCGCCGTTCACAGCCGCCGGTGTTGCAGCGAGGGCAGCTGTTCGCGCACGCTGGCCAGCCGGGCGTGGTCAATCTCGACCAGCACCACCCCCGGGCCCTCGGCCTGCAGCGCCATCACTTCGCCCCAGGGATCGATCACCATGCTGTGGCCCCAGGTGCGGCGGCCGTTTTCGTGCACACCGCCCTGCGCGCTGGCAATCACAAACGCCTGGTTTTCGATCGCACGCGCGCGCAACAGCACCTCCCAGTGCGCCTGGCCGGTGGTGTGGGTAAAGGCCGAGGGCACCAGCAACACATCGGCTGCAAGCGCGCGGTACAGCTCGGCAAAGCGCAGGTCGTAGCAGACGCTTTGGCCGATGCGCCACGCCTGGCCGCTGCGGTCGTGCAGCTCGAATGCGGTGGGCGTATCGCCCGCGCGCAGCACGGCCGATTCGTCGTAGCGCTCGCGCCCGTTGTCGTAACGAAACAGGTGGATCTTGTCGTAGCGGCTGGCGCACTGGCCCTTGGGCGAATAGGCCAGCGAGGCGTTGGCCACGTGGCTCGGGTCGTCGGTGGCCATGGGCAAGGTGCCGCCCACGATCCACAGCTTGAGGTCGCGCGCGACATCCTCCAGGAAGTCTTGCACCCGGCCCAGCCCACGGGTTTCGGCCAGCACCAGTTTGTCGGTGTCGTGGTGGCCCATGAAGCAAAAATACTCGGGCAGCACCGCCAGCTCGGCGCCGCCCTGCGCGGCCAGGCGCAACAGGCGCAGCGCTTCGCTCAGGTTGTGGTCCAGGCTGATGCCCGAGACCATCTGGATGGCGGCGACTTTCATGGCGTGCTCCTGTGAATTGAAGGCGAAAGCTTAACTTCGATGCGCCGCAGAAAACCGGCGCTCCATGCGCCTCAAGTCAGCGGCGCTGTGGACCATGCTGGGGTCGGCAGCGGGGACCTTTTCGCCCCAAGGGCAGCACACAAATCGGCGCAGGGACTCACCGTTTTTCTACCTGCGGATCGGCCCAGCTGCCGGTGATCTGGAACTGCTGGGTGGCTGCAGCCTGCAGCGGCTGGCGCAGCAGGAACTGCGCCAGGAAAGTGCCCAAGCCGATCGCGGGATTGATGACGGTGGCGATCAGGGAGGCGGTACCGGCGTTGAGCTCGGGCACCACCACCACCTTGAGGTCTTGCGTTTCCAGCGCGATGTTGGCGCTGCCTTCCATCAGCACAGCGGCGTTCACGCCTTTCATTTGCAGGTTGTTGGTGAACACCACGCCCCGCTCAATGCGCGCGTCGCCACGCACGAAATCGAACGAGAACCCTTGCGAGAACACATCGCGGAAATCAAGCGCCAAGCGGCGCGGCAGCGCTTGCAGGCTGAGCACGCCAAGCAACTTGGCGGCGCCCGGCTCCACCTTTAAAAACTGGCCGCGCTCGAAGTCGGCCTTGAGCTGGCCCGAGAGGCTGGGGTAATCGAGTGCCAGCGGCGACCCCAGCCAGGTGAGCTGGCCGACGATCGTGCCTTTGCCGCCGCGCACCGTGCCGGGCTGCCCGAAGCGGGTGAGCAAGGCATCGGCGTCTGACACATTGAGCGTGAAGTCGAGCGCGGCCTTGCGCGGCGCGTTGGGGCTGCTGGCTTGCGGGTCGGCAGCCCAGTTGCCAGTGGCGCTCAGGCGCGCCTCGGGCAGCGTGGCCTGCAGCCGGGTCAGCTGCCACACGCTGGCGCGGCCCGCGCCGCCGCGGTTGAACGCCTGCACCTCCACCCGGCCCAAACGGCGTTCGCCCAGCGTCAGCTCGTTCACCGCGATATCGAGCGCTGGCACGCTGCGTGGCTGCTGCAGCAGTTGCTCAACCTCGGTGGCGGCCGTGGGCGGCAGCTGCAAACGCGCCAGCCGCGCGTACACACTGCCGGCACCGCTGGCGCCAGGCGGGCGCCACTCGCCGTAACCGCTGAGCTCCAAGGCGTCGACGTTGGCGCGCCACAGCGGCCCCACGCGCGAGCCGCCAAGCACCACGCCGTTGAAGATGCGCCCCAAGACGGTGAGCCGATCGGCGCGCACCGCCAGCGTGGTGGGCAGGTAGGCCAGCGTCGCGGTGGGCGCTGCCGCGCCCGTCGACGTGGCCACGTTGACCGGTGGGCCCTGCGCTTCCTCGAACGCCCGCTGCCAAGCATCGAGGTCGATCTGGCCCAGCCGCAGGTTGGCCAGCACGCCAGCGGTCGGCACCGGCGCGGACTCGGTGGCATCCAGTCCCACCGCGATGCTGCCGCGCAGCACGCGCGCCTCGACCCCGGTCACGTCACGCTCGTACTGCAAGTCCACCAGCGGCAGAACAGCGGGGCCGATCTGCACCCGCAGCCGGTCGGTGCGCGCCACGCCATCGGCCTCGGTCAACACCGCGTTCTCAAAGCGCAGCGCCAAGCTGGCCTCGGCGCTCTTGCCCAACGGCGCTGGCAGGCGGATCGCCATGCCCTGCAGGCTGCTGGTCACCTGCAACTCGGGCACACCGCCCCGAAAAGCGAGCTCGGCGTTGTAAGGCGCACTGCCGCTGGCCTGCTCAAACAAGCGCGAGACAAAGCCCAAATCGGCTTGCGCCAGCCCCTCAGCGCTGGCGGTACCCTGACCCTGGAACGCAATGCGCGGCGGCCCGCCGCCCGGCGCTGGACGCATGCCGCCGGAAAACCGCACCGGCCCACCGTACAACTGCGCCTGCGCGCCATCGACCACAAAACCCTGCTCGCTGAACCGCAGACTGCCGCTGGTGCTCACGAGCAGCGGCGCCTCGGGTGTGATGCGCACATCGTTGCCCGCCAGCGTCACGCTGCCAGTCACCCGCGCGGCACCGAGGTCGTCCAGCGGCAACCGAAGGCCAAACTGCACGCCCGCGTTGCCGCTGATACGCGCGCGCTCCAAGGCCCGGCCGGTGAAAAAACTCACTGGGCTGTCGCGCACAAAATCCAGCACCTCTTCGGCTGGGCCCTGCGCGCGCGCGTAGACCACCAGCGTGGTGGTGGGTTGCGCCAAGTCGCCCAGATCGATGGTGGCCTCGCTGAGGCGCAGGTTGGGCGCGCCGCGCAAGCCGCCCTCCACGCTGCTGAGCTTGAGCGAGGTGCGGTCCAGCACCAGCTCGCCGCGCAAGTCGCGCAGCGCCGGCCAAGGGGTGTCGCCCTCGGTCTGCAGGTAACTTGGAACGTACACAAAATCCAAGCCTTGCAGCTGCGCAGCGATGCGGAACTCGCCCTTGGCACCCGGCGCGTTAAACGGCATGTCCCACAGGTCGCCGTTGACGCGGAAATCAACCCGGCTCGCTTGTCCGCCTTGCACCGCCTCGCGCACATAGCGCCGCGCCTGCGGCCCGACCGACAGCGGCAGGTAGCGGTGCACCTGCTCGGCGCGGGCGCGGGTCAGCGTGGCGCTCAGGTCGAGCACGCCGGGAAAGCGCGAGCGCGAGCTGCTCTGGGCCGGGTCGCTGGTGTGCCAGCGCAGCTGACCATTGCCTTCGATGTCGGCGTTGGCCAAGCGCAGCTGGTCCAGGGCGACCTCGATGCGCTCGCCTTGCAGGCGCCAGGTGGCGTCGGCCTCCAAACGGGTCAGTGGCAGCAACGGGTCTTCAAACACGCCCGGCAGCGCGAGCGTGCCTTGCGCCACGCTGAGCCGCGCCCACCCGCCCTGCTCTGTGAGGTCAAAGTTCACCGTGGCGCCGGAAATGCCGGGGCGTCCGGGAAACAGGCCTGCGGTGGCGCTGGACGGTTTTTCGTGGGGCTGGCTGGCCAGCGCCAAGCCCGTCACGCGGCCCTTGGCTCGGTAACGCCCTTGCGACCAGTCCAAGCCACCATCGGCGGCTGGGTTGGGATTGGCCTCGCCCTGCCAATCCAGGCTGAGATCGCTGGCCTGGCCAACCGGCTGTAGGCTGGCGAGCAGCTCGTGGGTGGCGCTGGGCAGCGGCAACCGCGTGGCGAGCGCGCTGAGCGCGCCGAGGTCGAACCGGTCGGCGGTGAACACCACTGCAGGGGGCTGGTTGGGACCGCCAGCGCGTTGGGTGAAGCGAAGTTGACTGTCAGGCCAGGTCTCGCCCTCAAGGGTGCGAAATTGCAGCGCGTCGCCTTTGAACGTGAAGCTGTCGTCGCCCCACTGCGCATCAAGCCGCCCGCTCACCGTCTCCAGCCGCAGCGGCGGCAGGTCGGGGCCCAGTTGCGCGTCGACCGCACGCAGATCGAGGTCGGCGGTCACGCCGGTGATCTCACCGCGCGCAATGTCGGCCCAGGCGCGCAACGAGCCCGCGCCCGACTGCACCACCACGCCCCAGCGGGAAAGATCCAGGTACGCGCGCAACCGCGTCACATCAACCTGGGGGAAATCGGCATACAGCTGGCCGTCCCAACGCAGCCAAGGCTGACCGCGCACAGCAGCCGGGCCACCCAGACGCAGCAGCGGCTCGCGCGCGTCGCCGCGCAGGCTGAAGCGCTCGCCCCATTCGGGCGGCGGCGTGGCGTCCAGCCGCAGCTTGTGGCTGCGCCCGGTGTTGCGCACCACCAGATCAAGCGCACGCAGGGTAAGCACCGGCTGCTGGCGCAGCTCGTCGGTCCAGCGCACCTCGCCGTCCTGAATCACGAATTCGGGTTGATCAAAAAACCAGTCGGCCGCACTGCCCTCACCCGATTCGCTGGCCGACATGTCCAGCCCCGCCACCTCAATGCGGCCAGCGGCGGTGCGGCGCACGTCCAGCACCGGGCGCTCGATCACCAGCTGCTCAACACTCAGGCGCCACAAAGAACCCACCGATACCGATGTGCGCACCAGCGGCAGCTGCAGTGCCACCCGTCCGTGGGGGTCGTACAGGCGCACGTTGCGCAGCTCAAAAGCGGGAATAAAAGAAGGGAGGTAGGCCGACAGGCCGCTGGTCCCAGCAGCACGAGGCAACGCCACGATGTCGCCCACCGTCACTGGTACCCCCACCGCCTGGCTGGCCCAGCGTTCCAGGTCTGGGCGCCACTCGCCGATCCCCGGCACAATCCAAAGCTGAAGCGCCGCCCAGCTCAGCGCAAACAGACTCCAGGCGGCGAGCACCAGCCACAACAGGATGCGCGTCACGATCGACAGTGTCTTGAGACCTCGCGGGAAGGAGGCGATCGGTGAGGGGCTGGTAGGCATATCGAACACAAATTATGACGGCCCGCCCTGCAGCAGGTTCCGCAGCCCGAGACAGCACTTTGCCTATCCATGTGAAGCCCCACGCCGCCGCCGACCACTCGCGTTTCGTCCAGCGGGTGCGCCGTCGTTACGCCGCTGAGTTGCATCTGCTCCCCCCCGGTGCCCCGGTTCTTGAAACGCTGCAGGCAGGCCTTGATGCGCTGCTCGCCAGTGGTCTGGCCATGCCTGCGGCGTTGCGGGTGTTGCGTCAGCTCGCGCTGGAGCGGCTCGCGGTGCTCGACTGCGAGCAGAGCGAGAGCCTGGGCTCGATTACCCGCGCCATGACCGAGCTGGCCGAGCTGGCGCTCGATGTCGCCTGCCGCCTCGCCTTTGCCGAACTCGACGCGCTGCACGGCGCCCCGCTGGCGCTTGGTGACGAGCCGCCCCCAGCCAATGCAGCGCCGCCCGCACGGGCCCAGCTCTGGGTAATCGGCATGGGCAAGCTTGGCGCGCGCGAGCTCAATGTGTCGAGCGACATCGACCTGATCTACGTCTACGACGAAGACGGTGAGACCGCCGGCAACGCCCAAGCCCGCAACCGCATCAGCAACCACGAGTACTTCGGCAAAGCGGTCAAACACATCTACAACACGATCGGTGAGGTCACCGAGCACGGCCAGGTGTTCCGGGTCGACCTGGCGCTGCGGCCCAATGGCAACTCCGGGCCGAGCGCGGTCTCCACCAGCGCGTTGGAAGCCTACTTTCTGGTGCAGGGCCGCGAGTGGGAACGCTTTGCCTGGCTCAAAAGCCGGGTGATCGCGCCCAGCGCCTGCGTGCGCAATGGCAGCGCCATCGCGCTGCGCTCCCTGGTGCTGCCATTTGTGTTCCGCAAGTACCTCGACTACAGCGTTTTCGACGCGCTGCGCAGCCTGCACCGCCAGATCCGCGAGCACGCGGCCAAGCGCGCCGCCGGCCATCCCGGGCGCGCCAACGATGTGAAGCTTTCGCGTGGCGGCATTCGAGAGATCGAGTTCACCGTGCAGCTGCTGCAGGTGGTGCGCGGCGGCCAGTTCCCCGAGCTGCGCACCCGGCCCACGATGGATGCGCTGGGACGCCTGGCGCGCGCGCAGCTGATGCCGCAAGCCACTGCCGACGCGCTGGGCGAAGCCTATGTGTTCCTGCGCAAAGTCGAGCACCGCGTTCAGTACCTCGACGACCAGCAAACCCACACCCTGCCCACGCGCGACGACGACCTCGTTTGGCTGGCTGCCAGCATGGGCTGCGCCAACCTGTGCGAATTCCTGCACACGCTCGACGCCCATCGCGAAACCGTGGCGCAGGAATTTGACACCCTGCTCGGTGGCGCTGGGGCTGGTCAATGCAAAGGCAAAGGCTGCGCCAACGGCCGCAGCGCCACAGACGACCTCGGCACTGTGCTGTCCCTGCTGCCCCCGGTGCTGGCCGAGCGCGTTGGCCAATGGATTGAACAACCGCGTTTTCTGGCCCTGCGCGAAGACGCGCGGGTGCGCCTGGTGCGGCTGATCGAGCGCACCGGCGCTTGGCTGGACGAGGGCCGGGTGAGCGAGGCTGCTTGCCTTCGCATGGCCGATTGGGTCGAGCCGCTGTTTCGCCGAGAGAGCTACCTGGCTTTGCTGCAGGAGCGCCCGGCGGTGCACGAGCGGCTGCTGCGCCTGCTGGGTGCGGCGCGCTGGCCAGCGCGCTATTTGTTGAAGCACCCAGGCGTGATCGACGAGCTGGCGAGCCCGCAGATGCTGAAAGAGCGCTTCAGTGCCGCGCAGTTCGAAGAAGAACTCGCGCTGCGGTTGGCCGCGGTGCAATCGACTGGCGAAGACGACGAGGAGGAACTGCTCAACCTGCTGCGCCGCGCCCACCACGCCGAGGTGTTCCGCACCCTGGCGCGCGATCTCGAGGGCAAGCTCACGGTCGAATTTGTGGCCGACGACCTGACCGCCCTGGCCGACGCGGTGCTGCGGGTGGCGGCGCGCTGGTGCTGGGCGCGCATGAAGCAGCGCCACCGCGACCAGCCGCGCATCGCCATCATTGCCTACGGCAAGCTGGGCGGCAAAGAGCTGGGCTACGGCAGCGATCTGGACATCGTCTTCGTCTTTGATGACGACGACGAAAACGCCAGCGAAATCTACGCCACCTTTGTGCGCAAGCTGATCAACTGGCTGACGGTGAAAACCGGCGAGGGCGACCTGTACGAGATCGACACCGCCCTGCGCCCCAACGGCAATGCCGGTTTGCTGGTCACCAGCTTCGATGCTTACGAGCGATACCAACTGCAACGCGGCACCAACACCGCATGGACCTGGGAACACCAGGCGATGACGCGCTCGCGTTTTGTGCCGGGTATTGCTGAGGAGGCCGAACAGGCCGACCCGCAGAACCTTCGTCAGCGCTTCAACGCAGTGCGCGAGGCGGTCATCACCGCCGAGCGCGATCACACCGCGCTCGCGGCCGAAATCCGGGCCATGCGGCAGAAAATTCGCAGCGCGCGGCCGGTGCGCGGTGAGTTGTTCGATGTGAAGCACAGCGCTGGCGGCATGGTCGACGTGGAGTTTGCGGTGCAGTACCTGGTGCTGGCGCACTCACGCGAACACCCCGAACTGCGGCCCAACTTGGGCAACACCAAGCTGCTGCGCATCGCAGAAGTGGTGGGCCTGCTGCCTGCGGGCATGGGCGAGGCGGCTGCGCTGGCGTACCGCGAGCTGCGCATCTTGCAACACCGCGCCCGGCTCGACGAAGCGCCAACCCAGATTGACAAGACACGCGTGCAAGACGCGGCCGCAGCGGTGCGCGCGCTGTGGCTGCAAGTGCTTGGGGCCGAGCCCGATCGGTCACCCGCGCCACCATGAAACCGTCGGCCCGGGACTGGCTGCTGCTGTGCGCGCTGCACGGCGTGGCCAGCATGCTGCTGTGGTGGGCAGACAAAGACCTGGTGGCGGCGCTGACCTGGCAGGCGATGGATTGGCCGTCGCGGCCCTGGACGCTGTGGAGCACCGCCTGGGTGCACATGAACACGCCGCACCTGATCGGCAACCAGATGGCGCTGGGCGCGATGACCGCGATGGCCTGGATCGTGCACCCGCCGCGCCTGTGCACCCTGGCCTGGCTGCTGGCCTGGCCGCTCACCACGCTGACCCTGCTCTGGTGGCCGCAGATCGGCTACTCGGTGGGACTCTCGGGCGTGCTGCACGCCGGTGCACTGGTGCTGGCGGCGCACCTGCTGTTCAAGCGCATGGCCGTGCCCAAGGCTCGCCGCTGGGGCGGCCTGCTGGCGCTCGCGGTCCTGGCCAAGCTGGTGCTGGAGCAGGGCTGGTCGCATCCGGTGGTGTGGAGCCCGGGCAACGAGATGTCGGTGGTGCAGGCGGCGCATCTCGCGGGCAGCGCCTGGGGCCTGGTGCTGGGGCTGGCCACTGTCTGGCTGGGCGGTGGCTGGCGGTTGGGGCTGCGTGGGGTGCGGGTTTGAGCGTCCCTGTGGCTCCGGCCTTGCGCGCCATCACCAAAGACGTGTCTTTTTGGCGAGCGGCACTGCCGCGACCCGACAGCCCAGCAGAATCTACGGCGCTGTCTTGTCGCTGCGAGGCGCTTGGGCGCGGCAGCGATCGCTGCAGTATTTCACCTGCTCCCAGTTGCGCGCCCAGGCCTTGCGCCAACTCATGGCGCGGCCGCAGACCGCACACGGCTTGCTCGGCAGTGTGGCCTTGTTGCCTTTGAAATCGCTGGCGCCGCGCAGTGGGTCGTTGCCACGCGGCTTCATGGCGCTGACGCTGTGGGATGGGCGGGCAGCTTGGCGCTGGCTCGCCAATGCGCCACAGCCGGGACGATGTCGTCCAGGTTGGGTAAATGGCGGTGTCCCTCCAGTTTCAAGCTACCGCGACCGGTGGTTTTGAGCGTCGGACACAGACCACCGCTCCACAGCGCGCGCTCGGCGGGCAGCTGGGCGCGCAGCTGAACCAGCGCAGCGCGCACCTCGCGCGGGTTGAGCACGGCGCTGAAGCCCAGCGCCACCACGTCGGCCTTGCAGGCGCGCGCGGCGGCCACGATCTCGGTCAGCGGTGTCTGCACCCCCAGCGCCAGGGTGTCGCAACCGGCCAGCGCCATCTCGCACTCGGCCATCAGCAGCCCCAGGGCGTGCGGCTCGCCCGGCACGGTGGTGAGCAGCACGCGCGGCGGTTGCGGTGGCCGCTGAATGGCGAGCTGGCTCAGCGCCTGGCGCAGCACCTGCTGCACCACCTCGGCGTAAAGATGCTCCTCGAAAATGGCCAAGTTGCCCGCCAGCCATGACTGGCCCACCTGCACATTCATCGGGGCAATACCGTCGCGCACCAGTCGACCCAGCCCTTGGGCCAGCAGGTACTGCTCCATGCAATCGCGCAGACCACGGGCATCGTGCTGGCGCAACACAGCCATCCACGCGTCGACATGCGACGCAGGCGGTTGACACAGCTGGCTGCTGGCATGGTCTGACTTGGCCGACGGTGCTGGGTCTTGGGCCACCGGCAGCGCCAGCAACTCAGACAGCGGCAGGGGCACGACCTGGCCAGCGCGAAAGCCCGCATCCAGCAAGCGGCGCAGGTGGCGCAGATGCGACACCTGGGCGTCGTCGTAGCGGCGTTCCCCCTGTGCGTCGCGCGCCGGGTCGGGAAAGCCATAGCGCCGCTCCCACACCCTCAGTGTGTCCTTGGACAAACCGGTGTCGCGTTCCACATCGGCGATGGTGTGACTTGAATTTGTCATAGACAATGGGTTCCATCACGAGTGTTTTTTCATTATGAGGCGCGTTTCATGATCCAGTCTATGCCACCGGCAAGAGCCCCTCGCGGCGGGCGCCGCCACATGTTTTCCTGTGCTTTGGCAACGGTCGCGCTGGCGCTGTGGGCTCCCGCTCAGGCCCAGCCAGCCAACAGCCCGGTGGTGACGGCAGCGGCGGCCTGCCCAGCGCTGCTCCAGCACACCTTCCTGCGCCTGCAAGACGAAAAAAAGCAGCCACTCTGTCAGTACGCTGGACGGGTGGTGCTGGTGGTCAACACCGCGAGCTACTGCGGCTTCACCGGCCAGTATGCGGGGCTGGAAGCCCTGCACAAGCGCTACCAAGCGCGTGGCTTGGTGGTGCTCGGCTTTCCGTCCAACGATTTCGGGCGGCAGGAACCGGGCAGCAACCAGGCGATTGCCGATTTCTGCGAAAACACCTTCGGGGTGAAATTTCCGATGTTCAGCAAGACGGTGGTGCTGGGCCCAAGCGCCCATCCGTTGTTTCAACAGCTCGCGCAACGCACGAGCGAGCGTCCGGGCTGGAACTTCCACAAATACCTGATTGCGCGCGATGGGCAGGCGGTGCAGAGCTTTCCCAGCGCGATGGCCCCAGATCACCCTGCCATCATGCGGGAGATCGAAAAACTCTTATCGGCCAAATTGTGACCGATCGGTCACGATCGTACCGTAGAGTGCATAATCATACGAACCAATCTCAACTTTTAGATTGACTGAGGGCACCCCATGAAAATCCATTCACGGAACCATTCCCCCAACACCGCCCTCCACAACAGCAACGGTTTTTCACTGCGAAGCCTTCAGGCCCTTCAAGGCCAGATTGCAACCCCGGGGCGGCTTTCCTCCTCCTCCCTCCCTCCCTTCTTCGTTCCGGGGCGCTTCGCGGTGTTTTGTATTTCGAGGTGGGCCTGAGGTATGTACACAGATCCCTCCCTCCCCACTGTGGGCGGCACCACACCCCGACCGCGGGTGGCCATCGTCGGCTCGGGCATTTCGGGCTTGGCGGCTGCGCACACACTGCAAGGCTTGGCCGATATCAGCCTGTTCGAGGCTGGTGACTACTTCGGCGGCCACACCCACACGGTTGACATGACGCTGCCCAATGCGCAGGGCAAACCCGTCACCTTCGGTGTCGACACCGGCTTTCTGGTGCTCAACGAGCGCACCTACCCGAACCTGCTGGCGCTGTTTGAGCAGCTCGGCGTGGTGATTGCCAAGTCGGAGATGTCGTTCTCTGTGAAATCTCCAGGCGCCGGGCGTGGCGGGCGTGCCCTGGAATGGAGCGGCTGCGATCTTTCCACCGTCTTCGCGCAGCGTGAAAACCTGGTCAACCCGCGTTTTTGGCGGATGCTCAAAGACATCGTGCGCTTCAACCGCATCACCACCCGGCTGGCTCAGCAGGGTGAAGACATGCGGCCCAACAGCCCGCTGATGCAGCCGCTCGGCGAATTCCTGCGGGAGCAGCGCTTCTCCGAGGAATTCCGCGACTGGTATTTCCTGCCCATGATGGGTTGCATCTGGAGCTGCCCAACCGACCAGATGCTGGCCTTCCCGGTCGCCACCATGGTGCGCTTTTGCCACAACCACGGCCTGATCCAGATCACCAACCGCCCGCAGTGGTACACGGTGGCCGGCGGTGCGCGCCAGTACGTGGAAAAAATCACCGCCAACATCGCCGACAAGCGCCTGAACACACCGGTGCAGCAGGTGCTGCGCGACGGGCACGGTGTGCGAGTGGTCACCCAAGGCCAAGTGGAGCGCTTTGACGCCATCGTCTTTGCCTGCCACAGCGACCAGGCCCTCGCCATCCTGGGCACCGACGCCACGCCTGCCGAGCGCGAGGTGTTGGGCGCCATCCGCTACCAGCCCAACCGAGCGGTGCTGCACACCGATGTGTCGGTGCTGCCGCAAAGTCGGCGCGCCTGGGCGGCGTGGAACTACGAGCGCGCACCCAGTGCCGACCGCGAGCAGGCGCAGGTCTGTCTGCACTATTTGCTCAACCGCCTGCAGCCGCTGCCGGTGGAGCAGCCGGTGGTGGTGTCGCTCAACCCACAAACACCGATCGCGGCCGATTGCGTGGTCGGCGAATACGACTATGCCCATCCGGTGTTCGACCTTGCCGCCATTCAGGCACAGAAGCGTCTGCCCGGCATTCAAGGGCAGCAGCACAGCTGGTTTGCAGGCGCCTGGGCCGGCTACGGCTTCCACGAAGACGGCCTGAAGTCGGGACTGCAAGCCGCGCGCGACCTGCTGCAAACGCATCACCTGTTCGCTGCCACCAGCGCCAACACCGCGCGCCGTGCCGTGCCGTCGGAGGCGTTGGCGTGACCCAGCGCCGCGCGCCCGCGCTGGCCCAGATCGGCTTTGGCCAAGTTCGTCACACACGCCACCGGCCCAAGCACCACGCGTTCGCTTACGCCACCTACTTCCTGCTGCTGCCGCTGCGCAGCCTGCGCGCCAACGGCAACGGCGCCCTGGCACGCAACCGCCGCGCCGCCCTCGCCTTCCACGACAGCGACCACGGCGCAGGCGGCGCCGACTGCTTGACCTGGATCGATGGCTTGCTGCAACAACACGGCATCACCGACGCCCAGGGCGAGATCTGGCTGCACACCTACCCGCGCGTGCTGGGCTACAGCTTCCGACCGGTGAGCTTCTGGTATTGCCATCGCGCCGACGGCTCGCTGCGCGCGGCGGTGGCCGAGGTGAACAACACCTTTGGCGAGCGCCACTGCTATCTGCTGGATACGCCGCAGTATGGCGTGCCCTGCTCGGCGGCCAAGGTGTTTCATGTCTCGCCGTTTTGCCCGGTGCGCGGCCAATACCGCTTTGTGTTCATGCGCACCGAGGGCGATACCCAGACGCCCGCGCGCACCGTGGCGCGTATCGACTATTTCGACGCTGCCGAGCAAGATGTGCTCATCAACACCAGCGTCAGCGGCACCCTGGAGCCGCTGACCGCGCAAACCACCCGCCGCGCGCTCTGGCGCTACCCGGCCATGACCTTCGGCGTGATCGCCCGCATTCACTGGCAGGCGTTGCATCTGTGGATCAAGCGCGCGCCGTTTTTTCGCCAGCCCGAGCCACCCGCTCTTTTTGTGACGCCGGGCGATGTACCAGGCAACGCCCCTGCCCCCGATTTCCGTTCTTGATGTTTCGTTGATTCAGAAGCCCACCTGCCCATGACCAGCCCCAGCTCCAGTTCCGCCTCATCCAGCCACACCACCGGCTTCGCCCTGCCCCGCAACGCGCCGGCCGCTGCCCGCACCATGCTGCAAATGCTGCAGCGCCTGCGCCACGGTAGCCTCACGCTGCAGCTGCCCGACGGCAGCATTCAGCGCTTTGGCGACGGCCAGGGGCCATCCGCCAGCCTCAGCCTGCACAACTGGAACGTGTGTGGCGCCGCGCTCAAGTCGGGCGACATCGGCTTTGCCGAGACCTACATCGCGCGCGACTGGCACACCCCCGATCTCACCGCCCTGCTGCGCCTCTTGATCACCAACCGGCGTGACATCGAAGACATGGTCTACGGCTCTTGGCTCGGCCGCCTGGTCTACCGGGCGCGCCACCTGCTGAACCGCAACTCCAAGACCAACAGCCGCAAAAACATCCATGCCCACTACGACTTGGGCAATGCGTTCTACGAACTCTGGCTTGACGACACCATGAACTACTCGTCGGCCCGGTTCGAGACGCCGGAGCAAAGCATGGGCGACGCGCAACGCGCCAAGGTGCGCCGCGCGCTGGCGATGGCAGGCGTGAAAGCTGGCGACCGGGTGCTGGAAATCGGCTGCGGCTGGGGCGCGCTGGCCGAAATGGCCACCACCGAGTTCCAGGCGTCGGTCACTGGTGTCACCCTGTCGACCGAGCAGCTGGCGTTTGCCAACCGGCGGATGGAGAAAATGGGGACCAGTGGACAAGCTGATTTGCGCTTGCAGGATTACCGCGACATCAGCGATGGCCCGTTTGATGCCATCTGTTCCATCGAAATGGTCGAGGCGGTGGGCCGCGAATACTGGCCGACCTATTTCGCCTCGGTGGCCAAGCTGCTCAAGCCGGGCGGCCAGGCTTGCATCCAGAGCATCGTGATCGACGACGCACTGTTCGAGCGCTACATCCGCAGCACCGATTTCATCCAGCAGTACGTCTTCCCCGGCGGCTGCCTGCCCAGCCCGGCGCGCTTTCGCGCCGAGGCCGAACGCGCGGGCTTGCAGGTGGTGGACCAGTTCGCCTTCGGTGCCGACTACGCGCGCACGCTGCAGCTCTGGCGCGACGCCTTTATGCACCAACGCGAGCGCGTGCTGCAGCTCGGTTTTGACGAACGCTTTCTGCGCATCTGGGAGTTCTATCTCGCTTACTGCGAAGCGGCATTTGCCGAGGGCAACACCGACGTGATGCAGTTCACCCTGCGCAAGCCCACCTGAGTGCCCGATCGGAGCACCGCCATGATCTTCACCCCACTGTCCACTTTGCTGGCCACCGCCGCGCTCGCGCTCGCGCTGGCCAGCGCTGTCACACCCGTGCACGCGAGTGCGCCAGACATGTCGTTTTCCACCGCTTTGGAAAACAAGCAGGTGGTGGGCAGCGCACGGCTGCGGGTTTGGGGCTTCGATGTCTACGACATGCGCTTGAAGGCAGGGCCTGGCTTCGACACCGCTCGATTCGCCGATGGTCCGTTGGCGCTGGAACTGAGCTACCTGCGCAACCTAAAGGGGGCAGACATCGCCGAGCGATCGCTCGATGAGATGCGAAATTTGGAGACCATCGCCCCCGCGCAGGCCGAGATCTGGCTGGCTGCGATGCGCAACCTGTTCCCCGACGTGAAGAAGGGCGACCGCCTCGCTGGCATTCACCAGCCCGGTCGCGGTGCGGTGTTTTACCTGAACGACCAGCTGCTCGGCGAGGTGGCCGACCCACGCTTCTCACGCCTGTTCTTCGGCATCTGGCTCTCGCCCAAGACCTCGCAACCTGCGATACGAGAAACCCTGCTGCAAGGCCTCGCGCCGGTCGCGCGCAGCCAATGAACCAGCCGCCCACGCTCGCCGACCCGGCGGCTGGCTTTAGCGGCCCAGGTGCCTGGCGGCGCGGACTGGGCTATGGGCTGCTGGGGCTGCCGCTGGCGTTTGTGGCGCTGCCGCTCTATGTGATTTTGCCCAACCACTACGCACGCGACTTCGGCGCACCGCTGGCTGCGCTGGGCGCGGTGCTGCTGGGTGCGCGCCTGGTCGACGCGGTGCTCGACCCGATCATCGGCCGCTGGGTCGATCGTCTGTTTGCTCGCTCCATCGCTGCGGTGTTGTCGGCCGCGGCCATCGCGGCGGTGGTGCTGGCGCTGGGTTTGTGGGGCTTGCTGTTTCCGCCGGCTGCTGTGCAGGCGGCTGGCATGGCGGCGCTGCTGGGCTGGGCCGGGGCGGTGATGGCTGTTGCCTACACCGCGTTCAGTGTCGTCAGCGTGGCGCACCAGGCGTGGGGTGCGCGGCTGGGCGGCAACGAGGCGCAGCGCAGCCGCGTGGTGGCGTGGCGCGAGGGGCTGGCCTTGGTGGGTGTGCTGACCGCGGCCGTGCTGCCCGGCACGCTGGGGCTGGGCGTGACCGTGTCCACCTTCGCGGTGCTGCTGGCGCTGGGCTGGTGGGCCTGGAGCCGCTCGGTTCGGCCGCGAGCCTCAGTGATGGTGCCCACGGCGAGCGACCCGCCCGCGCTGTCACCGCTGCGCCAACCCGCGTTCCAGCGCCTGCTGGCGGTGTTCGTGATCAACGGCACCGCCAGCGCCATCCCCGCCACCCTGGTGCTGTTCTTCGTGCAAGACCGGCTGCAGGCCACGCCGGCGCAAGAGCCGGCTTTCCTGGCGATCTATTTCCTGTTCGCTGCGCTGTCGATCCCACTGTGGGTGCGCTTGGTGGGCCGCTTCGGCCTGGCGCGCACATGGCTCGCCGGCATGGCGCTGGCGGTGGCCTCGTTCGTCTGGGCCGCCACGCTGGGCGCAGGCGATATCGTGCCGTTCCTGATCGTCTGTGCGCTCTCGGGCATCGCGGTCGGCACCGATCTGGCGCTGCCCGGCGCCATGCTGGCCGGCCTGATCGGCCAGCTGGGCGAGCGCGGTCAGCGCGAAGGCGCTTACTTCGGTTGGTGGAGTTTTGCCGCCAAGCTCAATTTGGCGCTGGCAGCCGGTCTTGCGCTGCCGCTGCTGGGCTGGTTTGGCTATTCCCCTGGCGCGCGCGACGCCGACGCGCTGTGGGCCCTCACCGTGGCTTATTGCTTGCTGCCCTGCGCGCTGAAGCTGCTGGCCGGTGGCGCCCTTTACACCTTGGTCATCCGCCCCGAGCGCGCCAGCGCGTCGATGGCCTCCCCCTCTCCTTTGAAAGCCCAAAAATGATGCAAAGACGCCTTGTGCTCGCTGCTGGTTTGGCCGGAGCAGCTGTGCTCGCGGGCTGCGCCGGTCCCGAGATAACCGACTACGCCAAAGAGACACCGCTGCTCGACCTGCGCCAGTACTTCAACGGCACGCTGGACGCCTACGGCGTCTTCCTCGACCGCTCGGGCAAGGTGGCGCGCCGCTTCACCGTGGTGATGAACTGCAGCTGGAACGGCGCCGATGGCGTGCTCGACGAAGACTTTGTTTACTCGGATGGCGAGAAGCAAAAGCGCGTCTGGCGCATGAAGTACCTGGGCGAGGGCCGCTACAGCGGCACCGCCGGCGACGTGATCGGTACCGCCCTGGGCCAGACATCAGGCAACGCGTTTCGCTGGGGCTACACGCTTTCGCTGCCGGTGGGCGACAAGGTCTACGAGGTGCAATTCGACGACTGGATGTACCTGATGGACGACCGCGTCATGCTCAACAAAGCGGTGATGAGCAAGTTCGGCATCACCCTCGGCGAGGTGCAGCTGACCTTCGTCAAGCGTGGCGTATGAAGGGCACGCCATGAGCACACCGCGCCCGTTCGCCGCCGAGCCGACCACCCGTTCCACCGTGGCAGCGGCGCCCAAACACGCCAGCGCGGTGAAGCGCGGTTTCTGGTCCAGCCTCAACCCGCGCATCACCGATTGGCAAGGGCTGCGGGTGTGGGTGATCGGTGCCTCCAGCGGCATTGGTGAAGCCACGGCGGCGGCGCTGCACGCGCGCGATGCGCAGGTGCTGGTGTCGGCGCGCAACGCGGCGTCGCTCGATGCGTTTGTGAAGCGCCACACCGGCGGCGGGGGTGCGCAGGCTTGGCCGCTGGACGTGACGGACGCCGCTGGTGTGAAAGCCACTGCACAAGCCATCTTGGCGCAAGGCCCGCTCGACCTGGTGTTGTACTGCGCGGGCCACTACAGCGAAATGCGCGCCACCGAGATCGATATGGCCGATCTCAAAAAACACCTCGCCATCAACTACACCGGCGTGTTGCATGTGATCGACGCGGTGCTGCCCGCCATGATCGCGCGCAGCGCTGGTCACCTGAGCGTGGTCAGCAGCGTGGCCGGTTTTCGCGGGCTGCCCAAGAGCCTGGCCTACGGCCCGACCAAGGCGGCGCTGACCAACCTGGCCGAAAATCTGTACCTCGATCTGGAGCCGCTGGGCCTGGGCGTGAGCGTGATCCACCCGGGCTTTGTGAAGACGCTGCTGACGGCGCAAAACGACTTCACCATGCCTGCGCTCATCACGCCCGAGCAGGCAGCGCAAGCGATGATTGCGGGCTGGGCCAAAGGCGATTTTGATATCCACTTTCCCAAGCGGTTCACCCGCGTGATGAAACTGCTGCGGCTGCTGCCCTACCGCGCCTATTTCCCGGCGGTGCGGCGCGCCACCGGGCTGTGAGCGCGGTGGGCTTGGACACAGCCATTGCGCGTGCGGCTGTGGACCGTCTCTGCGAACTGTTCGAACACCTGAGCGGCGAGCGCCTGTCTGAGCTGGCGCCGCTCTACGCCGAGGGCGCGCGCTTCAAGGACCCGTTCAACGAGGTGTTCGGCAGCGCGGCCATCACCCAGATCTTCGAGCACATGTTTGAGAGCCTGCACGAGCCGCGCTTTGTCGTCTCGCAGCGCATCGTCGACAGCGCGCAGGTGTTCTTGGTGTGGGAGATGCATTTCCGCTTCAAACGCTTCGACACCGTGACCCCGCAGGTGATTCGTGGCGGCTCACACCTCACGTTGGCTGAGGATGGCCGCGTGCAGGACCACCGAGACTATTGGGACGCGGCCGAGGAGCTGTACGAGAAGCTGCCGGTGGTGGGTGGGCTGATGCGCTGGTTAAAGAAACGCGCCATAGCCTGACCGCCCCGCGCAGCGAGACATGCGGGAACAATTCAGTGCCCGGTGAAATTCACCAGCGTGTGCAGCTTGAGGCCCGATTCGCGCAGCTTGGCCGAGCCGCCGAGTTCGGGCAAATCGACGATGGCGGCGCCTTCAATCACCTCGGCGCCCAGTTTTTCCAGCAGCTTGGCGCCCGCCATCATGGTGCCGCCGGTGGCGATCAGGTCGTCGATCAACACCACCCGGTCGCCCGATTTCACCGCGTCCGTGTGCAGTTCCACCGTGGCGCTGCCGTATTCCAGCTCGTAGGTTTCTTCTACCGTGGTGAAGGGCAACTTGCCCTTCTTGCGGATCGGCACAAACCCCACACCCAGCTCATAGGCAAGCACCGAGCCGATGATGAAACCGCGCGCGTCCAGCCCAGCGACCACCGTGGGGCGCAGGGCCGGGTCCATGTAGCGGTGCACAAAGGTGTCGATCAGCACGCGGAACACCTGGGGGTTTTGTAGCAGCGGCGTGATGTCGCGAAACTGCACGCCGGGCGCTGGCCAGTCGGGCACGATGCGGATGTGGTTCTTGAGGTAGGCGGATGTGTCCATGGCCTGGATTATGAAGACCCTATCGCCGTGCTCTGCGCGATCAAGGCGTTTGCTCGGAGCACTGACGGAAATGGCCAGTCCCTGGCTGGTCATCGCCAGCGTGACGAGCGTGGTCCAGGACACACGGTGACAAAAGCAGGCGAGCCGTCAGCCGCCTCAACCCACGAGCAGTTTTTCTTCGGCCAGCGCCAGCGCCGGTGCCTTGCCACTGAGCACCAAGGTGTCGCCGTTGTGGCAAACGGTGTGGTCGTCAAAGGGCGTGGGTTTGCCGCTGGCGCTGCGCAAACTCACCAGTTGCACGCCCACCGCCTCCAGGGCCAGGTCGCCCAGCGACTTGCCCACGGTGCGGCTGGCCGCAGGCAGGGTGACGGTGAGCAGGCGTTCGTGCTCCATTTCGTCGGCGCTGCCGTCGTCAGCGCCATGGAAATAGCCTTTGAGCAGCTTGTAGCGCGCATCGCGCTGGTCTTGCACCACCCGGATCACGCGCCGCATCGGCACGCCTACCAGCGCCAGCGCGTGGCTGGCGAGCATAAGGCTGGCTTCGATGGCTTCGGGCACCACCTCGGTGGCGCCGGCCTGGCGCAGCTTGTCCAGATCGAGGTCGTCCACCGTGCGCACCACCACCGGCACATTGACCGCCTGTACCTGCGTGTGGTGCAACACCTTGAGCGCACTGGGCGTGTCCAGGTAGGTGATGACGACCGCACTGGCGCGGTGCAGGCCAGCGGCCATCAGCGCCTGCAGGCGGGCTGCGTCACCGAACACCACCGAGTGCCCGGCGGCGGCGGCCTGGCGCACGCGATCGGGATCGAGATCAAGCGCCATGTAGGGAATGCCCTCGGCCTCCAACAGCCGCGCCAGGTTTTGCCCGCAGCGGCCGTAGCCGCAAATGATGACGTGGTGGTCGGTGTTCATCGCCTTGCGCGCAATCGTGGTCATCTGCACCGACTGCATCAGCCAGTCGCTGCCGACCAGGCGGCTCACAATGCTGTTGGCCTGCATGATGACGAACGGCGTGGCCAGCATGGAGAGCACCATGGAGGCCAGGATGGGGTTGAACAGCGCTGGCGGCACCAGGTTGTTCTGCCCGGCCAGGGTGAGCAGCACCAGGCCGAACTCGCCCGCCTGCGTCAGGTACAAGCCCACCCGCAAGGAAGTGCCCATGGGCGCACCGAATCCCCGAGTGAGCCCGGTGATGAGGGCGAGTTTGAAGGCGAGGGACAGCGTGAGCAGCAGCAACACCAGCGGCCAGCGCTCGATGATCAGCCGCCAGTCGAGCATCATGCCGATGGTGATGAAAAACAGGCCCAGCAACACATCGTGAAACGGGCGGATGTCGGTCTCCACCTGGTGCTTGTATTCGGTCTCTGAGATCAGCATGCCGGCGACGAATGAGCCCAACGCCAGCGACAGGCCGGCGTGTTCGGTCAGCCAGGCCAGGCCGAGCGTGATCAGCAGCAGGTTGAGCATGAACAGCTCGTCGCTCTTTTGCCGCGCCACCAGCGTGAGCCACCAGCGCATCACCTTTTGCCCGCCGGTCAGCAGCACACCGATCAGCACCACCGCCTTGATCAAGGCCAGGCCCAGCGCGGTCAGCAGGTCTTCGGGTGCGGCGCCCAGCGCCGGGATCAGCACCAAGAGCGGCACCACGGCCAGATCTTGAAACAGCAAAATGCCCACCACCCGCTTGCCGTGCTCGCTTTCCAGTTCCAGCCGCTCGGCCAGCATCTTGATCACGATGGCGGTGCTGCTCATGGCCATCACGCCCCCCAGCGCTAACGCGATCTGCCACGACACGTCCCACCAGGTGGGCAATATCAGCGTCAGCAGCAAGGACGCGCCACTGGTGATCAACACGGTGAGCACGACCTGCGACAAACCGAGCCCAAACACGTGGCGGCGCATGCTGCGCAGCTTGGGCAGGCTGAACTCCAGCCCGATCACAAACATCAGGAACACCACGCCAAATTCGGCCAGGTAGCGCACGCCGCTGGAGTTTTGCGCCAGCGCCAGCGCGTTGGGTCCGATCAACACGCCCACCACCAGGTAGCCCAGCATCGGCGGCAACTTGAACTGCCGACAAGCCACCACACCGAGCACCGCAGCGAGCAGGTACAGCAGGGTGATGTCGAGTGATGTCATGGGTGGATATTAGCGGCAGGGGCGCCTATGCCACCGTCACGTCGCCGCGCAAGAGCACCCGTCTCGACGGGCACTGACACCATAATTGGCCGATGGCTGAATCCCCCACTTTCGACGCCGCGCGCGCGCTGTCCCTGGCCGCAGAAACCCTGCGTATCGAAGCCCAGGCGGTCACCGACATGGCAGCGAGGCTCGACGAGCGTTTTGCCCATGCGGTTGCCTTGGTGCTGGCCAGCCGAGGTCGCGTGGTGGTGATGGGCATGGGCAAAAGCGGGCATGTGGGGCGCAAGATCGCCGCCACCCTGGCGTCCACCGGCAGCCCGGCGATGTTTGTGCACCCGGCTGAGGCCAGCCACGGCGATCTGGGCATGATCACCGCCGGCGACGTGGTGCTGGGTATCAGCAACAGCGGCGAAAGCGAGGAGCTCACCACGCTGCTGCCATTGATCAAGCGCATGGGCGTGCCGCTGATCGCACTCACTGGGCGCGCCGAGTCGACGCTGGGACGCCATGCCGACGTGGTGCTCGACGCATCGGTGGCCAAGGAAGCCTGCCCGCACAACCTCGCGCCCACCGCCAGCACCACCGCGCAGCTGGCGATGGGCGATGCGCTCGCGGTGGCGTTGCTGGATGCGCGCGGCTTTCGCGCCGACGATTTCGCCCGCTCGCACCCCGGCGGCGCGCTGGGCCGCAAGCTGCTCACGTTGGTAAGCGATGTGATGCGCAGCGGCGCCGAGTTACCGCGCGTGGCGCAAGACGCCGACCTGATGGCGCTGATGCGCGAAATCAGCGCCAAAGGGCTGGGCATGAGCGCGGTGGTTGATGGTGATGACCGGGTGCTGGGCGTGTTCACCGATGGCGACCTGCGCCGATTGATCGAGAAGAGCGGCAGCAGCGTGGATCTGCGCAGCCTGCGGGCGCAAGACGTGATGCACGCCAACCCGCGCACCGTGACCGCCGATGCGCTCGCGGTGGAGGCGGTTGAGCTCATGGAGGCCAACCGCATCACCAGTGTGCTGGTGGTGGACGCCCGTGGTTGCCTGATCGGGGCGCTCAACAGCAACGACCTGATGCGGGCAAAAGTCATCTAACCCCCCGCCGGATGTGGCTCCCCCCGCGCCGACTTCGCCGTCACCCCCCAGGGGGCGGCGCTGGTCGTCCAGCAAAGCTGGCCCGACGGCGCCCTGGGTTCGAGCGGCCTGCGGACCGCTCTCTGGCTCCCCCTCACGCTGATCCCGCTTCAAATCACGCTCTATTCCCCTCGTTGCCTCCAGTTAGCATCTGCCTATGTCTTCCGAACTCCCCGCCCTGCGCCCCGCGCTGAACTTTGCGCCTGAGCTGTTGCTGCGCGCGCAGCCGGTGCGGGTGGTGTTTTTCGATGTGGACGGGGTGCTGACCGATGGCGGGCTGTATTTCACCGAGTCGGGTGAAACCATGAAGCGCTTTCACACGCTGGATGGACACGGTATCAAGCTGCTCCAGCGGGCCGGCATCGTGCCGGCGGTGGTCAGTGGGCGCGACTCGCCGGCCCTGCGGCTGCGCTTGGCAGCGCTGGGTGTGACGCAGATCCGGCTGGGCACCGAAGACAAGTTGCCAGCGGCCGAGACCATCCTGGCCGAGCTGGGGCTGAACTGGTCGGCCGCTGCCGCCATGGGCGACGACTGGCCCGATCTGCCGCTGCTGCGCCGCGCGGCATTGGCCTGCGCACCGGCAGGCGCTCACGCAGAAATTCTGGCGCTGGCGCACCACGTCACCACCCGGGCGCCGGGTGCGGGCGCGGTGCGGGAACTGTGTGACCTGCTGCTGGTGGCCTCAGGCCGCTACGCGGCCGAACTTGAAGCGGCTGCCCGGTGAACGCCACCCTGTCCACCGCTCCGCCCACCTCGCCAAAGGCCGCGCGCTCGTCCGTGCGCCGCTCCCACCGCTGGGCCGATCAGTTCACCGTCTACCTCCCGGTGCTGCTGATGGGGCTGTTGGCGCTGGCGTCTTACTGGCTGCTGCGCGCCACACCGCCCCCGCCCGAGCCGACGGTGGCGCGACCGGTGACCAGCGATCCCGATTACTTCATGCGCGGCTTCTCGGTCAAGGTGTTCGATGCCAACGGCGTGCTCATCAACGAGGTGTTTGGGCGCGAGGCACGCCACCGCCCCGACACCAACACGCTGGAGGTGGACCAAGCCCGCATCCGCATGGTGGGCGAAGACGGCGTGATCACCACCGCCACCGCGCGCCAAGTGATCAGCAATGGTGCGCGCACCGAATTTCTGCTGCAAGGCGACGCGGTCGTGGTGCGCGAAGGCCGCACCTTGGCCGACGGCAGTGCCGCGCCGCGGCTGGCGTTTCAAGGCGAACAGCTGCGGGTGTTCACCGACCCGCAACGCCTCGTCTCCGAGCTGCCGGTGACCGTGCTGCGCGGCAACGATCGGCTGCAGTCGGACACGCTCGACTACGTGGGCGCCGATCAGGTGGCGCTCATGCGTGGCCGGGTCAAGGTGCGGCTTTCCCCGCGCTAACCACCACGTTGACACCACGTTACCCAGCGCTTTGACATGGGCAGTGCACGGATGCCTGCCCACGATCGGAACCCTCCTATGAACACAGCATCTGCACCTCTGGCCTTCATCACTGGCGCCTCCAGCGGCATCGGCCAGGCCTTGGCGGCGCGCTACTCGCAGGCCGGCTACCGGCTCGCGCTGGTGGCGCGCCGCACCACCGAGATGCAAACCTGGGCCGATGCGCAGGGCCTGGATGCGACGCGCTGCCGTGTGTACGGCGCCGATGTGGCCGAGATCGAGAGCATCGTCGCCGCGGCCCAGGCCTGCATTGCCGCACAGGGTGTGCCCGATGTGGTGATCGCCAACGCAGGCGTGAGCATCGGCATGGACACCGCCAAGTTGGAAGACATCGGCGTGATGGCGCGCACCTTCGCCATCAACAACACCGGTCTGGCCGCCACCTTTCAGCCGTTCGTGTCCGCCATGCGCGAGCGCGGCAGCGGCACCCTGGTGGGCATCGCCAGTGTGGCCGCCATCCGTGGCCTGCCGGGTCACGCCGCCTACTGCGCCAGCAAGGCCGCTGTGGTCGCTTATTGCGAAAGCCTGCGCGGGGAATTGCGGGGTTCTGGCGTGGCGGTGGTCACCCTGCTGCCCGGCTATGTGGACACGCCGCTCACCCGCAAGAACCGCTACAGCATGCCGTTTCTGCTGAGTGCCGAGACCTTTGCCAGACGGGCGTTTGACGCGATCACCGCGAAGAACAGTTACCGCGTCATTCCCTGGCAGATGGGTGTCGTGGCCAAGCTGCTGCGCCTGCTGCCCAATCCCTGGTTCGACCGCCTGCTGGTCGGCCGCGCGCGCAAGCCACGCCAGCCGACCAAGCCACCCGCTTCACCCTGATCGCTGACCGCCTCCCCAAGCTGTCCATCGGTACACTCCCCGCTGCCTTTCCTGCCCCCTTTTCCGCAGCGCTGCGAACCGTCTCGGTCCCCGCTCCCCTCCTCGCCTCACCATGCTCGACGCCGTCGTTTTATTCTTCCTGCTTGGCCTGTTTGCGCGCCTCGTCAAGAGCGATCTGCGCCTGCCCGAAGCGCTGTACGAAACCCTCTCCATCTACCTCTTGCTGGCCATTGGCCTGAAAGGTGGGATCGAGCTGAGCAAGCAGCCCATGCTGGAGCTTCTGCCGCAGATTCTGGCCTGCATGGCACTGGGCTTTGCCATCCCGCTGGTGCTCACACCGCTGCTGCGCCTGCTCGGTCTGTCGCGGGTCGACGCAGCATCGCTCGCCGCGCACTACGGCTCGGTGAGCGTGGTCACCTTCGCGGTGGCCAGCGCCTATTTGGTGGCGCAGGGCGAGCCAGCCGAGTCCCACGCCGCGCTCTGGGTGGCCATCATGGAAGCGCCGGGCATCGTGGCCGGCATTCTGCTGGCGCGGCTGGGTGCCACCGGCAAAGATGGCAGGCCGGCACCGCGCGTGGCCTGGGGCGAATTGGCGCACGACGTGTTTCTGGGCAAGTCGGTGCTGCTGCTGGCCGGCGGGCTGCTGATCGGCGCGGTGATGGGCGAGGCCGGCACGGCACCAATTGCCCCCGTGTTCATGGCGCCGTTCAAGGGCGTGCTGGCGCTTTTCCTGCTGGAGCTGGGCCTGGTGGCGGGCGGCCGCTTGGGCGAGCTCAAACGCTACGGCATGCGGCTGGTGGGCTTTGCGCTGCTGATCCCACCTGTGCTGGCCGTGGCGGGTGCGCTCACCGGTCTGGCGCTGGGCCTCTCCACCGGCGGCATCGCGATTTTCGCCACGTTGGCGGCCAGTGCCAGCTACATCGCCGCCCCCACCGCCATGCGCATGGCGGTGCCCGAGGCCAATGCCGCACTGTCCATCACCGCCGCGCTGGGCATCACCTTTCCCTTCAACATCGTGCTCGGTGTGCCGCTTTATCTGGAGTTGGCGCGCTGGCTGAACCGGGTTTGACTCGCCATGGAAAAACACCCCCGCACCCTGCTGGTGCTCATCACCGAGGCCGCGCTAGAGAAGCGCCTGGTCGCCGATAGCCTGCGGCTGGGCGCCCAGGGCTACACCGTGCACGACGTGCGCGGTGGCAGCCGGCTCAGCACCCGCGAGGCCCTGTGGGAGGCCGATCGCAGCATCGAGATGAAGCTGATCTGCGCGCCCGAGGTTGCCGAGGCCATTGCCCGCCACGTGATTGACACCTACGCACCGCACTACAGCCTGACGCTGTTTTTTGCTGGGGTCGAGGTGTTGCGCCCAGAAAAATACTGAAACCGATTCGCTGCGCAGCGATCACGGTGTTGTTTGGCCGCGCCGTATTGGCGCAGGTTTTGTGGTTTGCTGCCAGCCTCTTTCGCTGAACGCCAAGCGCCCCCAGATCGGTGAACTGAGCAAGCCGCGCAACAGCTGACACAACAAAAAAAGCCCCGAGGCAATGCCTGGGGGCTTTCGATCTCACCGGCATTGGCCGAGTGAGGTGGAAGATCAGTAACCGCCGCGGCCGCCGCCGCCGCCGCCGCCGAAACCACCACCACCGCCGCCGCCTTCACGACGACCACCGCCACCGCCGCCGCCACCGTAGGGGCTGCGGAAGCCGCCATCGCTGCCGCCACCGCCACCACCGCCGCCGAAGCCACCACCGCCGCCGCCACCGCCACGTGGGCCGCCGAAGCCGCCGGTGCGGGGAGGACGTGCCTCCATCGGACGGGCTTCGTTGACCACCAGGCTGCGGCCGCCGAGCGACTGGCCATTCATGCCTTCAACAGCCGCTTGGGCTTCAGCATCGCTGCCCATCTCGACAAAACCAAAGCCTTTTGAGCGACCGGTATCGCGCTCCATCATGACCTTGGCGCTGTTCACAGAGCCGTAGGCGCTGAAAGATTGCTGCAGGTCTTCGTCGCGCACGGTGTAGGGCAGATTGCCCACGTACAGTTTGTTGCCCATGGTTGGGACTCCTAATAACACTGAGAAAAATAGCGATGGAGCCCCGTTAGCAAACAAAACCTGTAGCGTGCGAAACCAGCCGATCACTTGTCTTGCGAGCGTTTTCAGGCGCTCACGGGGGAATTATGCGCGCAATGCCGCGTGAACAGCGACTTTTTTTGGGACAACCCAACGCGCTGTTGGGTGCGATGCGTACACACAACAGGCGATCAGGCCTTGCACAGATCGGGATTTTTCGGCCCGATGTGGCCGATCCTGGTGAAAGGTAAGCTGGCAAGCGCTTGAATCTATACTGTCCGCCAGCGCCGATTTGTCCGGATTGCGGGCGCTTTACAAATGCCGCTAAAGGGGAGACTCCCGGTCTCGCACCTTGCGGCGCCGGGATTTTTCTTTTGCACAGGCCCTACGTGGCCCGAGGTGGTTTTTTTGATCGTCACACCCCAGACGCACCATTTCAACGAACCGCTGCTGCTGCAAAGCGGCGCGCAACTGCCCGCTTACGAGCTGGTGTTTGAGACCTACGGCGAGCTCAATGCCGAGCGAAGCAACGCGGTGCTGATTTGCCATGCACTCAACGCCTCACACCATGTCGCGGGCCTGCATGCAGACGCCAGCGGCCAGCCGCTGGCGCGCAGCGAAGGCTGGTGGGACAACATGATTGGCCCCGGTAAGCCACTGGACACCGATCGCTTTTTTGTCATCGGCGTCAACAACCTGGGCTCGTGTTTCGGCTCCACCGGCCCAACCCACCCCAACCCAGCCACCGGCCAGCCCTGGGGCGCCGACTTTCCGGTCGTCACGGTAGAAGACTGGGTGAACGCTCAAGCGCGGCTGCTTGATGTGCTGGGGATCGAAACGCTGGCCGCTGTGATGGGCGGCAGCCTGGGCGGCATGCAAACGCTTTCCTGGACGCTGCAATACCCACATCGCGTGCGCCACGCGGTGGTGGTTGCCAGCGCCCCAAACCTCACGGCCGAAAACATCGCGTTCAACGAAGTGGCACGCCGCGCCATCGTGACCGACCCCGACTTTCATGGCGGTCACTACCTGCGCGAAGGCACTTTGCCCAGGCGTGGTCTGCGCATCGCTCGCATGATCGGCCACATCACCTATCTCAGCGACGACGTGATGAACACGAAGTTTGGGCGCTCGCTGAAGCCCCGTGATTTGGACATCGGCCTGCAGGCCAGCGACCAGCAAATCGGCGGATCGGGGGACTACCGGTATTCAACCCAAGACGTCGAGTTCCAGATCGAGAGCTACCTGCGCTACCAAGGCGACAAGTTCAGCGACTATTTCGATGCCAACACCTACCTGCTCATCACCCGTGCGCTCGACTATTTCGACCCGGCGCGCGCCCACGGGGGAAGCCTCAATGCAGCGCTGGCGCGGGCCACCGCGAAATTTCTGCTGATCAGCTTCACCACCGACTGGCGCTTTGCGCCAGCGCGCAGCCGAGAGATGGTGAAGGCGCTGCTGGAGAACCGGCGCGACGTGAGCTACGCCGAGATCGACGCACCGCACGGCCACGACGCGTTTTTGCTCGACGACCCGCGTTACCTCGCAGCGGTGCGCACGTATTTCGAGCAAACCGTGTCAAAGGGGATCGGCGCATGAGCGAACTCAGTGTGATGCAAAGCATCGCTCGCCAGGTGCCGCCCGGCTCCCGTGTGCTCGATCTGGGCTGCGGCGACGGCGCGCTCATGGCGCACCTGCAAGCCACGCGCGCCTGCACCGGCTATGGCGTGGAGATCGACGACGCCAAGGTGCTGGCCTGCATCCAGCGCGGCGTCAATGTGTTGCAGCTCAACCTCGAAGACGGTCTCGCGGTATTCGAAGACGGCTCGTTCGATGTGGTGTTGCAGATCGACACGCTGCAACACCTGCGCAACGCCGAGACCATGCTGCGCGAGACCGCGCGGGTGGGCCGCACAGGTGTGGTGGCATTCCCGAATTTTGCCCACTGGCCCAACCGCTTCGCGGTGCTGCAAGGCCGCATGCCGGTGACCAAACGCCTGCCTTACCAGTGGTTTGACACGCCCAACATCCGCGTCGGCACCTTCGCCGATTTCGAGGTGCTCGCGCGCAACTGCGGGCTGCGGGTGGAAGACAGCTTCGGCCTGCACGAAGGCCAAGAGGTGCGCCGCCTGCCCAACCTGCTCGCCAGCACCGCGGTGTTCAAGTTCAGCAACTGACAAATGGGCCCCCACGCTCCACCGCTGCGCGGGTCGCTGCCCCCCGAGGGGGCTGATTCGGCTTGGGGCGGCCCGGCGCCAGATCGGCTGCCATCTCGCTCCGCCGCTGCGCGGGTCGTCTACACTCAAAAATCACCCGTCATGGGGGAGTAGCCGCCTTGCACCTTGCAGGGGGCCGCGTCAACACACTTGGCCCTCACGGCCATGGCGCGGTCAGCACCAGCCTGGCAAGACCTGTGACCACAACACCTCCGGTAGGGCCGGGGTCGCGTTGTGGTCGTTCAATTGGTCTGGCCCCAGGAAACTCAATTCATGGAAGCATTTCTGGTCTCCACCGGCATCGTCGCGCTGGGTGAGATGGGCGACAAAACGCAGTTGCTTGCGATCTTGCTGGCGGCGCGTTTTCGCCGCCCGCTGCCCATCATCTTCGGAATTCTGGTGGCCACTTTGGCCAACCACGCGCTGGCCGGCGCCGCTGGCCAGTGGGTGGCCGATGCGCTGGGGCCCACCTGGTTGCGCTGGATCATCGGTGTCTCATTCATCGCGATGGCGGGGTGGATGCTGATCCCCGACCGCCTCGATGACGACGCGGCCCCAAAACAGGCCTTGCGCCTGGGGGTGTTTGGCACCACCGTGGTCGCCTTCTTCCTCGCCGAAATGGGCGACAAAACCCAGATTGCCACCGTGGCTCTGGCCGCGCGTTACGACGCGTTCGTGGCGGTGGTGGCCGGTAGCACGCTGGGCATGATGCTGGCCAATGTGCCGGCGGTGTATTTCGGTGAAGCGGTGGCGCGGCGTGTGTCGATGCGGTGGGTGCACGGCATCTCGGCGCTGATCTTTTTGGTGCTGGGCTTGCTCACGCTACTCAACCCGGGCCAGCTCCTGTAACACCCGGGCCGCCCAGCTCGCACGCGGCGTCTTCGGCGAAGTCCCCGGTGGCGCCTATCGGGTCGACCAGTCGCGGGTACACCGCGGCAAAAGACGCGCGGATCTGCGCCAGCGGCAGGTCGTCGAAGCTGCCGCGCTCGTTTACGTACGCCATGTGGCGCTGACCGGTGCGGTCAAACGGGTGGTGGAGCGAATCGTCTACACCGTCGAATTCCAGCGGTAGCAGGCCAAACTTTTCGCACAGCGAGAGGTTGAACGCCGGCGTCGCCTTGCGCCAGGCGCCCTCAATCCAGAGCCCGGTGTAGCCGTGCCAGACGAACACATCGGTCTGCATCGTCTGGCGCAGCCGCTCGGTGGACAAATGGTTGCGCACATCGGCAAAGCCCAGCCGCGCGGGAATGCCCGCTGCCCGCGCCACCGCCGCCAGCAGCACCGCCTTGGGTACGCACCAGCCGAATCCCTGCGACAGCGCGGTGCTGGCTTTCATGCCGTGTTCGCTGAGATCGATGCGGTAGGGGTCGTAGCGAAGCCCGTCGCGCACCGCGAGGTACAGCGTCTGCGCCTGCTAGCGCGGTGTGTCGCCGCGCGCGTGTTGTGCGGCAAACGCAGCTATTTGCGGATGGTCGCTGTCCATAGCGGAGGTGGCTTGCAGGGCTTGGTGTGGTTGGTGCATGGCAGATGGCAGAAAAAAGGCCCACGGGCACGTTAGCAGCATGGCGCGACCGGTCCCAAAGCCGCGTTTTCTCTTTCCGTTCACCCGCATCACCACCATGTCATTTCTCAACCAACTCTCCATCACGAAACGCCTGAGCCTGGGGTTTGGTCTTCTCGTCTTCATGCTCATCACCATGGGCGTTCTTTCACTGGGTCAGGTGAATCTGATTGCCAGCCGGTCAGACGAGGTCACTGGGGAACTCATGCCCAAACAAAAGCGGCTGACCCAAGTGGCCAACGAGGTGAACCTGATCGCGCGCGCGATGCGCAACATGATGATCATGGAATCGGCGGATGAGTTGCAGGCGCAGCGCGCCGAGATCGACAACAGCCGGCGCCTGATTCAGGAACAGTTCACCGAACTCGACAAGGTGCTGCTCCACCCAGAAGCGCGCCAAAGTTTTTAGCGTCTCATGGAAGCGCGCACGGCCTTTGTGACCAGCCAAAACAAGTTTTTCACCACGCTGCAAAACGGTGAGCGCGACGAGGCACGCCGCGTGCTGCTGGAGGAGTCTCGCCAACTGCAATTGCGCTATATGGACGCGCTGGCAGCACTCACCACGGTCCAGGATCAGCGCACCGCGGTGGGCGTGGCCGAGATCGCTGGGGCGGTCGCCACGGTCCAGCGCGTGACCCTGAGCATGATGGCCGCCGGCGCCTTGCTGGCCCTGCTGCTGGCGGTGGCCATCATTCGCAGCGTCACACAGCCGCTGCGCCATGCGGTGGAGGTCGCCCATGCGGTGGCCGGAGGCAATCTGGCGGTGGACATTCGGGTGAGCGGACGCAGCGAAACCACCGAGCTGTTGCAAGCACTGACCGACATGAAAAACTGGCTGGCTCAGGTGGTGGGCACGGTGCGCGAGGGGGCTGAGAGCGTGGCCACGGCCAGCGCCCAGATCGCACAAGGCAATGCCGACCTCTCCAGCCGCACCGAGCAGCAGGCCTCGGCGCTGGAGGAAACCTCGGCCTCAATGGAGCAGATGGGGTCGGCCGCCAGCCAGAAAACGCAGACCATGCCCGCCAGGCCAGCCAACTAGCCACCGATGCGCGCGATGTCGCCCTGCAAGGCGGAGAAATGGTGGAACAGGTGGCGAAGACGATGCGAGGCATCAACGAAAGCAGCCGCCAGATCAGCGACATCATTGGTGTGATCGACAGCATTGCCTTCCAGACCAACATCCTGGCGCTCAATGCCGCGGTTGAGGCCGCGCGGGCTGGCGAGCAAGGCCGTGGCTTTGCGGTGGTGGCTGGCGAGGAGCGCAACCTCGCACAACGCAGTGGCGAGGCTGCGCGCGAGATCAAGACGCTGTTCCACGCCAGCGTGGACCGAGTCGACCAAGGCAGCCAGTTGGTCGAGCAAGCGGGCAGCACGATGGAGGCGATCGTGAACGCGGTGCGCCGCGTGAGCGACATCATCGACGACATCAGCGGTGCCAGCCGCGAGCAAAGCGTTGGCGTTGGCCAGGTGAGCGAAGCGGTGATGCAGATGGACCAGACCACCCAGCAAAACGCCGCTTTGATGGAACAAAGCGCTGCCGCCGCGGCCAGCCTGCGCCAGCAGGCGGGGCAGCTGGCGCAGGCGGTGTCGGTGTTCAAGCTGGGCCCCGCCCTCGCCGCTTGATACCGATTGCCCCGCCCAGTGGCACCGATACAGAACTTTTCCACGCAAACCTGCTGTCAGCCCGGATTGAGCGGGAATTGACTTTGTTGTTTGCGCTTCAGTCGCTCACCGAGCAGCCGATATTGCCCATATCTGTTTCTCTCCACAAAGGATTCCCACCATGGACATGCTCACCCAAGGTCAACCGCTGACCCGCCAGAACAACACACGCAGCGCGGGTGCTGCGCAGGCACTCACCTCTGAATTCCTCACCTTTCGCCTGGGCGCCGAGGAGTACGGCATCGACATCCTGCGGGTGCAGGAAATTCGCTCTTACGAGGCGCCCACCCGCATCGCCAACGCGCCCAGCTTCATCAAAGGCGTGGTCAATCTGCGCGGCGTGATCGTGCCAGTGGTCGATTTGCGCATCAAGCTCAACTGCGACAAGGTCGAATACAACGGTTTTACCGTGGTGATCGTGCTCAACGTGCATGGTCGGGTAGTGGGCGCGGTGGTCGATTCGGTGTCTGACGTGCTGGAGCTCAGCCAGGATCTGATCAAGCCCGCGCCCGAGATGAACAGCACGGTAGACACCGGCTTCATCACCGGCATCGCCAGCGTGGGCGAGCGCATGCTGATCTTGATGGACATCGAGACGCTCATGTCCAGCGCCGATATGGGGTTGATGGACAGCGCTTCGCACCTGCAGTGACCCACCTCTAAGAAGGCCCTCGACCATGAACACAGCGGTACAAAAAGGATAAAAATAAATGATCGACCTCAGCACAATTCGGGGGAAGCTTAGGGGCTTCGGCGCGGTGGCGCTTGGGCTCATCTTCATTGCGATCGGTACAGGCTGGTGGTCTGTTGATCGCTTGAGCCATGCCACGAGTGACATTGTCACGATAGGGTCGGCGCTCAAGAGTCAGCAGTCCGCAGACATGATGCACGATGCCATTCGTAGCGACGTGTTGGCTGTGTCGCTGGGCTCAATCAAAGGTGACGCAGCAGCCGTCAAAAGGGCCGAGGGAGACTTTGCGGCCCATGTGAAGCAATTCAGCGACGAACTTGAAGCGTTGGGCACTCTGCCATTGGGTGGAGAGGTAAGAAAAGCGATCGCAGAGGTAGCACCTTCGCTGAAAGCCTACAAGCTCAGCGCAGAGACTCAAATACAAAAAGCCCTTGCTGGCCAAGCCCTGACCGACGCTGATCTGCAGGCTTTTCAGGTGGTTTTTGAGCAAGTCGAAGAGTCGATGGGCAGTCTCGCTGAACTGATCGAGTCACAGGCTGGCCTGAGGCTGGAAGAAGCCAACCGCCAGACTTCCGTTGCTCGAAATGCCTTGGTGGCGATCGCGCTCCTTTCGACCACCTTGTTGTTCGTGCTCAGTTCACTGCTGAGCAAGGGGATTGTCCGCCCGCTTGACGATGCTCTGACGGTTGCCCAGGCTGTGGCCAACGGGGATTTGACGATCTCTATTGATGTGCGGGGAGGTGATGAAACTTCCCACTTGCTTGCGGCGATGAAAACCATGCGCGACTCGCTGCACGACACCGTCACCCAAGTCCGCAGCGCAACAGACAGCATCAACACCGCCAGCGCAGAGATCGCCTCCGGCAACCAGGACCTGAGCGCGCGCACCGAGCAGGCTGCCAGTAATCTGGAAGAAACGGCGGCCAGCATGGAGCAGCTCACCAGCACCGTGCGCCAAACCGCCGACTCGGCGCGCCAAGCCAACCAGCTCGCAGCCAGCGCCTCGGAAATTGCGGTGCGTGGGGGCAACGTGGTCGGCCAGGTCGTCACCACCATGAACGGCATCAATGCCAGCAGCAAAAAGATCAGCGACATCATCGGCGTGATCGATGGCATCGCGTTTCAGACCAACATCTTGGCGTTGAACGCGGCGGTGGAAGCGGCTCGCGCTGGCGAACAAGGCAGAGGCTTTGCGGTGGTCGCCGGTGAGGTGCGCAGTCTCGCGCAGCGCAGCGCCGAGGCAGCCAAAGAGATTAAGGGCTTGATTGGCAGCAGCGTGGACCAGGTCGAAGCTGGCAGCCGACTGGTGGCCGAAGCAGGTCAGACCATGAGTGAGATCGTGGGCTCGGTGCAGCGCGTCTCCGACATCATTGGCGAGATCACAGCGGCATCGGGTGAGCAGAGTGACGGCATTGGGCAGGTCAACGTGGCGGTGAACCAGCTGGACCAGATGACGCAGCAAAACGCGGCGCTGGTGGAAGAAAGCGCGGCAGCGGCCGAGAGTTTGAAAGAGCAAGCCACCCGGCTGGCTCAGGTGGTGCAGGTGTTTCGCATCAGCGCCTAAGCGCAGCCGAAAAATTCATCAGCGGGCGCTCTGGGGCGCCCGTTGTCATTTCTGGCTCTGCCGGTTGCTTCACCGACTCAGAAATGGGTGTGGAATGTCCCCGCATCTCGTGGCTTACCGGCGCTTCAGTCTCGGCCCGCCTGGTCGATAGTCTTTCCACTGCTTCCCATTTTGTTCAAGGAATTTGTCATGGACATGCTCAACCAAGGCCAGCCGTTGGCCCGTCAGAAGAACGCGCACAACGTGGGTGCCGCGAAAGCGGTCACCTCTGAATTCCTCACCTTTCGCCTGGGCGCCGAGGAGTACGGCATCGACATCCTGCGGGTGCAGGAAATTCGCTCTTACGAGGCGCCCACGCGCATCGCCAACGCGCCCAGCTTCATCAAAGGCGTGGTCAATCTGCGCGGGGTCATCGTGCCCGTGGTCGATTTGCGCATCAAGCTCAACTGCGACAAGGTCGAATACAACGGCTTCACCGTGGTGATCGTGCTCAACGTGCATGGTCGGGTGGTGGGCGCGGTGGTCGATTCGGTGTCTGACGTGTTGGAGCTCAGCCAGGATCTGATCAAGCCCGCGCCCGAGATGAACAGCACGGTCGACACCGGCTTCATCACCGGCATCGCCAGCGTGGGCGAGCGAATGCTGATCTTGATGGACATCGAGGCGCTCATGTCGAGTGCCGACATGGGGTTGATGGACAGCGCTTCGCACCTGCAGTAACCCACACCTGAGAAGCCCTTGAGCATGAACCGCACAACACCCTTGAAAACGCAGTCGGTCGCGCGCCGCCTGACCCTGCTCTCCGTCGGCCTGCTGGTGGTGGTGCTGATCGCCATCAGCACAGCGATTGCGGTGGTGGCCGAAAGCCGTTCCCGCGACCGGCTGATCCAGCTGGTGGGTGACAAGGTGCAATCCATCGCCGACACGGTGGACGCCATGGACGGCACCGCGCGCCGTCTCACCGAGCGCGCTTACCAGCCTTTTCGTGCCCAGTTTTCTACAGCGCTTGAGATCGACGCGACCGCAGACACGCTGCTCAACGGCGATGAGGTGCTCAACGGCAGCTTCACCCAGGTGGACGCGTTCGAAAAAAACACCGGTGGCGTGGCCACGGTATTCATGCGCAAGGGCGATGATTTCGAGCGCATCACCACCTCGCTCAAAAAGGAAAACGGCGAGCGTGCCATGGGCACCAAGCTCAGCCGCGAGCACCCCGCTTATGCGGTGATGATGGAAGGCAAAACCTACACCGGGCGAGCCGTGCTGTTTGGCAAGCACTACATGACGCACTACGAGGCGGTGCGCAATGCCGCGGGTGGCGTTGTCGGCATTCTGTTCATCGGCTTTGACATATCGGACTTCCAAGCCTCGCTGCTCAGCATGGTGGGTGAGGCGCGCTTCTTCGAGACGGGTGGCACGATGGTGATCGACCCCCGAAAGTCCAATGCGCAAGCCGTGTTCGTCTACCACCCCACAGCCGCCGGCAAGAAGGTGCTTGAAGCGTTCCCCGAAGCCGATGCGCTGCTCACGCAATTGCGCGCGCGGCCTGCTGGCGCTGTGACGGAAAAGATTGGCCTGTTCAACCCAGCCCTGGAAAAGCCCTGGACCGTGATGCGCCAGGCCAAAGACGGCGGCTGGTGGGTTGTGGCCGATGTCTCCGACACGGAAGCCATGGCCAGCCACTGGCGCACCATCCGGGCTTTCTGGGCCATGCTGGGCTTGGCCAGTGTGGTGATCGGCGTTGGTCTGTTCTGGCTCATTCGGCGCCAAGTGAGCCAGCCGCTGGCCACGCTCACCACCGCCGTCACCACCTTGGCCCAGGGCGATCTCACTCAACCGTTTCGCAGCTCCCGCCGAGATGAAATCGGTGTGCTGGTTTCTGAGGTCGAGACGATGCGACAACGCTTCGTTGACATGATGACGCAGGTGCGCAGCGCCACTGACAGCATCAACACGGCCAGTGCCGAGATCGCGTCCGGCAACCAGGATCTGTCGGCCCGCACCGAGCAGGCCGCCAGCAATTTGGAAGAGACCGCTGCCAGCATGGAGCAACTCACCAGCACCGTGCGCCAGAGCGCCGACTCGGCGCGCCAAGCCAACCAGCTTGCCGCCAGCGCCTCCGAGATTGCGGTGCGCGGTGGCAATGTGGTCGGCCAAGTGGTCACCACCATGAACGAGATCAACGCCAGCAGCAAAAAGATCAGCGACATCATCGGCGTGATCGATGGCATCGCTTTTCAGACCAACATCTTGGCGTTGAATGCCGCAGTGGAAGCGGCACGGGCTGGCGAGCAAGGCCGGGGCTTTGCGGTGGTGGCGGCCGAGGTGAGAAGCCTGGCGCAGCGCAGCGCCCAAGCGGCCAAGGAAATCAAGGGTCTGATTGGCAACAGCGTGGACCGGGTGGAAGCTGGCTCGCGGCTGGCGGCCGAGGCAGGCCAGACCATGAGCGAGATCGTGGGCTCGGCCCAGCGGGTGAGCGACATCATTGGCGAGATCACGGCAGCGACCGGCGAGCAAAGCGACGGCATCGGCCAAGTGAATGTGGCGGTGAACCAGCTCGATCAGATGACGCAACAAAACGCGGCGCTGGTCGAAGAAAGTGCAGCAGCAGCGGAGAGCCTGAAAGACCAGGCCACGCGGCTGGCGCAGGTGGTGCAGGTGTTTCGCATTGCTTCGGCAGCTGAGCAACCTGTCGCAGCAACGCGCAGCCCTCCCGCCACACGGCCCAGCGGTTCTGCCAGACCGAGCCCATCCGCTGCGGCCAAGCCACTCAGCAAGCCAGCGGCAATAGCACTCAAGCGCCCTGCTTTGGCGACCAGCTCCGCACCTCGTCCCACGCCCTCTGCATCGACCAAGCCGGTTGCAGCCAGCGGCGATGAGGGCGACTGGGAAAGTTTCTAAATCACAACCCTTTTAAAAACCACAACATTGCCATGAACCCTTCTTCTTCCCAATCGTCCCGCGGGTTGTTGGCCACAGTGGGCAGGCGCCTCGGTGCTGGTTTCGCCGTTGTTTTGCTGATGTTCACCGCTGTGCTGGCTGTGACCGTGGTCAAGGTGGAGAGCGTGCAGTCGCTCAGTGCTGAACGCACGCTCGCTTCCCAAAAACTGGAACTGGCGGGCACCTGGTTGGCCGACGTACGCCAGAACTCCGCGCGCTCGCTGGCCGTGGCCATGTCGCCAGGCACCAACATGCTCGACTTCTTCAAGGAAGCGATGGCTGCCACTTCGCGCAGTGCCACCGAGACCCAGAAGGCCTTTCTTCAAGCGGCTGCGTCTGATCCGCAAGAGATCAAGAGCGCTGAAGCCGTGGGCGAGGTACGCAAAGAATGGCTGGCTGCTAGAGATGAGATCAACACCGTCAAAGCGGCGGGCGACGATGCCCGAGCGCGCGAACTGGTGATCAGCCGGTTCGTGCCTGTTACCAACCGCTATTTGGAGGTCACGCGGGTCTTGGTGAGCGAACAGCTCGCCGCCCTGGTCGAGTTGCAAAAGCGCGCTGAAGCCGAATTTTTCTCGCTCTACATTTGGTTGGGCGCCTTGTTCGCATCGGCAGTGGCTGTGGGTGTTTTGCTTGCGTGGCGCCTCACCCGCTCCATCACCGACCCCATTCGTGAAGCCATGTCGATGGCCACGGCGGTCGCGCAGGGCGACCTGCGAACTGTCGCGGCTACCCACCCACAAGACGAACTCGGCGATTTGCTGCGTACGCTGGCCGAGATGAAGACATCTCTGCTGCAGACCGTCACCCAGGTGCGCAGCACAACCGACAGCATCAACACCACCTCTGCTGAGATTGCCTCGGGCAACCAAGACCTGAGCACCCGCACCGAGCAGGCCGCCAGCAACCTGGAAGAAACAGCGGCCAGCATGGAGCAGCTCACCAGCACCGTGCGCCAAACCGCCGACTCGGCGCGCCAGGCAAGCCAGATCGCAGCCACCAACGCGGAGGTGGCAACGCGAGGTGGCCAGGTGGTGGGCCAGGTGGTGGCCACCATGAACGAGATCAACGCCAGCAGCAAAAAAATCAGCGACATCATCGGCGTGATCGATGGCATCGCTTTTCAGACCAACATCCTGGCGCTCAACGCAGCGGTTGAAGCGGCACGCGCTGGCGAGCAAGGCCGGGGCTTTGCGGTGGTGGCGGCCGAGGTGAGGAGCCTGGCCCAGCGCAGTGCAGAAGCAGCCAAAGAAATCAAAGGCCTGATCGGTAGCAGCGTGGACCGGGTAGAGACCGGCTCGCGGCTGGTGGCCGAGGCAGGCACCACCATCCAAGAGGTGGTACGCAATGCGCAGCGCATTGCCGGCATCATCGGTGAGATCACCGCAGCGACCGGCGAGCAAAGCGACGGCATTGGGCAGGTCAACGTGGCGGTGAACCAGCTGGACCAGATGACGCAGCAAAATGCCGCGCTGGTCGAGGAGAGCGCAGCAGCAGCCCAGAGCCTGAAGGACCAGGCCACGCGGCTGGCTCAGGTGGTGCAGGTGTTTCGCATCAGCGCCTGAGCGCAGCCGGAAAACCCATCAACGGGCGCCGCAGGGCGCCCGTTGGCTTTGCTGCGCTGGCGTGCTCCTGCGCCTGCGAAACCAAAGAGCAGCAATGGCCCTGCTTTTCCTTGTTTATTACCGTTACATTTCCGGCCGCAAAAGACGATAGTTCTTCTGTCTGTGGCTGAAACCGCTTTGAAGAGGCTGCCACGGACACACCCGATGAAGGTCACACGCAGACCCTTTTGATGGACATCAACGCGCGCATGGCGGACGCCAATATGGACTGTATGGACAGCGCATCTTGTCTGCAGCAAGACGTCTCAGTTGGCACTCAACGCCTCTAAGAAAGCGAGATGAATGTGAAAACCTATGTTCGTATTCGGCACCAGTTGCTGCTGCTCAGCGGCTCGTTGTTGACGCTCACCTTGATGTTCGGGTTGGCGGCCATTCTGATGGTTCAGCACGAAAGCCGGGCCATCCAGTCGATCTACGCCGACCGCGTGGTGCCGTTGAAGCAGCTGAAAGACGTGGCAGACAAGTACGCGGTGGACATCGTGGATGCCGCGCACAAAGCGCGCGACGGCGGCATGACGCCAGACCAAGCGCTGGCCTCGATCCGCTCGGCGCAGCAAACCATCCAGCAGGTGTGGACCGAGTACCAGCAAACCACGCTGGTCGATGCGGAGCGCGCGCTGATCGTCCAGCTCGAACCCATGATGCGCGCCGCCGACGAGGCCACCGCCACCATCGTGGGCCTGATCACAGCCAACAACACCGAGGGTTTGCGCACCTTTGCCGGCGACAAGATGTACCCGGTGTTCGACCCGATGCAGGGCGTGATCGGGCAGCTGATCCAGGTGCAGCTGGACGTGGCGAACGACGTGTACCGACAAAGCGTGGTCGATATCCAGGTGATGATCATCTCGGTCGCCTCCTCGCTGGCTCTTGCGGTGGCTTTCGGACTGTTTCTTGCCTATCGAATTTCGCGTGGCCTGTTGCGGCAACTCGGTGCAGAGCCGCACGAAGTGCGGGCGGCGGCGCAGGCAGTGACAGCGGGCGATTTGTCTTTGCACTTCACACTCAAGCCAGGGGACGAGACCAGTGTGATGGCCGCCATGCGGGAGATGTCCACCCAGCTGAGCGGCGTGGTCAAGCGTGTGCGCCTCAACGCCGAAGCGGTTGCCTCTGCCAGTGCCGAGATTGCACAGGGCAACCACGATTTTTCCAGCCGCACGGAACAACATGCGGCCGCTCTTGAGCAGGCCTCTGCAGCGATGGAGCAGCTGGGCTCGACCGCGCGGCAGAACTCGGACAACGCGCGCTTGGCCAATCAGATGGCGGCAACCGCCAGCGAGGTGGCGGTGCAGGGTGGCAGCGTGGTGTCGCAGGTGGTGCAGACCATGAAAGACATCAACGACAGCAGCAAGAAGATCAGCGACATCATTGGCGTGATCGACGGCATTGCGTTTCAGACCAACATCCTGGCCTTGAACGCGGCGGTGGAAGCCGCACGTGCTGGCGAGCAAGGCAGAGGCTTTGCGGTGGTGGCCGGTGAGGTGCGCAACCTGGCCCAACGCAGCGCCGAGGCGGCCAAAGAAATCAAGGGCCTGATCAGCGCCAGCGTGGAGCGCGTGGAACAAGGCACCCAGCTGGTGGACCGAGCGGGCAACACCATGCAGGAAATCGTCAGCTCGATTCAGCGGGTGACCGACATCGTGGGTGAGATCACCAGCGCCAGCAGCGAGCAGACCACCGGCTTGGGCCAGGTCAGCGAGGCGGTGGTGCACATGGACCAGTCCACCCAGCAGAACGCCGCCTTGGTCGAACAGAGCGCCGCTGCGGCTTCCAGCCTGCGCAAGCAAGCCGAGGAGCTGGTGCACAGCGTCGCGGTCTTCCAGCTCGATTCGCCTGTGGCCGACCGCGCTTCAACGGTCGCACTGGCGGCACCTGCGGCCGGCCCGGCGATCAAGCAAGCGATCTTGCCAAGACCCGCCATGGCCCATCGAGCACCTGCGGCGACACCTTCGCGAACGCTGCTGGCGAAGAGCCCCAAAACGGCCTTGCCAAAGCCTTCGCTTTCACCTCCATCTGCGTCTGCGCAAGTGCAACCCCTCGCGCCTGCCCAGCGTTCGCCATCGGCACGAAAAGCAGCGGTGACCACCAGCGACGAAGGCGATTGGGAAAGCTTCTGATGCGCTCGAACCGCAGCGGTATGGCCTTCCTGATCGGGTCCGGCTGGCCCGGTTCCTGCTCTTTTCAATCCACTTGAGACAAAACCATGAGCCTGACTTTGATAATGCGCCGCTTTTCCATCCGCTTTCGCATGGTCGGCGCTATCTGCACAGTCCTCTTGCTTTTGCTGTCGGTGGGGGCTTCTGGTTTGTGGGGCATGTACCGCAGCACCGCGCACAGCGAGGTGTTCATGACCCAGGTCTTTGAGGACAAAGCGGCTCTGGGCCGGTTGCATGTCGCGCTGGCGGACACCAGCCGATTCGAGAAAGACATGGTGATCCAGTACGAATCGCCCGAACAGCTGTCGCTGTCCAACATGCGCTGGAAGAAGGCGCGCGACGAAGCGAAGCTGCAGATCGAGAAACTGTTGCAAAGGCAAGGCAACGAGGACAACCCCTTGCTGCGCGAGATGCAGACAGACCTGCAGGCCTACAGCGCAACGGTGGCGCCGGTGGTGGCCCAGATTCAAGACGGCGCCTACGACTCGGCCACGGTGGCCAATCGCATGCTGAGCAGAGCCCACGACCAGTACGACGGGCTGCTTAAGAAATTGCAGCAGCAGGAAGCGCTCAGCACGACACAGGCCGATACGATCCGCAGCGATGTACAGGCGGTGAACCAGCAGACCTTGATGGTGTTTGCGCTGATGGTTGCCTTGGCGGCGCTGGTGGTGGTGCCCACCACCTTGGTCAATATGCAAAGCATTTGCAAGCCGTTGGATGAGGCCCGCCTGTTGGCCAAGTCGATTGCCGAAGGCGATCTTTCCCGGCCTGTAACGGCCCAGGGCCGAGATGAAATCAGCCTGTTGATGCAGGCCCTGGCGTCGATGCAAGCATCGCTCTCAGGCATCGTCAGCCATGTGCGCAGCGCCACCGACAGCATCAACACCGCATCAGCAGAAATCGCTTCGGGCAACCAAGACCTGTCTGCCCGCACCGAGCAAGCCGCCAGCAACCTGGAAGAAACCGCCGCCAGCATGGAGCAGCTCACCAGCACCGTGCGCCAGAGTGCCGACTCGGCCCGCCAGGCCAACCAGCTCGCATCCAGCGCCTCGGAGATCGCGGTGCGCGGCGGTAACGTCGTCGGCCAGGTGGTGACGACGATGAACGAGATCAACGCCAGCAGCAAAAAGATCAGCGACATCATCGGCGTGATCGATGGCATCGCTTTTCAGACCAATATCCTGGCGCTTAACGCTGCGGTGGAAGCGGCTCGCGCTGGCGAGCAAGGTCGCGGCTTTGCGGTGGTGGCGGCCGAGGTAAGAAGCCTCGCGCAGCGCAGCGCCCAAGCGGCCAAGGAAATCAAGGGTCTGATTGGCAGCAGCGTGGACCGGGTGGAAGCTGGCTCGCGGCTGGCGGCCGAGGCAGGCCAGACCATGAGCGAGATCGTGGGCTCGGTGCAGCGCGTCTCCGACATCATTGGCGAGATCACGGCAGCATCGGGTGAGCAGAGCGATGGCATTGGGCAAGTCAACGTGGCGGTGAACCAGCTCGACCAGATGACGCAGCAAAACGCAGCGCTGGTCGAAGAAAGTGCAGCAGCGGCTGAGAGTCTGAAAGACCAGGCCACGCGGCTGGCTCAGGTGGTGCAGGTGTTTCGGATTGGCGCTTGACATGACAGCACACTCTGAAAGAATGAACACCATGGCACTTCACGAAATCGTCTATGTGAGCCTCGCTTGCGAGGAATGGACCTCAGCGCAGCTGGACAAACTGCTGGCCAACTGCCGCGCATCGAACGAGAAGTCTGGGGTCACCGGGGTTCTGGTTTACCACCACCGAGAATTCCTTCAGCTGCTTGAAGGTGAGGCAGACGAGGTGCTGGGCTTGTACAGCCGGATAGAAAACGATCAGCGCCACCAGCAGATATACAAACTTTGGGACGGCCCGATTGCAGAGCGAAGCTTCGCCAGCTGGTCGATGGCGTTTGTCAATCAGGCGTTGATCGAGGCCATGCCGCAAGCGGTACACCCCTCGCGCATCGGTCAGGGATTGACCAACACGGTGAAAGCCTCGACGGGCAAAAAATTTCTGCTCAACGTGCGCGATGAGTTGCTGCGGCGAGAGAGCGAGCGCGCGTAACTTCATTCTTGCAAGGGGTCCGACGGACGCCCTCTGCGCACCAGATGACGGGCCCTCGGGGCCCGTTGCCATGTGGGGGCCTGCCGGTCGCCGCGCCCGCCAAGCGGCCCGATTGGCGGGGCTTTTCGTGGCTTTTCGTGGCTTATCTCGGCTTCATTTCAGGCGGCCGCGGTCGATAGTCCTTACACAACAACTTAGTTTTTGTAAGGAAATTGCGATGGACATGCTCAACGAAGGCCGCCAGCTGGCTCAACAAAACAATACGCGCAGCGCGGGTGCCGCGAAAGCGGTCACCTCTGAATTCCTCACCTTTCGCCTGGGTGCCGAGGAATACGGTATCGACATCTTGCGGGTGCAAGAGATTCGCTCGTATGAGGCGCCCACCCGCATCGCCAACGCACCGAGCTTCATCAAAGGCGTGGTGAATCTGCGCGGCGTGATCGTGCCGGTGGTCGATCTGCGCATCAAGCTCAACTGCGACAAGGTCGAATACAACGGCTTCACCGTGGTGATCGTGCTCAACGTGCACGGGCGGGTGGTCGGTGCGGTGGTCGATTCGGTGTCTGACGTGTTGGAGCTGAGCCAGGATCTGATCAAGCCCGCCCCCGAGATGCACACCACGGTGGACACCGGCTTCATCACCGGCATCGCCAGCGTGGGCGAGCGCATGCTGATCTTGATGGACATCGAGACGCTCATGTCGAGTGCCGACATGGGCCTGATGGACAGCACAGAGCGCCTGCAGTAACCCCAAACCCGCAAACCCGCAAACCCCAAGCTCACCCGTCGCGGCCACGAAGCTGGCCCGTGGCGATGAGCAAATGTCCAGAAGCCCGGCGCGGGCTGCCCCGCCAAATCACAACGGAGATTCCCATGAACGTCTTTGCCCGCCTCAAGATCGGCCAACGCCTGTACCTCGGCTTCGCTGCGGTTCTCGTCTTGCTGATCGGCATCACTGCCCTGGCCTGGAACGGCCTGAATACTTCACACAACGCCACCGAGCGCATCGTGATGATGAAGGAACGCGCCGCCAACACCGAAGAGTGGTTGTTGAGCACCCAGCTCAACATCAACCGTGTGCTGGCCGTGGCCAAGTCGGGCAACAACCCGGCCGTAGACAGCTACTTCAAACCGATGATCGCCAACACCACCGCGCGCATCAACGAGGTACAGAAATTGCTGGAAGCCGAGATCACCAGCGAGAGCGGGAAAGCGCTGCTGGTGGAGATCGCTGACAAGCGCTCGGCGTACATCGCGACTCGAACGACCTATTTCGATACCGTCAAGGCCGGCGATGTGGCGGGCGCCGACCAGATCCTCAACACGGGCCTGATGCCCGCTGCGGATGTGTACAGCGGCAAGCAGAAAGAATTGCTCGATTTCCAGAATGGACTGGTCAAAGAGGCCGTTGAGGCTTCCGACGCCACGATCAAAAGCCAAATCGCCCTGCTGATGGGTCTGGCTGCCGCAGCCATCGCGCTGGCCATGGTGATGGCCTGGCGCATCACCCGTTCGGTGACCCAGCCGCTGGCCGAGGCCCTGGCGATGAGCCGCGATGTGGCAGCGGGCAACCTCACCCGCCAAATCAATACGTCACGCGCCGACGAACTGGGCGATTTGCTGCGCGCCCTCGCCGAAATGCAGTCCTCGCTGGTGAACACCGTGACCCAGGTGCGCAGCACCACCGACAGCATCAACATCGCGTCTGCCGAGATCGCTTCGGGCAACCAAGATCTTTCGGCTCGCACCGAGCAGACCGCCAGCAATTTGGAAGAAACCGCTGCCAGCATGGAGCAGCTCACCAGCACCGTGCGCCAGAGCGCCGACTCGGCGCGCCAGGCCAACCAGCTCGCATCCAGCGCCTCCGAGATTGCGGTGCGCGGTGGCAACGTGGTGGGCCAGGTGGTCACCACCATGAACGAGATCAACGCCAGCAGCAAAAAGATCAGCGACATCATCGGCGTGATCGATGGCATCGCTTTCCAAACCAACATCCTCGCCTTGAACGCAGCGGTGGAAGCGGCACGCGCTGGCGAGCAAGGCCGGGGCTTTGCGGTGGTGGCGGCCGAGGTGAGAAGCTTGGCTCAGCGCAGCGCCGAAGCAGCCAAGGAAATCAAGGGTCTGATCAGCAGCAGCGTGGACCGGGTGGAAGCGGGTTCGCGGCTGGTGGGCGAAGCAGGCCAGACCATGAGCGAGCTTGTGGGCTCGGTGCAGCGGGTGAGCGACATCATCGGCGAGATCACCGCAGCAGCCAGTGAGCAGAGCGACGGCATCGGGCAGGTGAACGTGGCGGTGAACCAGCTCGACCAGATGACGCAGCAAAACGCGGCGCTGGTCGAAGAAAGCGCGGCAGCGGCTGAGAGCTTGAGGGACCAGGCCACGCGCTTGGCTCAGGTGGTGCAGATTTTCCGCATCGATGGCTTGGTGTCGCAGGCCTTGCCAGCGCCGTCGGCTCCCGGGCTGAAGGCGCAGCCTCGCAAGGCGCTGGCGCCTGCCCGTCCGCTCGGCGTGGCCCCACGCCAGCCGGTACTGGCCCAGTCCCGACCCGCGCCAGTCAAAAAGTCGCCCGCACCCGGCCTGCAAGAGTCGGGCAAGCCAACGACCACCGCAACCGCAGCCACAACCGCCGCCAGTGGCGATGAAGGTGACTGGGAAAGCTTCTGATCCCGGCGCGGCTTTTCTTTCCTTCCAACCTCGGACCTCCCCCATGTGAAGGGTGTCCCCATGCGCAACAACCAACCCATTTCCCACCACGAGTTCGTCTTCCCAGCGGAGCAGACCCTGGTGTCTGTGACCGACCTCAAGGGCCGCATCGTCTACGGCAACCCGTCTTTTGTGGCGGTGAGTGGCTTCACCCGCGATGAACTCATGGGGCAGCCACACAACCTGGTGCGCCACCCCGACATGCCAGCAGAGGTGTTTCGGGACATGTGGGACACGCTCGCCTCGGGCAAGCCCTGGTCGGGTCTGGTGAAGAACCGGCGCAAGGACGGTGACCATTACTGGGTGGTGGCCAACGCCACCCCGATCCAGCGCGAGGGCAAAACGGTGGGCTTCCTCTCGGTACGCACCGCGCCAGAACGCCAAAGCGTGGCGGACATCGAGAAGGTGCATGGCCGCATGCGGGAGCAGGCCGAGTCTGGCCAGGTCACGCTGGGCCTGCACCGGGGGCAGCTGGTGAACCGCAGCCTTTCCGGCAAGGTGGTGGGTGGGCTGAAACACGTTTGGGCCCGCACGGGCTGGGGTGGTCTGGCCCTGGCATTCGCGATTGGTCTCGTGGCCGAACTGGCCACGCTGGTGCCTGCGACGGTTTGGCTTGCCGCTGCTTTGGTGCTTGGCTTGGTCGGCCAATGGCTGATCCGCCGCCATGCCGACAAGCTGATTGAGCCTGTGTTGGAAGATGCCCTGGTGATGGCCGCTGGCGACCTCACCCACGAGGTTCGCATTGGCGCAGCAGGCAAGGCGGGTGAGTTGCAGCATGTCATGCGCCAGCTCTCGGTCAACCTGCGCACGGTGATTGGTGACATCAGCGCAGAGACCGAGCAGCTGCGTGTGGCCACGGCTGAGATTGCCAACGGCAACCAAGACCTGTCGAACCGCACCGAGGCACAGGCCAGCAACCTGGAGCAAACAGCGGCGTCGATGGAGCAGATCAACGGCACCGTCAAGCAAACCGCCGAGTCGGCGCAGCAGGGTGTGCGCCTGGCTGACGACGCGTCTGGCGTGGCCAGGCACAGCCACGACGCGGTCAAGGGCGTGGTGCAGGCGATGGACGCCATTGCCGACTCGTCCAAGCGCATCGGCGAGATCGTTCAGGTGATCGAAGGCGTGGCGTTCCAGACCAACATCCTGGCGCTCAATGCGGCGGTGGAAGCGGCACGCGCCGGCGAACAAGGCAGGGGCTTTGCGGTGGTGGCTGCTGAGGTGCGTGCGCTGGCGCAGCGCACCACGGGCGCGGCCAAGGAAATTCGGCTGCTGATCGCCGAGTCGGCCGATCGCGTGGCCAGCGGCGGCGTGCAAACCGAGCGGGCGCAGGAGCGCATGCAGCAGGTGCTGACATCGGTGGGCCAGGTCAGTGCTTTGCTGGGCGAAGTCAGCCACGCGGCGCACGAGCAGCAAATGGGTTTGTCTCAGGTCAACAGCGCGGTGGCCGATATGGATGGCATCACCCAGCAAAACGCTGCCATGGTGGAAGAGCTTGCCGCCACCGCTCAGTCGCTCACCGGGCAGGTGGTGAGCGTGCGGGAAGCGCTGGGCTTGTTCCGCCTGCGCGCCAGCGACCGCTCGGTGGCCGAGACCAGCGCGGTGGATCTGCGCAGGCAAGCCAACGGTCTTTGAGTCACCAGAGCCTCTCCGTCCTTTCCAACCAGCCTTTTTTTTGAGGTTTTCTATGTCTGATTCCCGTACCCACCACGACCCCGCTTTGCTCGGTGACAAGGTGATGCTCGCCGCAGTGGCTTTGTCCGCCGTTGCCGCGGTGCTTATTGGTCACTTCTATTACTCGCTCACCACGGCCATCGTGGGCGCATTGGCGCTGTCGGGTGTGGCGGTGGCGGCCTACCTGCTCGCCCGCGGCACGTTGGCCTCGCGCTTGGTGCTGACGTTTGCCCTGGTGTGTCTGGTGGCACTGCACATTCAGCTGGCCAAGGGCGAGTTGGAGTACCACTTCGGCGTCTTCGTCACTTTGGCGCTGCTGCTGGTGTACCTGGACTGGCGGCCCATCGTGTTTGCCGCTGTTCTGTACGCGGTGCACCATGTGCTGTTTGACCGTCTGCAAGCAGCGGGTTTTGGCTTTTATTGCCTCACCGAGCCCAGCTTCTGGCGCGTGATGCTGCACGCCACCTATGTGGTGATCCAGACCAGCCTGGAGGTGGTGCTGGCGGTCTTCCTGGGGCGCACAGCGCGCGAAGGGGTTGAGCTGTCTCGGCTGGTGGCCACAGTGGACAAGCTGCAAGGCATTTCACTGGACATGTCGGGCGTGCAAGTGTCAACGCCGGGCGCTTTGGCTTTGCGCGCTGCGTTCCAGCGCATGCATGGTGTGATGTCTTCGGTGCAAGCAGCAGCCGCCAGCATTGAGGTGGCCAGCGCCGAGATCGCCAGCGGCAACCACGATCTGTCGGCCCGCACCGAGCAGGCGGCCAGCAACCTGGAGGAGACAGCGGCCAGCATGGAGCAGCTCAACAGCACGGTGCGCCAGAGCGCCGACTCAGCGCGTCAGGCGAGCCAGATTGCGGTGGCCAACGCCGAGGTGGCGGCGCGCGGCGGTGTGGTGGTCGGCCAGGTGGTCACCACCATGAACGAGATCACCACCAGCAGCAAAAAAATCAGCGACATCATCGGCGTGATCGACGGCATCGCGTTTCAGACCAACATCCTGGCGCTCAATGCGGCAGTCGAAGCCGCCCGCGCTGGCGAGCAAGGCCGGGGCTTTGCGGTGGTGGCGGCCGAGGTGAGGAGCCTCGCGCAGCGCAGCGCCGCAGCAGCCAAGGAAATCAAAGGCCTGATCGGCACCAGTGTGGACCGGGTCGAGGCAGGCAGCCGCCTGGTGGCCGAGGCCGGCAGCACGATTGGCGAGGTGGTGACCAACGCACAGCGCATCGCCGACATCATTGGCGAGATCACCGCCGCCGCGAGCGAGCAAAGCGACGGCATCGGTCAGGTCAACGTGGCGGTGAACCAGCTTGACCAGATGACCCAGCAAAACGCCGCGTTGGTGGAGCAAAGCACCGCCGCCGCGCAAAGCCTGAAAGACCAGGCGCTCAGCCTGGCCCAGGCGATTCTGGTGTTCCATTCCAGCGCCGCGCCCCGCACTGCCTGACACCCCGCAAGCACCCCAAGCCCCCATGGCGTTGTGCGACGTCGTGAGGGCTTTTTTGTGTCTCTGGTGCGAAGAATCGCATCGCGGAGGGCGAGGCGTCTGCCTATACTGATCGCCCAATCGGCGCGTGGCGCCGAATGTCCAAGGATGCTGCTGTGAACGATCGTTTGTCTCCCTCCGTGCTGCCGCTGGAAGCGCTGGCTTTGCAGTCGCATGTCGACGCCGCTTGGTCTGAGCGCATCGTGCCCGCGCTGCAGCGCTACATCGAGGTACCAGCCAAGTCGCCCGCCTTCGATCCCGACTGGGCGGCTCATGGCCTGCTGGACCGGGTGATCGAAAGCGCCGCCGATTGGATTCGCGCCCAACAGGTTGCTGGCCTCACGCTCGAGGTGATCCGCCTGAGCAATGCCCAGGGCAAGCCGCGCACGCCGGTGCTGTTCTTCGAGCTGCCCGCCAGCGCAGGCAAAGACGGCACGCCAGCTCCCGCCAGCGGCCAGACCGTGCTGATGTACGGCCACCTCGACAAACAACCCGAATTCACCGGCTGGCGCAACGACCTCGGCCCCTGGACGCCCAAGATCGTCGACGGCAAGCTCTACGGCCGCGGTGGCGCCGACGACGGCTATGCGGCCTATGCCAGCATTGCCGCCGTTCAGGCGATTCAAGCCCAGGGCGTGGCACACCCGCGCATCGTCGGGCTGATCGAAACCAGCGAAGAAAGCGGCTCGGGCGACTTGATGCCGTATGTGGACGCGCTGCGCGAGCGGCTGGGCGACGTGGGGCTGGTGGTCTGCTTGGACAGCGGCGCCGGCAACTACGACCAGCTCTGGCTCACCACCAGCCTGCGCGGCATGGCCAGCGGTGTGCTCAAAGTCGAGGTGCTGACCGAAGGCATCCACTCGGGCGACGCCTCGGGCCTGGTGCCGTCGAGCTTTCGCATCCTGCGCCATGTGCTTGATCGCCTTGAAGACAGCGCCACCGGCCGTTTGCTGCCGGCCAGTTTCCATTGCGAGGTGCCCCCCGAGCGGGTGGCGCAGGCCCACGCCACGGCCGCCATCCTGGGCGACGAGATTCACAAGCGCTTCCCCTGGGCCAGCCACGATTGCGGCGGCTCCACCACCTTTGCGCTGCCCACCACCACCGACCCGGTCGAGGCCCTGCTCAACCGCACCTGGCGGCCCACGCTCAGCGTGACCGGCGCAGACGGCTTCCCCGAGATGCGCAACGCGGGCAACGTGCTGCGGCCCTACACCGCGTTCAAGCTCAGCCTGCGCCTGCCGCCGCTGGTGGACGCCAGCGCCGCCGTGCGCGAGCTCAAGGCCTTGCTGGAGGACAACGCGCCGTACCAGGCCAAGGTGACGTTTGAAGGCGGGGGCGGGGCCAGTGGCTGGAACGCACCCGACACCGCGCCTTGGTTCGAGCAAGCGCTGCAGAGCAGTTCGCAGGCGCATTTCGGCGCTGGCTGCGGCACCATCGGCCAAGGCGGCACGATCCCGCTCATGAACATGCTGAGCCAAGGCTTCCCCAAGGCGCAAATGATGGTGTGTGGTGTGCTCGGCCCCAAGAGCAACGCCCATGGCCCCAACGAGTTCTTGCACCTTGACTACGCGCGCCGTCTGACCGCCACGGTGGCACAAGTGATCGCCCGCATGCCCTGAGCGCTTGTGAGGCCTCGCCCCATGTCCGACACCACCCAGGCCCCGTTCACGCTCGCCGACGGGCTCAACCTCGCGCTCTACGACTGGCCGCTGGCGCTGCGCAGGCGCCCGCGCGGTGTGGTGCTGATCGTGCATGGCCTTGGCGAACACGCTTGGCGCTACGACCCGCTGGCACAGCGCCTGAACGAATGGGGCTTTTGCGTGCGCTCTTACGACCAGCGCGGCCATGGCGAGTCGGGCGGTGCGCGCGGCGTGATCCCGCACGAAGACGCCCTGCTCGACGACCTGGCCGAGGTGATCGACGACACGCGTCACCACATCGCTGAACCTTGGTCATGCCCGCTGATCCTGCTCGGCCACAGCATGGGCGGCTTGGTCGCGGCGACCTTTGTGCAGCGGCGCATGGCGCCGGTTGACGCGCTGGTGCTGTCGTCTCCCGCGCTGCAAACCGGCATCGGTGCGCTGAAGAAAAAACTCATTGCCTTGCTGGACCGCTTGGCGCCCAACCTCGCGCTGGGCAATGGCCTGGACGCCAGCAAGATTTCACACGACTCGGCCGTGGTGCAGGCCTACCAGAACGACCGCTTGGTGCACGACCGCATCAGCGCGCGACTGGCCAGTTTCATCGACGAGAGCGGCCCCAAGGTGCTGGCAGCGGCACCCGGCTGGTCGGTGCCCACCCTGCTTCTGTACGCCGGTGCTGACAAGCTGGTGCGGCCCGCGGGCAGCACCGCCTTTGCCCAGGCAGCGCCGGGCGCGGTGGTCACCAGTAAGCGCTTTGAAGGCCTCTACCACGAGATCTTCAACGAGGAAGATCCCTCAGCGGTATTTGCCACGCTGCGGCGCTGGCTGGATGTGCAGGCGCCCAAACCGGCTGCGTGACATGTGCAGCGGCGACCCTGTGCGGTAGGCAACATTCCCCCCGATCAGGCCGCCTTGTGGTGGGCGCGCCGGGCCCACGCAAGCCAGGCGATCGCCCCGCCGGTGAGCGCCACCGGGATCAGCGAGCCCAGGTTCAGCAGCTGCCAGCCCTGGGTGGTGACCAAGGCGCCCGAGGCAAAAGAGGTGACCGCCATCACCGAAAAAACGCAGAAATTGATGGCGGCCTGTGCGCGGTCTTTTTCCTCAGGTCTGTAGGACTCGAGCGAAAGTGTGGTGCTGCCGGTGAACAGAAAATTCCAGCCCACGCCGAGCAGAAACAGCGCAATCAAAAACTGGTGCAGGTTGACGCCAGAGAGCGCGATCGCAATGCACACCAGATTCAGCACAACGCCCACACCCATGATGGGCAGCACACCAAAGCGCTTGATCAGGTGGCCGGTGAAGAAGCCGGGCGCAAACATGCCGATCACATGCCATTCGAGCACCAGCGCGGCGTCGTCAAACGGAAAGCCGCAGACCTGCATGGCCAGCGGCGTGGCCGCCATGAGCAGATTCATCACACCGTAACTCAGCGCGGCGGCGGCCGTGGCCACGATGAATATCGGCTGGCGCATGATCACCGACAGCGGGCGGCCCGAGTCGGCCTTGCTCAGCCGAGGCGGCAGCGGCGGGAAGCGCATGAACGAGATCACCACCACGCCGATCAGCGCCACCACCGCCAACGCCAGGTAAGCCCCGGCGAAAGGCACCTCGAACCAAGTGCGCGTGCGGCTCGCCAAGTTGGGGCCGAGCACCGCACCGATCAAACCGCCCGCCAGCACCAGCGACACCGCTTTTTCGCGGTAATCCACCGCGCTCAGTTCGGCGGCGGCAAAGCGGTAGAGCTGGCCGTTGGCGCTGTAGTAACCAGCGATCACGGTGGCCGCCACCAGCAGCCAGAAATTCTGGTCAAACGCCGCGTAGGCACACAGCAGCGCCGAGCCCAGCGCCACCAGCAAGCCGATCTGGAATGAGATCTTGCGACCGAACGCGCTCTGGGTGCGCGCCACCAGCGGTGTCGACAACGCGCCGCCCACCACATAGCCCATCACCGGCAGCGTGGCCATCCAGCCCAGCGGCGCCAAGCTCAAACCCACCAGCCCGTTGATCGCGATGAAGACCACGTTGTTGGTGAGAAACAGGCCTTGCGCAGCGGCCAGCAGCCAGAGGTTTTTGTTCATAAGCGGTTGTTATACCGCCACACGCAGCAGCATCGGCGCAAGGGTCGGCGCGCTCATATTTCCTGACGAACCGCTTCAGTGCTGTGACACCCGAGCGCGCAGGTCGGGCATCGGGTCACACGGCTCAAGCGGTGCACGATCGTGTCGATACCAAAAGCAGGGCAACAAGGGAAAACCCTCGTTGACGCCGGTAACACAACAAACATTCAAAGCAAAAAAAGGATTTCCCTGTGCCTTGGTTAAACCATCTCTCCATCCGCCGCAAGCTGTTGCTGTTGGTCGGTGTCTTTTCGGCTGGACTCGTCCTTCTTGTCCTCACCAGCGCATGGGCGCTTCGCGACGCGTCTCGCACCACCGAGCAGCTCGTCAACACCGACCTGGCAGCGGTCAACATCCTGAGCGACGTTCGCGGCGGCCTTGGCAACATGCGCCGCTTCGAGAAAGACCTCTTTCTCAACTTGGCCGACGAAACGGAGTTGCTGCGCTACCACCAGTCTTGGCAGGCCGCCGTCAGCAGCACCGTGGCAAGCCTCACGGCCTTGCAGCCCCTGGTCGGCCCGGCCGAACGGGCAGAAATTGACACCATGCTCAAAGGCATCGCGGGTTATCGCGTGGCGGTCGAGGCGATCCAGGTGGGGATCACGCGGGGCGAGATCAACGATCCTTGGGCAGCCAACAAAAAGATGACTCCTGCCAAGGCAGACGTGCGAGCGGCCGAAGACGGTTTTGCCCGCATCGCCACAGCAATTGGCGAGCTTGCGCAGACCCTGCTGGCCAACACGACGGCACGGCAATCCCAAATGTTGGTGCTCATGATCGCCATGTCGTTTGTGGTGCTCTGCCTTTCGCTGGCTCTGGGGTGGCTTTTGGCCCAACGCATCGCCAAACCCCTGGAATCCGCCGCCCACGCCATGGAGGCCATGGCCGAGGGTGATTTGACCGGGCAAGTTGAGGGGGTCACTGGGACAGACGAAATGGCTCGAATGTTGAGCGCCTTGCAGCGGGTTCAGCAGTCGCTGAACCGCATGGTCACAGGCATCCGAGCCAATGTGTCAGCGGTCGAGCTGGCGAGCAGCGAGATTGCCTCGGGCAACCAAGACCTGTCCACCCGCACCGAGCAAGCGGCCAGCAACCTGCAGGAAACGGCGGCCAGCATGGAGCAGCTCACCAGCACCGTGCGCCAAAGCGCCGACTCAGCACGCCAAGCCAACCAGCTCGCCGTCAGCGCGTCTGAGATCGCAGTGCGCGGTGGCCATGTGGTGGGCCAGGTGGTCACCACCATGAACGAGATCAACGCCAGCAGCAAAAAGATCAGCGACATCATCGGCGTGATCGACGGCATTGCGTTCCAGACCAACATCTTGGCTTTGAATGCGGCGGTGGAAGCGGCGCGTGCTGGCGAGCAAGGCCGGGGCTTTGCGGTGGTGGCGGCCGAGGTTAGGAGCCTGGCCCAGCGCAGCGCCCAAGCGGCCAAAGAAATCAAGGGCCTGATCGGCAGCAGCGTGGACCGTGTGGAAGCGGGCTCCCGGCTGGTGGCACAGGCGGGCCAGACCATGAGCGAGCTTGTGGGCTCGGTGCAGCGCGTGAGCGACATCATTGGCGAGATCACCGCAGCAGCCGGTGAGCAGAGCGACGGCATCGGGCAGGTGAACGTGGCGGTGAACCAGCTCGACCAGATGACGCAGCAAAACGCGGCGCTGGTGGAAGAGAGCGCGGCAGCGGCTGAGAGCCTGAAGGACCAGGCAGTCGGCTTGAATCAAGCGATTGCGGTGTTTCGCACGACGGCCTGACAGGGCTCGCCAAGCAGCGCCGGCGCTTTTACGGACCCCAAACTCAGAGCGATCTTGAAGCGCAAGCGCACACCGCGCTCCGCTACCGCACCGGCTGAAGCACGAGCATCGCCAGCGCCGCCAACGCTGCGGTTTCTGCGCGCAGGACGCGCGGCCCCAGCGAGACAGGCCCAAACCCGGCGATGCGCGCTTGGGCGTCTTCGCCTGGTGACAGTCCGCCTTCGGGGCCGCTGAGCAGCAACAGCGGAAGGCTTCCCAGGTGTTGGGTCACGGTGGCGCTCAAGGGTTGCGAGCCGATGGCCAGCGAGAGCACGCAGCGAATCGTGGGGCTGGGTTCTTGGTCGGGCTGGCCTTTTAGCCACGCCGCCAAATCAAGCACCGGGTGAATCACCGGCACCCGGTTGCCCCCGCACTGCTCGCACGCCGCCACCGCCACCGACTGCCAGTGCGCCTGTTTTTTTACCGCGCGCTCGCCCGAGAGGCGCAACACGCTGTGCGCGGTGTGCAGCGGCTGGATGCTGGCCACGCCGAGTTCGGTGGCTTTTTCCACCAGCCAGTCCATGCGGTCGTTGGCGGGCATGCCCACGGCCAGGTGCACAGCACGCAGTGGTTCGCGTTCGATCGCATGGTGGGCGTCGATTTGCACCACCACATCGCTGCGGCCCATGCGCTGCACCGTGGCGCTGACTTCGCCGCCATCGCCGTTGAACAGCGTGATCGCGCTGCCGGGTTGCAGGCGCAAGACCTGCACATGGCGCGCGGCGCTGGCGGGGAGTTCCAGCTCGGTGCCGACAGCCAAGCGGATGGGACAGTAAAAGCGGGGCATGGTGTGGGCCGTTGCCATCAGACGCGCCCAAAGGCGTAACCCGATGCAGCCTCAAGGCCTTCGATCTGATCGATCAGTCTGAGCAAGGGGCCGAGTTCGCGGTAACGCCCGCAGGTGTTGCGGATGTAGTGGATGAAGCGCGGCGCATCAGTCAGGTATTGGGGCTTGCCGTCGCGCAGCGTGAGGCGGGCGAAGATGCCGGCCACTTTCAGGTGCCGTTGCAAGCCCATCCACTCGACCGCGCGGTAAAAGGCGCCGAAGTCGCTGTGCCAGTCCTCGAAGTCCATCAACCCGGCTTTGCGCGCCTTCTCCCAATAGCGAATGGTGATCTCCAGGACGAAGTCTTCCTCCCAGCTAAGGAAGGCATCGCGCATGAGGCTGGCGATGTCGTAGGTGATCGGGCCATAGACCGCATCTTGGAAGTCGAGCACGCCGAGTTGCTGGGCGGGTGTGTTGCCTGGTTCCAGCGGAATCATCAGATTGCGGGGCATGAAGTCGCGATGGACATACACGCTCGGGCCTGTGAGGTTGTGCTTCACGATGCTGTCGAACGCCTTTCTCAGCGTTTCGGCGTCTTTGCCTTCCAGCGTCACGCCCTTGTGTTGCGCCAGATACCAGTCGGGAAACAGCTGCAACTCCCGCCGCAGCAAAGGCTCGTCGTATGCGGGCAACATGCCGGGTTGGGAAGCGAGCTGCCAGGCCAGCAGCGTGTCCACCGCTTGCAGGTAGCGCGCGTGGTTGGCGCTGGGGTTCTCGGGCTGGATCTGCTCCATCATGGTTTGGCGGCCCAAGTCGCTCAGCAGCATGAAGCCTTGCGGCTCGTCCCAGGCCAGGATCTCGGGCACCAGAAGGCCCGCGCCTTGCATCAGCGCGGCGACCTCCACGAACGGGCGGCAGTTCTCAAGCGCGGGTGGTGCGTCCATCACGATGCGGCTGGCGCCGGTGGTGGTGTCCAGCCGCAGGTAGCGCCGAAAACTCGCGTCGGCCGACGCTGGTCGCAGTGTGTCGGGCAGCAGCCCTTGCGGCTGAGCCAGGCTGTTGAGCCAGTGGTCAAACGCGGCTTGTCGCGCTGGGTTGTCCCAAGTCACGGCGGAAGGTGTGGGGTTCATGGGGGGGTCGCGCGCGGCGCGTTGGACGGGGCAAAAAGGGCGATCGATGCCCGGCGAAGCCCATAGGATAATGGCCACAGATTTTACAAACCCGGCTTGTTTTCCCTCGCGCCGTGGCACCAGACCGCTGGCGCTCGCGAGCTCACCCTGTTGCCCGCTGGCGCTCGCCCCAGGCGGTGCCCACCCCCGTTCAGCGACCCGCCTGCCTTGACCCGCCCGCCACCCACCGCCGCACCAGTGAACCACCACACGCCCCGTTTTGCGCAGGCGCCGGTGGGTTTGGCGGTGCACGCCTTGCTGCTCACCATCGCCTGGGCGGCGCTGGCAGCCCCGGGCAGCGCCAGCGCCCAGACAGCGCCCTCGGGCTGGGACACCGCAAGGGCTGGCCTCAAGCCCAGCGCTGCGTTACAGGAAAACCTCCCACCCGAAGTGCGCCCGCAACTGCCCACCTTTGTCTCCGGTGACAAGATCGACGGCCAGACCGATGGCGTGGTGAGCGTTGGAGGCAACGCCGAGCTGCGTCGCCACGACACCGTGATACGAGCCGACCGGCTGGAGTTCGACCAGCGCAGCAACGAGGCCAAGGCCCAGGGCCAGGTGCTGGTCAACCGCAACGGCAACCGCTTTGAGGGCCCCGAGCTGCAGCTCAATGTCGAGACCAACCAAGGCACGTTTAAAAAACCAACGTTCTCCTTGTTGCAAAGCGAAGGCCAGGGTGACGCCAGCCGGGTCGATTTCCTCGATGCCGATCGTCTCAGCGCCTATGACGCGCGCTACTCCACCTGCCCGCGCACACCCGGTGCGCCATGGATGCCCGACTGGCTGATCCGCGCGTCCCGCGTCGATCTTGACAACGCCAAGCAGGAGGGCACTGCCGTGGGCGGTGTGCTCGAATTTCAGGGCGTACCCATCCTCGGTGCGCCCTACTTCAGTTTTCCGCTGACCGATGCGCGCAAGAGCGGCTTCTTGCCGCCGTCCATCAACCTGGACAACGTCAGCGGCCTTGAACTCTCGCTCCCCTATTACCTCAACCTGGCCCCCAACATCGACGCCACGCTGTTCCCCACACTCATGAGCAAGCGCGGCGTGGACTTGGGCGGCGAGCTGCGCTATCTGCAGCCCCGCTGGAGCGGCCAGGTGCGCGCCGCCTTCATGCCATCGGACCAGTTGCGCGACGCCAACCGCTGGGGCTATTCGATCCAGCACAACCAGGCCCTGACGGGTGCGCCGGGCCTGCGCTGGGCCGGTCTGGACGGCGCTTTCGGCGCCCGCCTGAACTTGAACCGCGTGAGCGACGACAACTACTGGCGCGACTTCCCGCGCAGCAGCACCTCGCTCACCGCCCGCCTGCTGGCCAGCGAAGGCGTTCTGAGCTGGGGCCGCGGCCCCTGGTCGTTCAGCGCCGGCGCCTACCGCTGGCAGACACTGCAAGACGTGGAAGCACCCATCATTCCGCCTTACGACCGCCTCCCCTCGCTGGCGGCGCGCTATGTGCAGAACGATTTCACCTTGGTCGGCCTGCGCGGCTGGGACACCACGCTGCTCACCGAATACACCCGGTTTCGCTCCGACCGCCGGCTCACTGGCCAAGCCAACGGCGCGCGTGCCTTAGCGGTGGCCGAGATCAGCCGCCGCTGGGAAACCCCGGGCTGGTATGTGAAACCGCGCTTGCAGCTGCACACCACCCAGTACCGGTTCGACACCCCGCTCTCCGACGGCTCGCTCAGCGCTTCGCGCGCCGTGCCCACCGTCAGCGTCGACGGCGGCATGGTGTTCGAGCGCAGCGCGAATTACTTCGGCCGCGCCTTCACCCAAACGCTGGAGCCGCGCGCCTTCTTCGCCCACACCCCGTTTCGCGACCAGTCGCGCCTGCCCAATTACGACTCGGGCGCCAACGACTTCAACTTCGCCTCGATCTACAGCGAGAACGTGTTTGTCGGCAACGACCGAATTTCTGACACGCGCGCGGTCACGCTGGGCGCCAGCTCGCGCCTGCTCGATCCCGACACCGGCGCCGAGGTGGTGCGGCTCGGTGTGGCGCAGCGCTACCTGCTGCAGGACCAGGAGGTCACGCTGCCCGGTGGCGCGCCGCAACGCGAGCGCCTGAGCGACGTGTTGCTGGGCGCTCGCGTGCAATGGGACCCGCGCTGGCAGACCGACGCCACCGTGCAGTTCAACCCCAAAACCCGCGAGTCCACCCGCACCACGCTCGGTGCGCGCTACGCACCCAGCAATTTCCGCGTGCTCAACGCCGCCTACCGCTTGCAGCGGGGTGTGAGCGAGCAACTGGATGTGGGCTGGCAGTGGCCCTTGGCCGACTTGACCGGCACACCGGCACCGAGCCAGGGCTTGCCCGGGCGCGGGCTGGGCGCGGGCCGCTGGTACAGCGTGGGCCGCATCAACTACAGCATGCCCGACCGCAAGATCGTCGATCTGGTGGCGGGCTTCGAATACGATGCCGGCTGCTGGATAGGCCGCTTGGTGCTGGAGCGCCTGCAGGTGGGCACCAGCAGCGCGAACCAGCGCATTCTGTTCCAGCTTGAATTCAGCGGCTTCTCGCGCCTGGGCTCCAACCCGCTGCAGTCGCTGAAAGCCAACATACCGCGCTACCAGTACCTGCGCGAAGAGATCAACCCCCCGAGCCGGTTCCAACGATATGACTGAACACCTTTTTTCGCGCCGATTCGCCCAGACCGCTGCGGTGGGTCTGCTGGCGACTTCGCTGCTTTGGGCGGGCGGCGTGCAGGCCCAGGGTTTGCGGCCCTTGGGCCAGCTCAGCCTCAAGCCCTCTGCCACCGCTGCGCCCTCCCCCGCCAGCAACGCGCCGCGCACAGTGGATTTCATCGTGGCACTGGTGAATTCCGAGCCGATCACCAACAACGAGGTGCGTGCGCGCTTGCTGCGCGTCGAGCAACAGATCACCCAGCAGGGCGCCGCCATGCCGCCGCGCGCCGAGCTCACACGCGAGGTGCTGGAGCAACTGGTGCTTGAGCGCGTCCAGGTTCAGCAGGCCAAAGAGTTGGCCGTCCAGGTCGACGAGGCCACGCTGGCGCAGGCCGAGGAATCGGTCGCGGCGCAAAACCAGATGTCGCTGGCCGATTTCCGACGCCGCGTGGCCAGCGAGGGTGTGGACGTCAGTCGGCTGCGCAGCGACCTGCGCAACCAGATCCTGGTCCAGCGGTTGCGCGAACGCGAGGTGGAGAGCCGGGTGCAGGTCAGCGAGGCCGATATCGATGGCTACATTCGCGAGCAAAACGCGAGCACCCCGCTTGCCGAGCTGCAACTCAACCTGGCCCATGTGCTGGTGCTGGTCCCGGAGGGCACGGCCGAGGCCCGGGTAAAAGAATTGCAGGCGCGCGCGCAGCAGGTGGCAGACCGCGCCCGCGCGGGTGGCGACTTTGCAGCGCTGGCGCGCGAGTTTTCCGATGCGCCCGAGAAGGTCAGCGGCGGTGAGTTCGGCTTGCGCCCTGCCGATCGCCTGCCCGCGCTGTTCGTCAACGCGACCCGCGCGTTGGGTGTGGGCGATGTGGCGGGCCCCTTGCGCAGCCCGGCTGGCTTTCATGTGCTCAAACTGCTGGACAAACGCCAGGCTGGCCTGCCCGATGCCTTCGTCGTCCAGACCCGCGCGCGCCATATTCTGCTGCGTCCAACACCGCAACTCAGCGCCCAGGCGGCCGCTGAGCAACTGGGCCGCTACCGCCAGCAAATCGCACAAGGCCAGGCCAGCTTTGCCGATCTGGCCCGCGAGCACAGCCAGGACGGATCGGCCCCCGAAGGCGGCGATCTGGGCTGGGCCAGCCCAGGCCAGTTTGTGCCCGAGTTCGAGCAGGTGATAAACAGCCTCAAGCCTGGTGAAATCTCGCAGCCGCTGGCCTCGCGCTTTGGTGTGCATCTGATCCAGGTGAGCGAGCGCCGCGACCAGCGCGTGACCCAACGCGAACAACGCGACATGATCCGCGCTGTGTTGCGCGAGAAAAAAGGCACCGAGGCCTTATCGACCTGGTTGCAAGATTTGCGCGGTCGGGCTTTCGTGGAATACCGCGAGCCGCCCGCACCTTGATCGGTTCTTTGCGCCCGCACCCCGCCCCATGAAGCACATTGCGCGCAAGCGTTTTGGTCAGCACTTCCTGACCGACGCCGTCATCATCGGCGCCATCGTTGACGCGATCGCGCCGCAGGCTGGTGAGGCGATGGTGGAGATCGGCCCCGGTCTCGCCGCCATCACCCAGCCGCTGGTCGAGCGCTTGGGCCAGCTCACGGTGATCGAGCTCGACCGCGACCTGGCGTCGCGCCTGCGCACGCACCCGCAGCTCAACGTGGTGGAGACCGATGTGCTGAAAGTGGACTTCACCGCGCTGGCGGTAACCCTTCAAGCGCCCAAGCTCAGAGTCGCAGGCAACCTGCCTTACAACATTTCCACGCCCATTTTGTTTCACCTGCTTGACCATGTGGCGGTGGTGCAGGACCAGCATTTCATGCTGCAAAAGGAGGTGATCGACCGCATGGTCGCGCGGCCCGCCAGCGGCGACTACAGTCGCCTGAGCGTGATGCTGCAATGGCGCTACGCCATGGACAACGTGCTCTTTGTGCCTCCAGAGAGCTTCGACCCGCCGCCGCGCGTGGACAGCGCCATCGTGCGCATGGTGCCGCTGGCCGAGCCGCCTGCGATCGATCTGAAACTCTACGGCGAACTGGTACAGACCGCGTTCAGCCAGCGCCGCAAGATCCTGCGCAACACATTGGGCAAGTGGCTGGATGCGCGCGCATTCAGCGGCCAGTTTGACCTGCAACGCCGGGCCGAAGAAGTGCCCGTCAGCGAGTACGTGGCCTTGGCCCAAGCCGTACAGGCGTGAAAAAGCCGCTGCAGAATGAGTCTCCCCCCGCGCCGCCTTCGGCGTCACCCTTCAGGGGCGGCACTGGCGGCCCGGCAAAGTCGGTTCCGCTGCGCCCTCAATTGAATACGCAGGCGTGAAAAAGCCGCTGCGTTTGCAACGGCCTTGATACAACAAGCAGCTGGTTAGAGCTGCTGCGGAACTGGCTTTGCCAAGCCGTAAGCGCGGCTTGGTGTGGGCCAATTCAGGCTGCGTTCAACCAGTAACCCGTGTTGAACGGACTGCTCATGCGCAACGCCATCGGGCTCACATCCAGCAGCTTGTCGGTGGGCATGCGCTCGTCGCTTTCCACCTCAATCGGCTCCTCGCCCTTGGGCGTGCGCGCGACCGAGAACGAGTAGAAGCAACGGAACGGGATCTTGCGGTCGCTCCAATAGTCGGCGGCGTCGCGGAAGATGTCGAGCAGCTGCTCGCGCGCTTCTTTGTCAAACTTCGCGTGGGCAGGAATATGCTCCAGCACGACGATAAAGCCGGTTTGCGTGCCCGACTTGTGCACCATGTCTGTCATGCAGTCGTACAGCGCATCAAAGTTCTTGCCGAAGTGCTGAGGCAGCGTGTACTGCGCAGCGATAAGCTCCAGCACTTCTTGTTTGCTCTGCGCTTTGGCGAGATTGGCATACAAAAAGTGATGCCCCAATTGATCGGCGGCGCCCTGCAGCTCTTTCACGCCATAGGCGCGAATCGACTGAACGATATTGGGGCGTACGTTACGAAGTGGCGTATCCATTTCCACGTTTCTTTCTACAAAAAGTTAAAAATCCAAAACCGCTGCCGAGGGTCACTGCACGATCAGCCGGAAGCTGCTGTAGTGATCCTCGGTGTAAAAACATGCATCAGGTTGCCGAGGTTGCTGCCCGCCGCACACAATTCGACGGGCTCCTCGGTGGCTCAGGCCTGGGGTGGTCACCGTGTACTCGCGGTAGTAACCCCGTGTCTGGCTGGGCAATAAGCGCTCGCGATTGCCGAACACCGTGCCATCTTTCTCATATCGAAATGGGCCACCTTGGCGGATCTGCACCATGACTGCCTGCCCTTGGGCTGGTAGACCGATCAACGCCACCGAGGCGCTTGCCGATCCAGGCAATACACTTGCTTCGCTTGGTGATCGAGCCTGCACCAAAAATGTGCCCGCGCTCGCCGCCAAAACCACCGCCACTACCCATGCACCGGCCCGGTTGACCCAGTTTTTGCCATCTCGGATCTGTTTTAGACCCATCAGATTCCCTGTTCTGGTACGAATTCATTCCTCTCGCAACGCGTTCAAGACCCGGGTTTTCCCGAAAATTGGCATGCTCAAAAAGGGCGGGTTAACCCTGAAATACCAAGGCGGAAGTGTGCCCGAACCGTTGCGAAAAAGCAAGTACTTGCTGATCTTTTGGGCAGCCGGAGCCGCCAGGCCGACAAAAAAAGTTGGCGCTTGCTTTTTCCCAAAATCTCAGCGGGTGGTGTTGGCCTCGGCCACGGTCAGCGCGGTCATGTTCACGATGCGGCGCACAGTGGCACTGGCGGTAAGAATGTGCACAGGCTTCGCAACCCCCAGCAGCACAGGCCCAATCGCGATGTTGCCGCCGGCAGCGGTTTTGAGCAGGTTGTAGGCAATGTTGGCCGCGTCGATGTTGGGCAACACCAACAGATTGGCGTCGCCTTGCAGGCTGGAGCGCGGCATCAAAGCAGCCCGGGCGGTGGCGTCCAGCGCCACATCGCCATGCATTTCGCCATCTGCTTCCAGCCAGGGAGCTTGCTGTCGCAGCAATTCCAGCGTGCGGCGCATTTTGATGGCGGTGGGCTGGTTGCTGGAGCCGAAGTTGGAGTGCGACAGCAGAGCAGCCTTGGGCGTGAGCCCGAAGCGCAACATCTCTTCGGCAGCCATGACCGTGATCTCGCACAGCTCTTCGGCGGTCGGGTCGTAGTTGACGTGGGTGTCGACCAGGAACACCTGGCGCCCGGGCAGCATCAGGCCGTTCATACAGGCGTAAACCCGCACGTCTTGCTCGGTGCGCGGGCTGCCGCCGGCCCGTTTGCCGATCACTTGGTCGATGTATTCGAGGTGGTTGTGCGTTCCGCCCCAGGTGCCGCAGATCAGTCCGTCGACCTCACCCTTGTGCAGCAGCATGGCGGCGATCAGGGTGAGTCGGCGGCGCATCTCGATCTTGGCCAGCTGGACGGTCACGCCCTTGCGCTCGGTCATCTGGTGGTAGGTCTGCCAGAAATCGCGGTAGCGGTGGTCTTGCTCGACGTTGACCACGTCGTAGTCCAGTTCCTCAGTAAGGCGCAGGCCAAACTTCTCGATGCGCTGCGCGATGATGGCTGGGCGGCCGATCAGGGTGGGCCGTGCCAGACCTTCGTCGACCACGATCTGGCAGGCGCGCAGCACGCGCTCTTCCTCGCCCTCTGCGTAAGCCACGCGCTTGGTCTGCGCGAGTTTGGCTGCTGCGTAAATGGGCTTCATGATGGTGCCCGAGGCAAGCACGAAGCTTTGCAGCCGCTCGCGGTATGCATCCATGTCGGCAATGGGGCGCAGCGCCACGCCACTGTCGGCCGCCGCCTGTGCCACGGCGGGCGCGATCTTCATCATCAGGCGCGGATCAAACGGCTTGGGGATCAGGTACTCGGGCCCAAAGGCCAGCTGCTCACCGGCATAGGCGGCTGCCACCACCTCGCTTTGCTCGGCCTGGGCCAGCTCGGCAATCGCGTAGACCGCGGCGATCTCCATCTCGTCGGTGATGGTGGAGGCGCCGGCGTCGAGTGCACCGCGAAAAATGTAGGGGAAACACAGGACGTTGTTGACCTGGTTCGGGTAGTCGGTGCGCCCGGTGGCCATGATGGCGTCGCTGCGAACCGCCTTCACCTCTTCGGGCTGAATTTCGGGGTTGGGGTTGGCCAGCGCAAAAATCAGTGGCTTGGCGGCCATGCTGACCACCATGTCCTGCTTGAGCACGCCGCCAGCCGACAAGCCGAGAAACACGTCTGCGCCGACGATCACCTCGGCCAGGGTTCGTTGATTGGTCTTCTGGATGAACTGGTTTTTGTCTTCGTCCATCAACTCGGTGCGGCCCTCATAGACCACACCAGCCAAATCGGTGACCCAGATGTTTTCGCGCGGAATGCCCAGCTTGACCAGCAGACCCAGACAGGCCAAGGCTGCGGCGCCAGCGCCCGAGGTCACGAGCTTGATTTGCTTCGGGTCTTTGCCCACCACCTTCAAGCCATTGAGGATGGCTGCGCCGACCACGATGGCGGTGCCGTGCTGGTCGTCGTGGAAGACCGGAATCTTCATGCGCTCGCGCAGCTTGCGCTCCACATAAAAACAGTCGGGCGCCTTGATGTCTTCCAGGTTGATGCCACCGAAGGTGGGTTCGAGCGAGGCGATGATCTCGACCAGCTTGTCGGGGTCTTTCTCGTTGATTTCGATGTCGAACACATCGATGCCCGAGAACTTCTTGAACAGCACCGCCTTGCCCTCCATCACCGGCTTGGCAGCCAACGGCCCAATGTCACCCAGACCCAGCACAGCGGTGCCGTTGGTGATCACCCCAACCAAGTTGCCGCGGCTGGTGTACTTGAAGGCGGCGTTCGGATCGGCCACGATTTCTTCACAGGGCGCGGCCACGCCGGGCGAGTAGGCCAGGGCCAGATCGCGCTGGTTGGTGAGCTGCTTGGTGGCAGCGATCGCCACCTTGCCCGGGGTCGGGAACTCGTGGTAGTCGAGGGCAGCACGCTTCAATTCGGCGCGTTTGTTTTCTTGGGTGTTGTCGCTCATGGCCTTGTCTCCTGGCTGCTGCCGTTTCTGCAATACGAAAAGTGATTGCGCATTCTAAATCTGCGCTTTGGAATGTTTGCGCGCGAGCCGACGCACCACCGGCACAACGGTGATGACATTTTCTGTGGGAATCTCAGGGAAAGCATGCGCCTGGGAAATGCCTTGAACGGCACTTTGAAGCAGGGGGCGCGTCCGGCCAGGGGTCGGCGCCCCAGCCCAGTGCGGCTTCAAAGACTGGGCATGGGCGCACTGGCCTGCACCTGCAGGGTCTGACGCAGGCTCTCCAGCTTGATGTGGGCAACTGGCGCAGCGCTGCAGCATTCCGATACCAGCGCGCGTGCGCCGGACTCGCACTGGCCGTACTGGGTGGCCACGCCCAGTTCGAGCTGGATGTCGTCAAAGCTCATGCCCGCGCGTGCAGCGCGGGTGATGCTGTTTTCACTGCTGCGATGGCAGACGCAAACGACCATGGCGAGCATTCAAACCGGCGAGGACGGGTGTCTGCATGATTGTGGTTCGCATTTATCGGGGCAAGGTCGCCGGTCGCTTGCTGGTGGTGGCCGCTACCCAAACCCGCGCGGCGCCGGTGAATTTTGTCAGCTCAGCTCCCCCATCTGGCTTTGCAGACAGTTCGGCAGGCCCACTTTCTCGATCAGCTACAGCTGGGCTTCCAGAAAGTCCACATGCTCCTCGATGTCGTTGAAGATTTTGAGCAGCAGGTCGCGCGAAATGAAGTGCCGCACGCTTTCGCAGTGGGCGATGCCGGCCTTGATGGTGTCTTGCGCGCCGTGCTCCAGCGCGAGGTCGCTGGTCAGCAGCTCGGGCACGGTTTGTCCGATGTTGAGCTTGCCGAGGTCTTGCAGGTTGGGCAGGCCGTCAAGCAGGAAGATGCGGTCCATCAGCCAGTCGGCGTGCGTCATCTCGCCAATCGACTCGCCGCATTCCTTCTTCGCCAGCTTGTCAAAACCCCAGTGCTTGAGCATGCGCAGTGCAAAAAATACTGGCTCAATCAGATTTATGCTCTGCCCAGCCAGCCATCGTCCTGTGTCACCCACCGACGCAGCCCATGCTCAGACTGGACATTTGCCCTGGAGCTGCGCCGCGCATGGCAGCGACGGCACTGCCACGCTGCTCAAGATGGTATGAATACGCCCGCGTGCACATGCTTTTCAGTTGGCGCGCACGCCCTTTGCGGCACAGCAACCCAGGCAACCGTGGCGCGGGGGCCCCTGCCCCTCTAGAGCTTGCCGTACTGCGTTTCGCTCAACGCCGAGAAATCGCTGTGTGACTCTGGTATCGGCATCATCCGATCTTCTGTGTCGCGCGGTCCCCGACGCAGCGGGGGCGCTGCGGCAACCAGCGCTTGGCGGAAAGCCTCGATTTCGGCGGCGTCCACCGCCTGTGTTGGTCCAGCGCGCTGTGAGACGGGTGGCGTGGGAATCGCTGTTGGACTCTGAGGCGGCGTTCGCCGATTGGTCTGCGCATCGACCGCCGCCTTGAGCGCCATCCCGCGCTGATCGTGCGCGGCCTTGCGGCGCCAGTAGACCGACGGAATCAGCATGGTGTGGCGCGACTGTGCGCTGCTCTGCACCCAGCGCTCGATCTCCAACAGATAGGAGTCGGGCATCATATCGGCTGGCAGCGCCAAGTCGATCAGGACCAGAAAGCTGTCGCCATTGGCGTCCAGCGTCAGCACCTTGAAGTCGTAGCTGGTGGAGAGCACGCCACCACGGATCATCGACTCGCGCACCACCGAAAACAGCTGCTCGCGGCGCAAGATGCGGCGCCCGCGGCGCGGTGACACCAAAGGCAGCGTGGTCTGACCAAACGATTTGCGCTTGCGTGGCTGTCCACCGCTGCGCAGCAACCCAGTTTTTTTGGCCTGAAGCCAGTTGATCAGAGACATGTTGATTGGGTGTGTATCGTTGCGATGAACCACATGAAGGTGGAGAAACAGAGCAATCCCGCGACGGACAGGGCGCCCACTTGAACCAACAAGGCCGTCAGGTGACCGCCACACGCTTGGGTTTGTTGTGCATGCGCCGCGCCAGCACCGCCGCCATCGCGACCGTGAGTGCGAGGGCAATCTCCGTATGCCGGGTGGAAAGCTCGCGAAAGCGCAACGGCGTCAGGCTCCACACGCGGCAGTCGCTGCCGGCGTTCACCGTGGCGCTGCGCGGCAGGTGGCTGAAAAATGCGCCTTCGCCCAGCAGCGAGCCTGCCCCCACCATGGCCATGCGCACGCGCTGGCGCGAGTCCTGGAAATGCACGCTGAGACTGCCCGACTCAACGAAATACACGATGCGGTCTTTCACACCCCGTTCGATCAGCACCTGGCCTTGCGGCAAGCTCACCGGTTGCAGGTACTCAGCAAGCTGGCGCCATTGCGCATCGGTCAGGTTCATCGGTACCGCGTCGAGCGCGCTGCTCATCTGCATGGCTTGGGCCAAATGCAGAATGTCGAAACGCGCAGCAAGGGTTGGGGCAACGGACATCGCATGAAGATAACCGCGCAATGCGCTGGGATGCAAGCAAGATTCGTGGCCATTGACAGTGACAAGCCCGACGGACGCTGGTTGCATACCAGCGGTAGGAAATTGTCACTTGCCGATGCAAAAACGCGAAAAAATTTCACCCAGCAGATCGTCGGCGCTGAACTCGCCGGTGATCTCGCCCAGCGCGTGTTGGGCCAATCGCAGCTCTTCGGCCAGCAAGTCAAGGTGGTCAGCGCGCGCGCCCATCCATTCGGTGGCAGCGTCCAGGTGCGCACCCACGCGGGTCAGCGCCTGCAAATGACGCTCGCGGGCCATGAACAGCCCGCCACCGGCGTGCTGCCAGCCAGCGATGGCGAGCAGACGCTGGCGCAACGCCTCCAGTCCCTCGCCCTCTTTGGCCGACACGGCTAGTGCGTCGTCGCCCAGGCTGGACATCAAGCTGGCGCGCGCCTCGTTGCTGCATTGATCGAGCTTGTTCCACACCTGCAGCACGGTCACACGCGGTGGCAAGGCCGCTGCGATCGCCGCGTCGGCGGCCTGATGAGCGGGCTGGTCGCTTCGGGTGAGGTCGTGCAGGAACAGCACCGCATCGGCCTGCTCGATCTGGCCCCAGGCGCGCGCGATGCCGATCTTTTCCACCTCGTCCACATCGGGGCTGTCGCGCAGGCCGGCGGTGTCGATCACATGCAGCGGCACGCCCTCGATTTGAATCGTCTGCTGCACCACGTCGCGCGTGGTGCCCGCGATGGGGGTCACGATGGCCAGTTCGGCGCCCGCCAGGGCGTTGAGCAGCGAGCTCTTGCCCGCGTTGGGCTGACCCGCAATCACCACCTTGAGGCCGTCGCGCAACAGCGCGCCTTGGCGCGCCTGCGCTTGCACCTCGGCCAAAGTGTCGCGCAGCCGCTGCAGCTGGCCACGCGCATCGGCCTTTTGCAGGAAGTCGATTTCTTCCTCGGGGAAATCCAGCGTCGCCTCGACCAGCATGCGCAGCCGAATCAGCGCGTCGCGCAGCGTGTGGATGCGCTCGGAAAACGCGCCTGCCAGCGAACGGCTGGCGCTGCGGGCGGCCGCTTCGGTGCTGGCATCGATCAGGTCGGCCACCGCCTCGGCCTGCGCCAAATCGAGTTTGCCGTTGAGAAAAGCGCGTTCGGTGAATTCGCCCGCGCGCGCCGGGCGCAGGCCAGGCAGCAGCGGCTGGCCGTCAGCGGTTGATGACTGTGCGAGCGACAAGCAGCGCGCCAACAACAACTGCAACACCACTGGCCCGCCATGGCCTTGCAGTTCCAGCACGTCTTCGCCGGTGTAGGAATGTGGCGCGGGAAACCACAGCGCCAGGCCGTGGTCGATGGCCTGGCCGTCGGCGTCGCGCAAAGGCAGGTAGGTGGCTTCGCGCGGTTTCAAGTCGCGTCCGATCAGCGCAGTGACCAGCGGCGTGAGACCTTTTCCGGAAATCCGCACAATGCCCACCGCTCCACGCCCGGGCGCGGTGGCAATAGCGACGATGGGATCGTGGTGCTGAGCGAGCAAAGACATCCTGAACTCCGAAAGTGCCAGCCGCAGCGCCTGCCTTCAATCCAGGGCGCCGCGGAACCGGCTTCGCCGGGCCGCCAGCGCCGCCCCCTGGGGGTGACGCCGAAGGCGGCGCGGGGGGAGTCACCTCCTCCAGGGCGCCGCGGAACCGGCTTCGCCGGGCCGCTAGCGCCGCCCCCTCGGGGGGTGACCCTCAGGCGGCGCAGGGGGTTACTTCACCATGGGCTTCTTGTTCAAGAAGTCCGGCATGCTGAATTTCAGCGGCACACCCATCTTGTTGTTGATGTAGGCCTGCTGAACGATGGTCAGGATGTTGTTGGTGATCCAATACAGCACCAGACCGGCCGGGAAGAAGAAGAACATCACCGAGAACACCAGCGGCAGCATCCACATCAGCTTGGCCTGCAGCGGATCGGGCGGCAGCGGGTTGAGGGCGGTCTGGATCAGCGTGGTGACTGCCATCACCAGCGGCAAGATGAAGAACGGATCGGGCGAAGACAGGTCGTGGATCCAGAGCACCCAGGGCGCGTTGCGCATCTCCACGCTGGACAGCAGCACCCAGTACAGCGCGATGAACACGGGAATCTGGATCATGATGGGCAGGCAGCCACCCAGCGGGTTTACCTTCTCCTCCCGGTAGATCTTCATCATCTCCTGCTGCATCTGCTGCGGGTTGCTCTTCAAGCGCTCGCGCATTTCCGTGATGCGGGGGTTGATCGCCTTCATCTTGGCCATGCTTTTGTAGGCGGTGGCGTTGAGCCAGTAAAACGCGGCCTTGATCAGCACCACCAGCAACACGATGGACCAGCCCCAGTTGGCAACGAAGCTGTGAATCTTCTCCAGCAACCAGTACAGCGGTTTCGCCAGAATGGTCAGCCAGCCGTAGTCCTTCACCAGGGTGAGGCCGGGCGCGACGGTTTCCAACACCTTTTCGTCCTGTGGGCCGACGAACAAGCGCGAATCAAAGCGCCCGCTCTGGCCGGGCTGAACAGCAGGCAGCGCGGTGATGGAGCCCACCGCAAACAACTGGCCTTCAAGTTTGCGGGCGAAGTTGTCGCGCGCGACGCCGTCGGCCATCAGCCAGGCGGTGGTGAAGTAGTGCTGCACCATCGCGACATAACCGTCGCTGGTGGCGGTGACGAAGTCGGCCTTGCCTTTTTCGATGTCGGTAAACGCCACCTTTTGGTACTTCTTCTCCTCGGTGTACACCGCAGGGCCGGTGAAGGTGGAATAGAAGGGGGTGGAATTGGCGGTCTGGTTGCTGTCGCGCACCAGCTGCAGGTAAAGCTGCGGGCTCACCGCCTGGCCGCTGTTGTTCACCACCTCGTGCTGCACACCAATCAGGTAGCTGCCGCGTTGCAGGGTGTAGGTCTTCACCAGCTTCACGCCGTCCACGTCAGCCGACTCGAAGCGCACCTGCATCTCGTTCTGGCCATCGGCCAAAACAGGATCGCCCGCAACCAGGGTCATGGGCGTTTTGTGGTTGGGGAAACTGCCGCCAATCAGGCCGGTCTGGGCCATGTATACGCGCTCGGCGTCCTGCTCCAACAAAGTGAACGGAGGCTGCTCCAGGTTCTTGCGGCCACCGGCGTCTTGCGCGTGTTTGAGCAACTGTGCACCCACCAGGGAGCCGCCTTCGCTGTTGAAGGTCAAGCGCAACACGTCGGTGCTGATGGTGTGGCTCACCTGAGCGGTGCTGCTGGCGCCTTGCGGCGGCGTGCCAGGTGCAACAGCGGCGCCAGGCATTGCAGCCGGCAGGCTGCTGGTGCCAGCGCTGGCAGCGGGCGAAGCGCCATCGGCCGGCTTGGGCGCGGTCACCGCCGACGAGGGAAAGAAGGTGGGCGCATTGCCGTTGTGGATCTGCCACTTGTCCCAGATCAGCACCATGGAAAAACCGAACACCACCCACAGGATGGACCGACGAATGTCATTCATGACGGGTGCTTCTTTTCAGAGGAAGGGGAAATCAGGCGAGAGAACAAGGCAGGTGGCGCCTCGGGCACGGGATCGTGACCGCCTGCGCACCAAGGCCCACAGCGGCCCAGGCGTCTGAGCGTGAGGTAACTGCCGGCCAGCGCACCGTGGCGCTCCAGAGCACCCAGCGCGTAAGTCGAACAGGACGGCTCGAAACGGCAATTGTTGCCCAGCCAGGGGCTGAGCAACAGGCGGTAGCCGCGCACCAGCAGCATCAGGCCACGGCGAGGCCAGTCAGCCCACATCGGCCAGCTCCGGCGCCATCGGGCGCTTGAGCACCCGACCCAGCAACTGCTCCAGCTCGGCGCGCACCGCGCGCTTCAAAGGCTCGGACGTGGCGCTCACAAACTGCTTGCGGCTGAACTCGCTGCGCAGCCGAATTACCCAGGCCGCTTGCGGCAGGGCGTCGGCATGCAGGCGCGACAGCTCGTGGATTTGGCGGCGGATCGCGTTGCGCGTGACCGCTCGTCGCGCCCAGCGCTTGGGCAGCACAACGCCGACCCAGGGAGCAGGCACCGGAAACAACGGTCGCCCATCCGTCGGCGCATCAAGTGCGCTGCGGTGAAGCGCGAAGTGGGCCGTCTTGGCCACCAAAGCGCCAGCCATCACAGCCTGGAACTGCGCTTTGGACCTGAGGCGCTGAACCATGTCGACAGCGCCCATTGAGGTCATGGGGCAGGCGTTGGCAGGGAGCAGCCAGGGGCGCGAGGCGCGGAAATCAGACCGCCAGGCGCTTGCGGCCTTTGGCGCGGCGGGCGTTGATCACAGCGCGGCCGCCGCGGGTTCTCATGCGCACGAGGAAACCGTGGGTGCGGGCGCGCTTGATCTTGGAAGGCTGGTAGGTGCGTTTCATGGTGCTTAAGGATGTGTCGGGGAAACCCGCGATTATCGCAAAGAAATACCCACAGCAGCAAGCACTTGGCCGCACCCGCTGCCAAGCCACTTCAAATGACCCGGCGGGCAGCCCGTCGGCTGCTCCACAAGCCGGGGTGTGGATAAGTGCCTCTCCAAACTACAATATCCACCCTGCCCAGCGCGGTTTGTCCACAACCCCAGCCACCCCACCATCTCCCGCATGACCGAGGGCACTTCCCCACCTTTCCTGCTTGCCGACGCCCCGTCGCTGTGGCAGACCTGCATCGACCGACTGGCGCAGGAAATCCCCGAACAGCAGTTCAATACCTGGATCCGGCCCCTGGCGGCGGTGGTGGCGCCCGATCGGTCCAAAGTGGTGCTGGCGGTGGCCAACCGCTTCAAGCTGGACTGGGTAAAGACCCAGTACGCAGCCCGCATCAGCGCCTTGCTGGAGGCTGCGCAGGGGCAACCAGTGACCCTGGAGTTGGTGCTTGCTCCGCGTGAAGGCCCCAGCCGCACGTCACCTGCGCCTAAATCTGTGCAAGATCAGGTGCTGTTGGAACTGCCCGATTTGGCACCGGTGGAGACACCCGGCCAGCATGGTCCCAAAACCCGCCTGAACCCGGCCCTCACCTTCGGCACACTGATCGAAGGCTCGGCCAATCGCATGGGCCGTGCCGCTGCGCTGCATGTGGCGGGCAGCCTGGGGCAGCTGTACAACCCCCTGTTTATCTACGGCGGCGTCGGCTTGGGCAAGTCCCATTTGATGCACGCCATTGGCAATCACCTGTTGATTGAACGCCCGCAAGCGAAAGTTCTCTACATCCACGCCGAGCAGTTTGTCTCGGATGTGGTTAAAGCCTACCAGCGCAAGACCTTTGATGAGTTCAAAGCGCGTTACCACTCGCTCGATTTGCTGCTGATTGACGATGTGCAGTTCTTCGCCAACAAGGAGCGCACGCAAGAAGAATTCTTCAATGCGTTCGAGGCCCTGCTGGCGCGCAAGAGCCACATCGTGCTGACCAGCGACACCTACCCCAAAGGGCTGGCCGACATTCACGAGCGCTTGGTGTCGCGTTTCGACTCTGGCCTCACGGTGGCCATCGAACCGCCCGAGCTTGAAATGCGGGTTGCCATCCTAATCAACAAAGCGGCTGTGGAAAACACCGTGATGCCCGAGGAAGTGGCTTTTTTTGTGGCCAAAAACGTGCGCTCCAACGTGCGCGAACTCGAAGGCGCGCTGCGCAAGATCCTGGCCTATTCGCGCTTCAACCAAAAAGAGATTTCGATCCAGCTGGCGCGCGATGCTTTAAGAGACCTGCTGTCGATCCAGAACCGGCAGATCTCGGTGGAGAACATCCAAAAAACCGTGGCCGATTATTACAAGATCAAGGTGGCGGACATGTACTCTAAGCGCCGCCCCGCCAGCATCGCCCGCCCGCGCCAGATCGCCATGTTCATCGCCAAAGAACTGACACAAAAAAGCCTGCCTGAAATTGGCGAACTGTTTGGTGGACGCGACCACACCACCGTGCTGTACGCGGTGCGCAAGATCGGCGCCGAGCGCAAGCAAAACACCGAACTCAACCAGCAACTCCATGTGCTGGAACAAACGCTCAAAGGCTAAGCCCGGTGCAAGTTGCCGTTCACAGCAGCCCATCGCACGCATCGCGTCCAGCCGGCAGGCCGTTTCCGAAGAGCGCCTCGCAAAAAGGGGAAAATGGCTGGCCAAGCACACACCAGCCTCAACACCACAGGCACAGGCGCTGCCGCTGGGCAAGCGCCGCAACAACCCGAGATGAAAGACCGAAACATGATCGTTTTCAAATCCACCCAAGACAAGGTATTGGCCGCGCTGCAATCGGTAGCGGGCATCGTGGAGCGCCGTCACACCCTGCCCATCTTGGCCAATGTGCTGCTGCGCAAAACCAGCGCAGGGCTGCAACTCACCACCAGCGACCTGGAGATCCAGATCCGCACCACCGCGCCGCTCGACGGCGATGACGGCGACTTCGCCACCACCCTGGGCGCGCGCAAACTGATCGACATCCTGCGCACCATGCCAGCCGACCAAACGGTGAGCCTGGAGTCCACCGCGGGCAAGCTCATTTTGAAAGGCGGCAAGAGCCGCTTCACGCTGCAAAGCATGCCGGCCGAAGACTTCCCGCTGGTGCAGGAATCGGCGAGCTTCGGCCCCGCTTTCAGCGTGCCGCAAAAGACGCTGAAAAGCCTGCTGGGCCAGGTCTCGTTTGCGATGGCGGTGCACGACATCCGCTACTACCTGAACGGCATTTTGTTTGTGGCAGAAGGCAAGCAGCTCAGCTTGGTGGCGACCGACGGCCACCGGCTGGCTTTTGCCTCGGCCGCGCTCGAAGTTGAGGTGCCCAAGCAAGAGGTGATCTTGCCGCGCAAAACCGTGATCGAGCTGCAGCGCCTGCTGTCCGACAAAGAAGGCGCGATCGAGATGCAGTTCGCACCCAACCAGGCCCGGTTCAGCTTCGAGGGCATGGAATTCGTCACCAAGTTGGTCGAGGGCAAGTTCCCCGACTACAACCGTGTGATTCCCAAGAACCACAAAAACATCGTCACGCTGGGTCGCCTGCCGCTGCTGGCTTCCCTGCAGCGCACCGCCATCATGACCAGCGAGAAATTCAAGGGCGTGCGCCTAAATATCGAGCCCGGTTCCCTGCGTGTGGCGTCCAGCAACGCCGAGCAAGAAGAAGCGGTCGACGAGCTTGATGTGGACTACAGCGGCGATGAGATCGAAATCGGCTTCAACGTCACCTACCTGATCGACGCGCTGCAAAACATGGGCCAGGAAATGGTGCGCGTCGAACTCGCCGACGGCAACAGCTCCGCCCTGGTGACCAACCCCGACGACAACGGCTTCAAATACGTTGTCATGCCGATGCGAATCTGAACACCCCGCCGCCATCCTTCCAGCCCGACCCGCTCCAAAGCGGGTTTGGCGTTTCTAGCGATTCTGGAAAGCCCCCTATGTCCGAAGAAAACAAGCCAACTGATGCCGTCAATACCGGCGAAGCCAGCAGCCAAAGCTCCAATTTCCAGCCCACCATCGACAGCAACCAAGCGGGTGCCAGCGAGGGTTACGGCGAGGGCGCGATCACCATCCTGGAGGGCCTGGAAGCGGTGCGCAAACGCCCAGGCATGTACATCGGCGACACGTCGGACGGCACCGGCCTGCACCACCTGGTGTTCGAGGTGGTCGACAACTCGATCGACGAGGCGCTGGCCGGGCATTGCGACGACATCGTGGTCACCATCCACAGCGACAACTCGATCAGCGTCACCGACAACGGCCGCGGCATTCCCACCGGCGTGAAGATGGACGACAAGCACGAGCCCAAGCGCTCGGCGGCCGAAATTGCACTCACCGAACTGCACGCGGGCGGCAAGTTCAACCAGAACAGCTACAAGGTGTCGGGTGGCCTGCACGGCGTGGGCGTGAGTTGCGTCAACGCGCTTTCTATCTGGCTGCGCCTGGTCGTGCGCCGCGAAGGCCAAATGCACCAAATCGAGTTCGCGCGGGGCTTTGTGCAAAACCGCATTGTTGAGATGAGAGACGGCGTGGAGGTTTCGCCGATGAAGCTCGCTGGCTCCACCGAGAAGCGCGGCACCGAGGTGCACTTCTTGCCCGACACGGAGATCTTCAAAGAAAACAACGATTTCCACTACGAAATCTTGTCCAAGCGCCTGCGCGAGCTTTCGTTCCTGAACAACGGCGTGCGCATCCGCCTGAAAGACGAACGCACCGGCAAAGAAGACGACTTCTCGGGCGCCGGTGGCGTCAAGGGCTTCGTGGACTTCATCAACAAAGGCAAAACCGTTCTCCACCCCAACGTGTTCCACGCGCTCGGTGATCGCACCAGCGACCAGAACACCAACATCGGCGTGGAAGTGGCCATGCAGTGGAACAGCGGCTACAACGAGCAGGTGCTGTGCTTCACCAACAACATCCCACAGCGCGACGGCGGCACCCACCTGACCGGCCTGCGCGCGGGCATGACGCGCGTCATCAACAAATACATCGAAGAACACGAGTTCGCCAAGAAGGCCAAGGTCGAGGTCACCGGTGACGACATGCGCGAAGGCCTGTGCTGCGTGCTGAGTGTGAAAGTGCCCGAGCCCAAGTTCAGCAGCCAGACCAAAGACAAACTGGTTTCCAGCGAAGTGCGTGGCCCGGTGGAAGACATCGTTTCCCGCCTGCTGAGTGACTACCTGCAAGAGCGCCCGAACGACGCCAAGATCATCTGCGGCAAGATCGTTGAAGCCGCCCGCGCCCGCGAAGCCGCGCGCAAGGCGCGCGAGATGACGCGCCGCAAAGGCGTGCTCGACGGCATGGGCCTGCCCGGCAAGCTGGCCGACTGCCAGGAAAAAGACCCGGCGCTGTGCGAGATCTACATCGTCGAGGGCGACTCCGCCGGCGGCTCGGCCAAGCAAGGCCGCGACCGCAAATTCCAGGCCATCCTGCCGCTGCGCGGCAAGATTCTGAACGTGGAAAAAGCGCGCTACGAAAAGCTGCTCACCAGCAACGAAATCTTGACGCTGATCACCGCGTTGGGCACCGGCATCGGCAAGGCCGGTGGCGAAGGCGCCAACAGCGACGGCAAGGACGACTTCAACGTCGCCAAGCTGCGCTACCACCGCATCATCATCATGACCGACGCCGATGTGGACGGCGCCCACATCCGCACCCTGCTGCTCACCTTCTTCTACCGCCAGATGCCCGAGCTGGTGGAACGCGGCCACATCTACATCGCGCAGCCACCGCTCTACAAGGTGAAGGCAGGCAAAGAAGAGCTGTACCTGAAAGACGCCTCCGCGCTCGACGGCTTTTTGCTGCGCATCGCGCTCAAAGACGCGAAAGTCGACGTGGGTCGGTCGCCTGACGGCTCCATGCCGGCGGCACAGGTTTTAGAAGGCGACACGCTCGACGCGCTGGCGCGCAAGCACCAGGTGGCCGAAAACGTGATCGCCCGCCTGTCCAACTTCATGGACGCCGAAGCCCTGCGCGCCATGGCCGACGGCGTGAGCATCAGGCTCGACACGGTGGAAGAAGCCGAGGCCAGCGCCATCGCGCTGCAAGCCAAACTGCGCGAGCTCAGCACCACCGGCATCCCAGCTGAGGTCGCTGGCGAATTCGACGCCCGCACCGACAAGCCCATGCTGCGCATCAGCCGGCGCCACCACGGCAACATCAAAAGCAGCATCATCACGCAAGACTTCGTGCACGGCGCCGACTACGGCGCGCTCGCCAACGCCGCTGAAACCTTCCGCGGCCTGCTCGGCGAAGGCGCCAAGGTGATGCGCGGCGAAGGCGACAAGCAGAAGGAAGAGAAAGTGGGCGACTTCCGCCAGGCCATGCAATGGCTCATCAGCGAAGCCGAGCGCACCACCAGCCGCCAGCGCTACAAAGGCCTGGGCGAGATGAACCCGGCCCAGCTCTGGGAAACCACCATGGACCCCACCGTGCGCCGCCTGCTGCGCGTGCAGATCGACGACGCCATCGAAGCCGACCGCGTGTTCACCATGCTCATGGGCGATGAGGTCGAACCGCGCCGAGAATTTATTGAAAGCAATGCGCTGCGGGCGGGCAATATCGACATCTGAGGTTTTTCAACCTCAGTGGGCTTGGGCTGTGCCGAGCGGCATTTGATTTTTGCAACAAAGTCTGTGGATGTACCAGTGGGTTTTAAAAATCCTCGCCCATAGAAAAACCCGCCAGGACCGAAGTTCTGGCGGGTTTCTTGTTTGATGCTTCGGCTCAGTGTGCAGCGTTGTCGTCACCGAAAAGGTCAACCAAAGACGTGGCATTCAAAATCGCACCCGTCCAAGTGAGCAGCTGCGGCTCATCGGCTGCCTCCAAGCGCGCCTGTGCCCATGTGGGTACAGGACCAAAGCGCAGCTGCAGCAGCAGGGTCACTGACTTGACCAAGCCTTGTTGCTGACCTTCTTGGCGCCCTTCTTGGCGCCCTTCTTGTCGCCCTTCTTGTCGCCCTTCTTGGCGCCCTTCTTGGCGCCCTTCTTGGCGCCCTTCCTGTCGCCCTTCTTGGCGCCCTTCTTGGCGCCCTTGTTCACGGCCTTGACTCAGCCCTTTGCGTGTCGCCTCTTCAAACCAGTGTCCAATCGTCTCTGCCAACATAGCGCCACCCTCAAAAATATCGTTGATTGCATCCAGTTCGACCATCTTAGCTGCCGGTGCTTTGCGGCGCAACAATGAGCGCACCCAGACCTCCATCGTGCGACGA
>Ga0222706_1000029_pt1 | contig 82375 bp, 80 predicted proteins | sample AntAcemetage1572_FD_179829 | JGI IMG/M metagenome (GOLD analysis project Ga0222706, IMG submission 179829) | Saline water microbial communities from Ace Lake, Antarctica - #1572 | ecosystem: Environmental > Aquatic > Non-marine Saline and Alkaline > Saline | place: Antarctica: Ace Lake...
GTAAATGGCGACCTCCCAGCCTCGTGCCCGAACACATCCATCTCCATCACACCTACGCTTGAGGCGGGGCGGGCGGCGGGTCGCTCTGCTGTTTGGTGAACCCTGAGGGGTGGGTGAACAGATACGTGGCGTTGTTGGTTGTGGAGCCGCACTCGATGTCAACCGTGCCGTTTTGCACCAAAGGAATGCGGTTCTGCGAGGTGACCGACTGGAACACCGTGTTGAGCTTCACGCCCGCCGCCTTCTCCACATTGGTGATGATGCGCTGGCAAATCTCCACGTGGTAGCCGGTGAACAGGCCATTGCCCAGGGTGTAGGACAGTGCGCCCGACGAATCGCGCACACCCATGGTGATGTTGCCCGAGGCCTTGACCTTGGCGATCGTGTCCGCTGTCTGCGCCCAGGCGCCGCCAGTGGCAACAACAACGGCCAAAGCCAACAAATGCTTCTTCATGAAAACTCCTGAAAGGAAGGGAAAAAGAGAAAAAAAACAGGGTTCTGAACAAAAAAACCCCGCCAGGCGGATCGCTTGGCGGGACTTCAGAGGCCAAGGCACACACTGCCCAAACCGCTGGAGAACTGTAGTGTGTTTGCCAGACTTTTTGCCCTCGGGTTTACGCTGGCACGGTATGCAAGACACGCATGACCGCAAACTGTGCGCCGCAAAACCCGCGCGGTTAACAAGAGCAAGATCAGCGCCACAAAATTGACAGGATGCTTTGATGTCCAAGCGGCTGTCGCGCACCTCGCTTTGGCCAAACACATGTTCACCGCTGCTCCGGAAAGCCAGCGCTGGGTTTTGATCGCATCAGAATCAGTGGCCAAGAATCTTGGACAAGAAGTCTTTGCTGCGCTCGTTTTGCGGGTTGTTGAAAAACGCCTCGGGCGTGTTCTGCTCGACGATCTGCCCCTGGTCCATGAAGATCACCCGATCGGCCACCGCCTTGGCAAAGCCCATCTCGTGCGTGACGCAAATCATGGTGATGCCCTGATCTGCCAACTCCACAATCACATCCAGCACTTCCTTGATCATTTCAGGATCCAGCGCCGAGGTCGGCTCGTCAAACAACATGATCTTGGGCGTCAGGCACAGCGCGCGCGCTATGGCGACCCGCTGCTGCTGGCCACCCGAGAGCTGCAGCGGAAATTTGGCCGCTTGCTCAGCGATGCGAACCCGCTCCAGCTGTTGCATGGCGCGCTCCTCGGCTTCCTTTTTTGGCATCTTGCCCACCCACATGGGCGAAAGCGTGAGGTTTTCCAGCACCGATAGGTGGGGGAACAGGTTGAATTGTTGAAACACCATGCCCACGTTTTTGCGCACCTTGTCGATGGCCTTCACGTCATCTGTGAGCTCGATGCCGTCGACCGTGAGGTGGCCTTGCTGATGCTCTTCTAGGCGGTTGATGCAGCGGATCAAGGTGGATTTGCCCGAGCCCGATGGGCCGCAAACCACAATGCGCTCACCCTTGGCGACGTCGAGATCGATATCACGCAACACGTGGAAATCGTCGCCGTACCACTTGTTGACCTTGTCGAATTTGATGATGGTTTCTTGTGACATGGCAATCAATCCTTAGCGTGCCTTGCTGACTGACAGTTGCTTTTCAACCCACAGGCTGTAACGCGACATGGAAATGCAGAAGATGAAATAGACGAGCGTGATGAACAGGTAAGCCTCGATCTTGAAGGGGCGCCAGTTCACGTCAGAGTTGAGTGCCAGCGACATGGCGCCCACCAGCTCGTAAAGCGAGACGATGAACACCAGCGAGGTGTCCTTAAAGATGGAGATGAAGTTGCCCATCATGGTGGGGACCGTCATGGCCAGGGCTTGCGGCAACACGATCTTTCGCTGCGTCTGCCAGTAGGAAAGGCCCAGCGTGTCAGCGGCTTCGAGCTGCCCCTTGGGCAAGGCTTGCAAGCCGCCGCGGATGATTTCTGCCATGTAGGCGGCGGCAAAAAGGGTGATACCCACCACCACGCGCACCAGCACGTCGATCGGCATGCCTTGTGGCATGAAGAGCGGGAACATGAACGACGCCATGAACAGCACAGAGATCAGGGGCACGCCCCGGATCAGCTCGATGTAGACGATGCACACCGATCGGATAGCGGGCAGGTTGCTGCGCCGACCCAGCGCCACCATGATTGCAATCGGGAATGCCAGGAAGATGGAGAGCGTGGCCAGCATGACGGTCAGCGGCAGGCCGCCCCAGAGGTCGGTGCGCACAGGCTCCAGGCCGAAAACGCCGCCGCCCATGAGCGTGAAGAACACCGCCAGCACGCCGAACCACATGATGACAAGCCACGGCTTCCAGAAGTAGCGCATGCAGCTCAGCACCAGGCCACCGACCATGATGGAGGTGGCCAGCAACGGGCGCCAGTGATCCTCGTAGGGGTAGCGCCCGAACAGAATGAGCCGGTACTTCTCCGTCACCACGCCCCAGCAAGCGCCGACACCGCGCGCAGCCTGACAGGCGTCAGCGTCTGCGCGCACGACGGAATTGAAGATGGCCCAGTTGGCGAAGCCTGGCAGCACGTAGAGCACCAGACCGATGACGAAAAGGGTGGTGAGGGAACTGCGCCAGTCGGCGAACAGGTTGCCTTGCACCCAAGGCACAAAACCGGTGACCTTGACCGGCGAAGGGCGCGAGGCAATGGGGATGAAGGTGTCGGCCATGGCTTCAGCGCTCCTTGATGGCCATGCGTTGGTTGTACCAGTTCATGAAAGCCGAAGTGGACAGCGACGTGGTCAGGTACACCAGCATGATGATGGCGATGCACTCCACGGCGCGACCGCTCTGGTTGATGGTGGTGTTGGCGATCGAGACCACATCCGGGTACCCCACAGCCACCGCGAGTGACGAGTTTTTCGTGAGGTTCAGATACTGGTTGGTCATGGGTGGAATGATCACGCGCAATGCTTGGGGCAACACCACCAGTTTCATGTTTTGCTTCTGATTCAGCCCCAGCGCCAAGGCCGCTTCCACCTGACCCGCGCTGACCGACTGGATGCCGCTGCGCACCACTTCGGCGATGAACGCTGCGGTGTAGATCACCAGACCGACAAGCACCGCCATGAATTCGGGCGTGGCGGCCACGCCGCCGTCGACCATGAAGATGAGTTGCTCGGGCACGTTCCACGCCGTCGGCATGCCAGCCACGGCCCATCCCGCCACGGCGAACATCAAGATCAGGGCGGCAGGGCCCCAGATTCGGTTGCTGTTTTGTCCCGTGAGCTCAAAGTGTTTCTGTTTGCGGTCGCGCCAAAACCAGGCGCCGACCAAACCGATGGCGGCACCGGCCAGCACCTGTCCCACGCCGTCGGTGGGGAACGGAAACGAAAGGCCACCCTTGCTCAAAAAGAACAGACCGGCCACGTTCCAAGCTTCGTTGGAGGGCGGCAACACCTCGATGAAGATCAGGTACCACATGAGCAGTTGCAGCAGGATGGGCACATTGCGAAACAGCTCCACATAGCCATAGCAAAGCCCACGCACCAGCGCATTGCGCGAGAAGCGGCCCACGCCAATCAGCACGCCCACCAACGTGGTGAGCACGATGCCGATCACGGCAACCTTGAGGGTGTTGAGCACACCCACCCAGATTGCCTTGCCGTAGCTTTCGCTTGGGTGGTATTCAATCATGGTCTCGCCAATGTCGAAGCCAGCGGTAGAGCCCAGGAAATCCCAACCGCTTTCGATACCGCGAATGCGCATGTTCTCTTGCATGTTGTGCCAGAGAAACCAGACGCCAGCCAAGACCAGCGAGAGCGTTAATACTTGAAAAATGATACCGCGTGTGGCGCTGCTGTTGAGCGACCACGCTCGTTTCTGAGGGGGCGGTTGGTGTTTCAATGCGGCCTCACGATCCTGGTGGCGAAAAAACAGAGATGGGTGCAAAACAGGCCTTGGACGTGTGCACAAGGCCTGCTTGGGATATGACACGACCCCCGCCCACCTGCCAGCAACAGCAGTCAGACGAGGGCCGAAAGCGCTTCGCTTAGCGAACTGGCGGTGCGTAAATCAGGCCGCCGTTGCTCCACAGGTTGTTCAAGCCACGCGGTAGACCAATTGCGGTCTTGGGACCGACGTGGCGCTCAAACTGCTCGCCGTAGTTACCCGCTGCCTTGATCGCGCGAAGCGCCCACTCTTTGTCCAGCCCCAGGAACTTGCCGGTGTCTTCGGTGCCCGCTCCGACCAGTCGCATGATGTTGGGATTGGTGCTGGTCTTCATGGAGTCGGCATTGGCCTGGGTGACGCCATAGTCTTCGGCTTCGATCAGGGCAAAACCGACCCATTTCACGATGGCAAAAAACTCGTCATCGCCCCGACGGACCACCGGGCCCAGCGGCTCTTTGGACACCAGCTCGGGCAGGATGATGTGATCTGCTGGGCTGGAGACTTCCTTTGCACGAATCGAGGCCAAACCCGAGGCGTCGGTGGTGTAGGCCTGGCAGCGACCAGCCACGTAGGCGGCGGTGGCAGCCTCCACTTTCTCAAACACGATGGGCTTGAGATCGAGCTTGTTGGCGCGCGAGTAGTCGCTCAGGTTCAGCTCGGTCGTTGTGCCCGACTGGACGCAAACTGAGGCGCCTTTGAGCTTCTTGGCGCTGGTGACATTGAGTTTCTTGGGGACCATGAAAGCCTGGCCATCGTAGAAATTCACGCCGGTGAAGGCCAGACCCAGCGACGCATCTCGGGTCAGTGTCCAGGTGGTGTTGCGCGCCAGCATGTCGATCTCGCCAGACTGCAAGGCGGTGAAGCGCTGCTGGGCTGTGAGGGGCACGAAACGCACTTTGTTGGCGTCGCTCAAGATAGCAGCGGCCACCGAACGACAAACGTCGACGTCCATGCCACTCCACTTGCCTTGGCTGTCGGCTGCGGAGAATCCGGCCAGGCCGGTGTTCACGCCGCAAATGAGTTCGCCGCGTTTTTTGATGGCGTCCAGATCTTTGCCGGCGTGGGCTGGCAGGCTGATCAAGGTGGTGGCTGCCGCTGCGGCTGCCAGGGCAAATTTTGTGGATTTCAATGTCATCAAAAGTCTCTCCGTTGGTGAGGATCGGTTGGGTTAACAGGTTCATGGCGCACCAGGTCGGTGCGATACGGCGCCGCATGGTGACTGTATTTGTGCCTTCAGCGCCATTGCATTGGGATTTACGAGGGCATTTCATGCAAACAATGCATATTGTTACAACATGCATGCGCATTGAGATCCAATTGTTAAAGCTAGCAGATTTTGTGCCAGACGCTCCCTTCGCCAGTTTGGTCTCAGTTGCGACATGCCTCGATTTCGCTTGCAGCAGTGCCACCGTATGCTCGAACGCACAACAACAGCGACTGGAGACAACCGATGCACAACGCCCAGGCCCCCCAAGCGATGACCGAACGCGCCCACCACCGCTTCTGGCCCAAGCGCCTGCCGCACAGCCTGCGCGTGCCGCAGACCTCGCTCTGGTTCAATTTGGAGGTGAGCGCCCGGCGCTACCCCGACAAACCGGCCCTGGTCTTCTTCGACCGCACCCTGAGCTACCGCGAGCTTTACGAACAGGCCGAGCGTGTGGCGGCGCACCTGCAAGCGCATGGCGTGCAAGCGGGGGACCGGGTGATGCTGCTGATGCAGAACAGCCCGCAGTGGGTGGTGGCTTGCTACGCCATTGCGCGTGCCAACGCGGTGCTGGTACCGGTCAACCCAATGAACCGTGCCGAAGAGCTCAAGCACACGATCACCGACCCGGACGTCAAGGTGGCGATCTGTGCCGCCGATCTGGCGGGCGAGTTGCTGAAGGCCAGCGGCGAACTGCCGCCCGAGCAGCGCCTCACGCACCTGCTGGTGAGCCATTACCGCGACGCCATCGGCCCGGATGCCGAGTTGCCCGAGGCGTGGAAGCCCTGGTTCGATACCCGACACCCGCTGCCTGCGCTGCCAGACGGCAGCGTGGCCGACTGGCACGAGGCGCTGGCCTGCACCAGCGCGCTGGGCCCGCACGACCGGGGGCCGGGCGATCTGAGTGTGTTGCCCTACACCAGCGGCACCACCGGCATGCCCAAGGGCTGCATGCACACCCACGCCAGCATCTTGCACAACGCGATCGCCAGCGCGGTTTGGGGCAATGTCACGGCCGAGGCGGTCACTCTGCTGGTTGTGCCCATGTTCCACATCACCGGCATGGTCAGCGGGCTGCACGCTGCGCTCTATGTCGGCGCCGCCATCGTGCTCATGCCGCGCTGGGACCGCGATCTGGCTGGGCGGCTCATCTCAACTTGGCGGGTGACCAGCTGGACCAACATCCCCACCATGGTGATCGACCTGCTGGCCAGCCCCAACTTTGCGCAGTACGACCTCTCCAGCCTGGCCTACATCGGCGGAGGCGGCGCGGCCATGCCGCAGGCGGTGGCACAGCGGCTGCTGGAGGCTTATGGCCTGCGTTTCGCCGAGGGCTATGGCCTGACCGAGACCGCCGCTCCCTCGCACAGCAACCCGCCGGATGCACCCAAGCAGCAGTGCTTGGGCATCCCGTTCATGAGCGTGGAGTCGCGCGTGGTGGACCCGGACACATTGGCGGAAATGCCGGTGGGCGAGGCGGGCGAAATCATCATGCGCGGGCCTTCGGTGTTTGCCGGCTACTGGAAGCGGCCGGAGGCGACCGAGGCCGCGTTCATCACCTTCGAGGGGGAGCGCTATTTCCGCTCGGGCGATCTGGGTCGGGTCGACGAAGACGGCTATTTCTTCATCACCGACCGCTTGAAACGAATGATCAACGCCAGCGGCTTCAAGGTCTGGCCGGCCGAGGTCGAAGCGCTGATGTTTCGCCACCCCGCCATTGCCGAGGCCTGCGTGATCGGCACCACCGATGCTTACCGTGGCGAGAGCGTGAAAGCGGTGGTGGTGCTGCGCGCCGAGTCGCGCGGCCAGGTGAGCGAGCAGGAAATCGTGGACTGGTGCCACGAAAACATGGCGGTCTACAAGGCGCCGCGGGTGGTGCAGTTTGTGGAGGCTCTGCCCAAGAGCGGCAGTGGCAAGGTGATGTGGCGTTTGCTGCAACAAGAAGAACCATCGCGCTGAGGTGGCTTGAGGGTCGGGACGCTGGCGGCACAATGGGTCATGCCCCCAAGCCACATCCGTTCCGACTCCCGCTTCCAGCAAGCTTGGCGCCGCGTCTGGCAGCCGCAGCGCGGTCTGTTCTGGCTGATGCTGGCGTTCAACGCCTTGTCATCGGTGCTGGCCTGGACGCTGCACCTGCTGCAACCCACCGGCGGCTTGCTGCTGCTGCTCACGCTGCTCGCCCTGTCCAATGCGGTCATGGGCTGGTGGCTGCTCGCGATCCTCTGGCGCACCAGCGCCGACCCTTCCATTCAAGGAGATCACCATGTTCAAAGCCCTGCTCGTCAACAAGACCGATGACGCCGGTTACCACTGCACCCTGACCGAACTCGACGAGGCGCAGCTGCCAGCCGCCGGCGACGTGACGGTGCGCGTCGAGTGGTCGACCATCAACTACAAGGACGGTCTGGCCATCACCGGCAAGTCGCCCGTGGTACGCAGCTTTCCGCTGGTGCCTGGCATCGACTTCGCCGGCACGGTGAGCGCCAGCGACCACCCGCGCTGGAAGGTGGGTGACCGCGTGCTGCTCAATGGTTTTGGTGTGGGCGAAAGCCACTGGGGCGGTTTGGCGCAGATGGCGCGTGTGAAGGGCGACTGGCTGGTGGCCTTGCCGGATGACCTGAGTGCGCGCGATGCGATGGCAATTGGTACCGCAGGCTACACCGCGATGCTGTGTGTGCAGGCGTTGCAACGCCATTGGGCTGCTGCTGGCGTCAAAGCTGGTGATGGCGAGGTGTTGGTGACGGGCGCCGGTGGCGGCGTGGGCGGTGTGGCGATCGCGTTGCTGGCCGGGCAGGGCCACACGGTGGTGGCCTCTACTGGCCGCCTCGATGAGAGCGATTATTTGAAAAGCCTGGGCGCAGCCAGCGTGATCGACCGCGCCACGCTGAGCGCACCAGGCAAACCGATGCAGAAAGAGCGATGGATTGGCGTGGTCGATTCTGTTGGCAGCCATACCCTGGCCAACGCCTGCGCCAGCACGTGCTACGGCGGCGCGGTGGCGGCTTGCGGCCTGGCGCAGGGCATGGACTTCCCCGCGTCGGTGGCGCCGTTCATCTTGCGCGGCATCACGCTCTATGGCATCGACAGCGTGATGGCGCCGCTGGCCAAGCGCGAAGCCGCCTGGGCCCAACTGGCAAGCGATCTTGACCGCGCGAAGCTCGCCGCGATCACCACCGAGGTGACGCTGGCTGAGGCGATCACCTGCGGCGAAAAAATCCTGGCCGGTCAGGTGCGCGGGCGCGTGGTGGTCAACGTCAACGCCTGATCTGAGCCAGCGCTGGAGCGATCGGCGCAAGTTCAGCGCAGATTCAGCGCAAGTTCAGCGAAGGATGAGCACCGGCACCGCGCTGGTGCGCAGCAGCGTGGTGGTGGTGCTGCCCAAAATGAGCTGGCGAATGCGCGAGTGGCCGTAGGCGCCCATGGCGAGCAGGTGCATCTCGTGAGTTTGCGCATAGCCCACCAGCACTTCCTCGGGCTCGCCCGTGGCGTGTGCGGTGGTGACCGCAAAGCCTTCGGCTTGCAGCGTCTCGCGCGCCCAGGCCAGCGCCTGGTCAGTGCTTGCGGCATCGTTGGAGACCTGCACCACATGGCAGGCCAGCCCTTTGAGCAGCGGGCTCAGGGCGATGCGCTCCACCGTCTTGCGGCCGGTCAGGCTGTCGTCGAAAGCGACCATGAAGCGCTGCGGTTTCTGGTACACGCCGGTGGCCACCAGCACCGGGCGGGCCACGCTGCGGATGGCGCGCTCAAGGTGGTGGTCCAGGTGCAGCTTGCCGGTCGCGCTGATGCGGGCATGGCGGCCCAGCACAAACAAACGCGTTTCGTTTTGCAGGTCGAGCAGGTTCTCGCTCAGATCGCCGTGGCGCTGGCGCTGCGTCACCTGCGACAGCCCCGCGATCTCCAGCCTCGCGCGCAGCTGCTCCAGCAGCAAGCGGCCGTGTTCCTGCGCCAGCTTGCTGCGCTGCTCGTCGATGCTGGCCAGGTCTTGCAGCAGGTCTTCGCGCACATCCATGCCCAGCGTGCCGCTGAAATCGGCCAGCGGCGCGAGTTCGGGGTGGCGCTCCAGTACATGCAGCAGCTCCAGCGGTGTGTCGAGTCGTCTGGCTGCCCAGGCGGCCCAGTCGCAAACGTCGGGGGAAGCGCTGCTGGCGTCGACGCAGGCGATGGTCTTCAACGTGAGGTTCATGGTGTGTCTGCCTTTTTGTGCCACGACTCGGCGGCGGCGTTGGGGTCGATGGCGGTGGTCGTGTCGGTTTCGCCGTAGCGGTCCATCAGGGTGGCGCTGGCCTCGTTCATGCCGAGCAGCTCCACGGTGGTGCCTTCCCGGCGGAATTTGAGCACCACTTTGTCCACCGCGCCCACCGCGGTGATGTCCCAGAAATGCGCCTGGCTGAGGTCGATCACCACCGCGTCGAGTACTTCCTTGAAATCGAAGCTAGCCAGAAACGCATCGGCCGAAGCAAAGAACACCTGGCCCCGCACCGTGTAGCGGCGGCTGCGCCCATCGGCGCTGGCCTCGGAGCCGACCCACATGACCCGACTCACCTTGTGCGCAAAGAAAAAGCCGCTCAACAACACACCGGCGAGCACACCCTGCGCCAGGTCGTGCGTGAACACGGTCACCAGCGTGGTGGCGAGCATCACGGCGCTAGAGCTTTTGGGCAGGGTGGCCAGGTTGCGCACCGACGACCAGCTGAAGGTGCCGATGGACACCATGACCATCACGGCCACCAGCGCAGCCATGGGAATCTGTTGCACCCAGTCACCGAGGAACACCACCAGGATCAGCAAGAAGACGCCAGCGAGCAGGGTGGAAAGCCGCCCGCGCCCGCCCGACTTCACGTTGATGACTGACTGACCGATCATCGCACAGCCCGCCATGCCGCCGACCAGGCCGCTGGCGATGTTGGCCACACCCTGGCCGACGCATTCGCGGTTCTTGTTGCTGGGCGTGTCGGTCAGGTCGTCCACGATTTGTGCCGTCATCATCGATTCGAGCAGGCCGACCACCGCCAGCGTGGCGGCGAACGGAAAGATGATGCGCAGCGTTTCCCAGTTCAGCGGCACATCGGGCAGCAGGAAGATCGGCAGGCTGTCAGGCAACTCACCCATATCGCCCACAGTGCGCACATCAATCCCCAGCCACAGGGTGACAGCGGTGAGCACCACGATCGTGACCAGCGGCGAGGGCACGGCGCGGGTGACATAGGGGAACAGGTAAATGATGCCCAGACCCGCAGCCACCATCGCGTACACGGGCCAGCCCATGCCGATCAGCTCGGGCAGCTGCGCCATGAAAATCAGGATCGCCAGCGCATTCACAAAGCCGGTGATCACCGAGCGCGAGACAAAGCGCATCAGCACGCCCAGCCGCAGCCAGCCAGCGCCAATCTGCAAAACACCCGTGAGCAGCGTGGCCGCCAGCAGGTATTGCAGACCGTGGTCTTTTACCAGCGTCACCATCACCAGCGCCATGGCGCCGGTGGCGGCCGAAATCATCCCCGGGCGTCCGCCCGCAAACGCGACCACCACCGCGATGCAGAACGAGGCGTAGAGCCCCACCTTGGGGTCGACACCGGCAATGATGGAGAAAGCGATGGCTTCCGGAATCAGCGCCAGCGCGACCACCGCGCCAGCCAGCACGTCGCCGCGAATGTTGGAAAACCACTGCTGGTGGATGCGTTGCAAAGAGATCATGAATGCCCAGTGAAACCGCAACCCGTCAAGTTGGACCGGCCGGTTTCAGGAGTGAGGAAGAAAGGCCGTCAGCAGGGGCAGCGGGTGCCAAGACGGTTGCGGAAAACAGCGTGCGCTGTGGGGGGGCAGAGGGGGAGCACACCGGGAACGCCAGGGAAGGGTGTGCTCGCTCGACAGCCTCAATTTTAACGACGACGGGTTTTACGGCCTGTTCAGGCTGTCGCGTCAGGCGGTGTGTCGGTCGGCACGATATGCCGGTAGGCGTGCCAGGTGGCATGGCCGATCACCGGGCCGGCCACGAACAAACCCAGGAACCAGGGCAGCATGGCCAGCACGATCACCGTGGTGATGAGCGCGCCCCACACCAGCATGACGCCGGGGTTTTGCAGGCAAGCGCGGATGCTGGTGAGGCCGGCCGAGACCGCGTCCACCTGGCGGTCCATGATCATCGGGATCGAGACCACGCTGGTGACGAAGATGAGGCCGGCAAACACCGCGCCCACCACGGTGTAGGTGATGAGAAAGCCGATGTTCTCCCAGGCAAAGATGTGGCGTAGAAAATCGCCGGTGGGCAGGTTGTTGAACGACACCGCAAACACCACCATCGACGCTCGACCCCACAGCATTTCCAGGATCAGCAGCACACCGGCAAAGATCGCCATCGCGCCCTTGGTGGGCCGCCAGGCGGTGAGCGAAGCGCGCAGCGAGGGGCGGTGGCTGTGGGTCTGCATCGCCTTGCTGGCGTCGTACAGGCCCAGGCACAGGAACGGCCCGAGCAGCAAGAAGCCGGCGCTCAGCGCCAGCACATAGGCGGGCGCCTGCTCAAACACCGCGAGTAGGGCGTGGCCCATGACAAAGAAACACAGGCCGTAGAACAGGCCGATGCGCGGGCAGCGGGCGAAGTCTCGCCAGCCCAGTCGCAGCCAGGTGAACGGGTCGCGAAAGCGCAGGGTCGCCAGTTCCAATGAAAAAACCGACGGACCACGGGGACCGTCGGTGGTGGGGGTGTCTTGGTTGCTGGCGGTTGGGGCGGCGTCTTGGGCGGCGCTGTCGGGATTGATCGGTGGCTGGTTTGCTGCAGGTTCCTCTAGGGGCATCGCTTGGGCCATGGTGTTTTCTCCTCTGTTCGAATCAATATAGCCAGCAGGGATGAGCGTTTGCAGAGGGTTTCCCCGCGCGGCTCGGGGAGGCTGGGATTCACTCGGTCGGGCCGCCCACCGTCTTGTTCGGTGCGCGAGCGCGCCGTTGCGGCTTGGGCTGGCTGCGCATGTGCAGCGCCAGCGCTGCATCCATCGCGTGCGTGTGCTTGGCAAACCAGGCATCCAGTTCAAGCGCCATCTCGCGCACCGCCTCAAAATTTCCGTCGCGCGCCAGGGCCAGACCGTAACGCAGCAGGTTGAGCACCACGCGGTGTTGCAGCTGGTGGTCGGCAGCGCCAGCAAAATGGGTCTCGCGCATCCAGCGGTCCTCGTCCGCGAAGTGCACCGCGACGTGATCGACCACTGCACCCCAGGCGCTCGCCAGCTCGGCGTCGTCCGCACGCTCGGCTGTCGCCAGCAAATCGATGAACTCGCGGTGCACGCGGTCCATGGGATCAAAGGCCAGGTGCAGCGCATCGGTCCATCCAATGGGGCTCATCTCAATCTCCTTGGGTTCACAGGGTGCAGCGTGCCAGCCTGTGTCCCGCAGGGCTTTGATCCAGCGCAGTTCCAGCGCAGTGAAGGCGGAAACGGCGGCTTGGTATTTCAGGCCTGCGCCTGCCTCCCCCGGTAAACTGACCGGCCATGAAAACAACATCCGCCCCGACCCCGCCCTGCACTCCCACCGCCGCGCTCGACGACACGCTGAAAGCGCAAGGCTTCGCGGTCTTGCCAGCCGCCGCTGTGCGCCAGTGGGTCCAGCCAGACGATGCGGCGCTTGAGACTTGGCTGCCGCATTGGGACGATCTGCCAAGTGACAACTACCTGAAAGACGGCGGCCACTACCGGCGCCGACGCCACAGCTGCTTTGTGGTGGACGCCGATCGCGTCACGCTAGCTGCGCACCGCGCGCACTGGCAGCCGCTGCAATACAACGCGCTGCATGGCGGCATGCAGCGCTGGTTCGAGCCCATTGCGCCCGAGATGGTGGCGCGCCCGGCCTGGCAGCGGCTGATGGTGCAGCTCACAGCAGTGGCCTCGGCGCTTCGCGCGCCGCAGCCCTGGTATGTGGAGGCGCACCAGTTCCGTATCGACACCACCGACGGCATCGGCCGGCCCACGCCCGAGGGCGCACACCGCGACGGGGTGGATCTGGTGGCCGTGTTCATGGTGGGGCGCCAGCGCATCAAAGGGGCTGAGACCCGGGTGTTCGCGGCCGACGGCCCGAATGGCCAGCGCTTCACCCTGAGCGAGCCGTGGTCGGTGCTGCTGCTCGACGACGCGCGGGTGATCCACGAAAGCACACCAATTCAGCCGCTGGAAGAGGGCGCGCTGGGCTGGCGCGACACGCTGGTGGTGACGCTTCGGCGTGGGGGATTTCAGGGGGAGTGAGCAGGGGTTGCTTGTGTGTCGCAGGTCGGGGTGAATGGCTGGTATCGGCCAGAAGCGGTCATCCACTGCCGATCAGACCGGTCGTTCGCCCACACCCACACCCACACCCACACCCACACCCGCCCTCGCTCGCTCGCCGCCCAGCGCGCCACCGGCACCCGGCGCAGCAGGCCACCGCCACTCTCGCCGCGCTGCGCAACGAAGGTCACCGCCCGGCCCGCCGCGACGAGGCCCGCCACGCGCCGGTCCAGCTGTGCCAGCGGGAAGCCCTGCACCGCGCCACGCCGGGTCGGCCGTATGCGGCGCAGCCCGCCATTCAGCTTTGCTTCTGTCGCGGCGCGCAGCTTCGAGATGCGCCTCGGCGGCCACTGCAACTGCTCGACGAACGCGCCCACCTGCATCAGCACCATGTCACCGGCAAACTCCTGTTGCCAGTGTCGGTACTGCGCCTGCACCGTGCGCGCCGCCAACGGCGCCTTGTCACGGCGGCGCAGCTTCAGCGTCTGCCTGTCCAGCACGATGAAGGCGGCCAGCCACGGGTTGGCTGCGCAGATCGCGGCCACCAGCCGATGGCACGAGGCCCGGCGCAGGTGCCCGAGATACGACGCCAGGCTGGCCTGCAACGCGTCCAGCGCCTGCGCGTCGAAGCGGTATTCGGTGGCCTGGGCGTGCTGACCCACCAGCACGCGTTCGCTGCGCCCCAGTGCTTCGCGCAAGTGGCCGATTACGCGGCGGCGCACCAGCAGATGAAAGGGCCGCACGATGTAGCCCAGGAAGTCCACGCCATCGCTCACCGGCCGCAGCCGCTCGCGCGTCGGGTTCAGTTGCAGCAGCAAGCGTTGGGCCAGGAAGGCCTCGATGCGGTTCTTCCAGTGCGTTAACTGCGCGGCCGTCTCGGCCACCAGCACGAAGTCGTCGCAGTAGCGCAGGTACCAGCGGCACTTCAGTTCGTGCTTGACGAACTGGTCCAGCGCGTTGAGATAGACGTTGGCGAAGAACTGGCTGTTGAGATTGCCGATCGGCAGGCCCTTGCCCGGCGGCGCGCGGAACAGCGTCTTGTGCGCCGGCAGCCGGTCCAGCAGCCGCGAGTCGCCCTTGAGCACGGGCTCGTGCGTGCAGTCGTGGAACACCAGCTTCTCGGCCAGCCACAGAGCTTCAGCATCGGCCGGGCAACGCGGGTTCAACCTGGCGGCCACCATCTCGAACAAGCGCGGCTTGTCGATGCTCATGAAGTAGTTGCGGATGTCCAACTGCAGCGTGAACGCCTGGCGCGTGCCGTTGGCCGTGGCTTCGCGCATGAACTGCTGCAGCCGCGCCACAGCGGCATGTACGCCACGGCCGTTGCGGCAGGCGTAGCTGTCGTGGATGAAAACCGGCTCCCACGCGCGCTCCAGGTAGTTCACCAGCACGTGGTGCACGATGCGATCCCGAAAGTCGGCGGCGAAAATCTCGCGCAGCTTCGGGCGCTGAACAAAAAAGCAGACAGAACGATTGGGTTCGTAGCTGCGGTCAGCCAAGGCATCGCGCAGCGCCAGCAGGTTCATCTCCTGCGCCGCTTCGAAGCGCAACGCGTTGGCGGTGTTGCGCTTGTGGCGGCGGCATTCGACGTACTGCCGCTGGATGTTCGCCAGCGAAAACAGCGACTCATCCTTCTTCGTCACGGGGCATCATCCTCCGGGGTGCACAGCCACGGCAGAGAACTGGTTGTTCTGGTTGTCGTCGTTCTGGTTGCCGTTATCGGGATTGAAGTTCCACGCGTTGATGCCAGGCGTGATCTCCGTACCGGACCAGTAGTTGTCGGGCTGCACATAAGTCCACTCACTTCCCCCGCCAAGGCCAACTCACAAGCGGCGGGGCCACCGGCCACCGATCCCATGCTTGCGGGTACGGTGGCCTGAATCAACATGCCTGGGCGGCGCAAGCTGCGCCGCAAGAGTCCAGGCGGGGTGGACGCACGATGATGAAACTCGGCACGCTGGCCAGCACCGGCCGGCAGGACTGCCCGGCACGGGCATGGCCATTCAGGCCCCCATGAAAATCCACATCCTCAGGCTTTGGCGTTTGCATGGGCTTTGGCCTTGTCCTGCGTGTGCTTGAACCAACCTTCGTTCTGTCTGGCCACCGAGCCCACCTGCTCCACGGCATGCAGGTAGCCGGCGAAACTCTTGAATGCCTTGACCTCCTTGGCCACGCGCATGGCCAGCAGCAACGCGTCGATGCGGTCGCGCAGCACCAACAATTCGACAGCCCGCTGCTCGCGCGTGGCGGCGTTGTTGGCCCGCAGCACCTGCTGGAGCACAGCGCGGCTGCTTTCGCGCAGCTCCGTGCCCAGCGTGTACTTGTGATAGCGCGAGAAGCCTGCGACGAGACCCTCGAAGTGCACCGTCATGTCCAGCGCCGCTTTGTAAATTGGCAGGTGCTCGTAGCGGGCCATGACCCATACCCAAAAAATCTCGCGGTTGGGGGCTACCGCCCCCAAACCCCCGAAAAGGATCCGAAGCCCACAAAGCGCCGAAGCCTCAAACTGGCCGCCTTCTGCGCGCCACTACCATCGCGCCGAACGCCAGCAGCGCCAGTGCCAACGTCTGTGGCTCCGGCACAGAGGCGGCCACATCGCCGGGGCGCACAGCCACGGCAGAGAACTGGAAGTCCTGGAAGTCGAGGAACGGGAGGCCGTTACCGGGATTGAAGTACCACGCGAAGATGCCAGGCGAGAACTCCGTACCGGACCAGTAGAGGACGGGCTGCACATTCGTGAACTCCGCCACCTGAGTCAGATTGCCATAGGCGGTGAAGAGTGCGCCGTATTCGCTGATCTCGGGCAGCCGCCAGTCGGTGCTGCTGGCGAAGTCCAGGCTGTCCGCCCAGCCTTTCTGCGTGCTCCAGTTCTGCGCGCCATTGACGTTCCAGTTCTGCAGCCAGATCAGGTTGGTGTTGGTGTCCCTCACCGTGCCGTTGCCTAGGCTGACAAGCGCAGCCTGCGCCGCGCCCGTCAGCGCCACCATAGCGGCCGCGGCCGCCAAAGACTTCAATAACTTCATGACTTTCCTTCTGAAGGGTTAAAGATACACCAGAGAAGAAAGCAATTTTTGAGCCACCCCCCCTGACCCAAGAAATAGTTTATTAATCAATGACTTGCCGTCCGATCGACCTTCACGACAAGAACGAGGGTGTAAAGACTTTCGACACTTTCGGGCAGCTGTCGACCGGTACGCAAAGCTGGAAATGCCCCGCCCCTGCCATGCCAGCATCAGCGCCAAGGGAATTTTCTTCAATCAAATCAAAGAATTACCCGGCGCGGCGTAGCGCAGCGTCCAAGTGTCAAATTTTTCGACATCGGGTTGACCCGTGGCCGACCCAAGACATGCAGGCAGCGGCTTGGCGCCTTCCTGCAACGGCCCATGCTTCTTGACGCGGCAAGGCCAGTGGCCTGCTTTCGGAACGACCGGCGGGTGACTACAAAGGGTCGAAAGTAGTCAGTCAGTCGTAGATACTGAAATTCAAGCTCTGCCCGCTTCGCACAGCCATGGCGCAATCCGCGATGTAAGTCGGAATTTCAGGCGCTGCCATTTTCGTGACGGGGTGAGCTGGCGAACGAGAAAGTGGCAGTCCAGACTTCCCCTCAAGCCTCCCCGACCACGTCTCCCGACTTTTTATCTTCCGGCCCGCGAAGATGCGCGGGCAAGCGATTCAGCATCCAGCGCATCGCCAGCGGGATCAACACCAGGTCATCCACCATGCCGAGCACAGGCACCACGTCAGGCAGCAGGTCGACTGGGGAGATGAGGTAAAGCACCAGGCCAGCGCTGCCCAGCTTCAGCCACACGGGAGCATCGGGGTGGCGCAGGGCCACCCACAACCGGCGCGCATCCCCGCGCACCGCCACCCACAACACCGACAGACGTTTCAACATGACACCACTCCTTGTGTTTCGAACAAGCCCCGCAGATGAGGGTCAGGGCCTGTTCGACAAGGTAGTGGCCTCTCAGTTCACATCACATGCGCTCGAAGATCGCGGCAATGCCCTGGCCGCCGCCGATGCACATGGTCACCAGCGCGTAGCGGCCCTGCATGCGCTCCAGCTCGTACAGCGCTTTCACGGTGATCAGCGCGCCGGTGGCGCCGATCGGGTGGCCGAGCGAAATTCCGGAGCCGTTGGGGTTGACCTTGGCCGGGTCGAAGCCGAGCTCGCGCGTCACGGCGCAGGCCTGGGCGGCGAAGGCTTCGTTGGCTTCGATCACGTCGAGATCGTTCACCGTGAGGCCGGTCTTTTTCAACACCGCTTGCGTGGCCGAGATCGGGCCCACACCCATGATTTTCGGGTCGAGCGCGGTGTGGGCATAGCCCACCAGACGCGCCATGGCTTTCGTGCCGCGCGCCTTGGCCACAGCGGCGTCCATCAGCACCACGGCGGCGGCGGCGTCGTTGATGCCCGAGGCATTACCGGCGGTCACGGTGCCGTTTTCCTTGATGAACACCGGCTTGAGCTTGGTCATGTCTTCCAGCTTGCAGTCGGGGCGGAAATGCTCGTCGGTGGCCCAAGCCACTTCGCCTTTGCGGCTTTTGAGCATGACCGGCACGATCTGATCTTTGAAGCGGCCACCTTCGATGGCGCGCTGGGCGCGGTTGTGGCTTTCGACCGCCAGCGCGTCTTGCATCTCGCGGGTGATGCCGTATTTCGCCGCCACGTTCTCGGCGGTCACGCCCATGTGGATGTTCTGGAACGGGTCGTGCAGCGCGCCGACCATCATGTCGATCATCTTGGTGTCGCCCATGCGCGCGCCGAAGCGGGTGGCCATGCTGGCGTAGGGCGCGCGGCTCATGCATTCGGCGCCGCCGCCAATCGCGATGTCGGTGTCGCCCAGCAAGATGCTCTGGCTGGCGTTGACGATGGCTTGCAGGCCGGAGCCGCAGAGGCGGTTCACGTTGTAGGCGGGGGTGCCTTCGCCACAGCCGCCGTTGATCGCGGCCACGCGCGAGAGGTACATGTCTTTGGGCTCGGTGTTGACCACGTGGCCGAACACCACATGGCCCACGTCTTTGCCGTCCACCTGCGCGCGCGACAGGGCTTCCTTGACCACCAGCGCGGCCAGGTCGGTGGGGGGCGAGTCTTTCAGGCTGCCGCCAAAGGTGCCAATGGCGGTGCGGGTTGCGGCGATGACGACGACTTCTCGGCTCATGGGGTTTTCTCCTGTGGGTTCTTGCGTTGGGAATGGGACCATTGCGGGCAGCAACTGGTCAGCCGCCCATGGTAAGTGTGGCTCGCTTACACCAGCCTTGACGGGTGTCAAACGGCCGTCGATGAGTTCAGAAGCTTTGTCGCGCCAGCACGCGCAGCCTGCCATCCGTCAGCTGTCCTGGGCGGGTCAGCAGGATCTCGCCCATGGCAACGAAGCTGCCGGTGAGCGCGCTGATGTTCACCTGGTGCGTCACCAGCACCAGGTTGCGCGGTGCCTTGAAGGTCTTGAGCGCTTGCAGCACCTCAAGCGTCTGCGGTTCGCGGCCGCTTCGCTGGAAGAACGAGTTGATGGGCGACCACACGGTGTGCCGGCCAAAGGCCAGATCGGCGGTGTCCACGCAGCGGCACCAGGCGCTGGAGCGCACGTCGTCGGGCGCGATGTTTTCCCGCTGGAACGCCGCTGCCACCCGCCTGGACTGCTCGCGACCCACTTCGTTGAGGTTGCGCTGGGTGCTGCAATCGCCCAGTTTGAAGTTCGGCGGGTCGCCGATGCCCGGCACGGTCTGGGCGTGGCGCATCAGCAGCACGTTGCCGCCTTGGCGCAGCAGAGCCCAGAAATCGGGGTTGGTCTCCTGCGCCTGCACCAGGGCTGGTGCGCCGAGCGCGAAGCCCAACAGCGAGGTGGAGAACTGGCGGCGCGAGGGATCGTGCAGGAGCTTCATGGCGTCTCTCGCAAATGGAGGTCGGTGGCTGGTGTCAGTCGCGCACATCGGCCACCGGCTGCTGCCCGAAGTCGGGCCGCTGCAGCCAAGCCAATATGCGGCGCGCGGCCTCGTCGGGCGCGGTCAGCTGGCCCTGTTTTTGGAGTTCCACAAAGCGCTGGCGGTCGGGGAAGGCGGCTGGGTCGCCCGCGCGCAGTTGCACCTGCATGTCGGTGTCGATCACGCCGGGCGCCAGCGACACCAGCCGGGCACCGTGGTCGTGCTGCGCCTCTTCCAGCGCGCAGCAGCGGGTGAAGTGGTCCATGCCGGCCTTGGCCGCGCAATAGGCAGCCTGAGCGGCCATGGCGCTGCGGCCCAAGCCGGAGGAAATGTTGAGCAGCTTGCGTGGCCCGCGCCAGCCCGCCTCTGCCCAGCCGCCGGTGACCTTAAGAAAAGCAGCGCTGAGCTGCATCGGCGCCTCCAGACCCACGCGCAGGGCGCGGGCGAGTTCGTCGGCAGGGCAATCGCCGAGTGGGCCGATGCGCGGAATCACGCCAGCGTTGTTGATCAGGGTGGCGCTCTGCCAGTCGGCGGGCACGAGCGACTGCAACCACGCGCGCAAGCGCTCGCGGGCGGCTTCGGGTTCGGCGAGGTCTTGGCACCACTGCAGCAGCGGCGCGTCGGCAGCATCTGCCTGCTCGGCCAGCTCTTCGTTTTCGTGCCGCGAAATGCACAGCAGCAGCCGGTCGGGCGCCAGCAGTTGCTGGGCCATGGCCAGGCCCATGCCGCGCGAGGCGCCGGTGAGGATGGTGAGGTGTTGCGGTGAGGTGGTCATTTGGCGGTCCTCGACGGTTTTTCAAAAAGGGCAGGGTGCCACAAACGCCATGACTTCGCCGGTGGCGGGGTGGGGGAATCGAATGCCTTCGGCGTGCAGCAGCAGGCGCTGCGCGGGTTCCGGCGGCGCGGTGCCGTACAGCGGATCGCCCACGATTGGATGGCCGATGGCTTGCAGATGAACGCGCAGCTGGTGCGAGCGCCCGGTGATGGGTTCGAGTGTCAGCCGTGTGGTGCCGGGTGGTTCGCTCGGCTGCGACTCTGCCCGCCGCCAGCGCGTGAGGCTGGGCTTGCCCTCGGTGTGGTTGACGACGCTGCGCGGGCGGTTCTGCCAGTCGAGCAGCAAGGGCAGATCAATGGTGTGCCAGCCGTCTTCGGACAGAGGATGGAAAGGATCGTTGCCCAGCGCACCGCAGACCACAGCGGTGTAGCGCTTGTATACCCGGCGCTTCTCGAACGCGAGGCTGAGCGCGCGCTGCGCCTCGATGCCACGCGCCATGAGCACCAGGCCCGAGGTGGCCATATCGAGCCGGTGCACCACCTTGGCATCGGGCCATTGGCGTTCGGCCCGCGCGCTCAGGCAGTCCTGTTTGTCGGGGCCTCGGCCCGGCACGCAGAGCAGACCAGCGGGTTTGTCGAACACCAGCAGGCTGGCGTCTACATGCAGGGTGATGAGATCGGGCGTCAAGCAGCGGTTGGGCCAAGCGCCTGCGCCAGCTCGACGGTGCTCAGGCTGCGAGCGGCGCCGAAGCCCGCCACTTGGCGAGCGCTTTGGGGCGACAGGCGCACAAAGCGGAAATCGCCCAAAGCGGTCATGGGCTCGGCTTCGGGAAAGCGCGCGAGGTAGGCGGCGCGGCACTGCGCGGCCAGCGCGCTGCCGGGCTCGGCCCAGGTAGCAAGCACTTCAATGCTCACCCGCGCCAGCGCATGCACCGCCTCGCCCGCGACTTCGCCTTCAGCCACCATGAGCGAGGCTTGTGGCATGGTCTGCAGGTTTTGGCTGTGGGCGGCGAGGGCACTGATGTGGATCACCAAACTGGCCGACGCGGGATCAATGGCGAACGGCACCAGCGACACAAACGCAGCACCCGATGCGTCTACCGTGCCCAGGGCTGCGGTGCGTCGGCTGGCCAGCAGCGCGCGCAGGGCAGGGGTGAGGCTGTGCTCGCGGCTCACGTTCGGTCTTTGGTCGTCAACGGTCAGCGCACCAGCACGTCGGCGCGGCGGTTGCGCGGCTCGACCACCTCGTCTTCGGTCGCCACGACCGGTTCGCGCTCGCCGCGCCCCACCGCGTCGATCCGCTCGGGCGCAAAACCGCGCTCGATCAGCAGCGCGCGAACGGCTTGCGCCCGCTCCAGCGACAGGCGGTCGTTGGCGTCCAGCGAGCCTTGGCGGTCGGTGTGGCCGGTGATCACGATCTCACCGCCGGCGCGGGCCTGGGCACGAGCGATCACCTCGGGCAGTTGCGCCTGCGATCCTGGCGTAAGCAGCGAGCTGCCAGGCTCAAACTGCAGCACAAACCGCTGTGGTGCGGGCGGTTGCAACGCGAGCAGCTGCGGATGCCGCTCGCGCACCGCCTCGGCGGTGGTGGTGGCAAGGCCGATGCTGCCGCTGCGGCTCACTTCGGCCACCGCATAGGGCTGGGCCAGCACCTGCACGCCTTGGCTGGTGGACACCACCACCGCGCTGGGCGCGCCACCAGCCTGGGGCAGCAGGGTGATGCGGGTGGCAGGCGCGCAGGCGCTCAGCACAACAACAAAGGCCAAAGCGGCGCCAAGACGGGCGCGGTGTGGGTGGGCAAAAGTGGCGGTCATCTCAGCGGGCATCCTGGGTTTCAACAATGAAATCGGTGCCTCGCACGCCCACCACAGAGGTCGGCGTTCGCACCTTGAACAGCTCGGGGTTCACCTTGGACAGCAGGCCGGTCACCACCCGAACCGAGCCGCGCAGCAGATCGAGCAGGAAGTTGCCTTGCTGGGTGGTGGCGTCGAACTGAAACTGGCTCAGATCCATCACGGTGCCAGGGCCCATGGTGAGCACCGTGCCGTCTTTCAGCGTAAGAGTCGCTGCACCCTGCGGCCCCGTGCTCAAGCGGTCGGTCACGCCCACCCCGGCGCCTGGCTGCACGGCACGACGCGCCGCATCAGCACCAATCCAGGCATCGCCCTGCACCTGCTTGAAGGTGCCGATGCGAGCGGTGTTGGTCGGTGCGGCGGTTGCGGGCGCAGCGGTGGGGGTGGTGGGGGATGCCACGTCTGGCACAGTTTGTGCCAGCGCACCAAAGGCGGAACAGGCGATCAACAACGCGGCTCCCAGGCGGCGCGCGCGGGAAAGGCTGGGGTTCATAGGGAAGTCTGAAAAAATGGGAGGCCCGATGCTATCGGAACTGTTGCGCGCGCTGCTGTTCCTCGGCAAGCTCAAGCGCTCACGCTCAGTCGGAAAGTGACAGGCTGATAAGGTATTGCCTGTGCCACCGAAGCGCCCGTTCACCGGTCAGCGCTTGACCCACAGCCCTTTTCAAGCCATTTCCTCGCAAGGAGGCCCTGCTTTGCCCGAACTGAATTCCGAACGCATCACCCAACTCGCCGTCCAGTGGGGCGGTCAGTTCCTGCTTGCCTTGCTGGTGCTCGGGGTTGGTCTGTGGCTGACGGGCTGGATTGCCCGGCGCATCGACCACCGTATGGAACTGCTGGGCGTCGAAATCACCTTGCGCCGCTTTTTGCGCAGCCTGATCAGCCTGGCGCTCAAGGTGCTGGTGGTCATCACCGTGGCCAGCATGTTGGGGGTGGCCACCACCTCGTTCATTGCGGTGCTTGGTGCGGCCGGTCTGGCGGTGGGCCTGGCCTTGCAGGGCAGTCTGTCGAATTTTGCTGGCGGTGTGCTGCTGATTCTGTTCAAACCCTACAAGGTGGGCGACTACGTGGAAATGCAGGGCACAAGCGGCACGGTGCACGGTATTCAGCTGCTCTACACGGTGCTGCACACGCCCGACAACAAAGAGGTGTTTGTGCCCAACGGGCCAGTGGCCAATGGCAACATCGTCAACTACTCCACCCAGCCAACACGCCGGGTCGATATGCAGTTCGGTATTGGCTACGGCAGCAGCATCGACCTGGCCAAGACAACCCTGGCCGAGCTGCTGAAGGCCGATACGCGGGTGCTGAACGACCCGCCAGCGCAAATTCTGGTGGCCGAGCTGGCCGACAACTCGGTCAATCTCAAGGTGCGCGCCTGGACCGCCAGCGCAGACTACTGGGGCGTGTTTTTCGACACGCAGGAAGCGGTGAAAAAGCGCTTTGACGCCGTCGGCCTGGAAATCCCGTTCCCGCAGCGCGATGTGTACCTGCACACCGCCAAAGACTGACGTTCTCTAACCGCAGGCCAGACCATGCTCTTGTTGCTCGCGCCCATGGAAGGCCTGCTGGACGCCACGCTGCGCGACGTGCTCACCCGTACCGGTGGCGTGGACCGCTGTGTGAGCGAGTTCATCCGCGTCACCGACACCTTGTTGCCCGAGCGGGTGTTCATCCGCGTGGTGCCCGAGCTGCTGCAAGGCGGACGCACCCGCGCTGGTGTGCCGGTGCGCCCGCAGCTGCTGGGCTCCGACCCGGTCTGCCTGGCAGAGAACGCGGCGCGGCTGGCCTCGCTGAATCCGCCGGGTATTGATCTCAATTTCGGCTGCCCGGCCAAGACGGTGAACAACAGCCGAGGCGGTGCGGTGCTGCTCGACGAACCGGAGCTGGTGGGTCGCATCGTGGCGGCGGTGCGGCGAGCGGTACCGCCGCATGTGCCGGTATCGGCCAAGATGCGGCTGGGCTACCAAGACGACTTGCGCGCCGAAGACTGCGCGCTGGCGATTGCCGAGGCGGGCGCCAACGAGCTGGTGATTCACGCCCGCACCAAGGCCCACGGCTACCGCCCACCCGCTTACTGGGAGCGCATCGCGCAGGTGTGCGCGGTGTTGCCCGCGTCGCTGCGCGTGGTGGCCAACGGCGAGATCTGGAATGTGGCCGATGCGTTGCGCTGTCGCGCGGTCAGTGGCTGCGACGACCTGATGATCGGCCGCGGCATGGTGTCCGACCCCGGGCTGGCGCTGGCCATTCGCAGCGGTGGCGCGGTCGCGTGGGACGAGATAGTGCCCCTGCTCGGCGATTTCTGGCAGCAGGTGAGTGCGCGTGTGGAGCCCCGCCACCGGGCTGGGCGCCTCAAACAGTGGCTCGGCGCGCTGTGCCGCTGCCATCCACAAGCGCAGCAGGCGTTTGATGCATTGCGCTTGCTGCACGACCCGGTCTGCATCGAGGGGTGGCTGGCGCAGCAGCGGGCATCCGTGAGGGTCTCTACACCCAATTCGCGCTCTTCGCTGACAGCGGGTTTGGCGCTGGCGTGTTAACTTGCGCCCCCGGATCCGAACCCCACCCCGTATGAGCACCACAAAACACAAGCTGGCCACTGTTTCAGGCGAGCGGCTGCTAGGCATGCGCCGCGGCCTTGAAAAAGAGAGCCTGCGCGTCCAACGCGACGGCCGGCTGGCGCTCACGCCCCACCCCGGCAGCCTGGGCAGCGCGCTCACACACCCCCACATCACCACCGATTTCAGCGAGTCGCAGCTCGAGCTGATCACCGGCGTTCATGGCAGCGTGGAATCGTGCTTGGATGAGCTGACCGAGGTGCACCAGTTCACCGCGCGCAGCCTGCGCGCGGCTGGCGACGAGATGATGTGGGCCTCCAGCATGCCCTGCGGCCTGCCGCCCGACGAGACGATTCCGATTGGCCGCTACGGCTCGTCCAACGTCGGGCGCGCGAAGAGCGTTTACCGCGTGGGTTTGGGGCACCGCTATGGCCGGCGCATGCAGACCATCTCGGGCATTCACTACAACTGGTCGTTGCCCGGCGTGGACAACGACGGCTACTTTGCGCTGATCCGCAATTTCCGCCGCGAGGCGTTTCTCTTGCTCGCGCTGTTTGGCGCTTCGCCAGCCGTGTGTTCCTCGTTTGTTGACGGGCGCGAACACCAGTTGCAACCGCTGGGCAGCAGCGGCTCGCTCTACATGCCCCACGGCACCTCGTTGCGCATGGGAAACCTCGGCTACCAGAGCGAGGCCCAGGCCACGCTGGCGGTGAGTTACAACGGGCTGGAGGGCTACGCCGCCTCCTTGCACGACGCGCTCGCGCGCCCCTGGCCCGCCTACGAGAAGATCGGTGTGCGCAACCTGGGCGGCGACTACAACCAGCTCTCCACCAGCCTGCTGCAGATCGAAAACGAGTTTTACGGGACGATCCGGCCCAAACGCGTGATCTACCCCGGCGAGCGCCCGCTGCACGCGCTGCGCGAACGTGGCGTTGAGTACATCGAGGTGCGTCTGCTCGATCTCAACCCGTTCGAGCCGATCGGCATCGGCGCGCAGGCGCTGCGTTTCATCGACGTGTTTCTGCTGCACTGCTTGCTCAGCGACAGTCCGCGCGACACGCCCGAAGAGATCCACGACCTGGCGCACAACCAGCAGCTGACCGCGGCCCGCGGGCGCGAGCCGGGGCTGCGCCTGCGCCGCGAGGGGCAAGAGGTGTCGCTGGTGGACTGGGGGCTGGAAATCATCGATCAGCTCGCGCCGTTTGCTCACGCGCTGGACGCGGCGCTCGGCGGCGAGGCCCATGCCCAGGCCGTGGCTCAGGCGCGCGCCAGCCTACAGTCGCCCGACACCCTGCCGTCGGCTCAGGTGTTGCAAGCGGTCCGCACACAGCACGCCGATGCGTTCACCGCCTTCGTCCGCGAGCAGTCGTTGCAGGTGCACAACCACCTGCTGGGTCTGTCCTGGAACTCGAAGCAAGCGGGTCGTTATGAGGCCATGGCATTGCAATCGTTGGAAGACCAACAAGCGATCGAGGCCGCCGACACCATGCCGTTTGAGATCTACCGGCAGGAATACACATCGCCATCGCGGTTGGGCCGACCGCACATGGCTGCTGTCGTCACCGCCTGATCGGCGTCAGACCTCGCCGCCGAAGCGCTTGATGAGATTGGCGATGTATTTGTCGGCCAGCTTCTCAAACTCGCCTTCCACCACCGGCGCCACCACCATCTTCATCAAGCCGGGCAGTGGCACCTCGATTTCGCCCTGAATCGCCAGCGTGATGTTGGTCGACTTTTTGTTGTCCACGATGGTCCAGCCGCCGCTCACCAGCGCGTTGCCGATGCCCTTGACTGGCGTCCACTTCACCGTGCCTTTGGCTTTGTCGCTCACGTACTTGCTGGCGTAGACGGTTTGGATGTTGGCCTGGGCGGTGCCCACCTTCTGCATGTTCCACTGGTAGACGTTGTCGCCCAGGTCGGTGAGTTTCTCCACCTTGGGGAAATGGCTGGCGGAGGTGGGCACGTCGGACAGTACCTCGAACACCTCGGCCGCCTTGGCCTTGACGTCGAACTCGTAGCCCAGATCAATCTTGACGGTGATGGCCATGTGTCTCCTCTTGGTGGTTGTGTTGGTACGAAAAGATTGTGGCACGGTGCCGCAGCCCGCTTGCCACGGGCGAACCCGAACCCGCTGTGCTGCACCGACCGGGCCAGGCGTCAAAATCCCCCCTTTGTCTGAACGAGCCCGACCCATGAGCATCCAGTGGTTTCCCGGTCACATGCACCTCACCCGCCAGGCCATTGGCGAGCGGGTCAAAGCCATCGATGTGGTGATCGAAATGCTCGACGCGCGCTTGCCCGGTTCCAGCGCCAACCCGCTGCTGGCGGAGCTCACTGCCGGCCGGCCGAGCCTGAAGGTGCTCAACAAGCAAGACCTGGCCGACCCGCTGCGCACCCAGGCCTGGCTGGCCCACTACAACGCCCAGCCCAACACCCGCGCCATCGCGCTGGACGCTGGCGACACCGCGCCGGCGCGCGCGCTGATCGACGCCTGCCACCAACTCGCGCCCAAGCGCGGCGGCATGGTCAAGCCGATGCGGGTGCTGATCTGCGGCATTCCCAACGTCGGCAAGTCCACGCTGATCAACACGCTCAAGGGAAAGCGCGCGGCCAAGACGGGAGACGAGGCCGGGGTCACCCGCACCGAATCGCGCATCGCCCTGGCCGACGATTTCTACCTTTACGACACGCCGGGCATGCTGTGGCCGCGCATCGTTGTCCCCGAGAGCGGCTTCAACCTTGCCGCCAGTGGCGCGGTGGGCCGCAACGCCTACGACGACCAGGAGGTGGCGCTGGAAATGCTCGCCAAGCTCAAGACCGACTACACCGCGCTGCTGCTGGCGCGCTACGCGGTGCCGCAGGCGCCCGAACAGGTGGCTGATGCGCCCGACGAAGATTTGCTAGACGCCATTGGCCGCGCGCGCGGCGCGTTGGCGGCGCGCGGCCAGGTCAATACGCAGAAAACCGCCGAGCTGCTGATCGCCGACTTCCGCAGCAATGCGATCGGCCGCATCACGCTGGAGACGCCCGAGCAGTTCGGCCAGTGGCTGCAGGCCGGTCTGGCCGCAGACCAGGCACGCACCGAGCGCAAGCAGGGGCTGCGCGAGAAAGGGCTCATACGAGCGGAGAAGCCGGCGCCGAAACGCAAACCCCGTTGATTTGTTCAGCGGTACAGAAGCCACCATGTCCGCCGTCGCCCCCTTGACCGGCCCCGAAAGCCATCCGCGCGTGAAGGCGGTGTTTGACGACATTCGCGTCACGCGAAAGACCGATTTCATCAACAACCTGTGGTGCCACCTGGCGTTAGATCGAGGCTGATCGGCACCCAGTTTGGCGCGTGTCAACGCCTCAGGGCCTGCGCGGTGTCAGAGTGACGCGCTGGACAAAAAACTGCGCAAGTTGGGGCGCGCACGGCCGTGCAATCGCGCTCAAGGCGTGAGGGACACGCGCAGGGCGCTGCCACTGGCCAGCACAGCGCAGGCGCCGCCGGGCAGCGGGGTCAGGCGCTCGACAAGGTCGGGCAACGGCACCGCGTCCGCGATCCGGGTCCATTGGCCAGGGGCGTCCCAGCGCAGCGCGTACAGGGCGCGGCGCGTCATGTCGGGCACGATGACCGTGGGGCGCTCGGTCCCGGAGGTGGACGTGGGATTGCCAGGAACGATCACGGCGAGCTCCTGTTCCAGTGCGCCCATGCGATGGTTCGACACATCCAGCGCCCGCGCAAACGGCAGCAAAGCAGGTGGGCGGTAGTGGTGCAGCAGCAGCACGCCACCGATGTGCGGCGTCGTCACGCTGGCCAGGTCGAGATGGCCATCGCCGTCGAAATCGGCCATGCCCACCGGGTTGAGCCAGCGGAAGGAGGAGCCAACGAAGGGGCTGCGTGCACGCTCCACCAGTCGTGGACCATCGGGCGACAGATCCACGCCCAGCACCACCAGCGCTGCGCCGCGCAGCACGTCGGCTTCGATCAGAAGGATCTCGTCGCGGCCGTCCTGGTCCATATCGACCAGACGGGGCACCCGATCCTCGTACACCCGGTTCAGTGCCAAGCGGTGCTCTACCGTCTGCCAGGCGCCGGTGGTCGAACGCACGCGCGCCGAAACGCTACCAGCGTGCACCGGGGAGCCAAGCGCGCCATGGGGATAGCGCCGTGTTGCCTCACCCAGCCAGACCCACGCCACGTCTCGCCCGCCAGCGATGACTTGACTGTCTGGGATGCGCGCAGCAGCCTCGCTGGGCAAGGGCTCCTGTGGCGGCACGTGGCGGGCGGGAGCTGGACAGGCCTGGCTGTGCGGCTTGACCTGAAGGCCAAAGGCGTGCACGGGTCCCAGCGTCAGCAGGCAGATGAGCAGAAGCGCGGAACGCAACCAGGGTGACAGAGAAGAAACAAACAGCATCCTGTTCTGTCGTCGACAGACCCAGATGCTTACACCGCGTCGGTGGAACCGGTCGTGGGGCGCGCCTGGCGTGTTTGGCGCACCGCTTCAGCGGCCGATCGCCACACCTTTCCAGAACGCTACACGTCCGCGGATGTTCTCGGCCTCGACCTTGGGCTCGGGGTAATACCAGGCCGCGTTGGTGTTGAGCTCGCCGTTGACCAGCAGCGAGTAGTAGCTGGCCTGGCCTTTCCAGGGACAGCTGGTCTTGTGGTTGCTGAAGGTCACGTAGTCCCGGTTGAGCGCGCTCTCGGGAAAATAGTGGTTGCCTTCGACAATCACCGTGTCGTCGCTTTCGGCCACGACCACGCCGTTCCAGGTGGCTTTCATCGGGCGGCGCTCACTTGTTTTTTTCCTTGCCGCGCGGCGCCACAGCCGTCATCGGCGCGGTGGGCCGGTCAGACGTGCCCGGCCCTTTGGGTGCCGAGGTGTCTTTCTTCGGTTTCTTGGCCATTTTTTCGTTGCGCTGTTCTTTGCCCATGGTGGACTCCGGTTGTGACCGTAACAGGTCGGGATCGGGCGATGTTAAGGCAGAAGTCGCGCGGTTTTCGTGTTGCCTGTCAAGGCGATTGCAGTCCGATCAGCCGCGCCAGTTCCGGCGTGCCGAGCGCACCGGCATGGGTCACGGTTTGGCCGCTTTGGGTGTGTCGCGCGACGATGAAGGGCACCGACTCAGCGCCCAGCCGTTCCAGCAGCGTGGTATTGGCCTGGATCGAAGCCTCCACCGCCTCGGGCACGCTGGCCGAGGCCGACATGCCGCCCCGTCCCGCGAGCAGCGCCTGCTCGTGTTGGGTCATCGCCGCAGCCGGATCGCTGGCCTGCATCAGCGCCGCGCCTTGCGGCAGGCTTTTGGCGCCCATCAGGCTCACCGGCAACCAGACAAACTTGACCTTGCTATGCAAAGGCACCGAGGCGTTCCAGAGGTGGCCGCAGTGAGGGCATTGCGGATCAAACAACACATACACCGCGTTGGCGGCCATGAGCGCGCCCACCGTGAAGCCTTTGCCCTCGGCCGCCACCGTGGTGTAGGCCTGATCGGCGGTGATGGGCGCTGCAGCGGCGCTCGTCGTTTGCGGGGAGCTGCCCGAAGGCGAGCAGGCCGACAGCAGTGCAAGGCCGGTCAGCAGGGCGGGCAGCAGGAGCGTGTGGGCGATTTTCATGGAGCGTTGGACAACGGATGGCATTTGGTTGAGAGGGCCGACCATTGTGCCCACCTGCTTCTGAACTTGCGTCGTCCCAGCCCAGCGCGACGCCTTCAGCCTTGATCGAAACCCTTGGTCAGCCGACTCAGGCGGGCGGTGGTCTCGAAAAACCCGGCGATGGTCTCGTCGATGATTTGCTGCGCGGTTTTTACCTCGGTGATCAGCGCCACGCTCTGCCCGGCAAGCGCTGGCGCCGCCTCCATGTCGCCCTCAAAGTACACGCGCTGAATACCGTCGAAGGTGTCGGGCGGCATCACACCGGCCTCGTGGATCGCGGCGGTGCGCTGCGACTTGAGCGCGCGGATGCACGGACTTGATTTTTTGTTGAGCACCCAGGTGCCGGTGTCGCCAGCCTGCACGATCGCCTGCTTGTAGTTGTCATGCACGGGGCTCTCGGCACACGACACAAAGCGGGTGCCCATCTGAATTCCTTCGGCGCCCAGTGCGAAGGCAGCGGCCATGCCGCGCCCGTCGACAATGCCGCCGGCGGCGATCATCGGCACATTGACCCGCGTGCGGATCGCCTGCAACAACACCAGGGTGGACACCTCTTCGGGGTTCTTGAAGCCGCCGCCCTCTGCGCCCTCGACCACCAGGCCATCGATCCCGGCATCCACGCACTTGAGCGCGGTTTCCACCGTGGGCACCGCGTGGTAAACCGTGATGCCTGCGGCCTTCAGCGGCGCGATGAATTTCGCCGGGCTGCCAGCCGAGGTGGTCACAAATTTCACACCCGACTCGCAGACGAAGCGCAGCATGGCGTCGTCTTTCAAAAAACGGATCGGCAGGTTCACCCCGAACGGCAGGCCACTGGCCGCCATCTTCGTGATCTCGGCCTGGCAGTTGGCGGTTTCGCCCGACGAGGTTTCGATGACACCCAGCCCGCCCGCCCGCGACACCGCCGAGGCCAGCGGAAAGCGCGCGATCCAGCCCATGGGCGCCTGGACGATGGGGTATCGCGCGCCGGTGTGGGCGAGCACGCGGTTGCCAGGGGTGTTCATGCGGTTCCTCGGTGGTGGTTGAGTGGCCCGCATTGTTGGCGCGGCCGGGCGCCAGCCCTTGTCGCTCGCGTTACCGCGCCCACAAATTCACCACGGTGGCAAAGCTTTTCTGACGCGCGGAAAACGATGCCTTCGTAGCGAGCGCCACTGCCGCGACCGGCCAGCGACACCACAAGCCAAAGCCATCGCGGCAGTGCCGCTCCTACGAAGTCACACCGTTGGCCGAGCTTTTCACCACGCAGAAAACAATGCCTTCGTGGCTACCCGCAGGGCTGTCAGGCGGTCGCAGCTTCCCTAGCCCAGACCAGCATCAGGTTGTTGGCCGGCATGGGGTGGCGCTCTCGCAGGAGCAAGCCCGCGGCCTCGGCCTGCTGCGTCACGGCGTCCAGCTGCCGCAACCCCCACTGCGAATCGCTGGCCCGCAGGCTGGCGTCGAACGAGAGGTTGCCCGGCGAGGTGGGCATGTCTTGCTCCAGGTACGGGCCGTAGGTGATCAGCACGCCCTGAGGGGCGAGGCAGTGCGCGGCGCCCTGCATCAGACCGATGCAGGCGGCCCAGGGCGCGATGTGCAGCAGGTTGGCGCAGAAAATCGCGTCGAAGGTTTCTGCGGGCGTGGCCAGTGGCCAGGGTGCGCGGGTCACGTCCAGCGCGTGCGCTGGCTGTACCTGTTTTTGCAGATCTGCGATTTGAACGCGGGCGTTGATCGCAGCGACCAAGGCCGGATCGTTTTCGGTTGGCTGCCAGCGCCAGCCTGGCAGGTGCTGGGCAAACCAAACCACGTGTTGGCCTGGACCCGAGGCAATCTCCAGCGCGGTGCCTTGCGTGGGTAACAGCGCCTGCAGCCGCTCCAAGATAACTTTTTTGTTGCGCTCGGCGGCAGGGCTGAACGGCAGGGCGTCCCAGCTCATGGCTTGGCCCTCAGACCGAACACGTTGCCCATCCCACCGACCAAACCGGTCAACACAAGCAGCAGGGCCACACCGCTGCCGATCATGAGTCCGCCCAGCAGGTGGTGCTGCCAGCTGATGGGGAAAAGGGTGGTGATGGTGTCCATGTCAGCGGATTATCCGCAAAGCCCCGGAGGACGCCTGAGTGGGCTGGCCAGCGGCGAGCTGCCCACTGGGCTTGAACCGGGAGGCGCCTCAATTCACCAGCACCAGCTTGCCCTTGACCGAGCGCGAGCCCATCACCGCGAAGGCTTTCGGCAGTTCCTGCATGGGCAGGGTCTGGTCGATCTCTGGCTTGATCTGGCCTTTGAGGTACATGTCGGCCAGGGTTTGCATCATCTCTGCGTTGGCCTGCGGCTCGCGGCGGGCGAAGTCGCCCCAGAACACGCCAACGATGCTCGCGCCCTTGAGCAGGGTGAGGTTGAGCGGCAGGCTGGGAATGGCGCCGCTGGCAAAACCCACCACCAGGTAGCGACCGCGCCAGGCGATGGAGCGGAAGGCGGGCTCGGCGAAATCGCCGCCCACCGGGTCGTAGATCACGTCGGGGCCTTTGCCATCGGTCAAGCGTTTGATTTCGTCGCGCAGGCCCTTGGCTGGCGTGTGCACGCTGTAGTTGATGGTCTCATCAGCCCCCAGCGTTTTGCACAGCGCACATTTCTCGTCGGTCGATGCGGCAGCGATCACGCGCGCACCGGCTGCTTTGGCGAGCTGGATGGCCGCTGTGCCCACGCCGCCAGCCGCGCCCAGCACCAGCACCGTTTCACCCGCTTGCAGCGCAGCGCGGTCCATCAGGCCGTGCCAGGAGGTGGCGTAAATCATGATGAAGGCCGCTGCGTCCACCGGCGAGAAGCCGGGCGGCAGCGGCATGCACAAGGCGGCGGGCGCTGTTGCGTGGGTGGCGAAGCCGCCGGTGCCGCTCAGGCAGGCCACGCTTTGGCCGGGCTGCAGGTGTTTCACGCCTTCGCCCACCGCACGCACCACACCGGCGTATTCCGATCCGGGTACGAAGGGCAGCGGCGGCTTCATCTGGTACTTGTTTTGCACGATGAGCAGATCGGGGAAATTCAGGCTCGCGGCCTGGATCTCGATCAGCACCTCGCCCGCCTTGGGTTCGGGGGTGGGCAGCTCGGTCCACTTCAGGGCGTCAACGCCCACCGGGTTCTCGCACAGCCAGGCATGCATGGGATGTCCTCTCAGGTCGGGTTCAAAGACCCATGATAGGCAGACGCCGCTGGCGCGCGCAGCGGGTCAACCCGCTGACATGTCGCTGGTGTGACCACATGTGGCAAATGCCCCGCTGCGACCGGGCGCAGGGGGCAAGCCACCTAAAATCGCCTCATGAAAATTCTCATCTCCAACGACGACGGATATCAAGCGGCAGGCATCGTGGCGCTCTACGAGGCGGTTCGGGCGTTGCCCGGGGTGGAGGTGGAGGTGGTGGCGCCCGAGCACAACAACAGCGCCAAGTCCAATGCGCTCACCCTGCATTCGCCGCTGTATGTGCACACCGCCCACAACGGTTTTCGGTATGTGAACGGCACGCCCGCCGACTGCGTGCACATTGCGCTGACCGGGCTGCTGGGCTATCGGCCTGATCTGGTGATTTCCGGCATCAACAACGGCGCCAACATGGGCGACGACACGATCTATTCCGGCACCGTGGGTGCGGCAATGGAGGGCTATCTGTTCGGTATCCCAGCCATTGCGTTTTCTCAGACCGAGCGGGGTTGGGCGCATCTGGACGTGGCGGCGCAAAAGGCCGCGCAGCTGGTGGCGCAGCTGCTGCCCTCGCTGCCCGATTCGTCGGCGCACGCGGTGCCTTGGCTCCTCAATGTGAACATTCCCAACCTGCCGGCCGACCAGATCAAAGGCTTCAAGGTCGCCCGCCTTGGCCGACGGCATGCGGCCGAGAAGGTGATTTCGCAACCCAACCCGCGCGGCGACACCATGTACTGGATTGGCAGCGCGGGCGCGGCAAAAGACGGCGCTGAGGGCACCGACTTCCACGCCGCCACCCAGGGTTACGCCACCATCACACCGCTGCAAATCGACCTCACTGACCACGAGCGCCTTCCGTACTGGGCACCAACCGCTGCTCAAATGTCGGCCGCGCCTGTGCCTGGTACAGCGGCATGAGGCAGGCATCGCCGCCTGGCAAGCCCGGGGTCCTACGCCCGCGACCCGCTTTTCCAGCCGTTTTTACCTCTGCGCCCGCGCTGCGGCCGCTGGCCCCCAAACCGTCTGCTTTGCCTGTGCAAGGGGTTGCGCGCGCCACCGGCCTGGGCCTGGATTCCCAGGCGGTGCGCGCGGCGATGGTGCGCAAGCTGGAGGCGCAAGGTCTCTCACACCCCATGGTGCTCAGCGCTATGCGCGCGGTGGAGCGGCACCGGTTTGTCGATTCGGCGTTGGTCAACCAGGCGTATGAAGACACGAGTCTGCCGATCGGGCTCGGGCAGACCATTTCAAAGCCCAATGTGGTCGCGCGCATGACCGAGCTGCTGTGCCACGGCCACGCCGACAAGCTGGGCCGGGTGCTGGAGATCGGCACGGGGTGCGGCTACCAGGCGGCGCTGCTGAGCCACTTGGCTCGCGAGGTTTACAGCATCGAGCGGCTGCGCGGATTGCACGAGCGCGCCCGCGACAACCTGCGGCCGTTGCGTTTGCCCAACCTGCATCTGCTGCTGGGCGACGGCATGCTGGGATTCCCGCGCGGTGCGCCTTACGCCGGCATCATTGCAGCTGCGGGTGGCGAAGACATTCCAGCCGCCTGGGTTGACCAGTTGGCTGTGGGTGGTCGGCTGGTCGCGCCAGCAGCCAACGGCACTGGTGGCCAGCATCTGGTGGTGTTGCACAAGACCGCCGCTGGCGTGGTGCGCACCGTGCTGGAAGCTGTGCATTTTGTGCCTCTAAAATCGGGTATCGCCTGAGCGGAGCGGCCCGGCGCCTGACTCCGATCTTCTGGTTTCTGCGACCGCCTTACTGCGCGCGTCTGCACCATCGATGGGAGTCTCCATGAACGTTTCAATCGGCAACGCTGTTGCCGTCCACCACCACCGCCCCACGCATTCGGCATTCGGCCGCCTGGCGTTGGCAGCTGTGCTGGCTTCGCTGCTGGTCACCGCTGGCTGTTCCACCCGCCGCCTGTCCCAACCAGCGCCTGTTGAAGACCGCACAGGCGTCATCGCACCGGCTGTGGTGCTGCTGCCCGGTGCAGAAAACGCAGGCAAACCCGGGTACTTCACGGTGCGCCCCGGCGACACGCTTTACCGCATTGCCCTTGAAGCCGGGCAAAGCCCACGCGACCTGCAAGCCTGGAACAAGCTGACCAACCCCAACCTGATCGAGGTGGGACAGGTGCTTCGGGTGGTGCCGCCTGCTGTGGTGGCCACCGCCTCTGCGTCAGCCCCCGCTGCAACGGCTCCTGCCGCGACTGGGGTCACCACCACGCCTATGGCGCCTGGCGCGGTGACATCGCGCCCGCTGGACAGCACGGCGGCAGCCACGCCTGTACCTGCACCCGCACCCGCACCCGCATCGGCCGGTGCTGACAACGTCACCTTTCTCTGGCCTTCTCAGGGCGAGGTGATCGCCAATTTCGATGAGGCCAAGAACAAAGGGATTTCGATTGCCGGGCGCATTGGCGACCCGGTGGTGGCCGCTGCCGACGGCCGGGTCGTGTACGCGGGCGCTGGTCTGCGCGGTTACGGCAACCTGATCATCCTCAAACACAACAACACCTTCCTCACCGCCTACGCCCACAACCAGGCATTGTTGGTGCGCGAAGACCAGGCGGTGCGCCAGGGGCAGAAGATCGCCGAGATGGGCAGCAGCGACGCCGATCGCGTGAAGCTGCATTTCGAGGTGCGTCGCCAAGGCAAGCCGGTCGATCCGCTGGGCTTTCTGCCCAAGCGCTGAGACAGCGCGTACCGCTGACACGCTGATTGGCCTGTCATGTCCTGGCCCGTTCTGGTTTTTGACATCGAGTCGATTCCCGATGTGGCCGGGTTGCGTGTCCTGCGCGGCGATCCGGCCGAGGTCAGCGACGAGCAGGTTTATGCCGCTTGGCTCGCCGAGCGCAAGGAAAAAGGCCAGAGCGATTTCACGCCGCTGTACCTGCAGCGCGTGCTGGTGATCAGCTGCGTGTTTCGCAACTCAGAGGGTTTGCGGATCCATTCGTTTGTCGACCGCGACGGCCAGAGCGAAGGCCAGGTGGTGCAAAAATTCTTCCACGCGATCGAGAAGCACCAGCCGCAACTTGTGAGCTGGAACGGCAGCGGTTTCGATCTTCCGGTACTGCACTACCGCGGTCTGCGCCACGGTGTAGAGGCCAGCAAATACTGGGACCTCGGCGAAGACGACCGCGAGTACAAGTGGAACAACTACATCAGCCGCTACCACCTGCGCCATCTGGATCTGATGGACCTGCTGGCGATGTACAACCCCAAGAACAACGCGCCGCTGGACGCCATGGCCAAACTCTGCGGCTTCCCTGGCAAATTGGGCATGGACGGCTCGCAGGTGTACGCGCAGTTCTTGGCCGGTCAGACAGACGATGTGCGGCGCTACTGCGAAACCGACGTGATGAACACCTACTTGGTGTATTGCCGGTTCCAGAAGATGCGCGGTGGTTTCACCGAAGCCGAGTACGCGCAGGAAATCGCGTTCGTGAAAGAAACGCTGGGCAACCTCGCGCCCATGGAGAGCCATTGGGACGAGTACCTGACGGCTTGGGGTTGAGGCAGAGCCTCCATGCTCAACCGCTGCGCGAGTCACTCGGTGGAGACTGAGACAATCGGTGCATGAGCGCATCCGATTCCCACGAAAATTCCCTGGCGACCACCGCCCATTCCCCACAGGCCGAGTCTGAGACCGCCGCATTGCCCGAGGGCTGGCTGCTGGTGGAGTCGATGGACATTGATGCCCAAGGCATCGCCCGCCGGCCCGATGGAAAGGTTGTCTTTATCGAAGGCGCCTTGCCGTTCGAGGTGGTCAGCACCAACGTGCACCGCAAGAAAAACAACTGGGAGGCGGGCGTGGTCACCGCCATTCACCGCGAGTCGTCGCAGCGGGTGCGCCCGGGCTGCCCTCACTTTGGTTTGCACACCGGATCGTGTGGCGGCTGCAAGATGCAACACCTCCACGAAACCGCTCAGGTCGCTATCAAACAGCGGGTGCTGGAAGACAACCTCTGGCACCTGGGCAAGGTCAAACCCGAGCTGATGCTGCGGCCGATCGAAGGCCCGGCCTGGGGCTACCGCTACCGCGCGCGCCTCTCGGTGCGCCATGTGCACAAAAAGGGCGAGGTGCTGATCGGCTTTCACGAGCGCAAGAGCCGCTATGTGGCCGACATGAAGGTGTGCCCTGTGTTGCCGCCGCATGTGAGCGCGCTGCTCATGCCTTTGCGGGACCTGATCTTTGGCATGGACGCCCGCGAAACCTTGCCGCAGATCGAACTGGCCTGCGGCGACGAGGTGACCGCGCTGGTGTTGCGCCATCTGGAGCCGCTGAGCGAGGACGACTTGGCGCGCCTGCGGGCGTTCGCGGCGCACCATGGTGTTCAGTGGTGGCTGCAGTCCAAAGGGCCAGACACGGTCAAACTGATGGACGAAGGGGGCGCATTGCTGTCCTACGCATTGCCCGAGTTCGGCATCTCCATGCCGTTCAAACCGACCGATTTCACCCAGGTCAATCCGCACATCAACCGCGTGCTGGTCACCCGCGCTTTGCGCCTGCTGGACGCAAAGACACACGAGCGGGTGATTGACTGGTTTTGTGGTCTGGGCAACTTCACGCTGCCGATCGCCACCACCGCCGGCGAGGTGCTGGGCATTGAGGGCAGCGAGACCTTGGTGGCGCGCTCACGCGACAACTTCGCGCTCAATCAGACCGGTCGGGCGCAGCCGCTCGCACCCACCCAGTTCGCCGCGCGAAACCTGTTCGAGATGACGCCTGAGCTGCTGGTGGCCGATGGCGTCGCACAAAAATGGTTGGTGGATCCACCACGCGAAGGCGCGTTTGCGCTGTTTAAGGCGATGGCGGAGTTGCATCTGAATCCCGCATTGCGCGGCAGCTGGACGCCGCCGCAGCGCATCGTCTATGTGAGCTGCAACCCGGCCACGTTGTCACGCGACGCGAGCTTGCTGGTGCATGAGGCGGGTTACCGCTGCGTGGCCGCCGGCGTGGTGAATATGTTTGCACACACCGCGCATGTGGAGAGCATGGCGGTGTTTGAGCTCAACACCGAATCGGTAGGCTGACGAAGCCGTCTCAGTCGCCGATCAGGATCGGCTGGACTGGGCTTCGGTACGCGCTGTATCAGGCGCGGCGCTGGGCTCAGCGTTGGCACCTGGCTTGGCTGCGCCACCATCGGCAGGCATGCCAACCAGCTGGTTGTCTCGCATGTACTGGTCCATTTCTTTCCAGCCTTCAAACACCGCAGCCTTGCCCGCCTTGCTGTTGGTGGCGAAACAATCTTCGATGCCACGCACCGCGTAGCGGCAGGCGCTGCCGATCGCCTTTGCTTCGGCTTCCTTCTTGGCGTTGACCTGCGTGGCGGTCTCAACGCCCAGCGCGTCGCAACCCAAGAGAGTGCTGGTGGCCATGATCAGGCCGAGAGAGAGAACGAGGTGGCGCATGGTGGATGGCTCAGGTTTGCCATTTGTTTCGGCAAGCGCGGCCAAAACTTGAAGCGCATCGTTTGCGTGCGGTTCAGACGGGCAAAGAAAAAGGGCCCGAAGGCCCTTGGAGGTGTCGGTGGTGGCCGATGGCTCTGTTTAGTCGCGATCGCCGCCAAAGATGCCAAGCAACATCAACAGGCTCTGGAAGATGTTGAACAGGCTCAGGTACAGACCGAGTGTGGCGGTGATGTAGTTGGTTTCGCCGCCGTCAACGATGCGCTTCAGGTCATACAGCAGGTACATGCTGAACACGATGATCGCCAGGGTGGCGATGGCGGCCATGCCTGCGGTGCTGCCCACAAACACGTTGATGATGGCGCCGAAGAACACCGCCAGCATGCCAATGAACAGCCACTTGCCCATGCCCGAAATATCGCGCTTGATGAAAGTGGAGAGGTTGGCCATGACAAAGAACACGGCAGCCGTGCCGCCAAAAGCGGTCATAACCAAACTGGAGCCGTTGCTGAAGCCCAGCACGCCAGCCAGCAGCCGCGACAACATCAGGCCCATGAAGAAGGTGAACGCCAGCAGCACGGGCACGCCGGCAGCCGAGTTCTTGGTTTTCTCGATTGCGAAGATGAAACCAAAGGCTCCGCCCAGAAACACGATCAGGCCCATGAAGCCCGTCAGGCCCGCAGTGATGCCAGTGGCGACACCAACCCAGGCACCAAACACGGTGGGCAGCATGGACAAGGCCAGCAGCCAATAGGTGTTGCGCATCACCTGATTGCGTTGCGCGGGTGTGGTGGCGGTACCGAAGCGGCCGCCGTTTTGTACTTGGTCGGTCATGGTGGGAACTCCTTCATCGGAAAAAGGGTGGGAAGCAGAGTGCCGATGGTCACATCTGCCGAACCTTCATTGTAAGGACGGCGCTTCATGCAGCGAATGTCCTTGAAAAACTGCGGTTTTGGTGAAGTCACCTGTGACCTGGAGGCCACCAAGCTGTGCGGTAAGGTTGAAGGTCAGCACCTTGGCGAAGATCATCGCCAAGGCCTGTTTATTGACAACCTCTTTCTGAAAAAGTTCATGAAAAACAAAGCCACTCTCGAATCCGCCGATGTCAAGCGCATCCTTGCTGCTGCCGAAGCCGAAGCCATCAAAAACCAGTGGGCGGTCACGATTGCCATCGTGGACGACGGCGGTCATCTGCTGGCGTTGCAGCGCCTTGATGGTGCGGCCGCCATTTCTGCACATATCGCACCCGCCAAGGCCCACACGGCCGCGCTCGGACGCCGCGAGAGCAAGGTGTATGAGGACGTGATCAACCAGGGCCGCACCTCATTCCTGAGCGCTCCAACCATCGCCGGCATGCTGGAGGGCGGTGTGCCGATCCTGCACGAGGGGCAATGCATCGGGGCGGTGGGCGTGAGCGGTGTGAAGTCGTCGGAAGACGCTCAGGTGGCGCGCGCTGGCATTGCGGCGCTCTGAAGCAACGCTGAAAAAAAGGCTGGCTAACGGAGCGCAAACTCCCTGGCTGGGCCAAAAACGACGCCGGGCGATGAAGTCCGGGTCGCCTCACGAGCGATGGCTGCGACGCTGCCGCCTCATTTGGTCAGAATGAGCTTGCCCTGGCGGGTGGTCTGTAGGCGGTAGATGGCCCCTTGGTGGGCAATCGTCACCGAAGGTTGGCCGCGAAGCAAGGCCTCGCTGCTGATGGCGCACGGCAGGCTGGCCTCAATGGGCTTCGGTCCCAGCTGGGCGTCTCGCTGCTCTGTGTCCACCTCCGAGTTGATCGGGCTGTCTGTTTGATGAATGGAATGGTTCATGGCGTCTGCGGCTCGGTGACAAAGCCGATTTTTTGTACGCCTGCGCGTTGCGCGCTGGCCAAGGCCTGGGCCACGCGCTCGTAGCGCACCGCGCGGTCGCCGCGAATGTGCAGCTCGGGCTGCGGTTGCTGAGCAGCCGCGGCCTGCAGCCGCTGCTCGAATACCGCGTCAGCCACGGCCTCGTCGTTCCAGAAATACCCGCCCTCGGCGTTCACCGTGAGGCGCACGTTCTGCGGCTTGTCCACCAGTTTTTCGTTGCTGGCGCGGGGCAGGTCGACGCTCACGGCGTGGTTGATCACCGGCACAGTGATGATGAAGATGATGAGCAGCACCAGCATGACGTCGATGAACGGGATCATGTTGATCTCGCTGAGCATCTGGTCGCTGTTGTCTTGGGTTCCGATGGCCATGGCGTGTTCTCCAGAAAAACGGGTCAGCCGCGCTTAAGCGGTAAGACCTTGGCGTCGCTGCCAGCGGTCACCCGCGCGCCGGTGACGAAGTAAGCGTGCAGATCGTTGGCAAAGCGGTTGAGCCGGTGAACAATGGTTTTGTTGCCGCGCACCAGCGCGTTGTAGCCCAGCACCGCAGGAATGGCGACCAGCAAACCAAGCGCGGTCATGATGAGCGCCTCGCCGATCGGCCCGGCCACCTGATCGATGCTGACTTGGCCTGCCGCGCCAATGCCCAAGAGTGCGTGGTAAATGCCCCAGACCGTGCCGAACAAACCCACGAACGGCGCGGTGGAGGCGATGGATGCCAACACCGTGAGCCCGCCTTGGGCGCGGGCGGTGAAGTCGTCCAAGCTGTTGCGCAGGCTGCGCTCGATCCAGTCGCTCAGATCAAGCTGGTCGTGCAGCTGCGGGGTTTGGCGGCCGTCCTGGTGCAGGATGTGCCGCGCCGCTTCGCGACCTTCTGTAGCCAGCGCGCGGAATGGGTTGCCGTCGGCAGTGCCCAGCTTGTCCAGGCCCTCAGCGAAATCGCTGCTGTGCCAGAAGCCTTCGCAGGTGTTGGCTTGGCGACGCTGCGTACGCTGGTCGAGCGCTTTCCAAAAAATGATGATCCAGGTGGCGAGCGACATGGCCAGCAGCACCAGCGCCACCGTGCGGATGACAGCGTCGCCCTGGGTCCAGACGTGGGCGATGCCCGATGAGGCGAATTGGGGATCCATGAGCAAAAACTCCAGGCTGGAAAAAAGGGGTTGGTGACAGCGAAAAGGAAAGCGCGACGCGGCCGCGCTGCTATTCAAGAACGAACTGAATCGGGATGTTGAACCACATGGCTTCTGGCACGCCAGCGCGCTTGCCGGGCACATAGCGCCAGCGCTTGACCGTATGCAGCGCGGCCTGGTCCAGCCGCTCGAAGCCGCTGGAGGTGCGAACTTCCGCTTGGCTGGCTGTGCCGTCAACCTCAATTCGTGCGCGAATCACGACCCGACCCTGCTCATTCAGCCGCTTGGACAGCGTCGGGTAAGGCGGCGGTGGGTTGTTCAGGTAGTCGGCGCTGCTGGAAGGCAGGTCCACCCGGGGCGGGGCAGGTAGCGCCGGGGGCACTGGGGGTGCTGGCGTGGCGACCTCAGCTGCCGGTGGCGCGGTGGTGGTGATGGGCTGTGGGGCGGTGATGGCGACGGGTGCTTGTGGCGTTGGCTCAGCCACCACGCTCGCCAACGGTTGTGGCGCTGGGCGCACCGCCGGCTTGGGCGGTGGTGGCTGACGCGGCGCTGGCTTGGGTGGCGCTGGGGTGGGTGGCGCTGGAGCGGGAGGAGCGGGAGGTGCTGGCGCGATCACTGGCTGCGGCGCTTGGATCATTTCGGCCTCCACCACCTGCACCGGTATCACCAGCGCCACCGCGCGGCGCAACAGACCGGTGTGCAGCGCCCACAAACCGAGCAGGTGCAAACCGATCACAGCGGTCACGATCAACAGGCGGCGGTCCATGGGAAGGGGCAAAGCAGGGCGTCTGACAGCGCCAGCGGGTGCGAGCGTGAGGGGGCTCATGGTAAGGGTGCTGGGAGAAGCCCTGGTTCGTGGTCGAGCAGATTGGTTCATCAAAAGCGGCGCTTCCAACCAGCGGCAAAAACAGACCCGATCAACCGTGCAGTACCCACCACGCCGAACCCAGGATCAGGAGCAGGCTGCCGCCGAGGATGAGAAGGTTGATGGTCATGGGGTACTTTCGGTGAAGGAAGCATTCAAACAGGATCCTATCTTAAATGAGAATAAGTCGCATTTGAGTTAAAAGACGAATACATTCACGCTGGCGATCGTCTGTGAGTGATGTCGACCACCTCGGTGCAGTCGCTTAGATCTCGGCAACCCGTCAGCGCCATCGCGATCTCCAGTAGCAGGCGCAGCAGGCGCAGCACATGGGCCACACCCACCGCGTCACTGCTGGCAGGGGCATGCAACACCGTTCTCGCCACCAGCGCGGCGGAGGCGTCCAAAGCCATGACTTTCAGCACGACTTTGGCGATACCGGGACAGTTGGAGCCAACCGCTTAGACCATTGCGAACAACAAGCTCTTTTTCGATCAAAATAACTATCGAACTCATACCGACAATCAATTCGACCTATCGACGCACGGCCTCTATTATTTACGTGTGCAGCAAGCAGGTGCTGCCACCATTTCATCCACCCCCGACACAAGGACCACACCATGTCTCTCATCAACACCAAAGTTCAGCCCTTCAAAACCCAGGCTTTCCACAACGGCAAGTTCGTTGAAGTCACCGAAGCCAGTTTCCAAGGCAAGTGGTCGGTTCTGATCTTCATGCCCGCTGCTTTCACCTTCAACTGCCCAACCGAAGTGGAAGACGCGGCCGACAACTACGCCGAGTTTCAGAAAGCCGGTGCCGAGGTTTACATCGTCACCACCGACACCCACTTCTCACACAAGGTCTGGCACGAGACCTCGCCCGCTGTGGGCAAGGCCAAGTTCCCGCTGGTGGGCGACCCAACCCATGTGCTGACCCACATGTTTGGCGTGTACATCCCCGAAGAAGGTTTGGCGCTGCGCGGCACTTTCATCATCAACCCCGAGTTGCAGATCAAGACGATGGAAGTGCATTCGAACGAAATCGCTCGCGACGTGAAAGAAACCCTGCGCAAGCTCAAAGCCGCTCAGTACACCGCCAAGCACCCCGGCGAGGTCTGCCCAGCCAAGTGGAACGAAGGCGCCAAGACGATTGCGCCTTCGCTGGAGTTGGTCGGGAAGATCTGACCCACCCCCGCGCCGCGCTTTCAGCGCGTCACCCCCTCAAGGGGGCAACGCTGGCGGCCCGGCAAAGCCGGTTCCGCGGCGTTCTGGAAGGAGTCATCTCTTCCTCCGACGTTTCGAGTCTCGTACCGCAGACCCATGGGCTTCACTGAGGCCCATGCACCAGCGGCACCACCCCAGTGCACTTGATTTTTTGATTTTTGAAGGAGTTCGCCATGCTTGAAGCCACCATGAAAACCCAGCTTTCTACCTACCTGGAAATGCTGCGCCAGCCGATTCGGTTGATCGCTTCGCTGGACGGCGGTGCGTCGTCGGTCGAGATGCGCGAGTTGCTTGTCGAGATCGCTGGTCTTTCCGACAAGGTCTCGTTTGACGATTCGGGCAGTGATGCGCGCACGCCCTCATTCGTGGTGGCCCGCGAGGGTGAGACTGCGGGCGTGCGCTTTGCGGCCATTCCGCTGGGCCATGAGTTCACCTCGCTGGTGCTGGCGCTGCTGTGGACCGGCGGTCACCCGCCCAAGGTCGATGCCGAGGTGATCGAGCAGATCAAGGGCCTGGACGGCGAGCACCGCTTCGAGGTCTACATGAGCCTGTCTTGCCACAACTGCCCCGACGTGGTGCAGGCGGCAGCGCTGATGGCGATCGTCAACCCGAAGATCCACACGGTGGTGATCGACGGCGCGCTGTTCCAAGAGGAAGTGGAGCGCCGCCAGGTGATGGCGGTGCCGCTGATGTACCGCAACGACGAGGTGTTTGGCTCGGGTCGCATGCTGCTGGAAGAAATTGTGGGCAAGCTCGACGTCAAGTCCGACGAGCGCGAGGCCGCGAAGCTGAACGAGAAAGACCCGTATGACGTGCTGATCGTCGGCGGTGGTCCCGCTGGTGCCGCTGCTGCGATTTACGCGGCTCGCAAAGGCATTCGCGTGGGCCTGGCGGCCGAGCGTTTTGGTGGCCAGACCAACGACACCATGGCGATCGAGAACTACATCAGCGTGTTAGAGACCGACGGCCCGAAGTTCGCCGCCGCGCTCGAAGCCCAGGTGCGCCAATACGAGGTGGATCTGATGAACCTGCAGCGCGCCGACCAGCTCATCCCGGCGAGCGAGCCGGGTGGCCTGATCGAAATCCAGCTGGCCAATGGCGGCTCGCTCAAGAGCCGCAGCGTGATCCTGTCCACCGGCGCGCGCTGGAAAAATGTCAACGTGCCGGGCGAGCAGGAATACCGCAACAAGGGCGTGGCCTACTGCCCGCATTGCGACGGCCCGCTGTTCAAGGGCAAAAAAGTGGCGGTGATCGGCGGTGGTAACTCCGGCGTGGAGGCCGCGATCGACCTCGCTGGCATCGTGCAACATGTGACGCTGATCGAGTTTGCCGACGCGCTCAAGGCCGACGCGGTGCTGGTCAGCAAACTGAAAAGCCTGCCCAATGTGGAGATTCAGGTGAACGCTCAAACCCTGGAGATCACCGGCGCCAATGGCCAAGTTAACGGCCTGCGCTTCAAGAACCGCGCGAGCGGCGAAGAGCACCTGGTCGAGCTGGCTGGCGTGTTCGTGCAGATCGGCCTGGTGCCCAATACCGAGTGGCTCAAGGGCTCGTTGGACCTCAGCCGTTTCGGCGAGATCGAGGTGGACGCCAAAGGCCACACCAGTCTGCCCGGCGTGTTCGCCGCCGGCGACTGCACCACGGTGCCGTTCAAGCAAATCGTCATCGCCGCCGGCGATGGCTCCAAGGCCGCGCTCAGCGCGTTCGATTACCTGATCCGCCAGCCGGTGTTGGAAAGAGAAGCGGCCACCGCCTGACGCGCTGCTGGCTTCTTCAACCGCAAAAGGCCGCCGGGTAACCGGCGGCCTTTTGCATGGGAGCGTCAGCCATTCGGTGGCAGGGCGGGTGTGTCCAAGACGCCAATGCCGGTTTTCGACCGCACCGGCTGCGTGATGAAGGCGACGAGCGATCTTGACAAGCCATTCGTCTATCGGGAAAGGGGCAAGCGACGCTTATTTGATGGGTAGTTACCCTCGGTTTGATCGGCGGCGCCCCTCGACGAAATTTTTCTGTAAGGAACCGTGCTCAGAGTCCGCCCGGTAATGTCAAAGACCCGAGGTCTATGGCATGCAACAGGTGGCGGCTCACACCGCCGAAATGGCAAAAGTTATCACTCCGAGGAGACGACTGACATGACTAGTCAAGAAAACGCGAATGCCTATTGGAAGGCGACCTTGAGTCTGCTGACCAAGGTATTGATCATCTGGGCCCTGGTCTCGTATGGCGCGGGCATTCTGTTCGCGCCCATGCTCAACAACTTCCACCTCGGTGGCTACCCGCTGGGCTTCTGGTTCGCTCAGCAAGGCTCCATTTATGTGTTCATCGTGCTGATCTTTTATTACGCTTGGGCGATGGGCAAGATCGACCGCAAGTTCGGCATGCAAGAAGACTGATCACCAGGAAGAAACCCATGGCACTCCAAACCACCATTTACATTTTTGTCGGGTTGAGCTTCGCGCTCTACCTCGGCATTGCCTTCTGGGCGCGCGCTGGCAGCACGTCCGAGTTCTACGTTGCCGGCGGCGGGGTTCACCCCATCACCAACGGCATGGCCACGGCCGCTGACTGGATGTCGGCCGCGTCCTTCATTTCCATGGCGGGTCTGATCTCCAACATGGGCTACGGCGGTGCCGTGTTCCTGATGGGCTGGACCGGTGGCTATGTGCTGCTGGCCATGTTGCTCGCGCCTTACCTGCGCAAGTTCGGCAAGTTCACCGTGCCCGAGTTCATCGGCGACCGCTTTTACTCGAAGACGGCGCGTAACGTGGCGGTGCTGTGTCTGCTGATCGCTTCGCTCACGTACATCATTGGTCAGATGACCGGTGTGGGCGTGACGTTTGCCCGCTTCCTGGGCGTCACAAGCGAGCAAGGCATTTACATCGGCATGGCCATCGTGTTTGCTTACGCGGTGTTCGGCGGCATGAAAGGCATCACCTACACCCAGGTGGCGCAGTACATCGTGCTGATCCTGGCCTACCTGGTACCGGCTTTCTTCATCTCCCTGAACCTGACTGGCAACTTCCTGCCGCAATTGGGTCTGGGCGCTGATCTGGCGGGCACCGACATCTCGCTGTTGTCCAAGCTCGACCAGGTGGTGACCGAACTGGGCTTTGGTGAATACACCACGACCACGGCGGGCACCACGCTCAACATGTTCTTCTACACCTTGACGCTGATGATTGGCACCGCCGGTCTGCCTCACGTGATCGTGCGCTTCTTCACCGTGCCTTCGGTGGCCGGCGCCCGCGCCTCCGCCGGCTGGGCCCTGGTGTTCATTGCACTGCTCTACACCACCGCGCCTGCGGTGGGTGGCATGGCCCGCCTGAACCTGATCGGTACCGTGAATTCTGCGGTGGGTCTGGTCAAGAGTCCGGAAGGCGGCATCATCGTGAATGCCGACGCGGTGAGGGCCAATGCCGATATTTATGCGCCTGAAGCCAGCTTGGTCTACGAAGAGCGTCCGGCCTGGATGAAGCGCTGGGAACTGACCGGCCTGCTGAAGTGGGAAGACAAAAACGCCGACGGCCGTATCCAGTACTACAACGACAAGACCAAAAACGAAGCTGCCATCGGCAAGGCAGAAGCTGCCGGCTGGAAGGGCAACGAGCTGACGGTGAACGCCGACATCATCGTGTTGGCCAACCCGGAAATCGCCTTGCTGCCCAACTGGGTGATCGCATTGGTTGCTGCGGGTGGTCTGGCTGCGGCGCTGTCCACGGCTGCTGGCCTGTTGCTCGCTATCTCCTCGGCGATCTCGCACGACCTGATCAAAGGCGCTATCAACCCCAACATCAGTGAGAAGAACGAGCTGATCGCGGGCAAGATCGCCATGGCGGTCGCCATCTTCGTGGCCGGCTATCTGGGTCTGAACCCGCCGGGCTTCGCGGCTGGAACTGTGGCGTTGGCCTTTGGTATTGCAGCGTCCACCATCTTCCCCGCGTTGATGATGGGTATCTTCAGCCGCACGATGAGCGACAAAGGTGCCGTTGCCGGCATGCTGGCAGGCCTCTTCGTGACGTTGTTCTATGTGTTCGCACACAAAGGCATCTTCTTCATCAAAGGCACCAGCTACCTCGATCTGATCGGCGGCGCCAACAGTTTCTTCACCATCGCACCCGAGGCCTTCGGCACGGTGGGCGCGCTGACCAACTTCCTGGTGGCTTACCTGGTGAACAAGATGTCGGCCCCGGCACCGAAGCACATCCAAGAGCTGGTCGAGTCGGTTCGCATCCCCCGCGGTTCGGGTGCTGCCACCCATTGATTGATGGCCTGAAGCGTTGCGCTCCGCCGGCTGCTGTCCGGCGGAGGCGATGACCCAGACCCCGCTGGCTTGCTGGCGGGGTCTTGTTTTTTGTCAAGCAGCCTGTGCCGCACAATTCGGGATGCCCAGCGCCCGAAACTGTGAATCAGGCCGCTGCGCCCGGTCGATGGTGACGTCGCCCGGGCACAGCGAACCCTCTGCTGTCTACCAAGGTAAGCCGGATGAATCTGCCAAGTGTCTACATCTTCAACTGGATCTTTTTGCTGGCGCTGTTTCCGGTGTCGTTCTTCTGGCTGCGGCGGGCTTGGCGCATTCTGGTCCGGCGCGATTTTTCCGAAGTCGCGCTGAAGAAGGGCGTTCCACCACCCAACGCCGAGAAGTACGCGCCTTACGAGATGGCGTTCAACCTGGTCGGCGGCACCGTGATGGTGGGTGTGCTGGTCGCGGTGCTGGGCTTTCAGGCTTTGTCGGATGACGACTGGAAAGCGGTGGCCGGCATCACCTTGTGGGTCAAGCTGTTCGCCTCGTTTGCCCTGAGCCGCCAGGCCCACGGCCTGGGCCCAAAGACCAAGCCCAAAAAGGGCGCGCCGGGCGCCGACGAGCCCAGCTGATGACCGTTCAGTAAGCCAGCCGCCCGGGCTGGATTTCTTGCAGGATGGTGGTGGCAATTTCCTCGATCGACTTGGTCGTGGTGGAAAGCCAGCGGATGCCTTCGCGCCGCATCATCGCTTCGCCCTCACTCACTTCCATGCGGCAGTTCTCCAGGCTCGCGTAGCGCGAGTTGGGGCGGCGCTCGTTGCGGATCTCACTCAAGCGCTCGGGCCCGATCGTCAGACCAAATATCTTTTTGCGGTGTGGTACCAGGGCCGGTGGCAGCTTGCGGCGCTCGAAGTCTTCCGGGATCAGCGGGTAGTTCGACGCCTTCAGACCGTGCTGCATTGCCAAGTACAGGCTGGTCGGTGTTTTGCCGCTGCGGCTCACCCCGACCAAAATCACGTCGGAACCTTCCAGATCCCGGTGGCTTTGACCGTCGTCGTGCATCAGCGAGAAATTGATCGCCTCGATGCGGTCGTTGTATTCCTTGCTTTTTGAGGCGTCGGAGAACCGGCCCACACGGTGGTTTGACTTGATGCCCAGCTCGGCCTCCAGCGGCTCCACAAAGGTGCCGAACATGTCGAGCATCATTCCGTGACACTGGTCCTTGAACACCTTGAGCACGTCCATGTTGACCACGGTGGCAAACACCAGCGGGCGTTTGCCTTCGACCTCGGCCGTGTGGTTGATCTGGCGCACGGCTTGATGCGCCTTGTCCACGCTGTCGAGAAACGGCAGGCGCACGCGCCGCACCTGGGCTTCGAACTGCGCCAGGATGGCGTTGCCAAAGGTCTCGGCGGTGATGCCGGTGCCGTCGGAGATGAAAAAAACCGTGCGGTTGGGCATGGGTGGGTCCGGTAAAACAGGTTGCAACGGGTCGGTGAACACGCTGGGCCAGCTGCCAGGCGGTGCCCAGCGCCTCGGGCCAGCGAGGCTGGCGCCCTACAATCCCGGGCTGTGCTGAAACCATTATCTCGGTTCACCTGACCCCTGTTTTTTGCCCCCGCTCGCAGGCCGACCCACAACAGAACAACAGGTCCCCCGCCTCGCGCTCGGAGCTCCCGGTTTTTTAACTTGAGCGAGTCTTTCCATGTCCCAACTGTTTTCCCTGACCGATCTGGTCGTGCCTTTTGAGCATCTGCGCATGACCGACGTCGACACCGTCGGCGGCAAAAACGCCAGCCTTGGCGAGATGATCTCGCAGCTGCCCAGCGGCGTGAAGGTGCCCACCGGCTTTGCCACCACCGCGCACGCGTTTCGCGAATTCTTGAAATTCGAGGGGCTGACCGAACGCATCAACGCGCGGCTGAATGCGCTGGATATTGAAGACGTGCGCGAGCTGGCCCGGGCCGGCGCTGAGATTCGCGCCATGGTCGAGCAGCAGCCGTTTCCAGCCGATCTGGAGCAGTCGATCCGCACCGCGTTCACCACATTGGTCAATGGCAACGAACAAGCGACTTTTGCGGTGCGCTCCTCGGCCACCGCCGAAGACCTGCCCGATGCGTCGTTCGCCGGACAGCAGGAAACCTTTCTCAACGTGCATGGCATCGACGAGGTGCTGCACAAAATGAAAGAGGTGTTCGCGTCGCTCTACAACGACCGCGCCATCAGCTACCGGGTGCACAAAGGCTTTGCCCACGCCGATGTGGCGCTCAGCGCGGGCGTGCAGCGCATGGTCCGGTCCGACCTGGGTGCGGCGGGTGTGATGTTCACCATCGACACCGAAAGCGGCTTTGAAGATGTGGTGTTCATCACCAGCAGCTACGGCCTGGGCGAGACGGTGGTGCAAGGCGCGGTGAACCCGGACGAGTTCTACGTACACAAGCCGATGCTGAAAGCGGGCAAGCGCGCGCTGATTCGCCGCAACCTGGGCTCCAAGCTGGTCCAGATGACCTTCACCAGCGCCCAGGAAAAAGCAGCAGAAGGCGCACTGAAAGGCAAGCTGGTCAAGACCGTCGATGTGCCGGTGGAGCAGCGCAACCGCTACAGCCTGACCGACGCCGACGTCGAGCAGCTGGCCCATTACGCGTTGGTGATCGAGGCCCATTACGGCCGCGCGATGGACATCGAGTGGGGCAAAGACGGCACAGACGGTCAGCTCTACATCCTGCAGGCGCGCCCCGAGACGGTGAAGAGCCAGAGTGCGGGCAAGACCGAGGTGCGCTACAAGCTCAAAGGCAAAGGCGCGGTGCTGGTCTCAGGCCGGGCCATTGGCCAGAAGGTGGGCACCGGGCCGGTGCGCCGGGTCACCGACATCAGCGAGATGGACCAGGTACAGCCAGGTGATGTGTTGGTGACGGATATGACCGACCCGAACTGGGAGCCGGTGATGAAGCGCGCCAGCGCCATCGTGACCAATCGCGGTGGGCGCACCTGCCACGCCGCCATCATCGCGCGCGAGCTCGGCATCCCGGCGGTGGTGGGCTGCGGCGACGCGACCGAGAAACTCAAAGACGGCACGCTGGTGACGGTGAGTTGCGCCGAGGGCGACACCGGCAACATCTACGACGGTCTGCTGGAAACCGAGATCACCGAAGTTCAGCGCGGCACCATGCCCGAGGTCGACGTGAAGATCATGATGAACGTGGGCAACCCCCAGCTCGCCTTTGATTTTTGCCAGATGCCCAACAGCGGTGTCGGCCTGGCGCGGCTGGAATTCATCATCAATAACAACATTGGCGTGCATCCCAAGGCCATCCTGGACTACCCCGCCATCGACCCCGACCTGAAAAAGGCGGTGGAATCGGTGGCCCGTGGTCATGCCTCGCCACGCGCTTTCTATGTCGACAAGGTGGCCGAGGGCGTGGCGACCATTGCAGCGGCCTTCTGGCCCAAGCCGGTCATCGTGCGCTTGTCGGACTTCAAGTCCAACGAGTACCGCAAGCTGGTCGGTGGCAGCCGTTACGAGCCCGACGAGGAAAACCCGATGCTGGGCTTTCGCGGCGCTGCGCGCTACATCAGCCAAGAGTTCCGCGAAGCGTTTGCGATGGAGTGCGAGGCCATCAAGCGGGTGCGCGAAGAGATGGGCCTGACCAACGTGCAGGTGATGGTGCCGTTTGTGCGCACCCTGGCCCAGGCGAAGAAGGTCACCGAGTTGCTGGCCGAGAAGGGTCTCAAGCGCGGCGAGCAAGAACTCAAGATCATCATGATGTGTGAGATCCCGAGCAACGCGGTGCTGGCCAAGGACTTCTTGCAGTACTTCGACGGCTTCTCAATCGGCTCCAACGACCTGACCCAGCTCACCCTGGGTCTGGACCGCGACTCGGGCCTGGAACTGCTGGCGCACGATTTCGACGAACGCGACCCTGCTGTCAAGGCGCTGCTGAAAATGGCCATCGGTGCCTGCAAGGCCGAGGGCAAGTACGTGGGCATTTGCGGCCAAGGCCCGAGCGACCACCCCGATTTTGCCCAGTGGCTGCGCGACGAAGGCATCAACTCGATGTCGCTGAACCCGGATTCGGTGATGGACACCTGGCAGCTGCTCGCCAGCACCCAGAAATAGAGCGCTGGTCCAAGGCGGCGGTGACCGCGTAGAAAAGGCAGGGCGATCCCCTGCCTTTTTTCGTGGCGACTGGGCAAACACCGAGGAAGCACGGGCGCACAATGACCCGCAGGGGTGTGGCGGCTTTGCGCAACCCGAGCAGGAGACAACCATGTTCGAAGGACTGGATGCCCAGCGGCTGGTGGCGCTGTTTTTCGTCACGCTGGCCTTGTTTAATTTCCCGCTGCTCGCGCTGTGGGACCACGATGCGATGCTGTGGGGTTTGCCGCTGTTTCCCGCCGCGCTGTTTCTGATCTGGGCGACGCTGATCGCTCTCTTGGCCTGGTTGATGGAGCGCGGCCAAGATGGCCATGGCGCTGCCGAGGACTGAGCCACAAGCGCGCCGACCATGTTGCCAGCTTCCCTGGTCATTGGCGTCTCTTTCGCCTACCTTGCGCTGCTGTTTGCGGTGGCCTATTGGGGCGACCGCCGCGCTGCTGCCGGCCGCTCGGTGATTGGCAGCGCCTGGGTTTATGCGCTCTCGATCGCGGTGTATTGCACCGCTTGGACCTACTTCGGCAGCGTGGGCCGGGCGGCCACAGCCGGTGTGTGGTTCTTGCCGATCTACCTCGGGCCGATGCTGGCGATGTTGCTGGGCTGGATGGTGGTGCGCAAGATGATCCGCATCGCCAAGACCTACCGCATCACCTCGATCGCCGACCTGATCGCCAGCCGCTACGGCAAGAGCCCGGCGCTGGCGGGCCTGGTGACGCTGATCACCGTGGTGGGCATCGTGCCCTACATCGCGCTGCAGCTCAAAGCGGTGGCCAGTGGCTACGCGGTGCTGACCTCGCCGCTGGGCCAACCGGCGCCGATTGCCATCGACTGGTGGCGCGACAGCACGCTGTATGTGGCCCTGTTTCTTGCTGGTTTCACCATGGTGTTTGGCGCCCGCCATCTGAACAGCACCGAGCGCCACGAGGGCATGGTGGCGGCGATCGCGTTTGAGTCGGTGGTGAAGCTGCTGGCGTTTCTGGCGGTGGGTATTTTTGCGAGCTTTGTGTTGTTCAGCAGCCCCGCAGCAATTTTTGAGCAGGCACGCTCGGTGGCGTCGCTGCGCGAGCTGCTGAGCTTCAAGCAAGGCCAGTCGTTTGCCTACGTGCAGTGGGCCGGCATGACTGCGCTGGCTTTCTTCGCCGCGCTGTTTTTGCCGCGCCAGTTTCAGGTGATGGTGGTGGAGAACGTGGATGAGCGCCACCTCAAGCGCGCGGTCTGGGTGTTCCCGTTGTATCTGCTGCTGATCAACCTGTTTGTGCTGCCAATCGCCTTTGCTGGGCTGCTGTATTTCGGCCCGGGCCGCATGGACCCGGAGAATTTTGTGCTCTCGCTGCCGCTGGCCGAGGGCCATACCGTGCTCGCGCTGGCCGCCTTTGTGGGGGGACTCTCGGCCGCCACGGGCATGGTGATCGTGGAGGCCACCGCTGTCTCCACCATGGTCTGCAACGACCTCATCATGCCGCTGCTGCTGCGCATGAAGCGCTTCGGCGCGCGCAGCAGCCGCGACCTCACCGGTTTGCTGCTGGGCATCCGCCGCGCTGCCATTCTGGTGATCCTGCTGCTGGGCTATGTGTATTTCCGCCTGGCTGGCGAAGCCTACGCACTGGTCAGCATCGGCCTGATCAGCTTTGCCGCGGTGGCGCAATTTGCGCCCGCTATCCTGGGCGGCATGTACTGGCGTGGTGGTACCCGCGCTGGTGCGCTGGCTGGGCTGTTGCTCGGCTTCGGGTTCTGGGTCTACACGCTGATGCTGCCGTCTCTCGCCAAATCGGGCTGGCTGGACGACAGCTTCTTGCGCGAAGGGCTGTTCGGTTTGGCCTTGCTCAAGCCCGAGGCGTTTCTGGGGTTGGCCGGCCTCGATGGCCTGACCCACTCGCTGTTCTGGAGTCTGCTGGCCAACCTGGCGGGCTACGTTGGGATCTCGCTCTGGCGCTCGCCCTCGGCGGCTGAGACCAGCCAGGCCTTGTTGTTCGTCGATGTGTTCAACCGCACCGCCGAGACGCACCCGGTGTTCTGGCAAGGCAAGGCCAAGGTGTCTGCGCTGTTGCCGCTGGCTGGGCGCTTTCTGGGCGCGCAAGCCGCGCAGCGGCTGTTTGCCGACTACGCGCAGCGCTTGGGCTTGAGCCATGTGGACGACATTCCGGCCGACGCGCGCTTGGTGCAGTTCGTGGAAACGCAGCTCGCTGGTGCCATTGGCAGCGCCTCGGCGCGGGTGATGGTGGCGTCCGTGGTGGAGGAAGAGGCGCTGGATCTCGACGACGTGCTGCGCATCCTCGACGAAGCCTCCCAGCTGCGCGCGTATTCGCATGCGCTGGAGGAAAAGTCGCAGTCGCTGGAGCTGGCCACCGCTGAGCTGCGCGAGGCCAATCAGAAGCTGCAGAGTCTGGATCTCATGAAGGACGATTTCATGTCGTCGGTGACGCACGAACTGCGCACCCCCTTGACATCGATCAGGGCGCTGTCGGAACTGATGCGCGACGATGACGCCATGGAACTGGCTCAGCGACAGCAGTTTCTGGGCATCATCGTGACCGAGGCCGAGCGGCTCAGTCGCTTGGTCAACCAAGTGCTCGACATGGCCAAGATTGAGGCGGGGCAGGCCGACTGGGACAGCACACCAGTGGACTTGCGCGAGGTGGTCGAGCAGGTGGCGGACTCGATGCGGGAGAGCTACCGCGAGCGCGGGGTGGCGCTGGCTATCGAGCTGCCGGCGCGGGTGGGCTCGGTGTGGGCCGATGCCGATCGCCTGACCCAGGTGGTGCTCAACCTGTTGTCGAACGCATTGAAGTATGCGCCTGCTCAACGGGGTCAGGTGGTGCTGCGGCTCAGCGACACGCCAGAGGAGCTGACGCTGGAGGTGCAAGACAATGGGCCGGGCATTGCGGCCGATCAGGAGGCGGTGGTCTTTGAGAAGTTTCGGCAGGTGGCGGGCGACGACCATTACCGGCCCGGCGGCACCGGCTTGGGTTTGCCCATCAGCCAACAAATCGTGGCGCATTTTGGCGGGCGCATGTGGTTGCGATCAACGCCGGGGCAGGGCGCCTGTTTCGGGTTTGCGCTGCCGCACCGGCGAGACATTGAAAGCAAAGGCGAAGGCGAGGGTGTGCAGGTGAATACAGACAAACCGAGGAGTGATGAGAGATGAGCAAAAAAATTCTGATTGCCGACGACGAGCCCAACATCCTGATTTCGCTGGAGTTCCTGATGAAGCGCGAAGGCTACGAGGTGCTGCTGGCGAGAGACGGTCAAGAGGCCATGGATGCGATTGCGCGTGAGCGGCCTGCGCTGGTCTTGCTCGACGTGATGATGCCGATCAAATCGGGCTTTGATGTTTGCTGCGAGTTGCGCGCCAGTGAAACCTTGCGCGACACGCTGGTGCTCATGCTGACTGCCAAGGGGCGTGACACCGACGTGGCCAAGGGCTTGGCACTGGGTGCCAATGGCTACATGACCAAGCCGTTTTCCACCAAGGAGCTGGTGCAAAAAGTGCGCGAGATGCTGGGCGAAGCCGCGTGAGCGCACAGCAAAAGACCGATCGCCGTCTGTGGTGGCTGCTGGGCGGCTCGGCGCTGCTGTCGTTGGCTTGGCTGCTGGCCACCATGGCACTGGTTGGCTCCACGCTGGAGCCGGACGCGCGTCAGACCGTGTGGGCGCTGCTGGGCGAACGGCTGGCGCTGATTTCGCTGACCTGGGCCGCGGGCATGGCAGCGATCGCTTGGGCGCTCAAGCGCTGGTTTGATCACTGGGTCACGCCCTCGGTGCAGCTGGCAGAAGAGGCGCAGGTGTTGCTGCGCACCGATGTGGTCCGCGAGCTCACGCCCAAGGGCAACACAGAGACCCGGGTGTTGGTGGGCCTGTTCAACCAGCTGGTGTCGCAGCGTGAGGCGCTGCGGGCCGAGATGGGCCAGCGGGTGGTGGAAGCGGCGCGCAGCATAGAAGCGGAAAAAAGCCGTTTGGCCGCGCTGATGGCCGAGCTCACGCAGAGCGTGGTGGTCTGCAACCTGGATGGCCGGGTGCTGCTTTACAACAACCGGGCGCGCATGCAATTCCGTGCGCTGTCGCAGGCGCCTGGTGTGGCCGGCGGCGCCGAGCTGATCGGTCTGGGCAGATCGATCTACGGCGTGTTCGACCGCAAGCTGGTGACCCACGCGCTGGAAAACATCCAGCAGCGCATGCTGCGCGGCGTGGCCCAGCCCTCGGCCCAGTTCGTCACCACCACGCCGGCCGGGCAGCTGCTGCGGGTGCAGATGGCACCGGTGCGCGCCGCGGTGCAGGAAGGCAGCACCGAAGCGCCGATCGAACTCACCGGCTTCGTGCTGATGCTGGAGAACATCACCCGCGACTACGAGGCCGAGTCCGCGAAAGACCAGGTGCTGCTCAGCCTCACCGAGGGCAGCCGATCGGCGCTGGCCAACATGCAGGCCGCACTCGACATGCTCAATTACCCCGACCTGGAGCTCGCGATGCGCGAGCGCTTCCTGGGCGTGATCCGCGAAGAAACCCGCTCGCTCAGCCAGCGCATCGCCACGCTGGAGGCCGGCTCGGCCAGCAGCCTGAAGACCCGCTGGCCGCTCGAAGACATGCTGGGCGCCGATCTGGTGAATGCCGCGCTCAAACGCATTGAGGTGGTGACCGGCCTGAACGCGTTGGCGGTGGAGGTGGATGCCAGCCTGTGGCTCAAGGTTGAGAGTTTTTCGCTGCTGCAAGCCGTGGTTTACCTGGCGGGCCGGCTCAAAGACGAGTTCGCGGTGAAATTCGTGCAGCTGCGCCTCGGGTCCGCCAGCAGCGCCGGCAAGGCCCAGCTTGATCTGGTTTGGTCGGGCCAGGCGATGAGCACCGAGACCGTGATGAGCTGGGAGCTGGACCCCATGCGCGTGGGCAACGAGGCGTCTCGCCTCACGGTGCGCGACGTGGTGGAGCGCCACGCTGGGGCCTTCTGGTTCGAGCGCGAGCGGGTGCGCCACCAGGCGTTTTTTCGGCTGCTGCTGCCGCTGGCCAACCCGCAGGAACGGGCAGAGGCCGCCGCCCTGCTGCCCACCGACAGCCGGCCTGAGTACTACGACTTCGACCTGTTCAATACCACCGAGCTCACCCGCTCGCTCGACGATCGGCGTCTGAGCGAGCTTGCCTACACCGTGTTCGATACCGAAACCACCGGGCTCAACCCATCGCAGGGCGACGAGATCATTCAGATTGGTGCAGCGCGCATCGTCAACAACAAACTGTTGCGCCAAGAGAGCTTCGAGCAGCTGGTGGACCCCAAGCGCTCCATTCCCGCCGCCTCGATTCCCATCCACGGCATTCAGCCCGAGATGGTGCGCGGCCAGCCCACCATCGACCAGGTGCTGCCCGCGTTTCATGCGTTTGCGCAGGACACCGTGCTGGTGGCGCACAACGCGGCGTTTGACATGCGCTTTCTGCAACTCAAGCAGGCGCAGGCTGGTCTCACCTTCGACCACCCGGTGCTCGACACCCTGCTGCTGTCGGCCGTGGTGCACCCGAACCAGGATTCGCACCGGCTGGAAGCACTCGCCGAGCGCTTCAGCGTCACCATCGTCAACCGCCACACCGCGCTGGGCGACGCGATGGTGACGGCGGAGGTGTTTTTGAAGTTGATTCCGCTCCTGGCCGAGAAGGGCATCCACACGCTGGGCGAGGCGCGGGAAGCGGCGCAAAAAACTTATTACGCCCGACTCAAATATTGACCCCCCGCGCCGGCCTGCGGCCGTCACCCCAGGGGGCGGCACTGGCGGCCCGGCAAAGCCGGTTCCGCGGTGCCCTGGAACGCTCCCCCTCTTCTGTCAGCACCTTCTCCGGCGCAATGTGTCTTAACCCAGGATGCCGTGGAACCGGCTTTGCCGGGCCACAGGCATAGCCCCCTTGGGGGTGACGCGCCCTTCAGGCGCGGCGCGGGGGGGGTCACATCCGATACCGCTGACCAATCACGTTTTGCAGCGAATGCACCACGTTGAAAGCGTCTTTCAGCTGGCTGCGTTCGAAGTTGGAGATGTCGTCGAGTGGCAGGTGGTGGTCGGGTGGCTGGCTGGCGGCGATCTGGCGGGCTTGGTGCTGGATGCGGGTGGAGGCGATGAATTCCAGCGCGTCGCGAAGATCACGTGCGCTTTGCTCGCTGATGGAAGCGTCCCCTGCGGCGCTGACCAGTCGATCGTGGGTGTTGACCGCCTCGTAGCCACCGGCCAGGGCATAAACCCGCGCCAGGTCCACGATGGGCACGACACCGGTGTGTTTGAGGTTGATGGTGCCTTTGTGCTCGCCGCTGCGAATGGCCGAGATGCCTTTGAACACGCCCAGCGGTGGCTGGTGTTGCAGCGCGTTGGCCACCATGTGGGCCAGGAACAGGGTGTTGCCCTTGGTCCGGCCCAACACGTCGCGCCGCAGGTCGTCGAGCAGGGCGCTGCTGCCGTGCACCGCGCGAAGGTCGAAGAACACGCAGGTCAGCATCAAGGCCTTGGGATCGGGGACGCTGGTCCAGCGCGCGAAGTACTCGGCCCAGCGCCGTTGCGGCTGGCGCCAGGTGTCGGTCATGGCCATCATCTCGCCCGGGCAATAGATATAGCCGCAGGCATCCAACCCGTCGCAGACGAATTGCGCCAGCGCCCTGAAGTAAGTGCCATGTTGGGCCTCATCAAAGCGGTTGTCGAGCACCATGCAGTTGTCTTGGTCGGACTTGGCGGTCTGCTCGTTGCGCGCTTGCGATCCTGCCGCCACCCACACGTAATCCACCGGCGCCGGGCCGAGCTGCATCTCGGCAAGTTGCAGCAGGCGGCTGGTGATGGCGTCGGTGATGGCGGTGATCATGTGGCCGCTGCTGTAGGCCGAGGCCTGGGCGCTGGCCAGGCTTTGTTGCAGGCGCTTGATGCGGCTGCTGGATGCCTGCAGACCCTCGACGGTGGTCTGCTTGTAGATCTCGCCCGCGAGGTAGACCGCCGAGGTGCTGTGCTGCTCGGTCACATCGGTGGCGGTGATCATGCCGACAATGCGCTGGCCGTCGAGCACCGGCACGTGGTGGATGTTGTGGCGCGCCATGAGCAGCAGCGCGTCGAAGGCCGGGCTGTGCACATTGATCGTCATGGGCGCGAGGGTGGCGATATCGGCCACTGGGCGCTCAGGGTCCAGACCGACTGCCAGCACGCGGTTTCGCAGGTCGCGGTCGGTGATCAAGCCGAACAGGTGCCCCTGCTCCACGATCAGCACCGAAGAGACGCGCTGCTCGCTCATGGTGCGTGCGGCCTCAAAGATGGGCGTGTTGGGTGGCAGGGTGATCGGCTCGCGTTTGATGAGCGAGCGCACCGGTGTGGTCATGAGGTTGAGCGCGGGATCGGCCTGGTTGCGCTCGCGCGATTTGGCGATCGAGGCGGGCGGGCTGGGCGGCAGCAGAATGGCCAGCGCAGCCGACTCTTCGCGCAGTGTTTCCAGCAGGTGGGCATCGAGCCGCGCGAGTTCGCAAGCGGTTTGCGCTTGCGCCGAAGCGATGGCTGGGTGGGCTGTGGGTGTCAGCAATTCGCCGGCGTGCAAAACCAGGATCGGCTGGCGCTGGTCGTCCAGCAACATCAGCTCGCCCGAGACCAGCCATTGCAGGGCGGGGCTCGCGTCGCCAGCGAGGTCCAGCGTCTCGCCGTTATCGAGCCGATGCAATGTGAGTGTCTCGGCCAGACGCAGCTGCCCCTGGGCAGAGAGCAAACCGAAGATGCGGTGGGCCTGGATGGTGTCGCTCAATGGGGGTGCTGAAGAGGGCATGGATTCGATCGGTGCGCAAAGGTGCAAGAAATGCTACACCGCACCCATGCGGCATCCCGGGTAAACGAGAGCAGGGTTTGACCTGAGTCAGCCAAGCAGATGGTGCTGTTGTGGGCCAGAGGGTGGTAAGTTCGCCACCCACAATCGACTCAGATGACCTGAAAACAACATGTTGACTTGGATCTTGGCGCTCAAAGCGGTGGTGGAAGTGGCAGCCTTGGCGGTGCTGGGTCGCTCGCTGCTCGGTCTGCTCGTGGGCGCGCGCCGCGACAACAACCTGGCCTATCAGGTGCTGAGTGCGGCGGCACTGCCCGCTTTGCGCTTGGCGCGGCTGCTCAGCCCGCGCATCGTGATCGACCGGCACCTGCCGCTGGTGGCGCTGCTGCTGCTGGGCTTCGCCTGGATCGCGGTCACCAGTTGGAAGATTGCCCATTGCCGAGCCATCGGGGTCGCCGCTTGCCTTTGATGGCCGCGCTCGACCTCCTGCTGGCGCAAGCGGTGTTGCGCGCATTGTTGGCTGTGGGCGCGCGCGATGTGGCGCAGCGGCAGGCACATCGTCAGATCGAGCGCAATCCCGATAACCGCCACGCGTTGGCGACACGGGCACATTTGCTGGCTGCGCAGGGCAGGCACACGCAGGCGCTGGGCGATCTGGAGCGCTTGGTGCAGCTGGCGCCTGACCAAGCCAGTGCTTGGTTCAATCTGGGCTATGTGCAGGAAGTGCTGAACGATCTGGGTGTGGCAGCCGAGTCGTTTGTCCAGGCGGTGACGCTCGACCCCAGCATGGACCGCGCTTGGTACGGGCTTGGCCTGTGCCACATTCGGCAAGGGCGGTGGGACGAGGCGGTGAGCGCCTTGAAGCTCACCATCGAGCTGCAGCCGATGAGTCCGAACGGCTGGTACCAGCTGGCTCGCGTGCATCTGGAGCGCGGCGAGCCCGAGCAGGCGCAGCGCGTGCTGCGGCACCTCCACAGCTTCGAACCCAAGGTGGCGGCACAGCTGGAACGTGAGACCGGCCTGCGCGCCGCGGCCGCTTGAATCATGCGCCTGTGTTGTTGTGTTTTTCGATCGGTCATTGTGGTTCGCACCCGCCTGAAGGGATCTGCCCATGACTGACGCACGTCAACGCCATTGGCGCGGCAACCTGTTCGTGACGGCGCTGTTGCTGCTGGTGTGGCTGATCGTGACCTTTGGCGTGAGCTACTTCGCCCGCGAGTTGAGCTTCAGTTTCTTCGGCTGGCCGTTCAGCTTCTGGGTTGGGGCGCAGGGCGCGCTCGCGGTTTACCTGCTGATCGTGGGCTTCTACGCTTGGTACATGAACCGCCTGGACGTGCGTCACGGTGCGGACGAAGAGGAGCCCTGAGACATGGCGCTCCCGCCCGCAACGCCCAGCCCGAAGGCCGCCTACAACCGGGCCTTCAAGCGCCAGCTCGACCGCGTCTACCGCTGGTACACGCTGGGGTTCCTGCTGTTCGTGGTGGTGCTGGCGGTGCTGGAGCAGTTCGGCCTGCCGCGCGACTGGATCGGCTTCATTTTTCTGATCGCCACCATCGCGCTTTACGCCGGCATCGGCATCATGAGCCGCACCACCGACGCCACCGAGTACTACGTGGCGGGTCGGCGTGTGCCGGCGATGTACAACGGCATGGCCACCGGCGCCGACTGGATGTCGGCCGCCTCGTTCATCGGCCTGGCAGGCACCCTCTACCTCACTGGCTACAACGGCCTGGCTTTTATCCTGGGCTGGACTGGCGGCTATTGCCTGGTGGCGCTGCTGCTGGCGCCTTACCTGCGCAAGTTCGGCCAGTTCACCATTCCCGACTTTTTGGGCGAGCGCTACGGCGGCAACCTGCCACGCTTCATTGGGGTGTTTGCGGCCATCCTGTGTTCGTTCACATATCTGGTGGCGCAGATCTACGGCGTGGGCCTGATCACCTCGCGGCTGACCGGGGTGGCGTTTGAGATCGGCGTGTTTCTGGGCTTGGGCGGTATTTTGGTCTGCTCGTTTTTGGGTGGCATGCGCGCGGTCACCTGGACGCAGGTCACGCAGTACATCGTGCTCATCGTGGCCTACCTGTTGCCGGTGGTCTGGCTATCGGTCAAACAGACTGGCGTGCCGGTGCCGCAGGCCATCTACGGTTTTCAGCTGGAAAAGGTGAGTGCCAAGGAGCGGCTGCTGACCAACGATCCCAAAGAGTTGGAGGTGCGCGCGCTGTACCGCGAGCGTGCTGAGCAGCTGCGAGCCAAGCTCACCGATCCGGCGGCGGCGCTCGCGGCGGACAAAGGAGCTGCTGAAGCTCAGCTCACCCGCTTGCGCGCGGCCAACGCGCCCTCGCGCGACATTTCTGTGGCTGAAAAGGCGGTGTCTGCCTTGCCGCGCGATGCCGCAGCCGCACGCGTGATCTGGAGCCGGGGCCTGGCCGAAGCACAAACCAAAAGCCGTCCGCTCAACGGCATGCCACCGCATGCCGCCCAGTTCGCCGGCGACCCCGATGGCGATGCGGCGGCACAGAAGACGTTCAACGACTCCCGTCGCAACTTTCTTGCGCTGGTGTTCTGTCTGACGATTGGCACCGCGGCGTTGCCCCATATCCTGATGCGCTACTACACCGTGCCCAGCGTGAGGCAGGCGCGCGAGTCGGTGACTTGGTCGCTGCTGTTCATCGTGTTGCTGTATTTCACAGCGCCCGCGCTGGCGGTGCTGGTGAAGTTCGAGGTGTTCAACGGGCTGGTGGGCACGCCCTTTGACCAGTTACCGGCCTGGGTCGGGTCGTGGAACAAGGTCGATCCCTCGCTGCTCTCGCTCACCGACATCAACAAAGACGGCTTGTTGCAGCTCAACGAGATGAGTATCGACGGCGACATCATCGTGCTGGCCACGGCCGAAATTGGTGGCTTGCCGTATGTGATTGCCGGGCTTGTGGCCGCTGGTGGGCTGGCCGCTGCCTTGTCCACCGCCGATGGGCTTTTGCTGACGATCGCCAACGCCTTGTCGCACGACATCTATTACAAGATGCTGGACCCCAACGCCTCCACCGCGCGGCGCGTCACGATTTCCAAGGTGTTGCTGTTGGTGGTGGCGCTGGCGGCGGCTTACATGGCGGCCCAGCGCCCGGCCGATATTTTGTTTTTGGTATCGGCGGCTTTCTCGTTTGCCGCCGCGGCGTTCTTTCCCGCGCTGGTATTGGGTATTTTCTGGAAGCGCACCAACGGCTTCGCCGCCTCAATCGGCATGCTCACGGGCCTGGGGCTGACGCTGTACTACATGGCCATGAACCAGCCTTGGCTGCGCCAAGTATTTGGCGTCACCGTGCCGGTGGAACTTTGGTGGGGCATCCAGCCCATCTCGGCCGGGCTGTTTGGCGTGCCCGCAGGCTTCGCGGTGACTGTGCTGATCAGCCTGTTCCGCCCGCCGCCCAGCCCGCAAGTGCAGGCGCTGGTGGAGTACGTGCGCTACCCGCGCCTACCGGATGCTGAGCGATCCGAATGAGGTCGCTGCCTGGGCCCGTGTGACGCGGGAGGTAGGAGTTGGTGGCGGTTGAACCAGCATTTGCTAGAATCATTGGCTTCGCCTTGTTGCACCCCGACCGACGCTGGGGGCAGCTTTCACCCGAATCCGGCGCCACACAGGTTGGCGCGGGGTCACTCAAAAGGAGAGTTATGCGTCATTACGAAATCGTCTTGCTGATCCACCCGGATCAAAGCGAGCAAGTCCCCGCCATGCTGGAGCGCTACAAAGGCATGATCACCGCCGGCAACGGCAAGATCCACCGCGTGGAAGACTGGGGCCGCCGCCAGTTGGTCTATCAGATCAACAAGCTGTCCAAGGCGCACTACCTGTGCGTCAACATCGAAGCCGATCAGGCGGTGATGGCCGAGCTGGAGCACGCCTTCAAGTTCAACGACGCCGTGTTGCGCCACCTCACCGTGCTGCGCAAAAAGGCCGACACCGGTCCGTCGAGCATGATGAAGTCGGTCGAGCGCGAAGAAGCCCGCAAGCTGAACCCGCCAGACCGTGATCGCTCGGACAGAGGTGACAGGTCCGAACGACCTGACCGCCCCGACCGCTCGGGTTCCCAGGAGCGCACAGCCGCCTGATTGCCCAGCGCGGTTGGCAGACAGTGAACCAGTTTCAGTTGTCGGCATCGGTGGTGCAGGTGCAAACCCTGCGTTACACCCCGGCTGGCATCCCCGCCTTGAACATCGTGCTTGAGCACGAGTCCGAGGTGATTGAAATGGACGCACCGAGACAGGTGAAAGTGCAGCTGAAGGCCGTGGTCTTCGGCGCCCAAGCAGAAGTTTTGGCCCGATCGGGCCTGGATGCCAGCTACCACTTTCACGGTTTCCTGACCAACGTGCGCAATGGCAAAGGCCTGTTGTTCCACATCCAAGATTTCAGCAAGACATAGGAAGGGCCCATCATGGCTTCACCCAAACGTTTCAACAAAGACAAGCGCCCCAAGCGCAACACCCAATCGCTGCTGTTCAAGCGCAAGCGCTATTGCCGCTTCACCGTGGCGAACGTCGAAGAAGTCGACTACAAGGACATCGATGTCCTGCGCGACTTCGTCGCCGAGAACGGCAAAATCATCCCTGCGCGCCTGACCGGCACCCGCGCCTTCTATCAGCGTCAGGTCAACACCGCCATCAAGCGCGCGCGCTTCCTGGCCATGTTGCCCTACAGCGATCAGCACCGCGCCTGAAAGAGAGCCTGACATGCAAATCATTCTGCTCGACAAAGTTGTCAACCTCGGCGCCCTGGGCGATGTGGTCAAAGTCAAAGATGGCTACGCCCGCAACTTCCTGATCCCCGCTGGCCGTGCCCGCCGCGCGACCCAATCGGCGATCGCCGATTTTGAAGGTCGCCGCGCTGAGCTCGAAAAAGTGGCTGCTGCCAAGCTGGTTGAAGCCCAAGCATTGGGTGAAAAACTCGCTGCCGCCACCGTCAAGCTGACCCAAAAGGCCGGTGTGGACGGTCGCCTTTTCGGCTCCGTTACCAATCACGACGTGTCCGAAGCATTGGTCAAGCAAGGCTTTGCTGTGACCAAGGGCCAGGTCCGCCTGCCCAACGGCTTGCTCAAGAACGTGGGCGACTACACGGTGAACGTGCATCTGCACACCGACGTGACGGTGGAAGTACCGGTGTCGGTGCTCGGCGAAACCGCCTGATCGGCCCAAGCCGATCCGAGGGCGCTGCAGTGTCCTCCAATCAAGCCGCCGCCCAACGGGCTGGCGGCTTTTTCTTTTGTATCGCCTGTCACCTGTCCAACCGAATCAGAGGTGGCTGTTTGCGGCCCGGTCCGTGCGCCACCGACACACCGCATGTGCACCGCATTTGCACCAGATATCCACAGCTTTATCCCACGAGGTCGCCGCTTGAGGGGCGTACCATGGGTTTTTGACCGCCAGCCCACAACCGAACCGTATGTCAGCCGTTTTTTCCAGCCCTTTTTCCCCATTCGACGCCGGTCTGGACGACACCGCCCGCGACCCGCAGCTGGCGCAGCTGCGTGTGCCCCCGCACAGCATCGAAGCCGAGTCCAGTGTGCTGGGTGGCTTGCTGCTGGACAACAGCGCCTGGGACCGGGTCGCCGACCTGGTCAGCGACTCCGACTTCTACCGCTATGAGCACCGGCTGGTGTATTCCGCGATCGCCACCCTGGTCAACGGCAGCAAGCCGGCCGATGTGGTCACGGTCTACGAGCACCTGCAAAACCTCGGCAAGGCCGACGAGGCTGGGGGGCTTGGCTATCTGAACTCGCTGGCCCAGTACGTGCCGAGCGCGGCCAACATCCGTCGCTACGCCGAGATCGTGCGCGAGCGCGCCATCCTGCGCAAGCTCATCACAGCGAGCGACGAAATCGCCACCGCCGCCTTCAATACCCAGGGTCGCCCGGTCGACAAGATCCTGGACGAAGCCGAGCAAAAAATCTTCCATATCGGGGAAGAAGGCTCGCGCATGAAGGAGGGTTTTCAGGGCATGAACACGCTGGTGGTGGAGCTGCTCGATCGGGTCCAGGAAATGGCCGACAACCCCAACGACATCACCGGTGTGCCCACCGGCTTCGTCGATTTGGACCGCATGACCTCTGGCCTGCAGGCGGGCGACTTGGTGGTGCTGGCGGCGCGTCCCTCGATGGGCAAGACCGCGTTTGCGATCAATATCGCCGAGCATGTGGCGCTCAACGAGGGCTTACCGGTGGCGGTGTTCTCGATGGAGATGGGCGCGTCGCAGCTGGCGGTGCGTATCGTCGGCTCGATCGGTCGCATCAACCAGACCCATTTGCGCAACGGCAAACTCACCGACGACGAGTGGCCGCGCTTGACCGAGGCGATCGAGAAACTGCGCAACGTCTCGCTGCACATCGACGAGACACCTGGCCTCACCAGCAGCGTGCTGCGCGCCAACGCGCGGCGCTTGTCGCGCCAGTGCGGCAAGCTGGGCTTGATCGTGGTCGACTATTTGCAGCTCATGAGCGGCAGCGGGGGGGATGGTGACAACCGCGCCTCCGAACTCGGCGAAATCTCGCGTGGCTTGAAGATGCTGGCGAAAGAGCTGCAATGCCCGGTGATCGCGCTCTCCCAGCTCAACCGCAGCGTGGAGACCCGCACCGACAAGCGCCCAATGATGAGCGACCTGCGCGAGTCCGGCGCGATCGAGCAAGACGCCGACATCATCATGTTCATCTATCGCGACGAGTACTACACCAAAGACGCCTGCAAAGAGCCCGGGGTGGCCGAGATCATCATCGGCAAGCAGCGAAACGGCCCCACCGGCGTGGTGAAGCTCGCCTTTTTGAACACGCTCACCCGGTTTGAGAGTTTGGCGGGCGGCGGTGACTACTGATTGGTCGCTGGCGAGCCCCCGAGGCTTGCTGGCCACAAGCGCTGGCTGATGTTTTTAATCAAGCAAGCTGTTGCCTGCTGTTGAGACTTCGCTCGCTAGACACCCAGAGTCACCCCAACTCAGCGATCAGCTCAATCTCCACACAGGCCCCCATCGGCAACTGCGCCACGCCGAAAGCGCTGCGCGCGTGGGCGCCAACCACCGGTCCAAACACCTGACCCAGCAGTTCGCTGCAGCCGTTGGTGACCAGGTGCTGCTCGGTGTAGGTGGCGGTGCTGTTGACCAGGCTCATCACCTTGACGATGCGCTTGACGTGATTCAGATCTTTGTTGACCGCCAAACAGGCAGCGGCCAGCGTGCCCATGAGGTCGATGGCCACCGCGCGTGCGGCGTGCTTGGCTTCGTCGGTGGTCATGTTCAGGCCGAGCTGGCCGACCCAGGGCTTGCCGTCTTGCCGCGCGATGTGGCCACTGAGAAAGATCAGGTTACCGGTTTGCGCGAACGGCACATAAGCCGCAGCAGGCACCGACACAGGCGGCAGCTCGATGTTGAGTTCGGCCAGTTTGTCGTAAATGCTCATGGGGATGTCTCCTGGGTTGGGTGGGGAAAAGGCGGGTTTCGCTGAATTCTAGGGTGGGCCCGCGCTTGGCCGCAGAAGCAGAGCGTTGGCGGCGAAGCGGTTGCACTGAAGGAAACTGCGGCGCTGGCTCCAGCGCTGGTCGCCGCGTCAGCTTGGCGTCTGAAACTGGGATTGCGACTGCAACTGGGACTGGGACTGGGCCTGGGCCTGCGTTTCTACCGGCGTACCGGGCGGCATGGTGACCGACATCCCCAGCTGCGACTGCGTTTGTGTTGGCGTAGCCACTGGCGCAAGCGTCCGCGCCACGAGCCGATCCCACTCGCCAGGTGGCGCCACGGTCACCGCCACCTCCAGTTCGTGTCGGGCGCCGCCCTGGATCACGCCGCGCATGGGTGAAACGTCTGAAAAATCGCGGCCCACGGCCAATGTCACGTAGTCTTCGCCCGGGCTGCCCCAGCCGCAGCGGTTGTTGGTCGGGTCAAAGTCGAACCAGGCGCCTGGGCCCGCCAATGGTGCGCCCTCTGGCGGGACGGCATCGGCTGGCAGCGGCACATAGAGCGCCACCCAGGCATGTGAAGCGTCGGCACCGATCAGCCTGGGCTTGCCGGGGGGCGGCTGGGTGAGCAGGTAACCGCTGACGTAGCGCGCGGGCAGCCCCAGGCTGCGCAGGCAGCCGAGCATGATGTGGGCAAAGTCTTGGCACACGCCCTTGCCTTGCGCGAGTGCCTCCAGTGCCGGGGTGTTCACCTCGGTGCTGGCGGGATCAAAGGTGAGATCGGTGTGGATCTTCTGCATGAGAGCACGCACGGCCACCAGCACCGGCAGGGCGGGCGTGAACACCGGTCGGGCGAAAGCGGCAAAGGCGTCGTCGCGCGGCACATAGGGCGAGGCAAACAGAAACTCACAAGCCGGATCGTAGGGCGCCTGCGCGCGGTAGCGGAAATGCTCGCGCACCCGCTCCCAGCTGTGCGACGTCCAGGCGGGCCCACCAGGCAGGGGCAGAGGGGCAAAGGTGCTGACTTCGGAATCGGCTTGCACCACCAGCCGTTCGTGCGGTGCCTGCAAGGAAAAAAACGTGCGCTGGTTACCGAATACATCGGTGCTTTCGCTGCGTGCCGAGGGCGCTGGCGAGATGGTCAGCCCATGGCGCAACAGCCGCTGGCCGTCATCCCCGCGTGGAGTGAGGTGTACCATGTGTTGGGCGAAGTCAACCGAGCCCAGGTAGTCGTATTCGGTTGTGTGGAGGATGCGCAGCTGCATGTTCAGGGTCCGTGGAATTTAAACGCCCAGACTCTGGCGACGCTGGTCCGCGTGGCTGAAATGCAAGCGGGTGACTTCGTTGGACAGGTTGCCAGCCGCCGCCTCGCAATCGCGCAGCAACGCAGCCAGCAAAGGCCAGTGTCGCTGGCCCTCAGGGCTGCGTTGCCAGTGGCTGAGCTCGGAAAGCACCCAGGTGTCCGGGTCGGGCAGGGCCATGGCCAACGCAGCGTCTTGCGGGGCGGCGCTGATCGCCAGCTTGCCCAGCCGCGCGCGCAGCGTCTGCACCACCCAGGCCAGCGAGCGCGGGTTGTCGCGGTCCATCACCAGCAGATCGACCAGTGCGACCATGTCGCGCCGTTGCTGGTATTGGGCGTGGAAGGTGATGGTGCTGTCAAACAGCGCGATCACCGCCTCGAAGCCGGCTGCGTCGTTCAGGCAACCGTTGTCCAGCGACAAAGACAGCGCGCGCGCGAGGCAGAGCAGGCGTTCAACATGGCGCCCCATGGAAAGCAGGCGCCAACCGTCGTCGCGCACCATGCGGTCGGTTTGCGAGCCGGTGATGGCGGCCAGCCCTTCGCTGGCGGCTTGCAGTGCGGCTCCAGCATCGGTGTCGCCGCTGTCAACGTCGGTTGAGAGAGCGGCGCAGTCGCGCCAGAAATTGGCTTCGGTGCGCTCGATCAAGTGCCAGTGTTCCTGCGACAGGCGCTCGCGCACCTGCGACGCCGAACTTTTCAGCGCGCGCAGGTTATGGCCAACGCTGTAGGACTGCGCCGCCAGTTTGGGGTCATGGGGCGCGAGGTTGGCCACCAGCGAGCGGGCAAACACGCGCACCGATTGGGCAGCGGTTGGCACATCATCGAGCACCAGAGCGTTCTCGCGGGCGGTGGTGCTCAGCCACTCCAACAGGCAGGGTGAGCTGGGTTCTTCCCCGGCGAGCTGGTCCAGCGCGAGCTGGGCCAAACGCAGGCTGTTCTCGGCCCGCTCGGTGTAGCGGCCGAGCCAGAACAGGTTTTCAGCCGCGCGGCTGGTGACTGGGCGAACTTGCTGCGCCAGCGCCAGCGTGCTGGGTGCTGCGTGCAGCAGGCTGGTTTGATCCACCTCGCCACCGGTTTGCACCCAGCAGTCGGCGCTGCTGCCACCACGCTGCATGGCCGCCACCAACGCGCCGCGCGGCGCCAAGCGCACAAGGCCACCAGGCAGCACGCGCCAAGACCGTGGGCCATCCGCCAGCGCAAACACGCGCAGCACCGCCGAGCGCGGCATCAGCCGCTCGTTGGACCAGGTTGGCGTTTGCGACAGCGGCAGCCAGGCCTGCACCGTGTGTTCTTCGGGGTGGCGCACCAGGCGGCCCGACCATTCGTCGAGCCCACGGGCGCTCAGGCTCTGGCCCATCACCGTCTCCTGCCCAGCAAGCGGGTAGGTCGGGCGGATCACGCTCTGGCGCAGCAGGGGCAGCACCTCCCGCAGGGCGGCGTCTTCCCCGCACCACCAGGTGGCCAGCGAGGGCAGCGCCAGTTCTTCGCCCAGCAGATGGCGGCTGATAGCGGGCAGGAAACCCAGCAGGGCGCTGGACTCCAGGGGTGCCGAGCCCGGTGCGTTGGCCAGCAACAGGTTGCCCGCGCGCAGAACCTGCAGCAATCCAGGCACGCCGAGTGAGGAGTCCGCGCGCAGCTCCAGCGGGTCCAGCCACTCGTCGTCCAGCCGTTTGATCAGCGCGTGCACCGGCTCCAGGCCGCTCAATGTTTTGATGTACAAGCGCTGGTCGCGCACGGTGAGGTCGTTGCCCTCGACCAAGGTCAGCCCGAGGTAGCGCGCGAGGTAGGCGTGCTCGAAATAGGTTTCGTTGTAGGGGCCTGGCGTGAGCAGGGCGATGCGGGCGTTTTCACCCTCGGGCGCCATCTTCCGGAGCCCTTCCATGAGCGCGCGGTAGGTGGCGGCCAGGCGCTGCACCTTCATGCCCGAGAAGGCTTTGGGAAATTGGCGTGCGATCGCGATGCGGTTTTCCAGCAGATAGCCCAGCCCCGAGGGCGCCTGGGTGCGCTGGCCCACCACCGACCACCGGCCATCAGGCCCATGCGCCAGATCGATGCCGACGATGTGCAGCCAGGTGCCGCCCGGTGGCTCCACGCCTTGCATCGCGCGCAGGTAGCCGGGGTGGCCTTGCACCAGCGCGGCCGGCAGCATGGCTTTTTTCAGCAGCTCGCGCGGGCCGTACAAGTCGGCCATCATGGCGTTGAGCAGGCGCGCGCGCTGCAACACGCCCGCCTCAATCTGCGCCCAGTCGGTCGGGCTGACGATCATGGGCAGCAGGTCCAGCGCCCAGGGACGGCGCAGGCCGGTGGCGGCGTCGGCGTAGACGTTGTAGGTCACGCCGTTGTCGCGAATCTGGCGCTGCAGGTGGTGGTGGCGCCGGTCCAGATCGGCCATGCCTTCGGTGCCGATGTGCTCGAAAAAGCTGGCCCAGGTGGGCGAGAGAGCAGCTGGCGCTGCCTTGCTATCGGTCGCCGCTGTACCGCGCAGCTCATCGCGGTGACCGCGGTCGGCTGGGAGGGATTGGGAGAGGGCCCAGTCGGCAGGCGCACCGGGGCCGAGATCGCCAAACAGGGAGTCGGAAGATTCAGGTGTCACGTCGGCGCAATATGCCCGTCAGGGTCAACGGGTCAGGTCAGCGGCAGGGCATCCAGGCTGGCGTAGGTGTTGCGCAGCCAGGTCTTCACCCGCTGGCGCTCCAGCATGCCCAACGCATCGGGACCGGTGGTGAGGTGGATCGCGGCCCAGAAGCTGGCGTTGCGGCGGTCGATCTTGCGCATGCTGCCCTCGTGCAGCTGGCCCAGCGTCATGACACGAGCGCCCAGGGTGAGGGCTTTCTTCAGGGCCGCCGACTTCTCCAGCTGGGAAAAATCGCTGCCTCGGCCTTCGTTCTTCACCACGATGTAATTTGGCCCGGCGCCAAAAGTGTTGACCAAGCGGTCCAGCAGATCCACCGAGTCCTGGCCGGCATCCGCCATATGCCAAAAATTCACGGTGACGCCCATGCTTTCCAGCAGCGGTAGCAGGTCGGAGTCGCGGATCCAGCGCGCCAGCGGAGCGGCGGTCTGCGCCGCCAGATCGACGATCACGCTGGGCCGCACACCACTGGCGGGCGCTTCCTCGAAAACCGCCGCGACGGTGTCCAGACCTTCAAAAGTATCGACCACCACCGGCGAGGCGTAGCCAGCGTAGAAGCGGGCGAACGAGGTGTGTGAGCGGTCGGTGTCGAAGCCGATGAAGGGCAGGCCCTTGTCGATGAAGTACTGCGCCAGCACGCGCGCCGCGACCGACTTGCCCACGCCGCCTTTTTCGCCGCCGATGAAATTGAGAGTTGCCATGGTTCGTTGATTTTGCAAAGGAGTGTGAGCTCAGCGCTGGCGCCGCAGGTCGAGCGTGAACGGAAACTCGCGGCTGCCAGGGACGTTGATGGTGGCGGGTGGGATCACCATCGGCCCCGGCGTGTGACCAGTGGCCTTGAAGCGCGACAGTCGGCGCGATTCCGCCTCAAAAGAGTTGACGGGCAGGTTCTCGTAGCTCAGGCCGCCCGGGTGCGCCACATGGTATTCGCAGCCACCGATGGAATGCTCGGACCAAGTGTCCACGATGTCGAAGGTCAGCGGCGCGTGCACGCCGATGGTGGGGTGCAAGCTGCTGGGTGGGTTCCAGGCCTTGTAGCGCACGCTGGCCACAAATTCGCCCACCGTACCGGTGTTCTGCAGCGGCATGGCTTGGCCGTTGCAGGTGACGACATATCGGCTCTGGTTCATGCCGGTCACGCGGACCTCGATGCGCTCCAGTGACGAGTCCACGTAGCGGGCGTTGCCGCCAGCGGCGCTTTCTTCGCCCATCACATGCCAAGGCTCCAGCGCGTTGCGCAGTGTGAGTTCCATGCCGGCCGACTGGATTGAGCCGATCATGGGGAAGCGGAACTCGTAATGCGGTGCAAACCAGCTGGTGTCGAAGGCGTAGCCGGCGCGGTTCATGTCGGCGATCACATCGTCAAAGTCCTGCTTGATGAAGGTGGGCAGCATGAAGCGGTCGTGCAGCTCGGTGCCCCAGCGGGTGGCGGGCGCACGGTACGGGCTCTTCCAGAACCGGGCCACCAGCGCGCGCAGCAACAGCTGCTGGGCACTGCTCATGTGCGGATGCGGCGGCATCTCGAAGGCGCGCAGCTCCAACAGGCCGAGGCGGCCGGTGGCGGAATCGGGCGAGTACATCTTGTCGATGGAAAACTCGCTGCGGTGCGTGTTGCCGGTGACATCAATCAGGATGTTGCGCAGCGTGCGATCAACAATCCACGGCGGCATGCTTTGCCCATAGACCTCGCGGTTTTTGTAGATCTGTTCGATGGCGATCTCCAGCTCGTAGAGCTGGTCGTTGCGCGCCTCGTCCACCCGCGGCGCCTGGCTGGTCGGGCCGACGAACATGCCGCTGAACAAGTAGCTCAGTGCCGGGTGGTTGTGCCAGTACAGCAGCAGGCTGGCCAGCAGCTCGGGCTTGCGCAGGAACGGGCTGTCTGATGGCGTGGCGCCACCCATCACGAAGTGGTTGCCGCCGCCGGTGCCGATGTGGCGGCCATCGGACATGAACTTCTCTGCCGAGAGGCGCGACTCGAACGCCGCCTTGTAGAGGAACTCGGTGTTTTTCACCAGCTCGCGCCAGTTGGTCACCGGGTGGATGTTGACTTCGATCACGCCCGGGTCGGGTGTGACCTGCAACAGCTTCATGCGCGGGTCGCGCGGCGGCGGGTAACCCTCCAGCACCAGCTGCATCTTGAGCTCTTCGGCGGTGGCCTCAATCGCGGCCAGCAGTTCCAGGTAGTGCTCCAGCTTCTCCAGTGGAGGCATGAAGACATAGAGCACCGAGGAAGCCTTGCCCAGCATCTCGGCTTTGGGGCCGCTGGCACGGCGCGGGTCGCGCACCTCCACGCACAGGGCGGTGCGGCTGATCCAGTGAGCGGATTCGTTCAGGCTGGGCACGCGGTCGAAGTCGGCGGGCTCGGTCTGACCAGCCGCATGGGCGCTCGTTGTGGCGATGAGCGAGGCCATGCCGCTGGGGGTCTGGAACTTGCGCGGTGCTTCGGCTGACTGGTCGGAGCCAGCCACGTATCGCGCAGCCATGTCTTGGTGGGGCGCCAGCTCAGGGCGCGGGCTGGACGGGTCCTGCTCCGTCATGTACGGGTAGTCGGCTTCGTTCACCCACGGGAGCGAATCGAGCGGCAGGCGCAAGCCCATCGGCGAATCACCAGGCATCAGGTACATGCGCTCGTCGCGCAAAAACCACTGCCCACTGGTCCATGCCAGACCCTTGGATTTCGCGCTGTCGGCGGGTTTGATCGGCAACAGGTAGCCGACCACCGCGTCCAGCTTCTGGGTGAACACGCGGCGCAGCCGCACGCGCTCCATCTCGTCTTCCAGGCGCGAGTTGAACGGGTCCACATTCACCGGCAGGCGGCGCTCGCGCCACAGGTAATACCAGGCGTCTTCATAAGCGGCCTGCATGAACTCGTCGGTGATGCCGAGCTTGCGCGCCAGGGTGCGGGTGAAACGCTCGGCGTCTTCACTGGTGTAGTGAGTGGGTTTGCGCTCGTCGACAAACAGCGCCGGGTTGGCCCAGACCGGATCGCCATCGGCGCGCCAGTAGATGTTGAGCGCCCAGCGCGGCAGCTGCTCGCCCGGGTACCACTTGCCTTGGCCGAAGTGCAGGAAGCCGCCTTGGCCGTATTCGTTGCGCAGCTTTTGCACCAGCTCGGTGGCAAAGCCGCGCTTGGTTGGACCCAGGGCGTCGGTGTTCCACTCACCAGCATCGCGGTCGCTGTCGGCCACGAAGGTGGGCTCGCCACCCATGGTCAGGCGCACATCGCCAGCAAGCAGTTCAGCGTCTACCTTGTCGCCCAGCGCCATCACGGTGGTCCATTGCGTGTCCGTGTAGGGCTTGGTGACCCGGGGAGACTCGAAAATGCGCGTCACACCCATGTGGTGCTCGAAGGTCACCTCGCTCTTGCTCACGCCGCCTTCAATGGGCGCTGCGCCCGAGGGCAGGGGTGTGCAGGCCAATGGGATGTGGCCTTCGCCCGCCATCAGGCCAGAGGTCGCGTCCAGACCGATCCAGCCAGCGCCGGGCAGATAGACCTCGCACCAGGCGTGCAGGTCGGTGAAATCGACCTCGGTGCCGCTGGGGCCGTCCAGCGATTTCACGTCCGACTTGAGCTGGATCAGGTAGCCCGACACGAAGCGCGCAGCCAGGCCGCAGTTGCGCAGCAGCTGCACCAGCAGCCAGCCCGAGTCGCGACACGAGCCGCTGGCCAGTTCCAGTGTTTCTTCGGGCGTTTGCACGCCCGGCTCCATGCGGATCAGGTATTTGATGTCTTGGCTGAGCATCTGGTTGAGCTCCACCAAAAAGATCACCGTGCGCCGTTTGGTGCGGTCGATTTTGTCGAGGTAAGCCTGCAGCAGCGGCGTGACCGGGTCTGGTGTGAGATACGGCGCCAGTTCTTCCTTCAGCTCCGGGTCGTAGGTGAACGGAAACTCTTCAGCCTCGGGCTCTAGGAAAAAATCGAACGGGTTGTAGACCGCCATCTCGAAAACGGCGTCTACCGTCACCTTGAACTCGCTCACCTTCTCAGGAAACACCAAGCGAGCTTGGTAATTGGCAAACGGGTCCTGCTGCCAGTTGACGAAGTGGCCGACCGGCTCGACCTTGAGCGAATACGAGATGATCTTCGAGCGGCAGTGCGGCGCAGGGCGCAGGCGCACGATTTGCGGGCCGAGGTCGACCAGGCGGTCGTACCGATAATGGGTGATGTGGCTCAGGGCGGCGTGAATGGCCATAGGGTTTCTTTCAGCGGGGTAACAACGATGAGCGCTGTGGCGGGTCAGGGAGATGACGCGGGCGGGGTGGTACCAGCCATGCTAGCAACATCTGCGCCAGATTGGCGCAACGCGCGGCCTTGCCCTGCTTCGATCGCGGCGCTGGGGCTCGCATCCGCAAGCCCGATGCGATGAGCTTGCTGCTTGCCGCTGGTTTGGGCTGGGTGCTGGGTGTGGCCTTGCAGTTGCAGCAGGGTGCGCTGTGGCCCCTGATGGTTTACGCCGCAGCACTGTCCCTCGGTGCCGCGCTGCTGTTGGTCGCGTGGCGCGTTCTCCGCTGGCGCGGCTGGCCGCTGTGGCTCGCGGTGGGTCTGTTGGTGGGCGCTGGGCTAACCGGCAGCCGCGCAGCCCTTTATGCCGCGCACAGCCTACCCGCCGCGATTGAAGGGCGCGACATCACCGTCACCGGTCGCATCGCCTCGCTCCCCCAATCCACCGAGATGGGCTTGCGGTTCGGGTTGGCGGTTGACTCAGCCCGTTTCGATGGCCAGCCGGTGACGCTGCCCGAGCGCTTGCAACTGAGCTGGTTCGGCGGTGCCCGCAGCAACGCGACTGAGCCGCCCGCGCTGAAGGCGGGTGAGCGCTGGCAGCTCACCGTGCGCCTGCGCCAACCCCACGGCAACCGCAACCCCCATGGCTGGGACCGCGAACGCTGGCTCTGGGAGCAGGGCATTGGCGCCACGGGCTATGTCCGCAGCGGTCCGCGCGACACCGCACCACAGCGGCTCGGCGAGCGCGAAGGCTACCCGGTGCTGGCGGCGCGGCAGTGGGTGTCTGACCGCATCGCGGCGCGTGTGGCCGATCCGCGCAGTGCTGGTGTGCTGGCCGCGCTGGTGGTCGGTGACCAAAGCGCGATCGAGCGCGAAGACTGGGATCTGTTTCGCATCACCGGCGTGGCGCATTTGATGAGCATTTCGGGCCTGCATGTGACCATGTTCGCCTGGCTGGCCATCGCGCTGATCGGCTGGGGCTGGCGGCGGCTTGGTGGGCACTGGTCCGGCGCTTTGCTGGCGGTGCCCACGGCGCTGGCGGCTGGTGTGGGCGGCGTGCTGCTGGCTGCGGCCTATGCGGTGTTTTCCGGCTGGGGCGTGCCCGCACAGCGCACGGTGTTGATGCTGGCGGTGATCGTGGGGCTGCGCCTGTCGGGTCGCCGCTGGCCCTGGCCCATGGTCTGGCTGCTGGCGATGTCGGCGGTGTTGCTGCTCGATCCCTGGGCGCTGCTGCAACCGGGTTTTTGGCTCAGCTTCGTTGCGGTGGGCATTTTGTTTGCCACCGACCCGGGGCGCCGAGTCGAGCCTGCGCCTGGTGCTGCATCGCCTGGGCTGGGTGGCCGCGCGGCGCGCTCCGGGTTGGGTCTGCTGCGCGAGCAGGCGGTGGTCACGGTGGCACTCGCGCCGCTGGCGCTGCTGCTGTTTGGTCAGTTTTCTGTGGTGGGCTTGGCGGCCAACCTAGTCGCCATCCCCTGGGTCACGCTGATCATCACGCCCTTGGCCATGCTGGGCGTGTTGCTGTCGCCGCTGTGGGACTTGGCCGCGCTCGCGGTGCGGGGCCTCAGTTGGGTCCTGGCCTGGCTGGGGCAATGGCCTTGGGCTGCGATTCACCGGCCGATTCCGCCGCTGGGCCTCGCGCTGGCTGCGGTGTTGGGTGGCGTTCTGCTGGTGCTGCGGCTGCCTGCGGTGTGGCGCGTGGCCGGGGTGTTTCTGCTGGCGCCGGGACTGCTCTGGACGCCCGCGCGCCCCGCGCCAAGCGTGTTCGAGGTGATGGCGATCGATGTCGGCCAAGGCAGCGCGCTGCTGGTGCGCACCGCTGGCCACAGCCTGCTGTTCGACGCCGGTCCGCGCTATGGTACAGACAGCGACGCTGGCGAGCGGGTGGTGGTGCCGCTGCTGCGCGCGTTGGGCGAGCGGCCCGACGCGGTGGTCATCAGCCACAAAGACAGCGACCACGCGGGCGGTGCCGAGGCGGTGCGCGCCGCCTGGCCGCAAGCCCGCTGGCTGTCCTCGTTCGACACCGATCCCGCGCGCCGCTGTCTGGCCGGACAAAGCTGGACCTGGGACGGCGTGCGCTTCGACATGCTGCACCCCAACCCGGACCACTATCGCGCCGACGGCAGCGCCGCCTTGTCGAGCAACGCGATGTCGTGCACCTTGCGCATCAGCGCTGGCGAGCAGAGCGCCTGGCTCAGCGGCGACCTGGACGCCGAGCGCGAAACCCGGCTCTCACTCGCCCAGCCCGAGCTGCGCGCCACCCTGCTGATCGCACCGCACCACGGCAGCAAAAGCTCCAGCAGCCCGGTGCTGCTCAACACGCTGCGCCCGCAAACCGTGCTGGTGCAGTCGGGCTACCGCAACCGCTTTGGTCACCCAGCGCCCGAGGTGCTGGCGCGCTACCGGGAGCGCGGCATGCGCTGGGTCACCTCGCCCGATTGCGGCGCGGCCACCTGGCGCAGCGACCAGCCCGATGAGGTGCAGTGCGAGCGCAAGCGGTATCGGCGGTATTGGCATCACCGGTCGCCGGGTGAGGGCGCTGCTGGAATGGCCACACCCGAGGGCGATCAAGGCGAATGACCCGTATCAGCGGTTCGGTCAGCGGCTCGGTTGTCCGCCGATCGCGTCCTTGAGTTGCTTGGCCAGACTGCGCCGCAACGGGTCGTCCTTGCTGACCTGAACAAAGATGCAATGCCCATCGCGGCTGGTGGCAGCCCAGCGCTCGCCAATGCGGGCCTTCTCGATCGCGTCAGCGCCATCAAGCCGGTCACCCCCCTTGTACTCAACCACCAACACGCGGCCATCGAACAGTTGGCAGACGAAGTCGGGGTAGTAGTAGTCGGTCGATGTGGGCAGCCAGAACGAATCGACCCGGTTGCCTGAAATGTTACGAACCCATCGCTCCACCTCGGGAAGGCCTTCGATGGCCACCGCACACTGCCATTCCTCGCCGCCATCAGACAGATCGTGGATCAAGGGGTAGTAGTGCTTTTTGAATTTGACGCTGCCCTGGTAATACGGCGGGCGCGCCGGGTAACGATCGGGATGGAACTGGAACGCATGGCGAAAGCCTGCCTTAACCGGCGGCTCGCTGAACATGTTCAAGGTCAGCGCCTGCTCAAAGCCGCGCTGCCGCGCTCGCGCCAAGCGCGTGGCGATGTCGGTCTTGATGGCTTGCGCCAGCTCGTGCTGATGCCGCACCAAGCCGGTCAGCGTGTGCCCCCCATCGCGTTGCAGGTAGAGCAAGACGCGGGCGAGGTAGCCGTCGATTTCGCCGGGCACGGCGTACTCGTTGCGCACCCGTTCTGCCAACCAGCCGATCAGGTCCACCTCGGCCACGGCGGTCTTCACGCCATCCAGCGCGAGCTGGCGCGAGTCGAGTTCGATCTCGATGCGTTGTCTGGTCGTGATGTCCAGGGTGGCGAGTTGGGCGTTCTCTTGTGGGTGGTAAGTCGGCAAGCCCGTCACAGATTCACCCAGCAAAGAAAACCCGGCCATGCTCGCCAGCGTTTCGCTCTCCACCAGCTGCCACACACCGTTGAACTCGATCACCAGTTGCGGCAGGGGCGCAAACGGCAGCCGCCGGGTGCTGGCCGCTTGCATCATGGTCACCATCGCTTGGTGGTCGGCCAGTTCCTGGGTCACGCGTTCGCGGTGTGCCTTGGGCAAGGCGGCCACCATGGCCGCCGCTGCTTCAGGGGCCACCTCATTGCGCACGATCACCTGCACATGTTCGCCGTGCTTCACCAGCCGGGCTCCGTTGGGCAGCGGCACCTGGCTCAGGTCCAGCGTGCCCGGCAGCGTGATCACCAGATCGGTGGGCTGGGTGTCGGTCTGGTTGAACAGCGGCAGCCCTGGGTCGTTGAACAGCGGTTGGGTGCTCTGCAGCACGGCCTGCGCCGCTTCCATCGCGTTGAATCCCATCGTCTGCACCATCTTGTCGCGCAAGGCCAGCGCCTCGGCCTGAAAGTCCTGCGACACCACAAAAGCCCAGGCCTGGTTCAACTCGTCGTTGACGCGGCGTTGGGCGTAGGGCATGCGCAGCACCCGGCCCAGCAACTGCTCCACGTCTTTGCCGCTGCGCACGCTTTGCAGCGAACACAAAATGTAGGCAAAAGGGCAGTCCCAGCCTTCTTTGAGCGCTTCTACCGTGATCACATACCGGATGGGGCAGGTCGGCGCCATCAAATCCTGGCCCACCAGCTCTTTGATCTTGCCGGTTGCAATCGCAATCTGTTCTGGTGGAATGCGCTCCTGCTCGATCAGGTGTTTCTTGAGCACCTCGGGGGTCACCGCGTTGGATATGTCTTGCGCCTGCAGCAGCATGATGGGACGAATGTGCTGCGGCTCCAGCTGGGCCAGTTCTTCCAGCCGGTCGCGTTGCAGCCGCGCGTCTCGCACCACCGCTTCCCAGGCGCCTCGGTGGTGCACCAAGACCACTGGCAGCTTGATCATGTTGGCCTGTTTCAGCTCCCAGGCGCTCACCCGGTGCAGCACATTGGTGCCGGGCAGGGGCGTGGCGGTCAACTCGATGATGCAGGCCGGGTTGAAGCGGGCCAGCGTTTTGAAGCTGGTGGCGCTTTGCGCGTTGTGCGCCTCGTCCACGATCAGCACCGGCTGCAGGGCATAGAGCAGGTTGGCCAGCGAGGCCTTGGGGCGGCCCACATCGGCGGTGGTGAGCGGATCGCCCTTGAAGCGGTTCACATCAGCCGCTGTGAGCAGCTCCAGACCGTTGAGTGCGCTCGGCGCCGCCTGCGCCAAGCGCTGGAAGTGTTTGGGCAGGGCGTCGTCAAAGCTGTAGACCTGCCGCAGTTGCGTGCTGTTGACGCGAAACGCCTGGATCGTGGCCACCAGCACCACCGCCTTGTGGCCCCACACCTCGGGCGAGAGGCCGCTGAACTGCTCCAGCGCCAACACCGCGACCTCGGTGCCGAAATGCTCGGCCAGGGCCAGCGCATACGGGTGGTCGGGCTGCTGCAGCGCCTGCAACGTTTGCTGGCGAATCATGTCGGTGGGCGTGAGCCACAGGGCCACTGGAAACCGGCCCCACAGCTGTTGGGCGCCCAGCGCGTTGGCCGCGCGGCCCAGGGCGTGCGCGCCCAGCACCGTTTTGCCGCCACCCGTGGGGATGCGCAGGCACACATGGGGCACGCCGGGGCGGGCGCCCTCGGCTTGGGCAAAGCTGTCTTGGTAGGGCGCTTCGCCGCCGTCGCCCAGCGCCACGCTCACGCGGCGCTTTTGCACCGCCAGCGCGTCGGCATAGGCTTGCGGCAGGCCGCTGCCCCGAGAGCTTTGCAAGAACAGTTCGAGCGAGTCCAGCGCCTCGCGCTGGTACCGTTTGAGTTGCAGGGCTTGGAGGGTCACAGGCTGGCTCCACTGGGGCTTTGCAGCTGCTTGAGGTCGTAGGGCAGTTGCTTGAAGGTGATGCCCAGCGAGGCGCGGCGCACCGGCCCCATTTGCGTGGCTTCGCCGTACACCACCATCGGGCCGGTGTGCGGGTGGGTGTTCATGAGGTGGCTGTAAACAGCGTCGGTCAGCACATTGCCCGCTTCGGGCCGCTTGTCGCCCAGCACGCCGTTGTAGAGCAGAAAACAGGCTGTTCCCTGGTGCACGCCGAGCAGCGCGGTGGTGAGGGCGTGGAGCGCAGGCTGGCCGGTTTCGGCGTGCCAGACCAGGCCCGCCAGCGCAGAAAACCCCACCTCGGGCGAGATGCGGCGCTGCGCGGTGAAAATCGCCGGCCCCAGGCGCAGGAACTGAAAGCCCCCGCCGCCCTGCCAGTTCACCGCTTCGCTGATGCCGCCGGGTTCACCGTCCAGCACCTTTTGCAGGCGCGGCAGGCAGTGGGTTTGGGCATGGTCCCCCATTTCGATGCCGATCCAGCGCCGGCCCATCTTGTGGGCCACGGCGGCGGTTGTGCCGCTGCCGAGGAAGCTGTCGATGACGAGGTCGCCGGGGTTGGTTGAAAGCTCTATCACCCGCTGAAGTAACTTTTCTGGCTTTGGAGTCTGAAACATATCAGGCGTCCCCGCGAGAAGCTCTTTCAGTCCGATGCTCGCTTCTTTGTTACTGCCGAACGATGCGTGTTCCCACCAAGTGTTTGCGGTCAGGCCCTGCGTCATTTCTTGCAGATATTTTTTGAGCATGGGGCGCCCGGTGCCTTTTTGCCCAAACGTGATTCGCCCATCGGCCAGCCAGGCGTTGTACTGGACCTCGTTACATCTCCAATAACGGTTGGTTGGCGGGGAAAAAGATATGCCGCTTGGACCAAAGATCGGAAAACGCCCAGAGGAATAAAACTTTCCCGCTGACAAGTTTTCCGCTTTCCAAGGGCCACGTGGGTCGGCATCTGGATTTTTGAAACTTGATGTCTGTTCGTCGGTACGCGTTAGCTTTCCCACCACCAATTGCTGCTCGTTTTTTGCGTACAAAAGAACGTGATCATGGGTGTCCGATATGTGTTTAGCCGTTTGGTTTGATGTGTAGGCCTTCTGCCAAACCACATTTGCTATGAAATTTCCCCGCCCAAACACCTCGTCCATCAGCACCTTGAGGTAGTGGCCCTCGTTGTCGTCTATGGTCACCCAGATGCTGCCGTCCGGGCGCAGCAGCTCTTTGAGCAGCTCCAGTCGGGGCAGCATCATGCTCAGCCACTGCGAGTGCTGCAGCTTGTCGTCGTAGTGCTCAAACGCGCTGCCGGTGTTGTAGGGCGGGTCGATGAAGATGCACTTGACCCGGCCTTTGTAAGAGCCTGTTTACGTTCTTCTGAGCAGCAAAGCCAAGAAAGCCAAGTGAACGAACTGCAGGCTGGTGTTGAGCTGCCTCTCACAGTTCTTCCACAGTCTCCGGTTTTTCTCCAGCCACGCAAAGCTGCGCTCGACCACCCAACGCTTGGGAATCACCGCAAATTTGTGCAGCT
>Ga0222706_1000030_pt1 | contig 75575 bp, 59 predicted proteins | sample AntAcemetage1572_FD_179829 | JGI IMG/M metagenome (GOLD analysis project Ga0222706, IMG submission 179829) | Saline water microbial communities from Ace Lake, Antarctica - #1572 | ecosystem: Environmental > Aquatic > Non-marine Saline and Alkaline > Saline | place: Antarctica: Ace Lake...
CTTATCCGAATACTTTTTAGCAACATCAGTATAAGCTGGGCCTATAGATGTTTCAGCTTCTTTATGACAAGTTTTACAAGTAAGTGAAGAGACCAAAGACTTTCCGACCATCGCATCTGTCATGACTTTATGGCCCATATCCGCTTCGGCCATGTCTACCCCTTCTCGGTAGTCTGCTGATACATAAAGTGTGGATAAATCGTTTTCAGCGTCTGGATGATCTCCGTCAGAAATAGAGATGGAGTAAGCCACTTGCTTGCCAGGAAAATAGAAGGACTTGTTTCCTGTGATTTCAATGGCTACTGCTGGAGCAATGTTTCCAGCGTAGACACTAGCAATGGGACTTGTTCCGGTTAATCCAGAAGGATCATTCGCAGTTACTTTGACTTCAAATTCCCCAATTTCATTGAACGTATAGCTCAATGATGGTTCTGTAGTAGTTTTTGATTTTCCATTTCCTAAATCCCAAGTATAAGACAAGGCATCTTTTTCTGGATCTGCTGCATTAGCTGAGAAATTAACTGTCAATGGGATTTTACCTGAGGTCTTATCTACCTTAAGTTCTGCCACAGCCGGTGCACGGTTTCCTCCGTTGAAATCAATTCGAGAAAGTCCTGAATCTGGATTTTTGGCAAACCAGCCATTTCCATATTCCAAAATGTACATTTTGCCATCAGGTCCCATTTCCATATCAATGAGTGCATTAAACTTGGTGCCTGCCATAAATGGCTCCATCTTCGAGAAATCGCCATTTTCATCCATCGTCACCGCTTTGATCCAACCTCTGATCCAATCGTAGATGAATAGTTTGCCATTGTAATAGTCCGGAAGCTTGGTGTCAGCGGTATACAAATCCGAGTAGTAAACTGGTCCTGCCATGGCATTCCTTCCACCCGAGCCGATAGCTGGGAAGTCTGGGGAATCGGCATACGGATACCAGATAAATGCAGGTTGTGCCGCTGGAAGTTCTTTGAGTCCAGTATTACTTGGAGAGTTATTTACCGGTTTCATCGGATCAAAAGTCAATCCCGGTGTGCCACTTACAAACTCAAATTCATGATATGGATAATTATTTCCCACAAAGTATGGCCAACCGAAGTTGCCAGCCTGTCTAGCCTGATTCACTTCATCGTAGCCTCTTGGACCACGAGTATCCAAGCTGTCAAGTCTTGCATCAGGGCCTACTTCGCCCCAATAAACCCAACCTTTTTTCTGATCTACGGAGATTCTATAAGGATTTCTGTTTCCCTGTACAAAGATCTCAGGTCGAGTTCCCTCGGTACCTTTTGGATATAAGTTTCCTTCCGGAATAGCATAGGTTCCATCAGGATTTACTTTGATTCGAAGGACTTTACCCCTCAGATCGTTTGAGTTTCCAGAAGAACGTCTAGCATCCCACTGCTCTCTGCCCTGTCTTTGATCGAGCGGAGCATAGCCATTAAGGATATATTCAGAATCATTTTGATTGAAAGGTGTCGAGTTGTCACCGGTAGAAAGGAAGAGATTTCCATCTTTATCAAAAGCAATTGAACCGCCTGTATGGCAGCAAATATCACGTTGCGAAGCAACATCGATAATGACTACCTCAGAATTCATATCCCAAGTGTCATTCTTAAAAGTAAAGCGAGAAAGTCTGTTTACCGACTCATCTCCGGTAGGTGCATAATAAACAAATACAAAACCGTTATCTGCGAAGTTTGGATCCTTCTGGATTCCCATCAAACCTTCTTCTGCATTGACTCCTTTGACATCAGTCTTCCAATACACGTCCAGCTTTGCTACTTCCTTAAGCTTCTCTGTCTCTCCGTTGAAAAGTAAAATCTCTCCTCTTCGCTGTGCGACCAGAATATCCAAATTTGGAAGAATAGTCATTTCTGTAGGTTCAGTAAATTCACCCACTGAAAATGTAGTCTTTGAGAATCGATTCTCATCCGGTACAGATTGAGTTTTAACTTTCGCAAAGTCTAAGCCTAAATTATCCCCAATGGCATATTGAATTCCTGCTAGCAAATGCTTCAAGAATAATTCCTCTGTGAAGGATTCATTAGTATGTCCACCTCCGGTATAAAAAGCCCGACCTCCGTCGTAATCATGGTACCAAGCAATAGGATGCTCGCCCATATCCATGCCACCATTGTAGGAGTTTTCGTCCAAAGTCAATAAAACGTTGACATTCGGATTCATTTTCTTATAGCTATACCACTCGTCTGTTCTGTTCCATTGGCTAGGAAGGAACGATGTGGAAGCATTCGAAGCGTCAACAAGCATGATTTGGCCAGGTTGAACATTCGGATTTGGGTCGTTGATGCCAGGATGATCTGCGAAGTATCCGCCGACTAGGCTGTTGTACCATCCCCATTCGTATTCGGTATCAGCCGCTGCGTGTATGCCAACAAATCCACCACCAGCTTGGATGTAGCGCTCAAATTCAGCTTCCTGATAGTTGTTCAGTACATCTGCGGTAGTACTTAGAAAAATGACGGTCGAATATTGCCTGAGATTCTCGTCTGTAAAAAGTTCTGAATTAGTGGTAGTGTCCACGGCAAAACCGTTTTCTACGCCCAATTTCTGGATGGCAGCAATTCCAGCGGGAATAGATGCGTGATGATATCCTGCTGTTTTACTGAAAATCAATACTTTAGGATCTCCGGATCGTTTGTTTTGACAACTCCAAAGTCCCATAATTGAAATCAAAAAAAACACGCTAGTATTTCTTAGGCTTTTTGGGAAATTCATAGATTTAAAATTTTAAATAATGTAGGGAATAAATGGGTTTTATTGCGCAAGAAACTGATTTACAGGTAGATTTTAAGTTTGATCGGTCAGTTATTTTATTTTAACTCATTAGAAAAAATTAATTGTGAGTAGTTGCTTAGTCTGCTATGATCACGGCACCATCTGAGAGGGCTACTTCAATGAACTCCGGCTCAAGCTCAAATGCAGCTTGATAACTCGATTTTATTTGATTTTTAAATACTCCCAAAAATTCAGTTTTCACTAGATTCAAAGTGCAACCTCCGAATCCTCCGCCCATCATTCGGGAGCCAAGCACAAACTCCATCTTTTGAGCTTCATAAGCCAAAAAGTCCAATTCGGCACAGCTGACCTCAAAATCATCACTCAGGCTTGCATGTGAAGCATTCATTAATTTGCCAAATGAAATAAGATCTCCATGGTGGACTAAGCCAGAAGCCTGGATCACCCGATGATTTTCTGTGATTACATGTTTGGCCTTGGGAAAAAGTATTGAAGGAAGAATTTTATACACTTTTTCCAAATCAGAATGAGCAATATTCCGTAGTGTTTTGATATCAGGAAATTCGCTTTTCAGGAGTAAAACACTTTCCTCACAAGCTTCTCTGCGCTTATTGTAGGCCGAATCCGCCAAACTGTGTTTGACTTTACTGTTGACTAGCACTAATTGATAATCCCCAAAGTCTATTGGAACTTCTTTATGTGAATTACTTCTGCAGTCGAGTAGGAGCGCATGTCCCTTTTTTCCAAAAGTGGAAGCATAAGGATCCATAATGCCACAATTGACTCCTGCAAAGAGGTGCTCTGATTTCTGGGCATAGAGAACCAACGATTTTTTGGATACTTGATAATCGAAAACCGAAGTAATAGCTGTTCCAATGGCAATCGAGAGCGCGGCTGAAGAAGAAAGTCCTGCCCCCACCGGGATAGTACCGCCGATGACCATGTCAAAGGGTTGAGGTGTAAATCCTGCCTGTTTTAATTGGCTGAGCATTCCCATTACATAGTTTGCCCAATGTCCTTTTTTTGGGGAAATGAAATCCGGAGAAAAAGTGAATTCTTCCTCAAAATCAAGAGAATACAATCTGCAATATTCTTCTTGGTTTTTGCCAATCGCTACATAGATCCCCTGCGCAACAGCCGCTGGAAAGACCAGCCCTTCTTGGTAATCGGTATGCTCGCCTACAAGATTGATTCTTCCTGGAGCAAATGCAATTACAGGCTGACTTTGGAATAAGTCTTGAAAGGCCCTCGTAACCCTGCCCCGCATTAATTAAGTGACTTAGTGGATTTTCTAGCGACTAGTGTAGTTTCCAAAACAATCGATATCGGGTCATCAGAGGCCAGTCCATCCAGCTGATCCAAGAGATGACTTACAGCTAACTTCCCCATTTCGTAGCCTGGTTGAGAAACTGTGGTAAGTGGAGGTTCGACTACTGCAGAAGTGGGATTATTGGTGAAACCTGCTAAAGCGATATCCTCGGGGATATGAATTCCCTGGCTTTTCCAATGCGTAAGTACGTCGACCGCCAGCGGATCAATCATGCAAAAAACCCCATCTGGACGTGGATTCATGTCGATGATTTCCTGAGCCACTTTTAGATTTCCCTCGGTAGTTAAGTCTGTGATTTTTATCAGTTCTGACTTTTCCTCTAAGCCAAATTCTTTGAGAGCTTTTAGGTAGCCTTCTTTTCGTTTTTTGCTGATGTATAGATCCCCAGGTCCGGAGACGTACATGACATTTTTACAGCCAGTTTCTATGAGGTGCTTAGTCACTTGATAGGCTCCGCCCACATCGTTAAAGGTGATCTTTGAAACTGGCATCTCCTCATGAACTCTGTCGAAAAGCACGAATGGAATTTCTCTGTTGTACAGGTCATCCAGGTGTTCATAATGATTGGTTTCACGACTTAAGGAAATTAATAAGGCATCCACCTGTGAGGATACAAGCGTTTTAATATTGACTTTTTCCTGCTCTATAGATTCATTGGATTGGCAGATCATCACATTATATCCACGCTTGATAGCATGATCTTGAATACCACTGATGCAGGACGCGAAAAAATGAGAAGTAATTTCCGGAACAATGACTCCGAGCGTATTGGTACGACTGATACGAAGACTTTGAGCAAGCAGATTTGGCTCATAATTCATCTCTTTAGCCATTTCTACTATCTTCCGTTTGGTTTCGACATGGAGTTCAGGAGAATCTTTCAATGCTCTGGATATAGTAGATACAGAAAAACCCAACTTTTTGGCAATTTCCTTCATCGTTACCTGATGCCCTTTTTTCATGATTGAATTAGTTATAAAACAAACGAATTAATGAAAGTCCAAAAGCTGTATTACTCACCTATTGTTCAAATTGTAAGTAACATTGAAAATTTTACTATTCCTGATAAATTGTAAATAAAACAGTTTCGCCTACTGCCTGCAAGGTTCGCCGATCGATGATTTCCATATCATCCGCATGCGTGTGATGATAGTATCCAAAACCGTAATCTGGAGAGAACTCAATGATGTCAATCATCGGAATATTGGCGTTAACATTTACGAAAACGTGGTCATCCAAAATCTCCGGGGAATCTTGATTCACGAAGAAATCTCCCTGTCCAATCTGAGCAGCATTATCCCAAACTTTTTTCAAAATCCCTGAAGCATACTTTCTAGAATAACCTTCCTGAAAAAATCGCGCTCCTTTGGCTCCAACCAAGTCCACCAAAATTCCATAATAAGCAGAATAATTTGGCACATGCTTGTTCTTAGACCAATATTGTGAACCTAGGCACCACCAGATCTGCGAATTGTCACGACCTTGTGCAAGATCAGGCTCACCATCATCTTCTCCATCAAAAAGAATGATATCAATGCCAACGTCTGGCTTCAACTCCTGAGAAGCAATACTTCGGGCGATTTCAAGTAAAACCCCAACGCCGGAAGCCCCATCATTGGCACCATCAATTGGCTCATCCAATCGTACAGTATCTTTATCTGCAATTCTTCGGCTATCCCAATGGGCGGCCAAAAGAATTCGCTTTGTAGCCTGAGGATTATAGGAAGCTATAATATTGCTTAAATCCCAACTCAATCCATCGTAGGTTTTGGCTTCAAAATCCTGTGATTGCACCGCGAAATTATAGCCTTCCAATTTCTGGATCAGCCAAGCTTTAGTGGCAGCATGTCCCGCTGTTTCAGGGACTCTAGGACCAAAATCCACTTGCTTTTGAATAAAGGCATAGGCCGAATCAGGATTGAATGTTGGATAGGGTTTAACTACCAGCGGTTCAATTACCGACTCTGCTTTTCTCTCTGGGGAGCTACAAGCTGCCGCAAAAAGTAAAACACAAAATATCCAAATCCTATTCTTCATATGCCCAGTCAATTTTATCTTTCATGTCTTTGACCACAAAACCCAAGGCCTTCATACCTGAGCGGATTTCATCTACTTTATCATAATTCCTGGCTGTTTTGGCTTCGGCATAAAGCTTTAAAAGTAGGTTGATCATCCCTTCTTGCGAATCTGGCTTCTCTTCGATCAATCCCAAAATATCGTCCATGAAGGTGATAAAAGTATGAACCAATTGATCAAAAACAGCTTTGCCTAAGGCTCCAGCACTTAACTGTCCAGTGTAAAGTGAATTGATTTTTTTAAGTAAATTAAACAAGTGACCGATAGCCTGGGCGGTATTGAAATCATCTTCCATAGCCCGATAAGCTGCCGCAATACTAGTTTGGATTTGCTTTACCTGCTCCTCATCCAACACCGCATCAGCCTCGTCAAAAAGTAGGGTTTTAGTAATTCTGAGTCCATTGATTAATTTCTTATAGCCTTTTTGAGCTGCTTGAAGTGCATCGTTGGAGAAATCTAGTGTAGATCGATAGTGGGCCGTCAGGATGAAATACCGAATGGTCATCGGACTATAAGCTTGTTCTAAGATGTCGTGACTGCCAGTGAATAACTCTTGAAGCGTGATGAAATTCCCTAATGACTTGCCCATCTTCTGCCCGTTGATGGTGATCATATTATTATGCATCCAATAGCGGGCGGGATCTTTATGATTGCAGGCGTTTCCTTGTGCGATCTCACATTCGTGATGGGGAAACATCAAGTCCATTCCGCCTCCGTGAATATCAAACTGAGTTCCGAGGTACTTCGAACTCATCGCCGTACACTCGAGGTGCCAGCCTGGAAAACCAATACCCCAAGGAGAATCCCACTTCATCAAATGTTCAGCAGAGGCGTTTTTCCAAAGTGCAAAGTCAACTGCATTTCGCTTTTCACCTTGACCATCCAGCTCTCTGCTTCCACTCATCAATTCATCGATGACTCGACCAGATAGCCTTCCATAGGGCGTTTTTTCATTGTATTTCAGCGTATCGAAATAGACCGAGCCATTGATTTCGTAGGCTAATCCTTCTTTAAGAATGGCTTCAACCAAAGCGATCTGCTCCGGAATATGGCCTGTGGCCCGGGGTTCAATGTTAGGTTTCCAAGTATTGAGCAAGGCCATATCTTTATGATAGGAGTCAGTGTATTGCTGTGCAATTTCCATCGGTTCGAGCTGCTCGAGTTTGGCTCTTTTTGCGATTTTGTCTTCGCCCTCATCTGCATCTCCTGTGAGGTGACCGACATCCGTGATGTTACGAACATAGCGAACCCGAAACCCTAAATAAGTAAGGTACCGATTGACCGTGTCAAAAGTGACTGCTGGTCGGCCATGCCCCAGATGTGCATCTCCATAGACTGTAGGCCCGCAGACATATAGTCCAACGAATGGAGGATTAATGGCTTCAAAAACTTCTTTCTCTCTGGAAAGGGTATTGTATAATTTAAGTTGATGCAGTTTCATAGGGAGTAGGGGGTACTAAGCACAGTGTACCAAGTACGGATTATTCCGATTTTGGATCAGGCTGCAAAATAGGGGATTTGGAGGGGGAAATGAAAGTGTTTATCTATCCTTTGCCATTTTTCTAAGCTCCAAGGCTTTGTGAATAGTGAGGTCAAAGGGCTGTTGATTTGTTGAAAATGCAAAAAGTAAAGTCTGAAGTCACCTCAATAAATGTTGATCTTCTTTTAGAAGATTGAAAATTTATCAGATCAGTTCTAATTAATTGTACCGGATTAAGATAATCCAGCTGATTCTAAAAGTTCAAGCAATTTAGCCTTAGGGATATTGTCAAAATCGCTTTTGTCAAAAATATGGATTAGGTAGACCTTTTTGTTTTGAGTGAAGAAATAATAAATAACCCTGGTTCCACCTGGTTTCTACTTGTTTTTGCTACTTATTGCTAATCTGACTTTATAAAGATTTCCTCCTATTGAAATCCCTTCTTCGTGATTTCTTTCTAGTTTTTCGATTAGACTCAGTAAATCCTCTTTTAGTGAGGGATATTTTTTAAAGAGTTTTTTGAAAAACTTTTTAAAATCAGGTGTGAGAATTACTTCATAGCTTATTCAAAAAATCTCTTGCTTTTTCCTTTTTTAGTTCTCCCTTCTGAATCTTTGTCGCCTGAACCAAGCTCGATTCCAATTCCTCTGAGAAATCCAGAAATTCTTCTTTATCAACCATTTTAAATTCAATTCCTTCTTTGCTCAAAAAGTCAGTGATAGATTTGATTTGAGTTTTGTTTTTTGGGTAGGCTTTGATTCTGATCGTTTCCATTTCTTATTCAGTTTTACCTAATTTACGAGAAAGGTGAAAAAATATCATAATTCAGATCAAGAAATAGTATGAAATCTAGCGGGGGTAGTTGGTGTAAACTTGAAATGCCCCGTATAGGCTTTATTTTGCTCTTTCAGAGCTTTTGATATCGGTTGATTCTATTGTCACCCAGCCCTACGGACTGGGCTAATTTATTTAGGGCCTTCAGCCCTGCTCTTTAAATTATGATTAGGGAAAAATTAGTTTATGGCTGCCGCAAACGGCTTAAAATAATTGGCAGTAAAAAAAAGATCTTCATCGAGATCCCTCCTTTTGGTTGGGATGACAGCTCAATGATCTTGATCCAAGCTCCTAAAATCTTTTTTCGTCTAGTGAGATCCAATGGCGATTTTAGAAATACACTATTTTTCTATTACTAAAGGTTAAATTGTCAATAACTTTTCTTATTTTTCGATAGTTCACTTTATAGGTTAGTTAGCTATGAGGCATATACTTTTGCTCTTCTTTTTGCTTTTCTACGGAGGCTTGTTCGCCCAGACCATCACAGGCTTGGTCAAAGAGAAAGGCACGGGTTTGCCGCTTCCATTTGCCAATGTCTTTGTGAATAATACCACGCAGGGAATAGCCACCGATGCAGAAGGTAAGTTTAGCCTATCTGGCAGTTTTCCGGCAGAGATTGAGCTGGTTGCCTCTTTTATTGGCTATGTGACGGAGGTGAAGACGATATCTTTTGCTGGAAAAAGTCAGCTCGAAGTGGTTTTTGAGTTGGCATTCAACGAATCCAACCTTTCTGAGATCGAACTCAAAGCCAAGCGGGATAAGTCTTGGGCACGAAACCTTAAAAAGTTTGAAGAGGTATTTTTAGCTGTGCCGGACGATCCATATAAAACACAAGTGGAGATTATTAACCCTTGGGTTATAGATTTTGAAAAAATTAAGGTGAAAAGGGGCCAAAATTATTTGAAAGCCTCAGCTCAAGAACCAATACATATTTTGAATAATGCCCTTGGGTATGAAATAGCGTATTATTTGGAGGACTTCCGACTTCTAAGAGATGGTTCAAGGTTCTTTGGTCAAGTGTTTTATGAACCCGTTACGCCCAAAACTTTTGTAAAGGGTTTAGAATGGAAGGAAGCTCGACAAGCCAATTACTTTGGTTCCTTAAAGCATCTAAATCATTCCATTCTACTGAATACGCCCGATTCAGGATATTTCGCACTTTTCAAAACAAAAGCTAATCCGCTGGATCGTGATCGAACCAACAACTTTCTTGAAGAGTTGAATAAAACCATTGTTCCCATTTCGAAAGATTCTATTCTGCGAAGACCATTAGGAGATGGGACTTTTAGAATTTTTCTTAATGAAGTATTGGAAGTTCATCATTTGAAGAATGAATGGATAAATGAATATTACACCACTATTTACCATTCTATTAGCTGGATTCAAGCACCAGAAGGCTACTATGATATCGATCGAAATGGAGCCCTAATAAACCCTACCCAGCTCGTACTTTCAGGATACTTAGGACGACACCGGGTAGCCCGCACACTGCCGCTTGACTTTGTTCCTCAAACTGATTTTGTGGCAACTGGCGATCAAGCTGATGAGATAGTTTTCAGCCCATCTAGCCAGCTCAATCGCCTTAGGGAAAAGGTCTGGCTTACCTTAAGCAAACCCTATTTCTATCCCGGAGAAACTGCCTGGATTGGAGGACAGATGCTTTATCAAGATATATTCTTAGCGGATTCGCTAAGTCGAGTAGTCTACGTGGATATACTTCGAGAGAATTCCGAGCTAGTCCTATCCGCTATATTTCCTATCCAACAAGGAAAAATCTCAGGCGGTTTGGTATTGCCTAAAGAAATTGAACCGGATGATTATGTGATTCGGGCTTACACCTATTGGAATCGTAATTTCCCAGATGGTGATCAATTTATCGCTCCCTTTGTGGTGATGGAGGAAGGATTTATCCCTGAGGTGGAGAAACCAGAATCCGAAATTTTTCCAAATACCATAGAAGTAAAAGCTGATTATACCCTCAGTGATTCACTGAACTATCAGGTGATGGAATTAAAGTTGGAGTTTCTTGACGAGTTCGAAAATCCGATTGATGGGGAGTTTGTACTGAGCATTTCAGATGCTACTCAGGTGGTGGAACTAGATCAGGGAATCCGGCTAGAACAGGCTATGGCTTGGCTAGACGGAAACTTGCCAGAAACTTTCCAGAGCAATCTTAGCTATCCTGTGGAGTACGGCATCTCCATAAAAGGAAATTATACCCCGGATAATCGTCGCCAACCTTTGATTACTCCAATCACATTAGTCCGAGGAGACTTGGAAGACTTTGGTCAGGTGCTTCCAGATTCGTCAGGAAACTTTTGGGCCACCGGATTAAACTATCAGGACACTGCACAGATCGCCATAGCTGCTGTCGATGAGAAGCTTCGACCATTTGGATCAGTGAAGCTTTTTCCCATTGATAAGCCGAGTTTAGAAATGACTTTCCAAAAGCTGGTGTACCGAAAAGTCCCTATTCCATCTGAGGAGTATTTTTTAGATCTCTCGGGTGATTATATTCTCTTGGAGGAGTTTGTCAAAGAGGAAGTTAGAGTAAACGAGACCATGGCAGAGCGGAATTACGGATATGGAACTCCAACTCTGGAAGTTGGCGCAAAAGAATTAGAAAATTTGCCTTGGTCACAAATTTTCGGTTTGCTGAGGTTTAATTCAGGCACTGCAAAATTTGGAAATTATAATTTTGGAGAAAAAGTGAGTGGTCCATTACTAATTATTGATGGAGCATCAAGGCCATTTCTTAGTGGAGGTGAAGTTGTTGATATTATTTCTTCATTTGAGCCTTCACAATTATTGTCAGTCAAGGTTTATTCTGATAATATCAGTAAGGCTGTTTTTGGTATGGCAGGCTATGCAGGGGTCATTATGATTGAGACCAAAAAGGGTTTTAGAACAAAGCCTGAAATCGAGACAAAATTCAATTCCGAAGGCTTTGACTTCTTCTCTATTCCGGGTTTTACAGCTTTCCCTGAGTTTCCGAAAGCCCCACCAACTGATCGATATCTAACCAAAAAACCAACGATCTATTGGGATCCGCTGGCGGAGACCCAGGACGGAGTTTATCAAGTGCAAGTCAAAGTTCCCTATGGGATCAACCGCTTTCGAATCAAGGTAGAGGGAAGGAGTCTAGATGGGGAAGTGATTTATAAAGTGATGGAGCTGGAGGATCGGTGATTTACGTCATGCTGATTTTAATAGGGTTACATCAGTCCAAATAGATATTTGATTCCGCCGCTCGGGGGCAAATACGCAGCTAGATTTATCTACTTAAATAAACCTTGAGTTCATGGCTGAAAAGTGGAGGCTAAGATGAAGATTCCATAATTTTGAGTAGTAAATCATATCTTTGTACTCAATGAAAAAACTTTATGTCATAGCAGGTTGTAATGGAGCAGGGAAAACCACTGCCTCCTTTACAATTTTGCCGGAGATTCTTGATTGTAAGGAGTTTGTCAATGCAGATGAAATTGCACGTGGAATTTCTCCTTTTCAACCTGAAAAAGCGGGGATAGAGGCAGGAAGGTTGATGTTGACAAGAATTAAAAGACTGTTAGAATCAGGTGAAAACTTTGCTTTTGAAACCACTCTGTCAACCAGAAGCTATGTTCAGTTTATTGATAGGGCGAAAGAAATGGATTACCAAGTGACTTGCTTATTTTTTTGGCTTAACTCGGAAGAATTGGCTATTTCAAGAGTGAAAACAAGAGTAATAGAAGGTGGTCATCATATTCCAGAGGATGTTATAAGGAGGAGGTATAAAAGTGGTCTTAAGAATTTTTTCAATCTTTTTCTGAACAAGGTTGACAACTGGCTTTTTGTAAATAATTCAGGGGATAATTATGAAATTATAGCGGAAGGGGCTTTAAATGAAGAGATTATTAATAACATAAAACAATGGGAAGAATTAAAAAGGAATTACCATGGGAACTAAAGAACAGCTGAAAGAAGAACGAGATAAAATAGTCAAAGGCTTAGAGGAAACTTATCGAAAGCTGATTGAATATAAAAAGCAGAAGAAAAGTCCAATGATTGTGGTAAGGCACGGAAAAATTGTAGCGGTTGACCCAAATGAAATACTTCCCACAACATCGTATAAGCGTAATGCAGGCTGAATAGTCCCTAGCACGGCATAGTCAAAAGTTCGTTGCTACAGGGTGGAATCCGCGACAATTGTAGGGAGTAATTCACTTTGTAGCGCTACTTTTTTCGGACAACCCTGAACTGAAAAAAGTATTCAAAAAAAAGACCTTCGAGGTTTTTGAAACCTCAAAGGTATTGATACTAGCTACTAAAACCGCGATATTTTTTTTAAGCAAACATCAATTTACCTTTAGGCTTTGGGATTGTCCTTCCAATTTCTTTAGCTGTTTCAATCCATTCTTGAATCACAATCTCAACATTTTGAAGGGCTTCTAAATAACTGATTCCATCGGCAGCACAGCCAGCAAGTTCAGGGACTTCTGCAATGAATGCTTCGTCAGCCTCGCTCCAGTAAATAATAATTTCGTATTGTGGATCAGTCTTCACTTTTTTCTTGGCTTAAATGATATTTCAAGATAATGAATCTTACTTGTTTTACCTGATAAGGTTTTGCTTTACCATTTTTTTCTTGAAGATTCAGGATTTCTTCCACATCGTCTTTGCTTTATATAAAATGACTGCCTTTTATTCTTTCCGAAAAACCAAAAATCAAAATCAACTTCCTTAATTCTAGAAAGGTAATGTTAGCGTCAGACCTTCCGGAGAGGATTTTGGCAATAAGTTTTTCATACTTACCCATAGCTCAATTTAATCTATTTCTTGAATTTATTATTCAATTTTGATGTCGATTTCAGCGGTAAATAAAAGACCTTCGAGCTCCGGAATACCCGGGACTCGAAGGTTTTAACTTTTGGTTCTAGACTCTTTATTCTAAAATCAATGCTTAAAGTGTCTTACTCCTGTCATCACCATCGCCATTCCATTTGCATCGCAATAGTCAATGCTATCTTGATCCTTGATCGAACCTCCTGGCTGAACTACTGCTGTGATTCCAGCTTCTTTTGCTATCTCCACACAATCCGGGAAAGGGAAGAAGGCGTCAGAAGCCATTACGGCTCCATTCAAGTCAAAGCCGAAAGCATTTGCTTTATCAATAGCCTGGCGCAAAGCATCTACTCGGGAGGTTTGACCAACTCCGCTGGAGAAAAGTTGCGTGTCGTTAGAAAGGATGATCGTGTTTGATTTGGTATGCTTACAGATTTTTGCGGCAAAGACCAAGGCGTCTTGCTCAGCTTCAGTTGGCGCTTTTTTCGTAGCGAGCTTGAAATCAGCTTTCGTTTCTGTAGCCAAATCCTTTTCTTGTTCGATGACTCCATTGAGTAAAGTTTTCATCATTCTAGTACCTGGAAGTTCCATTTTCTGAACTAGAAGGATTCTGTTTTTCTTGCCCTTCAATACTGTCAATGCATCTTCCGTAAAAGCTGGAGCGATCAACACTTCGAAGAACAATGAATGCATCTCTTCAGCTGCTTCTTGGTCTACAGTTTGGTTGGTGATCAAAACCCCACCAAAAGCCGAAGTGGTATCTGCTGCAAATGCTTTTTGGTAAGCTGCCTTTACGGTCGGTGCTAAGGCAACTCCGCAAGCATTGGTATGCTTCAAGATTGCAAAAGCCGTTTCGCCTTTGAATTCAGCAATAAGATTGACTGCTGCGTCTACATCGACTAGGTTGTTATAAGAAAGCTCTTTCCCATTCAACTGATCAAAAAGTGCTTCCAAGTCTCCAAAGAAAAATGCGGATTGATGTGGATTCTCGCCGTATCGAAGAGCCTTGGATTTGTTTTCAGACACTTTCAAAGCAGGAATACTTTCCGTTTGATTGAAGTAGTTAAAAATATGTGTATCGTAATTCGAAGAAACTTGGAAAGCCTGAGCTGCGAAATAGCGTCTGTCTTTCATTGTTGATCCACCATGTTGAGCAGTTAGTTTCTCTTCCAATTCCGCGTATTGATCCTTTGAAGCGATGATGACTACATCTTTGAAATTCTTCGCAGCTGCACGAATTAGGGAGATTCCTCCAATGTCTATTTTCTCAATACTATCTGCTTCGGAAGCTCCAGAAGCTACAGTTCCCTCAAAAGGATATAGATCTACGATCACCAAATCAATCGCTGGAATATCATATTCGCTTGCTTGTGATAGATCGCCTTCATTGTCTCTTCGATACAATATTCCGCCAAATACTTTTGGATGGAGTGTCTTCACTCGACCACCAAAAATGGAAGGATAGCTAGTCAGTTCTTCTACAGGAATGACTTCAGCTCCTTGCTCTTCGATGAATTTCTGAGTACCACCGGTTGAGTATATTTTTACGCCATGTTTCTTGAGAAGGGCAATTATAGGTTCAAGATTGTCTTTATAATAGACTGAAATTAAAGCGGATTGTATTTTTTTGAGGGCCATTTGGCAATGGTTTGGTTGGAAAACTTATTAAAAGCAAAGTTAGGAAAAAAGCTTGGAAGGGATTTGGTAAATGTGAGGTGAATTGGTGCTGTAAGTAGCGTTTAGCTAATGTTTTCATAAACCTTGGGTTGCTGTAATGTATTCTGATTGCTAGTAATTTAATTTTTCTAAAAGTTGTTTTATGACTTTCTAAAAAATCCATCGATAGAATTGATCAAAGGGGATAGCGATCTTTTGTAACGTAGTGGACCATTTATCTGTGTTTTCAGAAAGTCTGAGTGCTTGGAATTTATAAGGTCAATTGTCTTGTGTTTCGAATCTTTATTGGTAGACTTTCTTCTTGAATTTTTGCGAATCCGATAGTAAAAGCCTATTTCTGGAAGTTTTACCACTTCGCCACCGGATTTAAGGAGATTGATCCAAAACTCCCAGTCCTCCCAACCCCAAGTCATTCTTTCATCATACCCACCTACTTTTTCCCAGTCGGATTTTCTGTAAAAAGCAGAAACGAAAATCATGTTGTCAAGAGATATCGCAAAAGGGGAATAGTGCTTTAAAATCCATTTTCCATTTTTATCCCCAAATTTTTCAGCTTCAGAATAAACAACTTTTACCTTTGGGTTTGATTCTAAGATTTTTACGGCATTTTCGATGTAGGTAGGAGAGATCAAATCATCTGCATCCAAAGGAAGGATGTACTTTCCAATAGCTTTTTTTATTCCTTCGTTTCTGGCTTTTGCAGGTCCTGAATTTTCTTGGATGATGACAGACACTTGTCTGGGAAATTTTGCCTCAAGATCCAAAGCGATCTTTGCAGAGTCGTCTTTACTTCCATCATCGACAATAATTATTTCAATTTCCTTAAAAGTGCTTTTAATGACCGAGTCAAAGGTTTCAACAAGGAATTGACCCTGATTGAACAATGGGATTACAACACTTACAATCGGGTTCATATCGAAAGATGAAAATCAGTGTGATTAAATACTAGTAAGCGTCTAGATGATAGAATCTGAATGATTCTAAGCTGTACACTATAATTCTAAAACGTAAAATTACAGGTATTTAACGATGATAAATACCTGCATTTTTAACATCATCAACTGGCAGAATATTTAAAATATTATTCTTGTATGAATAATTGAGTGAGTGGAAAAAATTCCCAAAGAAAGTCCATTGCAGTGGATAGTTTGGATTTTTCCCTTTCAGTCGAAAATCAATAGTTTTGAAAAATTTGGTAATAAAATTTCTAACCTCAATTTTTTTCTCTCTTGGGTGAATACCTGGAAATTGCTTTAACAATTCAAAATTCAGCTCTAAATGGGCCTCCATATTTTTAAGTAAATCAGTACTAAATGGCGTATTCGGTTTTCCCACCCAAGCTATGACAGATACAAGTTCCTGCCAAAAATCTGGCATCCATCTTCCGTTTTGGTCAAAGACTCTTGCAGGGCAACCTTTTATTTCAGGTTTACCAACCAAAAAGATGTTTTGATCTGTGAAATAATCCCAAACTCTGTCAAAATTCATTAAAGTGGCTTTGATATCATGCCATCCACCACCATAGTGATGAAGAAAGTATGCCCTTAAATAATCTGACTGATGTACAGCACTCAGGTATTTGAATGCTGGATGCAAAGGATTCGCTTCAAGGACAAAATCTGTGATATTTTCTTTAGTGATCAAACAAACCGGTACTCCGATGTTAGCAACCAACAGTTCAAAACTTTTTGCCCTAGCAGAATTCATTGCTCCCCCTGCCCAATAGCACCAAATTACCTTTGGGATTCCATTTTGGTAATCCAGAAGTTCGAACTGTTTTTTACTTTCAATATAGTTTCCCATAAAATTAAACTCTGTTTAGAATCAGCGCTGGAATTGTGAAATACTTGAAATTTACTCATCTAATTAAATTTGAATCCTTAGAAGTAAGGGGCACTGAGCCAACAAAATTGAAAGTTTAGCTCTAACATTTTATTACTATGATTGTCCGCAGTGGTACCAGTAAAGCGATGAAAGCAGTATAAAATTTGATGAAAATGATCTTAATTAAGAATTCAAAATCTTGTCTTTAAGTGGCTTTGAAGGAGCAGACTATTCATACCTATCCGCCGAAGTGGAATCCCGTACGCACTGCGGGGAAGCGAATAAATTACTGCCCTGTAGCCCTGAAACGATAAACCTGTAAAGTTCCGCCCTTCTCGATAGCAATCGGGACAGGGCTTCTTTTTTGTTTTAAGTGCTTTACCCCCGTCCCGTATTGCTATCGGGACTAGGGTTCCACCTCAGTGGACAAGTGGGAATTGTTTCAATCCTTGGGATCTATTTTTGACTGATTTAAAACCTTAAGGTTAGAATTCCAAAGAACATTAGGCTAGGGGTGTAATTGCGGGTACACATATTTATTACTGTAGGATTATGACCCATTATTCTGATTGCCATTTTTTCTTGAGGCATAAAAGTAGCTACTCGGAGTATATTATTCAGCCATAAACTCTTAAAACGTCTTAAAAAATTTAGCTTAAAAGAAAGTATGGAAATAGATTACCCAGTTCCGTTTATAAATAGAAGCGTTCAAAACAGCTTAAAAAAGCTGGGAATTCATTTTGCGCGCTCCTATTTTAAGTGTGATGGTTTGTGAAATATATAAAAACTTAAAGTTATTGCTAGCTGAGACATGATGGTCATTATCAATCTTGACAAGAACCTGCTATACATTCACGTCTGATCCACTCAAAAATAATGTCGGTAAATCGTAACTCTTGCCGAAGTTTAGTCTGAGTCTATTATGCTTATTTTCAATCCTTATCTCAGCGTTTCACTCATTCCTCTGGTACCACCTAAAACTCACATACCCAAAAGCCACTAAAGCCAAGTAAATGACCATTAACTTTTGATTATAAATGCTCATTGCGATCATCGCAACCACTGCAATGACTAAAGCAATGGCAGGGAAATACGGGAAAAGCGGCACTCGAAAAGGTCTTTCCAAATCTGGATGATTTTTTCTCAGTGCAAAGAAAGCAATCATCGAAACGATGTATAATGTCAATGCTCCAAAGCACGCAATGGTAATGATTTCACCTGTTTTGCCTGTCAATAAAGCCAGAATCCCAATTCCCATATTTACGATCAGGGCATTGATTGGCGTTTTGGTTTTCACATTTACTTTCCCCACAAACGGAGAAATGTATCGCTCCCTTCCAAGTTCCAAAGTTGATCTCCCGGCAGCCAAGATGATTCCATGAAAGGAAGCCACCAAGCCAAAAAGTCCTACCGTAATCAGGGTATGGTATAGGATATTGCTTTCTCCGACGATTTTGGCAAGCGCTAGCGGAAGTGGAGAATCTGAAGGCTCAGTGCTCCCTGGAGGATAAACGATGGCTTCCCAACCATCCACTCCAACAGCTGAGGTAAAGGTCAACATACATAAAATCACCAAGGTGAATATGGCCGAGCCAAATCCAATCAGGATATTCCGCTGCGGGTTTTTAGCTTCTTCTGCTACGTTTGCAACGCCCTCGATAGCCAAGAAAAACCAGATTGCAAATGGGATCGCTGCAAAAGCTCCGCCCCAACCGTTTGGCAAGGCATTGGTGGTTAAGTTTTTGAACTCAAATACGGTAAAGCTCACTCCGGAGAAAAGCAGCAGCTCCAAAACTGCGATTATCGTGATGACCAATTCAAAATAGGCTGCAAATTTTACCCCCGATATATTGATTGCTGTGAAGATTAGGTAGGCTGTAATGGCGATGACTACAACGCTGATCTCAGGGAAAAACACATTGAAATACGCCCCAATGGCCGCTGCGATTGCTGGTGGGGCAAAAATGAATTCTATGCTTTGTGCCATTCCGGCCAGAAAACCCCAGTTTTTTCCCAATCCCAATCGTGCATAATCAAATGCGCCGCCGGCTTTGGGAATAGCGCAGGCCATCTCGGTATAGCTGAAGGTGAAGGTCACATACATGATGATGATAAAAAATGTAGCTACAGCCAATCCAAGTGTCCCGCCTTCGGCAAGTCCCAGATTCCAGCCGAAATACATACCCGAAATCACATAACCTACACCTAAACCCCAAAGCATGAAAGGCCCAAGAGTACGTTCTAATTCATTGTTCTCCGAAGTCATTTCTTAAAAGTTGGGAGTCAAAAGTGTCTTTCAAATCAACACCTGATAATTTTAAACGAAGCGCCTCTGAAGTCAAAAAAGCGAGTTTACCTGCTGCATAGGCATAGGGCAAACCGCCAACTCGAACATTGGAAATACAGTTTCTTTTTTCGTCTGTATTCCCAGCTTTTGGGTGATATGTCAAGTAGATTCCCATGCTATTGGGCGCACTCAAACCAGGTCTTTCCCCGATCAGAATAATCGAAATTTCGCTGGGAAATAATTCTCCAACCGGATCACTGATCGCAACTCTTCCTTGATTGATCAGGCAGATGGGTCCCAGAGAAAATTGCTTGATCAGCGGTAGAAATTCCTCCAGGAAGTTGATTGCATGGCTTGAAATGGCGTTTGCAGATAGACCATCGGTGATGAGAATAGAGATATCTGAGGGTTGAGGATTTGAATTTTTTATCTCGGTAACAGACTCCTGGCTGAGTCTCCTTCCGAAGTCTGGACGCTTGATGTAGGTTTCCCGATCTTGCGCCTCACTGTTTAAAGTAAGATAAGGCAGGCTCAACTTCTCTAGCTTATTTTGCAACAAAGGAAGGTCTAGCGCAGTCCAAACGGCATCTTTTGCCAGTGCATGATCTTTTCTAAAATCTAACAGTTCCGACGTTTTGAGACTGCCGCCTGTTCTGCCCAAAGCGATTCTGGCATCCGTAAATTCTTTTAACTTTTCCCAGGTATTGGAACTACCGCTCATAGTTCCAACAGTTTATTTCGAGGACTTACATCAAGCATTTTTCCGGATTGATCTGACAAATTCATTTTTACCAGCCATTCGTCAAACTCAGGTGCTCTTTTGAGACCTAGGACTTGGCGGATATACAGCTGATCGTGAAATGAGGTGCTTTGATAATTGAGCATTACATCATCGGCACCCGGAACTCCCATAATGAAATTACAACCTGCTACTCCAAGTAGGGTAAGGAGATTGTCCATATCATCCTGATCGGCATTGATGTGATTAGTGTAGCAAATGTCGCAGCCCATTGGCAGACCCATGAGTTTACCACAAAAATGATCTTCCAAACCTGCTCTGATCACTTGTTTGCCATCATACAGATATTCTGGACCAATAAATCCCACCACTGTGTTGACCAATAAAGGCTTATACTTTCGGGCAACAGCATAGGCACGTACTTCGCATGTTTGCTGATCTATACCGTGATGCGCATTGGCAGAATGGGCGCTTCCCTGTCCAGTTTCAAAGTACATGAAGTTGTTCCCCACCGTTCCACGATTCAACTCCAAACCAGCCTGATACGCTTCATCCAACGTGCTTAGATCGAATCCAAAGCTGGAATTTGTCTTTTCGGTTCCTCCGATAGATTGGAAGATCAAATCCACGGGCGCATTTTTATTGATCAGGTCGATCGTGGTGGTCACATGTGAGAGGATGCAGGTTTGTGTTGGAATGTCGTATTGCTGACGCAATCTGTCGAGCATGTCCAGCAGTTTCAGTGTGGATTCTGCTGAGTCCGAAGCCGGATTGATCCCAATGACCGCATCTCCGACACCGTACAACAGTCCGTCAATGGTACTTGCCATTATGCCCTTGGCATCGTCGGTTGCGCTATTTGGCTGAAGTCGTGTGGCAAAGTGACCTTTCAACCCGAGGGTGTTTCGGAATTTGGTGATCACTCTAATTTTTGAAGCCACCAAAATCAGATCCTGATTTGCCATGATTTTGCTGACAGCGGCGACCATTTCCGGAGTCAGACCGGGAGAAATTTGAGCGAGTTTGATCCCATCAGTTTCGTATGCCAGTAGCCAATCACGAAACCCTCCGACTGTCAAATGAGCAATGGATTGAAAAGCTTGGGAGTCAAATTCGTCAAGAATCAATCTTGAAACCGCATCAGTTTCGGCTGGAATGATTTCCTCGTTTAGAAATTGGGAAAGTGGAATATCGGCAAGAACTAATTTGGCTGCTATGCGCTCCTGCTCGTTTCGAGCTGCCAATCCAGCCATTTGATCTCCAGATCTTTCAGGAGTTGCTTTTGCCAAAACAGTCTTGAGGTCAGGAAAGGTAAAATTGAAATTTCCTACTGTGTGCTGATAAATCATGTAATGAAAATGCTTTTTTATCTGTAAATATCCAATGAAGAGCTCGATAGGTTGAGATATTTATAATTTTAGGTCAAAAATTTCCGTAATTGGTAGGTCAATTATTCTAGTATTGCATCAGCTACTTAACTTCAGCATATTGATCTTCAGAAACTTTATTATCAACGCGTTAGCTACATAAATTCCTGCTAATATTATTTGACTAATCAAGTTATTCTTAATAAAGCAAAAATAAAGAACATATATAGCTGCAATTATACCAATGGCATTATTTTATTTTACTTTTAGTACGAAGGACCAAAGACAAAATTATATAATTGTTACTTTTACCCAAATTATATTTTGTCTTCTTCTACTTTCTAGTAGTAAAGCGGATGACTATAATTTAGAATAACTGCTGCTGTAAGTCCAGCTCGAATAGTAGGATTTTTATCTTAAAATTTTCTAACTCAGGAACGGTCTTATTCACAAATAACTAAAAGCAAAAATCTTGGCGGAATGGCGTCCGTTATGATGTGAAAACCAAATAGTCCGATGAAGGTCGGCAAGGCTGACCAAATAAGAAGAATCATCAACGTCAATTTGAATTGTGAGCTGCTTTGCAAAAAAGTCCAATTGTAGACACTGTGGTCAGGCCGAAAACTATGCTGATGTAGGTTGGTAAATTTTCCATTTTTTGAGGTCTTTATAAGATGCGATTTGGGTTTGGCTAAGTCGGGTGTTAGAAGCACCAAATCCGGCCAACACTTTCCGGATTAATCGATTTTGGCTTGATCCATTGATTGATAAAGGAAGTATAAAATAAGGGGTTTTTACCTCATAGAATATTACCAGAGTAGCATAGGAAGCCAAACATATAATCAAAATGCAGGTCAGTTTACAAATATTCAATTAGCAAAGAGGCGGATCTCTAAATATAATAAAGGGGCTTTTATAAAAATTTCGCGGTTTAGTCTGCCAAATTATCCATCGGTTGATTTTTTATTTGGCGTTCGCCAGCAAGTATTCTCGTCTTGATTTCGGTTCTAAATTCCTCTTGCTCATCTGAATCCAAGCCTAAATTAGGGTCTCGTAAATCATTCCAAACAGCATCTCCCACTGGTCGATTAGCCACATTTTCCATTTGGGTGGCATCGAGCGCCAGCTCTGCTTTTATTTCTTCTACGATTTGTCGTCTTTTCTCTGTGCTTTCAAGTGTAGAATTGTCAATCCTGTCGACTTCTCCAGTAAAGGTGCTTGATGGAGATCTACCATAAGTTCTTCCTGCTCGATGCCTTAATTCATGTACATTAATTGTCCAAGCTAACGCTGAGCGGTTTGTTGCCCTTCTTCTCAGATTAACAACTTGGGCAAAACTATTTTTTTCTGCTGCGTATTCCAATACTGAATTCTGAGGCTGGTGGTCTGCTTCAAACTGGTCACCAACTGCACCAGCCATTTCACTATATCTACCTACTGTACTTTCTAGTGCGTATCTTTCTGTTACATCGGCTAGGTTTGTTCTACTACCGATTATTTCTCTCAATAACAAAGACAGAAAAGAATTCTGGCGAAGTAGATTCCCAAGCATAGGTTCTCTTGCAGTTTCTGGCTCATCTCTTTGCTCGGAATCTTGAATAGAAGTAATTATTGGAAGAATAACAGAATTGTAATGAGTTCTGGCTTCTGCTATTTTACGAATTTTTGAAGCAGATAAATTTGGTCTTGTTTCCCAGAATGTCAAAAATTCTAAGATGGTTGTGGGATTACTTGCAACCATTAATTGTGGTCGTGTTTGATCAGGATCAACATAGATTCTGTGGCTTTCACCGTTTTCCTCTTGAAAAGTAGCATCTGATCTGCCCCAAGAAGTAAGCCATGCCACCGCATTCCTTCCCGCCTGTAAAATCGCTCCACCCACACTTATAGCTCGATCAATCAGCCAGTCAATCGCAGCATTGACCCGATCTCGAAGACCACCGATCATTTCGTAAATTCTAGCTCCCAATCCTCTAAGGCCAACTTGATTTGCCAAGAAGCCAATAGCAACCGGTACTGCTCTCGCCAATGCTGCCTCTAGGTAGTTCGCTGCATCAGCGATATTACCTCGGGCGATATTGGCCACTCCGGCTACGAAGGAATTGACGATCTCCAGCATCTCTCGAAGCCGCTCTATAAACGATTGAATCGCTCTGTAGAATGCGATAAAGCTATTCACCACCGCCATGATTCCCGTAGGATCTAGCATCGAAAGAAGTCGAGTCGTCACTTGCGTAATGACCTGTGTGACCACCCAGCTCTGAACTTGCTCCAGCACCATTGTCCACAGGTTGCTTAATTGGTCTTGCACATACTCCCAGATCGCAATCGGCCCTCTTTCCCATACATCCTTTATGAAAGTCCAAATGCCAGTTAAGGTATCTATGGCTCCGCGAATCTGCGCCACTCGTTCCGCTCCTATTTTCAACTCCAGTCTTTCCCAGACATTGTCCATCGTAAGTCCAAGCACATCCAGTACAAACCCCAAGATGCTTTCAAAGGTCAAATCTGCCGGAGGATTGATCCCCGCAGCGGACAGTTCGCGAAACAACCAGTCGCGAATTCCGCCAAACAGGTGAGTTATGATGTTGTCAAAGAACTGCACAAAGCCTTGTTTGACAGCACCCAGTAGATTTCTGAGAAATCCGATCGGATCCCTTTTGATGTCTTCAAATGCACTTTGGGCGTTTGCGATAATCTGCTGCACCGTTTCGATAGGGAAGTTCATCACCACTAGCAGCACTTCTATCAAGATCTGGACTATCGTGACTACAAAGGCGAAAAGCCGTAAAACCGGTGCTGCAAGTGTCTCGACGATTCTGAGGAAAGCATCGATCGGATGGAATACATCCTGTATGGAAAAGCTATTCCAAAGTCCCAGGAAAAGTCCTGTAATATAGCCCCATGAAAAATTAAGTGTCTCAACCGCAGCATCAATTCTGGAAACAGTTTGCTCAATTGCTCCCGTTTCTTGCATTTGCTGAAATTGCGCCTCCCCACCAGGCATCAGGCCCATAAAACCACGAATAAGATTGACCGTCGTTCTAGGCACCACTTCCTCAGTAAAGGGATCTTTTTCTAGAATCTCGGTCAATAAATGGAAGCCTCGCACCTCTCTGGCATAGGCAGAAAGCATGGAAAGAAGCGCTGTTTTGATAAACTCCAGTACCTTGATGGCTACATTGGCTGCGAAAGTAAATATGCGCGTAGTGAACGGAGTGAATATGGCAACCGTTCGCTGAAAGGCTCCAAATGGATCCCGGATATCCTCCAGCGAAAAAGCATTCCAGGCAGTCTCAAAGAGTGCCCGGACTTCTGTAAAACTGAAGTTGAGGGCAGCTAATTCTCCATCTATCCAATCGGCAGTTTCTTGGATTGTTCCTTCTGCTTGCATTCGCTCCAGTTCATCTTCCTTACCGATAAGTCGCAAAAAATCCTCTATTTTTTCCGCGGTTGTTGAGATGACTTCTTCACCTGTCAATGGATCGTGTCCAAGCAATTTGGTAAGCAATGGATAGCCTGGAAAAGCATCGACCAAAGCCCGGAGGCCAGCCATTAAGGCGTCTTTGATCAGTGTGAATATCTGGTCTTTTACCCGTCCAGCAAATGTGACTATGTCTCTATAAAGTTGCCCAAAAGTCTCGTCCAAGATCCTAATGTTCCCATCCCAACCTTCAGTAATCCCCATTCTATCCCAAGCTTCTTCAAGTGTATCTCCGAGTCTATTGGAAGTGAGATTGAGTGAAGCCATTTCTCCCTCTACCCATGTAAAAGCATCGTTAATGATTCCTAACTCTGTCAGTTTGTTGAAAAGGAGTATCCCAAAAACTGGAATCAATCCAAGCAAACCACCGAGTAAATTTGGCCCAGTTCGCTCTACATTTCTGCCTGCCAAAGGATCATATCCGATGATCACCGTCAATAAAGTGTACCCTGGAATATAGCTGGCAAATTCAGCCAAGCCTTCTTGAACAGCCCATGGCAAGCGTTGAATTTGTGGTTCGGTAGAACTGAGTTGGTATATCGGCATTCTCTGAATCGGCGCGGAACCCTGCTGCACCGTATGCGTCAGCTCATGTGCTAAGAGATGCTTGCCGCCGGAGGTTTCTGGCTGATATTTTCCTTCGTTGAAATAAATATCACTGCCGTGTGTATAGGCCTGAGCGCCCAATGCATTGCTCATTCCTGTCGCCTGAGCGCCTGTATGAATGCTGACTCCACTAAAATCGGTGCCAATCTTCTGACCCATTTCAGCTTGAACCGGGGCAGGAAGTGATTGACCAGCCCCTTTGCTTCGAGTGATTTGTGATGAAATCTGAGGAGATGCAGTCGGGGAACCATCTGGAGAAAGTTGAATTGTCTTTTCCTCCTCTTGTCTTTGGATAGTTTTTGAGAAATCCGGAATGAGTTGGATCGTATCTTCCTCCTCTTCCTGTAGTTGGATACTTTGGGATAAATCAGCGCTGAGTTGCACAGTTTCCTCTTCCTCCATTGAGCTTAGCTGGAGAAGAGAAGTACTTTCAGAAAAAGGCATCATTTGAAGTGTTTCCTCTTCCTCCTCGGCCTGCATTTGAAAAGTCCCCTCTGAACTGGGAGTGGGAGTCATCGCCAATGCTGGGGAAGCATTCGACGGAGACATCACCACATGATTGGCCACGGATTCGGATTCCTGTTCATATTTATCTCCTGGGCGGCCAATTTTTAAGCTTGGCTGAGCCGTAAGCCTTCTACTACCACTTCTTGATGGCATCGGCAAGGGCTTACGTTCAGCGAGAGCGCTCATTTTATTTTTTTGATACAGTTTTCATAGGAGAGGCTGCCGCTAGTGGAGTCATGGGTTCTTGTTCCTCTTCTACAGGTGTCATTTTCACTTCTGGCTTTTTGTCCTTCTCCTTTTCTTTATCCTCGACCACCACTACGACATCTTCCTGGTCCTTCTCTTGGTCTTGCTGTTTTCTGACTTTCTTTTTCATATGATTATATTAGTTTTTCAGAGGCCATATGGAATCTCGCCTTTTTGATAATCATTACTTTGTATGTCGCTTGAGTCATGCTCGATTTCATGTGTTTATAATTTGTTTTTAATGGTCACATAGCCTGACCCAAATTTGATTCGGGAGAATCTCGCCTTTTTGATAATCATTACTCGTTGTCATTAGCTTTAGGTTTGATTTCATATCGTTCTCCCCATTTTATGGTATTCCCTTCTGATCCCTTCTCGGATATCTCCGAGTTTTACTTCGGTACTTTCCCTGTCCAAAGCCATCAGAAGACTGTGCTGGATCACTTGAATAATAGATCCACCTGATAGCTCGTAGCTTTTTGCCAAATCCTGTAGATCAATTCGATCTTCTAGCTGCACAGTGGAAGGAAATCCTTTGCTCCAAAGCATTTTTCGCTGCTCAGGCTGAGGCATTGGGAAAAACACCGATGCCTGAAACCTTCTCATAAAGGCCTCATCTAAGTTGTTTTTGAGGTTTGTTGCCAAAATCACCAAGCCGTCATAATCTTCGATTCGCTGTAGCAGGTAGGAAACTTCTTGATTTGCGTAGCGGTCATGTGCATCAGCTACAGAAGTCCTCTTTCCAAAAAGTGCGTCGGCCTCATCAAAAAACAAAATCCATCCTTTTCGCTCTGCACGGTCAAAAATCTTTGCCAGATTTTTCTCTGTCTCTCCGATGTATTTTGAGATCATTCTGGAGAGATCGATTCGATAGACATCTAAGCCAAGTTTTTGACCTAGAAGTGTTGTAGTTAAGGTTTTTCCTGTTCCGGGAGGGCCATAGAAAAGTGCTTTAAAACCCGGTTTAAGCTTTCGGTGCATTCCCCATTCTTGAAGCAATTTGTCTTTGTGTTTGAGCCAGATTTCGATTTCACGAAGTTCATCTTCTGTATGAGGATTGAGCACTAGGTCGTCCCAGCTCATCTCTGTTTCCAATAGCTGGGCTGGGAAATCAGCGCTGAAATCAGGTTTACGCATCGTTCCGCTTGTTATTTCATGAAGTGTATCTCTGGATATAATCAGCGTTCCGTTCAGGTAAGGATCATCGGCTTCGGTTTCACTGAGTTTCAGATGACCTTCTTTGAAAAGCTTAGTCTCAGAACTGAGTAAGCTGAGGTATTTGAAACGCTTTGAAAGATTACTCCCGGCAAGTATAAAAAGTACCGTCTCTCCAGTTGGGATAAAGCCATTATGATTTTTCCCTTTTCTTCCGCCAAACTCTGTAAAAATCTGTTGAGTCAATTGATTTTTTCCCATGAACATGTCCAGCATCTGTGGTTTGATATGCGGGACCGCAGAAAGTATCAATAAGAATCTTTCTTCCTCACTTAGTTCTAATTTTTGGATAAGCTTAGCGTAGGAGCCGGGCTGCTCTATAAGGGAAGGAGCCGGGATTTCCAGCACGTCCCGAATGCTATTACCCGAATTGGCATTCATAGCGGAGCGGGCTTTCAGAATATTTTGAAGCCAGTCTAATTCAGCCTGAACAACCGTTGCATTATTTGGGGTCGATTTTACCATTCCACAATCAGTAATTCTTCCATCCAGGGAAGTTTGATCATTCCTATGGTCCATGGTAGTCTATCTAGCAGCAAGTCAAAGGGTAACCGCTGTATCTGAAGTTGGTAGCCTCGTTGGATTCGTCTAAGAGAGCCCTCACGTTGAAAAAAACCTTCAGCGACCATTTTTCCCGAAGTACTTTTCAATGCTGTCCATTGGGTAGCCATACTTTCTAGTAATAAATCAATCTCTTTCTTTTCCGATGGAGTGACTTTGGGCACCAAGCCCAAAGCGGATGCTGGTAGGATTCCGCAGAGAAGTTTATTCAACAGCAGATCTGTCTCATCATATTCTTGTGCTGTTCCTAGCATTTCCTGAAGGATAATGACCGCCTTGATTTGAGCTTGTTCTGAAATAAATTTTCCAGATTTCACTAAGCCTATATTCTCGAAAAACCTCGGCAAAAATGCCGCTGTTAAAACCAAACCTGCATTGTTGATGATTACCAACTCATCTATCTCTGGAGATTTAGACTCCAAGGTTTTCTTTTCTTGCGATTCTTGCTGAAATAGTTCTTTTGAAAGTGTAGCAAACTCTTTTTCGCCTAGTGTAGCCTTCCGGAGATTTTCCACTACTTCCTGCCAGAATTGATTTGTAGTTGGCAAACTATTTTTCTTTTTATCGATGGTTATCGTGTTTTTATTTAATCGCTGGATGAAGTAAGATCCAAATTCTTCCGCTCCGGAAAAGGTTAACCCTTCACTAATTTTTAGGATAAAAAAACTAAGGGAAATCAGAAATCGGCTTGTTTGTAAAGCGTGATTCTTATCCGCTATTTTGACGGCTTTGAAGCCAGTTTCAAAGTAAGTGGTTACACTATTTCTTGTTCCAAAAATGGAAAACAATATTGCTGTATTCAGCCAAAATCTAACTTCAGTCTTTTTAAGCTTAGTGTTTGAAAGAAGCAGTTCGAGTAGCTGATTGACAAGTTGAATATCCTTACCTGAAAGCTGTAAACTATTTTTCACCAGACTTTCAAACTGATTTTTTGACAAAAGAGAAACCATTCTTTTAGCCATTGCCGATGAAATCGGGCTTTTTTTAATCCAAGATTTTAACCAAGAATCATTCGAAGCGCTGACTCGATCGAAAAGTGACTGAATGGATTCTTTTTCTTTGGTCAAAACCCACCAAGGCATTCTCCCATAGCTCAAATAGTAGCTGATTTTTTCCCAGTCAGATTGGCTTTTAGGAGTTGTAAAATGGTCTTGACTTAAGACCTTATCAGAACTAGTGTGAGTGAGAATTCCTTTTTCCAAATAGATTTTTCTCAGCTGACCTTCCAACACATCCCTTAGTCGATCACGCATCATAATCTCGGGCAAATCTGCCGGGAATCTTCCTAAGTCGAGTTCTAATTTGTCTATCCTTATAGATCTTCCGATCGGTCCAAAGGCATCAAATACTTGCTCCATCATAGGAAGTAAGACTTCCCGATACCTCTCCTGCAGCAGCTTTTGTCCAGACAAAGCAGCTTCCTTGCTCAGAAAGCTAGCTTCTAAAAGCTGGGTATGTATCAGGTGCGAACCCATTATTTGCCTAGGATTTTACTGATTAATACAGTTTTGTTGTCCGCAGAACTGGTTGAAATTGAATTTTCCCGAAGAATAGTAATCAAGGTTTCTTTCTTGAGGATAGCAAGCGCTTTTTCACTTAAACCCAAATCTGGGATTGCTGCTTTATAGGCTTGTGCAAGCACTGTCTTATCTGAATTAGCAAGGTAGGAGACTTTGTAAGAGTCAAGGATTGCTTTGATCTCATCTGCCGTCAAAATTTCAGCGGGGACTCTACTTATTTTCACCTTTTTTCCGCCACAATTAATACCTTGATATTCCTCAATTGCATTGGCATAGTGTTCAGGTTTAATTTTTGTCAAATTAGCGCCCACACTTGTTAGAATTATTTTTTGAGTGCTTAGGTCATTTAAAGGAGTCTTTTTAAATTCCAGAGCAGCGAAGCCATGTGTATCCCTTAAACTTTCCAGCAACTGATAAATAGCCTCAGTGAGATTTCCAGATGCTTTGCTCAACTCTCTTTGAGTAGCTATATCCCGAATTAGATTTTGTTCCCAGCTCGATATAATTGCAAGAGAATAACACTCTTTAGCAGGCTGAACACTTGGAACCATCTTCACATCTGCCTCTTGTTGGCTACAGATCTCCACCTCTTGATTTTCAAAACCATCAAATTCAAAAAGAAGCTTTTGACCTGGAGATGGGAATTGGATTTTGTAATTCCCTGACTTATCAGTTAATGTCGTGATGTCAGATCCTATAACCGACACTTTTAATTTGGATAATGCGGTTCCATCTACACCTTTCACACTACCGCTTACGGCGAGTGAAGTACACTCTGGTGTCACCAAAGCTCCACAATTTCTCCCTTGATAATCGAGAATCGCCTGCTCCATTTGTTCAAAAGTTATTCCGTCGGTAGGTATTTTTAAGCATTTCAAAAGTCTTAGTCTCACCTTGGACTTTCCAAGAGGACCGCCTGTGATTTCCTCCGTAGAAAAGCCTTTGGAATCGGTGAGACTCGTCAACAACAATTCTACCGCCAACGAATTAGATTCATCATTGTCCACTTTGATTTTTCTTATTCGTAACATCTCTCGCACTTGGTCTTGCTCTGGGTCATTTCCCCCCCAGCGGGTAAGCACCTCGATAGAATAGCAACCTTGAGCTCCTTTTACCAGAATACTGACTTTCCCCTGATCACTTTGGTTGGTTTTGGTATCCCGTAAAACATATTGGAAACTGTCAATGCCGGTAAATCCCGGAGCTGAAGTGTATCGAAAAATAGTTGATTCAGGATTTTTTTCCACCTTTCCATTCTGGGTGGAGGAAGATCCTACAGCTAAAACGTCATAGGTTCTTCCAGAAACCAATGTATCGTTTAGCGTGATCTGAAGTTTGATGGGTTTCTCCGTGTAAGCAATAGCATAATCCGGTCGAGCGAAAGGAGGCAATGAAAAACTCTGCGCTACACAGGGGGCAATGCACGGCGCACCATCACAGCAATAATACGGCAAACTAAAATCACCAATAATTAGCTCTTGCTTTGGGTCATGGAGCAAATAGAATGTTCCTGCCTTCAACACTCCAGCCTCATGCGTGAGGCCGTTATGCTTTTTCAAATGCTGCGCAAATTGATTTGTTTGCTGAAGCTGTTGGATACGATTTTCATAACTGGTATAAATACGCTGAAGCTTGGTGAAGAAAAATAAATCCAAAATTCTATAGAGTATCGGAGATAGCCGCATTAGAATCCCATTGTAGAAATCCAATTCTTTTTCTTTTTCCGGATTTGTTTTTACCTCTTTTAAAAGCTCTGATTTGAGCAGTGCAAAATCTATCAAAAGCTGAAGTAGCTTCTTGTAGGTGTTTTGAAAAATAGTCCACTTCAAGTCTTTCAGGCATTCTGGTAATACTTTTGCCATTTCCCTGAGCAAATCCAAAACCTCCGATGCCTTTTGGTAAAACTCATTTGAAATTAAATCCTCCCCTTCAGTTTCTTTCGCATATTCAGTCACATAGTCAAAAAGCTGCTTCAATTCCAAGATCATTCCATGCATAAAATAGCGCTGGAAAGCATACTCTTCCTGAAGATCTCTCCATCCACAATCCTCAATTAGCTCCGAACCTTCTGCTTCTCCCAAATGAAGTATTTCCACATGAATGGGAAGGTTGAATTGTAGGATAAGCTTATTCAGGAAGCTTAAGGAGCTATTCAAAGGCTTACCCAGGTGGCCTTCTATCCTCAAAAAAGGATAGGATTCTATATCAAAAAATAGCGGTGTTGCAATCGGATTTTTAGCTTCTGTGGCCTCGACATCGGATTGGTTATCATAAGACTGCACATCTGCTCGTTCGGTACTTACGAGTTGAAGATTTCCAGGATCCACCCAACTGTTTTCCAGAGAAAACCAGCTTGAAAGGTTGCCTTTCGATTTGATATCGTAGTAATATGGTAAAGCACGATCACCTAAAAGTCCCTGCTTTTCTACCGAAGGAGTGATTTTGATTGGGAATTTTTCTGTGTTGCCTTTTTTGAACAATTCTGTCTCAAGCTTTTCAATTAATAAAATAATTCGTCTATGACGCTGAATGCAGGTTTCTGAGAGTAATTTCTGTTGATTGAATATCGGAGGCTGCACAAAACCATGACGATATTTCAAAAATTGGGCATGAGTTTCTGAGCTTGTTTTGGCACGGCCCAGCATCAGGTGAAGTGGGAAAAGCGAGCTGTCTGTTACACAATTGTACCACAGTTCCAATGCCGAAGCGCGGAATTCGCTGTATGCTTTTAGAAGTTCCTTAGCAAAATCCCAAAGGTATTGAATACCCTGAATCTCTGCGGGATCTGCTTGAGCGAGGGAACTTATAGTGTCAATCTTACTTTGAATTACAGCGCTTTCCATTGGGTTTGAGAAGCCATATTCTTTACTGAGGATAGGTTCAAAAATCTTGTATGAAAGTAGGATGGCTTTATAAAAATCTTTACTTAAAGCCAAAGAAATATGCTGTTGGTAGTGTTTGACAAAAGATTTAAACTCATTTGACTCAGGATTATTTGGGTAAAAGAGTGGCTTTTGGGCATAAAACTCAGGGAGGTCCAAAGCGCTTAGAAATGGTCCGCGAATGTCGGGAGATTTAGGTTCGGTCAGAATTTTATCCAAATCCGTCCCGCTTACCACTAATTTTCGAAGAGTTAGTAATCGATCCTGACCTCGATCATCGCATGCATTTCCCAGACAGGATTTTAGGTCTTTATCAAAGATTTCCAGGAAAATGAGGACGAACTTATCGTTTAGAAAGTTGGCGGGATTATTCAATTTTTTTACCCCAGTATTATCTGTAGGGACTTCCCTCAGCAATTCGAAAAGAGAAACGGCATGATCTACATCTTTGAATAGCTTGTAATCAATCCCTTCAGGCAAGGAGTATGGGCGATAATGTGTGGCATTAAAAGTACCCGATTGGATCAAAAATCCCTCGGATGTAATTCCCAGCCCTTTGGTGATCTGAAGGCCTTCGGCGAAAGGCTGAACCTGCATTCCGCAGACGACGCCAATACCAATGAGCTTCGATCGTGTAAGCCTGCCCTGCTGATCCAAGTAGGCGGAGAGCTGGTTCAGCTGGGTACTGGTCAGTACTTGGCTACCTTCAAAAATCGGATAATTGGAAATGATCTGGCTCATAATCGTCGTAGTTAAAATTCTCCCAGTGATGAGGAGTTGAGAATGATGGAGTTTTCCAAATTGTCATCTTCGTCACAGTCGTGAAGTGTACCGACTGGATAGACATTTCGGATTTGTGCCAAGGCGTCAATTAGCCCTGCGAGTGTTTCAGCGAGCTTTTTAGGCTCCTGACTTGATTTTAGCATTTCGAGTAGCCATAGTTTCCAGGCTAACTCCAGCGCTTTCATGTGCCTGGAACTGATCCAGCAAATAGTCAAAAAGACGTGCGCCGGAGTCTCCCTTTTTATCTTTTTTTCCAGAAATCTCCTGAAGTCTGTATTCGTAAATCGACCTGCCCAATAAGGTAAAATCACATGTACCATGCAGGTATATGGATCATCCAGCGTGCAGACACATTCATCGTCTGAATGTGGATCCAGCAGTTTGTCTTCAAGAATTTCATTAACGAATCCCCCCATGCCGTCTGTCACTTTGTACTTTCCTTTTACTTTCGGACGGAGTAAAATATGCTCGATCAGATGGGTGCCTTCATGAGAAAAAAACTCCCGAAGGAAGAGCTGTTGTACTTTCTGAATTGCTTTGATTTCAGCTCCGCCTAGAATTCTGAACGAATCATCTGATGTGGATACTACATCAAATTGTCGGTTGAGAATGATTAATCCACCAGGCTGTTCATAGGCATTTTCTGGGTCTTCTACTAGGTCTGGTCTTGGCGTTTTTTTAGTGACCAAAATTGTATTACCACCCTCTTCCTTGATTTGATGGATAGCGTAGAATATCAAATGCTCAGTTTCGCCAATAATAAATTGAACTTCAAAATCCTCAAATTCTTCAAAAAGCGTAGCATGTAGACCTTCGATTTTGATCTCGTGGGAAAGTAGATCAAGTCCGATTATCTGAAATGCTCTTTCAAAATGAATCTGGTCGCCTTTCTGAGGAGCTGGATTGGCTTTTAGTTGGATAAATGGTCCGATGGCTTTAGCTTCAGTTATATTTGATTGTATGGGATCGAATCCAGCCTGAACTAGCCAAGAATCTCCCCAATCATTATTTAAAATGACTGTGGAAAGCGGAACGTTAAAGTCTGAATCCGTACTTCTGGCCAAAATGCCTCCTCGGATCGGGTCTGTCACTGAGAATTTGTAAGGTGAAGCGTATGGAGCTTTGTCTGTGACATAGGCACCTTCCATCGCCCCAGCTGTGCTGATCTGCCAAATAATCTCTTCCAGCCTTTCTTGCGCCAACTTTTGAAGCTCCGGTTCTGAAGTGGCGTCAGGGACTTCGACTTCCAATATTCCTTCAAGAAGCTTTGTGCCAACACCAAAAGGAACATCAAAAAGGGAGTATTCTAGCGTGTATTTTGGAGGTGCTGGAGCCAAGCTGACAGTGATATCAGTTTGCCAAAACGCATCCAGTGCAAGACTTAAATTCTTTCGATTTGCGAGCGGATTGGTAAGGAACTCGTCACGGAGAATCTCCCAAACTTCTGTAAGTGCCAGATCAGCGTCTCCTCCTACTGTATCATCTCCAAAATCAACTTTCTGGCTGGTTCCAATGCTATTTTCTTCCCAAAGCAAGTCAAAATAGAATCCAGCGATACCAGAAGAAATCTGATAGTTTTCTCTGCTTGCTCCTACCAAAAGCGTAATTTCCAAAGCCAAGGCAGCAGCTTCTTTATCAGGGAAATTCCCATCGAGTAGGAAGACAACCACATCAGAAAAGTCCTTCACCTGAACCTTCCAGTTTCCGGCAGTTTCTATAAATTCAAAGGCTGGGGAAAATCGTAGCCAAGTCGCAAGTTTCTCACGAACTCCCATCAGTCCTTGAATTCGGTTTTCCAATCCTGATAAGTTTTCCCGATGCCAAAAATGATCTCCAATTTTATAATCGAAGCCCTTTCCGCGCTCGGAAGAGATTTTGGGATAGGCATTGAGGAAAGCCGTTTTGTCTTCGATCAGCCTTGCTCGTCCCTCAGCTGGATTAAGACGCAATGCCAGCAAACCGTAGTCAGTAAATTGCTCGGCAAATCTTGCGAGTAGGTGATCCAGGAAGCGATTTCTTCTGATTTGAAAGTCTTCCACAGACTCAGTTATTTCCTTAACGGTTGGCTCCAGCCCTACCAAGTCCTTCCAAAGCACCCCTCCATTCGGAGTTAGATTTTCTAGACTTTGGGAAAAATAGGTTGAATCAATGATGGGATTCCCGAATTCATCGGTGCTATTATCGATGGAAAACAAGTGTTTCACATTCGCGAGCTGGCTTAGATAATTCACCAAAAGCTGTTCGAAAACCATCAAATAAGCCTTCAACTGCTGTACCTGAGGGAGATTTGGTCTGCCTTGAGATTTTGGAAGCATACCTGCTTCAGTGATTCCATAGACCAGTGGGAAATCATTTTGAATGGATTCGTACTCTCCATGATTTCTGAAATTCCCCTTTGGTAAGTCAAAATCCAATTTTGGATAATAGAGCTTCTGCTTGCGCTCTCCGGCTTTGTAAGCTTGCAACAAGTCTTCAACCTTCTCTCGATTTGCCCGAAATGGCAGTTGTTCTTTATAGTAAGTAATCTTGGAAAGCTCGGTATTCAGTCGAGGAACGTAAAACTTATCAACCGCCAGTTCAAGACACCACCTTACACTTTTTGAAGGAATCAATCCACTGGCATTATCCTGAGGTTTATTGGCAATTTGAATGCTTTTCACCGCCTTTACTCCAGAGATATCCATAATAATATGGATCAAATCTGTAACATGAATACTGGATTTTCTGTCAGCCTTGATCAGATCTTCCTCATCTATAAAACCATGGATTAGTAGCGGCCCTTCGAAAAGTTTTTCTGTTGGGACACACTGTAATTCCTCCCAATTCCCAAGAAATACTTGATCATCATCCATTAAAACAGGAGAAGGAAAATTCGGAGTGAGCAGAATCTCCAAAAGCTCAGCGTTTTTGGAATCTGTCTTTATCTCAAGTATCTCATAGATTCCCACATTCCCTCCAGAACCAATAATGCTCAATTTGGACTTTGGTTTTGGATAGTCCGAAGTTGGGATTTGAATCCAAATCTTTGCTGGATTTTGTTGAATTTTGGCTATGGGTAGATCTTCATCTTTGCAGCGATTGAGCATTTCTTCCAAACTGAAAAAATTGACCTGAGGAGAAAGAAATGCGCTGATCGCTTGAAAAATCAATGCCTCAGTTTCATTAATCGGAGCATTCGGCGAAAGCTCAATATCAGCGCATACGAGGATTTCCTCTACGCGTAAAGCATGGAAATCCACAAAGTCTTCACAAAGGTTTCTATGTGCATGCAAACTGCTTTTTGCTTGCTCAAGTATCTGCCTGATTTTGGCTACTTTTTGCAAGTAAAAAGCTAAAATCCCATCCGGATTAGAATAAATAAAATTATTTACCTGATTACTCAAAGCGCCAAGACCCTCCAGCGGATCTAGTCCTTCAGCCATAAGTTTACTTCCTTTGAATTGGACGAGATTACTGGGACTCAAGTCAAAATCCAATGTGATTCCTTCAGGTAGATTTTGATATTGAATGTTAATAAGATCTGGATCTATAATCTTGCGAATGCTCACAGCATCTTCCCAATCCACCTTTGCAGCATCCCATCGCGGGAATTCAATTTGAATATCGATGACCACACCTTCCAAATCAGGGTGTTCATCGACTTCGATTTCCATGCTGATCTTGTTCTCATTGAGATCACCAAGGTTTTCGCAAGAATCAAACTCCAGCAGGACATCATATAGAATCCCCAGCTGTAGAGCTTTTTCATTCGTTGGGAGAGGGGTATAGGCCAATGTTTTTTCTTTTCGATCCGGATAAATTGCAATCTCATTGCTGTCTCGGATGATAATCCAAGCATTTTTAATTCCAGCTCGGGGACATTCTGAACCGGCCTCCTCGACGACTTCTACATCCATTAGAAATTTTCGGTAATCATTTATCGTGACGGGTGCGGATGGAAGTATTTTGGAAGCAGGGAAAAATTGATTTTTCAAACTGCCGGATTCATCTGCCAAAAGATCTTCAATAGGGAAATTACTTCGGTATCCCAAGTCAGTTATAGCATAACAAAGCACTTCCAGAATCGTAATTCCAGGGTCGTGACTGTTGTAATCAGTCCAGATTCTCCCACCGACGCGCTGGATATAGCTGATTGCTTCTGTGCGCAACAGCTCATAATCCATGCTTTTGATGGTTGGTTTTGCTTTCGATATGGTAATTGACTTTTCCATTAATTAAAGTGTCAAAATGCCTCGTCTAAGTCTTCGTCTTCCACGGAGGCAATGCTCGCAGCAGCTTTTATCTCATTATCCTCACATAGGCAATCGTCAGTTTCCAAGACCTCTACAAGATGATCTCCATAGGAATTCAATGTGCCAATCGAGCCGAGCACAGAGACACCACGACTTCCTTTGGCCGCTTCAACTCTGGTTCTAGACAGAAGCTCTCCAGAAACAGGATTTTTGACCAAATGATATAGCTCAAAGCAGGTCAGGTAGTCCACATAATCCAGTTTTTCCACAAAATGCAGCACCACTGAACTGTGTAAAGATTCGCTGAAAGTCCAATCGGAATCAGTTTCAAATGCCCAAGGAGAAAGGAAAGCTTTCAGATCATCTTCCAGTTTCCTGGCAAAAAAGTTCTTATCAGCCCAAGAGTGAAATTTCACTTTGGTTTTGACTTGAATCTCTTCATAAACTGGGTTTACTACATGAAGAAAAACTCCAGGAGGGTATATTCTTATGATGAATTCTCGAATTCTTTCTAATTGGGCAACACTGGCTTTTGGTCGAAGCGGGTCAATAGCATTTTTATTTTGAACATTTGAGATGATGACCAATGTTACATTCCCTGGAGCTAGAGCACGATATTTGGTCAAATCTCCGTCGTAGGAAGTATGGTTGAGACATTTCGCCTGATATACCTCGGCAAATTCCTCCAAAACCAAATGCTCGTAATCCCAAGCTGTGATCGCTCTCTGCTTGTGGCGAATTCGCTCGGCTATTCGCTGATAGAAATCGCTTGAAGACTCTGCAGTTTTCCCACCAAAAGATGAAAAAGGCTGCTGGATTTTATTGATGGCACTATCTCCGATTTTTAGTTTGCTGATGGTTCCTTCCGAAATAGCCTTACCAACTCGCAAAGGATCATTCTCGTTGGATTCAAATTTTGTCTTGATCGCTTGTGCCAATACTGCGATAAAATCAGGAATAGCATCCGAATCCGAATTCACTGAAGCTTTCAACCAAGTCAGCTTATCCGTGAGTATAGTGTGTGAATTATCCGCTTCTCTGGGCATCGCAAAAGCCAGCAATCCACTTTGGATCAGCCCATTTGTTTCATCAGTAAGCAGCGCGTATTTGTCAAAAGTCTTCCATTGATTTCCAGCCAAATAGCTCCAATTCACCTGCGGAACAGATTTTTCCGGATTGGCTGAGCCATCGAGAATCTGTACCAGGAGCTGAATATTTTGTGACTTTTGATGATCGCTTAGCCCGATTAGCAATTCTCCTTCATCGGAATAGTCAGGTAACAGTGTTAAGGTGTCGTTTTGCCTTGAGATTTTGGCTTCGCCAAATGCTCCTACATGGAAAAATCCGTCCCACTTACTATTTTTCAAATTTAGATCTTCCTCAGAAGTGTAGTCCAAACTAACAGACTGTAGCTCTGGAGTGTATGGCTCTTTAGGTAAATTTCTATCATCGGCTGTTGAAACCGTAATTTTTGAAAGTGCAGCCGCTGCAAAAAGTAACGGATATTCTTTATGGCCAAAATCAGGGCTGTTGAGCTTTAACCGCAAAAAACCACGATTGGAAGCTGGAGACCATTGGGTAAGATTTTCAAGATTTTGATCCTCAGTAATAGAATCCCAAGTGGACCCTGTGAGGTCTATTACCGTGTCGATATTCAGAAGAGAGCTGTTACTTCCATTAAAAAGTGATTTGGACGAGCTTATTGGTTTCCATGTTTTCTGATCCAAGAAATCAACTGCCGTAGTAAAACTCTGGTTATTTCGAGTTCCATAGCCAGCATACTGATCAGCAAAACCTGTTGCGGCTTCAGGCAGTCCATGCCATTTGAATTTCAAGGCTATCGTTCTCGGAGATTTCCCAAAAACTTCCTTACTGCCTATATAGAAATTGGAGCCTTTGACTGGTCTGAATCCAAAGGGTTGAATGTTTTTTCCTACAGGTAAAACCGTCTGATCGTTTTGAAGGATAAGATTTTCCACACCAACCACATTGATTTTAATAGCCGCTTTGGTAACCTCACATGCCTTCAAAATCTCATAGCCGTAGCTTTGAATCGTATTTGCCAAATTCACTTTCACAATAGGTGAATTGGATAGAATTCGTTGAATTAAGACTTCCTCATCGTAATTAATTACCGCCGGATCTTCAGGCAAAAGTTTGCAATTCAATATTAAATCAATTCCTTCTGTCCCAGAAATGAGTTTATGATTCTCTTGGCTGAAAGAGTAACGAAGATCATTGACTTTGTCTTCACCAATTCCACGCACCTCTCTTACTTGATTAATGGTAGAAAAAAGCTTGGTGCTTAAAGAATCTCTCTTGCTCAGTATATTTTTTGCTGTCACTTCACCTATATCGTAGGCCTTGAATGTACGATGAGCTCCAAATTCAGGATCATCGCCCACTGGCCCAACCTGTGGCTCCAAGCCAGCGATGTCTTGCCAGGTTTTCGCATTATTTAGAAAATCCAATACCGCTGCATCAACATCATCTTCTGTCCTATCCCACCCGATAGTCGCTCGAATCCATTCCTTTTCTCCGCTAAACCAGATTTCAAAAGTGTCATTCAGAGCCAGTTTTGCCAATTTCTCCAATAAACCTTCTGATGATTTAAGACTTATTCTTAATGAAACTCTGCGGGTGCCTTCTCCCATCAGCAGAATGGGTGAGGCAAAAGCGAACCCTATTGTAGCCAATGCTCGATCCTGAGTCGGAAATAGCTTGGATGGACTTCCAAAAGTCTTCCACTGCATTTCCTCCGATAGGATTTCGCCGCCTACTCCATCAGCAGAATTGGAAATCGGGGATTTGTAGAGCCTTCCATTTTCGTCCTTGAACAAACTCATCAATGAAGTAACGGCTGCCTTGTTGATGACATTTCGATCTGTTGTTTGGAAAAGAATTTCTTTTCCCAGATCATCTTTTCCTACCTTAAATTGGGTGTTTTTGGCCAGGGAATATTCTTGAATGTGCTTAGCTAGTTTGATAATCAAATAAACTTGATCTGATTCAGCAGGCTTTTCTTTCAGTCGAAGTACATCCCGATAGTAAAAATTCAAGTGCCGCTGCGTGAGTGTATTGATGTCTTGCTGCGCAAAATTGAAAAGCTTCAAGAAAGCTAGGAACAGCGTGAAATGAGGATTGGTTAGCTGATTTTCCTGAATTTTTTGATCAAAAAAACCACTCCAATCTCCTGCTGACCAAGGAGCTTCATTTTTTATGAATTTCAGCTGCCCGGCAATCTTGATTGCAAATGTCTGCAAGTCCTCCATTTTCCGCTCGTCCACATGGACATAGTCTGGCAAAAGACTTTCAATTAGTCTTTGTGCTCGGCTAGTTCCATTGCCTGGAAGGGTCATGTCGTTGCAGTCTTTACTCATAGTTTCAAGTCAGTGGCTTCGGTAAATAAATAGGGATAGACCAAGTTTCTTCGGTTGTTTGTAGCTATGATGGTATATTTTACCAGGACATCGATTCGCCCCTCATTGTAATCTGGTCTTAGATCCACATCCTCAGTTTTTACTCTTGGCTCATGAAATAGAATCGCCTTTTTGATCCGGTTTGCGATCATATTTGCTGTAGTTACATTCAATGCTTCAAAGAGTAAATCCTCCATGTTTGCGCCGTAATCTGGCCGCATAATCCGCTCTCCTAGCGTTGTATTGAGCAGAATAATCAGACTTTGTTGAATGTCATCTTCATCTTCTGCCATCTGAACCTGTAAGCTTTCTGCACTGAACGCTACTGGGAATGCCCAACCTCTACCTAGAAATGATTTGTTATTTTCCATCCTATCCTATAATTACAGTTGGTTCGCCTACAGCGGCAGAAGCTCCGCATACACATGAGTCCCCAACTCTTAGTGCAGGTTTTCCACCTATTAAAACTGTGGCACTCCCAGCGATAAATGGACTCACCGTGGGCTGATGTGCATTTGGTGGAAGCGAGCAGACATGATTATCGCCAAGTACAGCTGCTGGCATTCCGCCTATCAATACAGTAGGTTCACCCGGTCCGATGATGGTCCCTCCATGAGTTGTCGTATCTGTCAATCTTGCTGATGCTGGCATAATTAGTTGATTTGAACAAGTGAACCTGAAATTTTCGTCATGGATCCTGAGGAGACCTCAGCACCGGCTGAGCCTTCTGCTTTCAACTGAGCACTAGCTTTTATTTGTATACCAATTCCCTCGATTGTCACATCTCCGCTAGCTTTCAGGATAAGATCTTTACTGCTTTCTATGGTAATTCCATCAGCGTTCATGCTGATGGAATTACCATTTTCATCTTCCAACAGGATTGTTCCCTCGTCGTCTGTAAGTAGTATTTTATTCCCATTTGGGGTTTCTATGGAAATAGTCTTTTTATCGTCATCAAATAGGAGTTTCAGTTTGTCTCTTGTGACAATCCCTTTTTCATGATTATCATCCTTTTCTTCAATCGGCGAAGGCTTACTGCTGCTATGCAGCATTCCTAGAATCACTGGATCACGAGGATCTTCGTTGATAAAAGCAACGATCACTTCGTCTTCAATTTCAGGTCTAAAATAAAATCCACGATCTTTACCGGCATCTGGCGACGCAAATCTTGCCCAGATTCCATTTTCATCTTTGCTCACTAATGGAAGTCTTACTTGTATCCGATTTTCCCCATCAGGATCTCCTTCCAAGACTGTAACTATCCCAATGTGAAGTCCTTTGATGGCAGGGACTAGTCCTGCCGCAGGTTTATCGATAATGTCGTCATATTGCTGAGAAACCCATCTTGGATCTAAGCCCAGACCGAGATGGGTAAACCATTTTTGATTGGGAGAGATCTCATGATAGACTGCTGATACGAATGCTTTTCCATTAAAGCGACTCCCGAAACCTTTCAGGTCTACCATATCTCCAGGCTTTACTTTATTATCTCCAAGGATTTTCACTCTTCCTTGGATCTTAGAAAGACGACTTCGCATCAGTCCAGCATCAGTCCAAGCCTGAAGCTCCTCATCTGCCAACAAGCCACCATGCTGCATTTGAAAAGATTCTAAACCGATCACAGCAGCCAAATCATCTCCGCTTATATCTCCCTGAAAGTCCATGGATGGATCAGCTCCCTCTTTCTCGGTGACTTCTTGCTTGATGAAATCCCAGCTAAAGCCTCTGGTTGCGGCGAACTGTTGTCTGGCATCCATCTCAGCTTCAAACTCCACCACATTGTCGCCATATTGAAGTTCCATTACTGGATCTGCACTCGTCTGGGGTTTTTGGATTTTTACTTTTCCAGAATCATTTGTAGCGATTCTGCCATTTGCATCGGCTCTACTAAGCATAAAATCCCAGTCAGTTGCATGGTATTGGACGATCTCAGCGTGGGATAAATCCGTACTATCCACTTCGGCTACAAGGCTGGAATATTTCCCTATGAGTTGCTCCATCACTTCGCTGTCAGTACTTTCAAAAAAATACTTATTCTTTCTCCCAACAGTCATTCTAATGACTGGATCACGCAATTCTATAACTAGCCTAGATGCCTTTTCGGAATAGACTTCGAGACCGTGTTTGATAATAATTCCTTCGAAAATCGGTTCCTCGAGATTGTGATACCCCGCATCAATTCGTAGACTTACTCCTGGCTTAAATAAATCGCCTTCACTCCATTGAAATTCTCCAGTCGCGATGTCTCCATCGAAAAGAACCAACCTGGCCATGGAAATTTTATTTACCGCTTTGCGCACAGCAATCATCGCTACACCCACAGATGGTGGTAGCTCCTGACCTCCAGAATAGACTTTGAAGGTGGCAAGATCGAGTTGCGTTTGCACCGAAGTGGAGGATTCAGGCATTGGAAGATTTGGCTAAAGGTGGAAAAATGAGTTTTTGACCCGGAATGAGTTTTCTAAAATTCCCTAATTGATTTGCTCGTGCTACTTCTAAATAATATTCTTGGGTACCATAGATTCTCTGGCACATCAGCAGCAACGTGTCTCCCGCTTTCACGATTCGCTCATGGGTAAGGTCAGGCGATTCTCTCCCTGTGGTGGCTGCTTGTTCTTGGCGGGAAAGTGATTGGTCAAAATTGGCAGTAACTGTAGCTCTGATCGGGAGTCCAGAACTGTTGAAGAGTTTGTAATTTATAGTTGCTGTAGCCAAAACCCCACGAAATTGATATGCTCCCCAGTTGATCTGTAGATAGTTTGGTTTGTGAGTGTCTGACTGGATGTTTTGAGTGATATCCATGAATTTCCGAATTGCTCGATCTACATGTTTATCTTGATTAATCAGATCAATTGCTGAGACTTTATTCCCACTGATACTTTCCAGATTTGGTTTATCATCACCTAGATAATCCAAATTTACATCTCCGGATTTATCCTCGTTGGGAGGGGAAGCCGCACTGGCATCAAATAGGAATTCGAAAGAGACAGAATCTGATTCCAATGCTCTGAATTGATATTTCTTGGCATCAGAAGGCCCTTCTTCAGGTATCCACTTGGACTTGAATTCCTGACTAAAAGTCGTAGGATTATACATCACTACATAAGTTGCGGTGGACTCATTGTAGTTTTCGTCTTTGAAAGCTGTGATTTTCAGCTTTTCCAGTCCTCCTTTTTGCGAAAAAATATCTGAAAGTGACATTTAGCTCAGTTTTAGCGTTCGTTTTTTTCTTTAATGATTCGGCTCAATTCTCGAATGCCATCCATGACTGCACCCGTATCTGGAAGTTTGTTGCCTTTGCCTGTCGGTTTGCTTTCTGAAGCATCGACAGTGGTGCGAATGATGAGTTCTTTAATTTCTATGGGCATTTTCTATTTATAAAAGGTCGTCAGGACTTATTCTTCTGTAGTATTGGTAAGCGAATTCAATGTTCTCTATCATGATAGAACTTTCCATTGCATTGAGGCCTTCTATGGACCATTTTATTGGCCAAGCATTGACAAAATTCCAAGCTTGAAGCGGCAACATTTCTGGGCTCAGCAGAATGACAGTAATATCCTGCGCTTCAAACTGAAAGCCTTCAAGACTATCCTTGAACCATTTTGCGATTTGAGAACTGATTGCCATCCCTCTTTTCATGACCAGATTGGGGTAAGTAATAGGATTAGGCATTCTGTGTTTGAATCGATTCTCACCACCCTCAGCGTACTCTTCTACTCCGATCTCGACACTCAATCCTGAGATCTCTTGGAAGCCTATATCTGGCAAAGCCGGGTATTTGAGCAATAGCCCTTCGAATCGTACCAGAAAATGATATCCGGTTGGTGGATGAAATAGCCCCATGGCTTAAGGCGTTTCTATAGCCAATCCTTCGTGGCAAAGCTCTATGGTCTCAATTGCCACTTCATTTCCTGTTGAGTTCAGGGAAGGTCCTTCTACTTTGCACGGCCAAGCCTCTTTTACCTTCCAGACCATCACTGGTTCATGCTCCTCATTGAGCAAGCTTATAGTGAGATCTCGACGCTCAATTTTGTTCATTTTTACCGTGTTGAGCCATTGAAAAAATTCATTGTCAGCTCTGAACACACCTCTTTTAAGCGTGATATTCGAATATTGAGGAATACCTGGCATTTTGCTGACGTGGTATTCAAGCGAGTTACCTTCACGGTAATCAATACTTTGTAATTCCACAGTAAGGCCGGAAACTTCTGTGAAACCAATGCGAGATCCGCCCCATTCTACCTGGAAATGAAATACGGAAACTGGATATGCTACTGCCATAATATTTTTATTTTAAGTTTGCTGTAGATGAAATATTAGATTAGGATTCCTGAAGCTTATGGGAGAATTTCAGGATGATAAATTCGGCAGGTCTTACAGCTGCCAGTCCGATTTCGATAATTAGTCTGCCTTCCAGAATATCCTGTGCAGACATGGTCTGACCCAGCCCTACTCTTACAAAAAATGCTTCTTCTGGCTTAGCTCCTGCCAGTGCTCCGTCTCGCCAAAGCTTGGAGAGGAAATTCTCGATCATGGTTTTTGCCCGCAGCCAAGTATTGGCATCATTTGGCTCAAACACTACGAACTCAGTGGCTTTTTTCACGGATTCTTCTATGAAAATGTAGAGTCTCCTTACTGGAATATATCGCCACTCATTATCATTTCCTGCTAATGTTCGTGCTCCCCAAACCAGCGTTCCTTTTCCTGTAAATGTGCGAATGGCATTGATGGATTTTCCTGAAGTGGCATCCACATTGAGGTCAGCCTGCTGATCATGGGACACTTTGCGAGATGGGCCGATTACAGTTCTTACATCCACATTTGCAGGTGCTTTCCAAACTCCTCTTTGACGATCTACCCTTGCATATATCCCTGCAACTGCACCTGAAGGAGGTAAGGTGATGTATTGTTTTTTGATTTCGGCAAGTATGTTTCGTGATAGACTGGGATCAGTGGTTTCTAGCGCTTGCAAACTTAGATTATTTGATATGCCAGGTTCCGACAGTGTACCTCCTGAAGGATATAGATTGGTATGCGTGATTGTTTGAACTGCTGAAGAATACCCATAATTCAATGAAGTGCTCAGATTAGGATAGTAGGCAGCTCCATATTTTAGATTGGAGATTCCTATTCCATTGTCTCTGAAATTCTGTGCATCCGCAAAAGGATCGGCGGTGACATCTTTGACATCAATGATCACAAAGCGATCTTTTAAAATATCACATTGTGAAAGAGCGGCATCGTAAATGTCCTTATATACTGAGCCAACCGTTTCTGGTAAAACAGCAGGTATGACATCTGGAAATACCAATAACGTGGGCTCATCTATTGCTTTAATCGCTTCTAAACCTCCCCTAATACTTGCTGGGGTAGCAGAATCACCTTTGACCGGGACATTGTCATAATCATTTACAGAAACAATGTAGCAGGGACCGCCACCATTTGAAAAGTAGATTTGCAGGCAATAATAAAGCTTATAAGGGCTTGGAACAGCTGGAGATGTTGCGGTGATTTTTCTATTTGCCAATTTTTCTCCGGATCCTTTAGCAGTGTCATAGCTGTCTTCCACGGAGATGGTAAAAGTCTCTGGATTTGCTTTGCCAAAGATTCCTTCAAACTCAAGCATATTCGTAATTCGTGTCGGTACTCCCCGGACGTCTTCTCCGTTTTTTTCGGCTAAATCAGTATGGCCTATAAATGCGGGGATGGCTGTTTCCACTGAGGCTACTGATGCTGGTAGGGTGGAGACCTCTTCGATATATACACCTGGTGTTGATTGAATTGACATGGCTAAATGAGTTTAGGATGAAATGGATTAAGATTCCTGAAGTTTATGAGAGAATTTCAGGATAATGAATTCTGCCGGTCTCACTGCCGCCATACCGATTTCTACAACTAAGCGACCTTCCAGAATATCCAAAGGAGTCATCGTTTTGCCTAAACCAATTCGTACAAAAAATGCCTCTTCTGCTTTGGCACCTGCTAAAGCGCCATCCCTCCATAAGTTGCTCAGGAAGTTCTCAATCATGGTTTTCACCCGTAGCCAGGTATTGGCGTCGTTTGGCTCAAAGACCACAAATTCTGTTGCTTTTTTAACTGATTCCTCCACAAAAATGTATAGCCTGCGAACGGGGATATATCGCCACTCATTGTCATTGCCGGCCAGGGTTCTTGCCCCCCAGACCAGATTCCCTTTTCCTTGGAAAAACCGAATCACATTTATTGATTTACCTGAAGTTGGATCTACATTGAGTAGGCCTTGATCTTCAGCGCTCACAGAAATCACTGGTTTTATTATCCCACGAACATCCACATTTGCTGGTGCCTTCCACACCCCACGCTGCCGATCAACTCTTGCACAGATTCCAGCCATAGAAGCCGATGGATAAAGCTCCATTTTTTTTGATTGCAGCTTAGCTACTATCGCGTTGTAAAGCGTTTTGTCCGGTGCTTGCCAAGAAAACGTGCCAGAACCCGAAATGATAGCTCCACCATTTCCATTGTCAGTGTAAGTTAATGGGATGGAGCCTCCGGAGATTCCAGATGCTATTGCTACTAGGGTAAGTGTTGAAGTAGAAGGCGTACGTGCGGCAGTGAAAAGTGGATTTGCTGTAGCATTGATCGCAGCTAGTAATGCATCTGCAGTGTTGATATCGGTAAGACCTTTAGTAAATGCCGGTGTACCTTCAGTATAAATGGTGCCTCCTATCGTAAAAATGTCACCATTAATATTGGCAGAATTATTTATTCGAATGGTTGCAGTGGCAAAAGGATCACCATTTCCAACGGTCGCTAATCGCTTATTATGAAAAGAACCAAGACCTACTCCGCCGCGATTATCTGTGATAGTCAATTTTGACTCCGAATAATACTTATAAAGAGAGGTTTTCAGCGATGGGTAATAGGCTGCTGCATATTTCAAATCACTGCTGCCAACCTCGTCACGAAAGGAGTCTCCATCATCTTTTACGCTTTGAGTATCATAGTGTAATGCATCCAACAGTGCAAATCTGTCTTGGAGTTTTGCGCATTGTGCGATTAATGTATCATGAATGGTTTTGCGGTCTGTTGCACTTAAAACCACAGCTTCTGGAACCACCAAAAGTGTGGGCTCGTCTTCTTCCTCCAATGCGTTGATTCCAGCTATCAACTCTCCTAGATCAATGGAAGCAGGAGCTGGATTCGGTCCCGCTACAAAGCCTCCAACTGGAACGATGTAACATGGGCCGCCTCCGTTGTTGAAGTACATATAGACTTGATAGGTCATGCGGTATGGCGAAAAATTCGCTAGGTCTGTGACCGTTACGACTGTCGATCCATCTGCTGCCCCGGTCAAGATTACACCATAATCTTCCGGATAAGATTCCCCGAAAATCTCCTTGTATTCCAGATAGGAGCTGACTCGTACGGGCCTATTAGCTGGTAAAGTCGCACCATTTTTTTGACGTTTTGAGGTATAGCCCACGAATGCCGGAATCGATGTAGCGACTGGAGCAATTGAGGCGGGAAGGGTTGATATTTCCTGAATATAAACCCCGGGGGTTTTAAAGTCTGCCATATTCGGATTGTTTGCTAGATGAATACATATATCTCTGAGTTAGCCTCTCCACCGCTTTGCTTGGTCGGGGCAGATCGGGATGGATTTGGAAGATTTGGAATCAATAATTGATTTCCAGGTGTTTTGTGGAGCTGAAAATTAAGCTTTGGAATTTCGAAGTAGGGGATTTTGTCCTTTGATCGAAAAATCACTGTCTCCAGGTTATTTATTTTAATATCGGTGCTTGGACTATCTCCGATCCGGTCGAAAATATAACTGCCGTATGGGACAGTGCCTTCGTTGCCATCATCAAGAATTTGCAATTCGCTAGAGATCAGGTCGACCTTTTTATTTCCATTAACCACATAGTAAGTCCAGCGACTTTCTTTTCTGGTAAAGGATAGTTGATAGTATTCTTTTGTTCCATAAAGATTATTTGGAGCTGCTTGATAGTGTAGCGCTATGATGCCGAAGGGTTGGGAAGAGTGTGATTCACCGAGCCAGTATTTTTTGGACCAGAGGTCTGCTGAGTCGGCAGCATTACGAAGTGTAAATGTGTAAACGCCTTCTTTTTTACCGTTAAAATCGAAGATAAATCTATATAGACCCTTGTCATCAGGACGGACTTCAAATCCATCCGGCAGTGGGTTTCCAAATATGTCTTTTCCAGGAGGGATAATGTCTCCGGCTGAATTTCTTACTTTGATGCGAACAGTGGTAGGGATTGGATTTAGGCTTAATTGAATAGCGAAAGCTTTCGGGCGCATTCCATCCAGTAATTGATAGGTTAACTCTTCGGGATTATCTATATCAGAGGATGCGCTTGCTGGAGTGTTTTGGAAAAACGCTAACCTACCAGCTTGGAATTTCTCAGATCCATTGTCTAAATCTGTAATCTGAAGGAAGGCCGATGCATTTTCAGGTTTGAAAAAGAAGAAGAAAGATTGCGGTAAATTCAGAGGGGTGAGCGGTGTAATCTCGTCTTCATCTGCTCGATAGAGTAAGACAATCCCACTGGGAGTTTTCCGAAATAGAATTTTGCCATTCTTCATCAAATGAGCAGTTTCATGCGTAGGCATTAGGAGGATGTCTTTGGCCCGACCATCGCGATAAAAGTCATGGCGAAGAGCTACTTCGCCTAGGCGTGTGTAGATAATGCTCATGATTTATGAAGTGTACTGAGGTGAATTTTTTCAATAGGATCGCCACTTTCCTGAATTGCATTTTCCTGAATTTTGAGTGTTTTCACCTTGTAGAGTACTGAAGGCAGATATTTGGCTCCCACTACAGTCCAGAAATTATAGAGTTGCTCGAAGGAATAACTATATAGCTCCACCACAATTTTTGCAAGCTCAGAGTCATAGCTCGCTAGACCGGGACTATTCTCCTTTGTGAATACATTTTTGGATTGAAAAAAAGCGATAGCATAGCCTAATTGCTTGAGCCCTTCTACATAGTCATCGGAAGAGAGATTCAGATTTTTATTCTGAAAATTTGCAGTGATCAGCACATAAAGATTCAATTGAATCTCAGGGTTTCGCTTTTCTACTTTTCCAACAGGATTGATGTAGGTACTGCGTTGCTCTTTGATCGTGCGCTCTTCTTCAATATTAATTAGAGAAAGTCCTAAGCTCTGATCGGGGATAGCAATGCCCGCTTCATTTGTGACACTTGAGAGGTAAATCCGATTCCCCATAGTATCACCCACCTTCAATTTGATAAAGGCATTCAGTTCGGCAGTTAAAAACTCCAGTGTGGAATGGATCATGTCGCTAGAAAAAATGATGAAAAATAGACTGTTAAAAACCTTTTTTAAGGTATTTAACTTAGCTAGCAAAAGACAGGAAATAATACTGAGCTTTTACATGATATTTTAGGATAAAAAAAATATAAATAGCTGAAAACCAATTTAATATTCAAAAAATAGAAATCAAAGTTGACATAATTCTTGCTTATAAATTAAGAATGTGTTCTGTAAGCAAACGATTATTCTAATGGATAAATGCCTTAATTAGTACGTTTGTCTTTTAAGTCTAGTAATGATCCAACTATCATATCGGATTAATTCAAAAGTATCAGGAATCCACTCTAAACCGTCTAATTCATTTTGTAGATTGATCAGAATGGGATCTTGAGTTAAATCAACTAGTTCTTGTTTAAAGGTTGATTTTTGCAACTTTGAAAAGAGTTGGAAGGCCTGAACAATTCTTTTAGTGATTCTTCCCTTGTTTCTCGAGATCAATTTTCTAAGGTTTTCAATTTTATATTCTAGCCAGTCTTGATCGTTCTGATCAAAAAGTATCATCAATTCTAGCATTTTTGAGCCTAAGTAATAGTCAGGTAAACTTTTGAGATCTTTTTGGCACGCATGAATTTGCTTTAGCGCAGCTTTGAAGTGCTTTTGCTTGAATTCAATATAAATTTCTAAATACGACCATATTGGATTTTGATTGGTATCCATTGCCATCAAGTTTTTCCGAAGAGTTTGTAGCGCCTCATCCAGTTTATCCAGATGGAATAAAGCATGCCAGTGATTCATTGAGTACTTAAGTAAATTTTCTCGTGAAAAATCAGAAGTGGCCCCGGGGTCATTACATTCAGCTAATAATTTTGAATATTCACGTTGGGCAAGGAGAATAGACATCTTGGCAATCAGTAATTCACCCTTTGTTTTAAACTCAGAATTAAAATCCCATTCAGACTCCGCCTCCGACACTTGAGATAATGCATTTTTATACTCCTTGTCTTGAATAGATTGATTTATTCCATCCAATATTGCAGAAGAATTCCGGCTATAATTGAGTTGACGGATCATATTCTTTAGATAATGATTTTTTGGTTGGCTGTCCCCTTCTGGCTTTTTGTAATTTTTCTTAATAAATAGTTGCAAATGAGTTTTGATAGCTACTTCAAGTTCAGGTAAGTCACTATTATTGACTACTTCGCAAAGTTCAAACCGATTGGCAGTACTATAAATAGTCAGTATCAAATCATAAAAACTATACTTTATTGCCATTTTTAGCCCTCGCTCTAGTAATTTGGATCCCTCACACCGAACACCTCTAGCAAGGATAAGCTGGCTTTTGAGAAGTAATTCGGAGCACTCAATATGAAGCTGGGTTTCTTTTTTGAGGCAGTTTGGCTTTAGAAGTAGAAAAAGGGCCTCAAATTCATCTTTCACTCTTTTTTTTAGTTGAAAATAAGCTGCCGATTCAGGTTCTTTGTAGATTTTTTGGGAGTATTCCGAATCCGATAGCCCAGGTTGGCTAACGAAGAGCTTTATGAGCATCAGTTTTTTGGAATTTGGAAGATTTTTGACTTTTGCAAATTCCACCAACTGCTTTTTTTCCGGTAAAGAAAATGTATCTAACAATTGAGAGAGCGATTCCATTAAAAAGATATTTTTAGAAGTACAAAAATAATATCACAAAATAACTTTTATTTGCTTGTAAATCAAACCGATAAACCATCAGTTCACCTATTGCTTTTTGTCAAATACGAACACTAATTCTATCTTTTTAGGGAGAGAAGACCTAACGTTATAGCAACTGATTCAGCCAGCCCTAAAAGCTTATTTATTTCCCATTGTTGTATTACTTTCGAGTAGGTCAAGATTTTGTAATGAGAAGTTTTTTCACAAATCAAACTCTTTAAACTTGACCTCAAATCTGAGTATAGACTAAATATACAGAGAGCTATATGGATATAGGTCACTAACTTGAAATAGACTTAGTCAGAAAAATTTAGTCAGTTACCTTATTTTTCTGGGTTAAATACCAGATCACAGCTCCAATTCCATTAGGATATAGTCCCTTCTCAAGTTCTATTCCCTTCTCAAGAAATTCCTCAAAATCATAATTTAGAATTCGAACTTTATTTTGGCAGTGGAGAAGGATGTTGCAAGATTTTGTGGTATACCCACTTTTTCATTTTTTGCCACATAGTCCAAATTACTTTTACTGAATGCTTCAAAAATAATAACAACACTTTTATGAAGGTATTTATTCAAAGTCTTGTGATAGCCTGATTTAATAGCTACTGGAAAATATGCGTAACTAAGCTCAGTTACATCAAATTGATCCGCTTCATAGCATCCAAATAACCGATTAGACAGTCAATTTTCACCTTATTCTTTTTGGCAGGTTGAAATACTTTTTTTGGCCCGCCATACTGATATCAAAGGCACAAACGATCCAATCCAGTATAGCAGCATATACGCCATTACGACCTTCCCCATCTGTGGAAAATAAAATTTTACCAAGCTCCAATTTTCCCAATTCCTCCTTCAATTACCTATTGAAATGAGCGATACCGCAACCAATAATTTGCTTGCGGTATCGCTCATTCCATCGGTCTTTTGAGGTGCGGTTTATTTGTTTATGAGATTTGAAGTTGATGAAATAGTGTTGTCAACGAAGCGAATTTTTGTAAGCGTTTTGAAGCTACTTCAAGGACAAGGCCTTCTAATCAGCGTTTGTTATGCTAAGATTAGCAGTATTCGGAGCCGAAAAGTTTCTTTAACCAGGGTATCTCCGCTTTTGGGAAGATATGGGTACTGAGCATATTTTTTAGTTTTACATTTTTTCCACATGGATAAAGTCACTTCAGCGTATGCTTTTACCCGATTATTCTCCTTCCAATTATTTAAACATCAGTGGACTGCGAAAAAGAAGATCAAACAATACCTAATCATTTATCCCATGAGATGAATAATATAGTACTACCGTAAGATCTTTTTCATGGACATTAGAAATGCTTTTTCTTACGTGTATTTAAGCACATAAACCCCCAGAGTAAATGCTGTTTAAAACATTTAGCTAAAGACATTATTCGATTAGATTCCGGGCTTCCCTCAAATTAAATCTGTTCAACAAACTCTGAAAAGACTTTTTTGTGATGTGCCAGGTCCATATTGGGCGAAAGTGATGCACGGACGATATAGTCTTTGTCTCCTTCTTTTGTCGTCCCCTGTGTAGACGTAGCAGGTATAGTCCAATAACATCCTTTCAACTGCCCATAACTCACACAGAACTTACTTTCATCGGGGATTTCTGTAATCATCAAATTGATTAATTTCAGATTTAGCCTTCTTTTGTAAGCCTCTTTTTCCGCATAAGTATTCCCTTTGGTAGGAAGGTCTAATGAAAATACGGAAGGTGTAAATCCTTCTTGCGCCAATTCTTCTGTGACAAAATTGATTTTTGCGCTTGGTAAAGTATCGGTGATAAAGTTGACGAATTCACGTGTATTCTTATAAGCATCAATTATCCGCTGATTCATCGAAGGCAGTTGTCTGGCTAATATTTCCATTTGAAGCGCTGTAGCCTCATTGTCACATAGTCTTAGGTGTAGTTCTATGTTCTCCAACAGTGCTTCCGCTTCTTTATTTGCGACACAATATCCAGCAGTGCATTCTCCGGCACTTGGAAATTTCGACCCACTGGCATAAGAAATGGCCCTGACGGTTGAGAGGATCCCATTTTCACTTAAAAATTGTACATTAGGACAGAAGGTTTGATCTAAAATAAAAACTGGATCCACGGCAATTTCACCTTTGCCTGTATGACGCACTTTGCTTAAAACTGCCTTTAATTTGATCAGGTCTGGAACTTCAACTCGAGGGTTTGTAGGGATCTCAGCGATGATGTACGGAACAGCATCTTCCTTAGCAATCTGATCTAAGACCAGTTCGATACTTTGAATCATATCATTGCCGCCATCAACTGGCAAATCTACCACTTCGACATTTGCAAGGCTTGCTGCCACTCGTCTTGCCTGATCGTTTGTTCCTCCATAGCAATTGGGAGGAACAATAAATTTGATCGCCTTTTTTTTGTGATTTTGCTCCGCATCGTGAATCAGTCCCATCATAATCGCATACTGGATAGAGAGTCCGCTTGAAGCAACTAATGGCTTTGAATTTGTGCCGGTAATGTTCTTAATCGAGCCTATGACAGATTTTTTATCTTCTTCCTCCAAATAGCTTTTTTCCGTTTCAAGAGAAGACTTGCCTATTAGACGATGCAATGCAACAAGACAATCGGCTGGCGTCATTGCGATTGTTTCCCTTCTTCGCACATGCTGAATCTCTGGGATGTAACTTTCATTTGCTTCACCATTTACCACCAGAATACTCCCTAAGGAAGGAATCAAGCTTATAAAAAAGTCAACGCTTGAGCTGAGATTTACACTGCCTATTTCTGCCGATTCTGAAATGAAGATGGTACTTCCTTTAAATGTAGGGATCTCTTCTACTTTCTCAACCTGCTTTAGATCAAATTTATAGTCATAAATATTTCGTAGGACTTCAGCATCAAAATAGTCTGGCAGTTTACCGGTATAAATAATTTGGGTATTTCTGTTATCCAAAGAGTTTTTGCGAAGAACCGCCAAAATAGGCACTGATTGTGATGAAAAGCTGAGTATATTTTCTGAGCTCAGGCTGTTTAAGTGAGCAATTGCCCATTCTAATACACAAGATAGTGGATGACCTAAACGGATGTAGTCGTAAGCAGTAGGCAACTCGCTTAGTGCTGATGCTTCAGAATTATTATGGCTATATAGGTTTTCAAGTTGAATTAAGAACTGAGTTTTCGCCAATTTCTCATCATAAACATCTAGTCTGTGGGTGGTTAAATTCAACCAAGACTTTGGCATGTTTTCCAATACCTCTTCAATATAACTTAGCATTTTATTATCTTTCATTTTGAGCCTTTTGATGGGATGGTATTATAATTTTTCTTTCTAGAAATGTTGAAAGATATTCTGTTTATATCTAGCTAACAGCTAATTGTGAATTTAGTGAGTAGTTCACGCACGTTGTTTTCTGGTGATGTAGAAACAAAACTACTTTATTTTAGCGTACACTAATTCTCACCTATTTGAATTTATGGGATGCTTTGGGCCGTTTAAATATTTTACTTCTTAAAATGAACCTCACGATACACTGCTAGAAACGCAGGGCCATGTATTGATTCGAGATGATTTTACCATCTTTCAATTCATATAATGTGACCCGCTGGAGAATACTTTAATAGCAACAAAATCAAACTGATCTGGTTCCGTAATAGTAGCTGTAGGTGTGAATATCGTATTTGAGCCTGTTTTAACCATGTTAAGGCGTATGCAATTACAGTGAAAGAGGATAAGATTGGCTTCCTGCACAGCTCTTTGCTTGATTATCAGTACACACTATATGTTGCTGCACAAGCTTATTGGTTTGGTTTAGAGATAGTTGTCTGTAATAAATACCATTCTTGAAATCTACATATGAAAATCCAGAAGCTATAAATGGAGTATGATTAAAGCCGATTATAGGTGTATTCAGCGGAAGATATTTTAGATCTTATTTGCTACCAGTTCAGCTGGAGCGCATTTGCAGCTCCGAAGTAGTATGGATTTTGATAATATATGGCAACTAAATTAACAAAATAAATCCCTTCATAATTTAAGGAATAGCAATTTGGCCTTCGAAAATACCTAAATATATTTTTCCTATAAGTTTGATTATCAAAGCTAAATAGCGGTTTATCCCTTTCAATACTGCAAATCTCATGATTACCTACTCCACTGTAAACTGGGCTAGTGATTTTCTCAATTGCTTTTAGCTGTAATTCATGTAAAATACGAGCAATTTTTTCTTTTACGCTTGGCACATCTCGAATTAAATCAGCAAAAATTATTCGAAGTGATTCCGCCATCTTTTTGAACCAGTCCATGCGTGCGAGGTCCAGAGAATCAAAATGTATGTCCGAGAAATAAACAAATCTAATTTGAATATGGAATTTGCTTTTATGGATCTAAGATTCCGGCTATGAAGTTTTTAAGTACTAATATTTGCCAATATATCGCCTATGGCTGCGTAATAAATATAAATAGAAAATTAGTCTAACTTTTAGGGGAAAATAACAAGATGCCTTCATAAAAATTTAATTTTTATTTGCAATCGTATGAGGATTCAAGAACTCACTGATTTATTCCAGTTATCACTAATATTTTTACTATTCAATAAAGCATACTGTGGGTTGATATTACTTGTAGTTCCGGTATATACTTTGAATATTAAGTGTATACCAAAATAAGGATCGGCTTGATGGATGAAATTCGAAGCATCTTAGTAGTATCCGTGAATTTAAATAGTTGCTGAAGCTTTGCCTGCTGTCACTAAATAAGATAATCATATCACACAAATAGCCTTTTTGACACTTTCAGCTTAGTAAAATAGTTTTGCCTTGTCAGTAAATCCCTCGAATACTGGTTTTAGAAAATTCCGTTCGTAACTCAAGATGCATTTGGTGTCATTCGCATACTTAAATGCTTCAAGACATTTTGGTGAATTTTGTATTTCACTTCGATAAATTTCATAGACTGCTAATGAAGGAAAGGAGAAAGAGGCATACCCTACATTATTTGCTCCTTCGTGAGGCAACAAATAGCCATGATGAAGTCCGTCCATTTCATTTACTAAGTCGATCCAAAGTTTCCCATAATGTTCGAATTCTACCACTTTAGAAGGATCAATTATATATTTTAAAAAACAAGTTATCATAATTTTGAGTAATCAGATTTTTTGGAATTCCCCTAGTTTTTGATGGCTATGTAACAGATCGGAATATGTGAAGTGGTAGTTTGCCGGATCACATCATTATCTACCGATACCTATTTTGATATGGCTTGTAACGCTTGGAATACCTGATTTCGTTACCATGCGCTATCTTTCGTGTGGTATGCTGCCGGCGATTCATCTCTTTAATTCATAAGTTTTGCTTCGTCCTCCTGCTGCTTCTTTTTGCAGAATATTTTTGTCTTTCAAATCATTAATATCTCTTATCGCAGTGTCTTTTGAGCATTTGTTGATCTTTGCCCATTTAGATGAAGTCAGCTTTCCGTCAAACCCATCTAATAATTTATTCAATAGTTTCTTTTGTCTTTCATTTATCACTAATTCAGGATGCTTAGCCCAACAGTCTGCTTTACACAAAACACGGATCAATAAAAAATCTGTCGATTTTAAAGAATTTACCAAACAGTTTAAAAACCACTTTATCCATTCGGTTATGTCAAGATTTCCTTTTTGTGTCTCTTCAAGTATTTCATAGTATTCCTTTCTTTGCATTCGGATTTGAGCAGACATACTGTAAAATCGTTGACTACTTTTATCAGATTTAGCCAATAACATGTCAGTTAAAGCTCTGGTTATTCTTCCATTTCCGGCTTCAAAAGGATGTATGGTGACAAACTAAAAATGGGCTAAAGTAGCTTTTAACACTAAATCTGTTTTCTCATTATTTCTAAACCAATCTAAAAACTGATTCATTTCTTTCTCTATCAATAAAGAATCCGATGCTTGAAAATGCACTTTTTCTTTTCCCACAGCCCCTGATACCACTTACATCGGTACAGTTGTATCTTTTCTCCAATCCCTTACGGTTATTTTATACATTTCTATTTTATACATTCCACTTCTACCAGTTGGAAATAGGGTAGCATGCCAATCAAAAAGTCTGTCTGCTGATAATGGCATAAAACAATTTTGTGTAGCATCAAGCATCATTTCAACCACCCCATCAATATTCCGGTCAGATTCAACCAAACCTGCTATTTCCATCCCAAGTATTCCTGCTATTGAAGAGCGAACTTGGTCAGGATTCAAAAATTCACCCTTTATTTCTGAAGGTTTTAATACATCAAGAGTTAACGTATCGAGTAGTGCTTTATTCTTTAGTTCAGACCCTAAAGATTCCATTTTTCCAAGGAGTCTGCCCTGTAAATTTCTCGTCTCACTCAACAAATTAATTATTTCATCATTTTTCCAAGTAAAATTCGGCCAATTGTTTTGTTGATAGATGAACGCTTTCATCCGTTGCATAATCTACAACGAATGCACATCTTATTCTTCGCACAATCAAATTTATCGTTGCATCTCATGCGTCAAATACATGCTTTATTCGTTGTAGGATAGTTCTTCATTCTTGAAGGTAATGGTCCACCATTTTATATCATGCGCTTGGTGCAATTGCGTAAGTATCTCTCGAGTCTTCCAATTTGGACTTCGCACACAGTAGCACAAAAAGCCCGTTGAACACTTATATTATAGTTCGCTAGCAAGAAAAGCGAAATGCCGGGTAAGGAGAAGCATATTCATTTTGTTTTGGCAGAAGAAAGTCAACCACGGAAAAAAGCATTGCTAATCTCTGTTTCTTTTTTCTCTTTCGTAGTGTACTCGATGCTTAACTCCATTACCGACCAAGGAAATTCCGCTGTTAAAAACCACTAAGGCTGCGGTTCCCCACCAAAACCAGTTTGAAGTTTCGGCACCACTTATTTTTATGGCAAGGGCTTCGCCAAATAAGGACAGCCCAGCTCCTGTACCTATTAGGCCAGAAATACTATAAATCAACCAGAATTTAAAATGCTTCTTCATTAGTGTTCAAAGAAAATTACTTAGTGTTCAACAGGTTTAATATGCTATAAATTTGTTTTATGCAGACTGGCTTTATCCTTTATCAACTGACAATATTGTTTGTAGCAATACATTGGCTCCATTTGTCATGTCTTCTGTTTTAGTAAATTCGTTGTATGAATGACTAATACCGCCCAAGCTTGGTACGAAAATCATGGCCACAGGAGCAATCATCGCCATATGCTGAGCATCATGGCCGGCACCACTTTGCATGAACTTGGTAGTAAAGCCCAATGATTTTGCTGTTTTATTGATTGTTTGCTGAAGGATTTTATCCGTTAATGCAGGCTTTGATGGATTAGGCTGTCTTTCAAAACGGAACGTGGTTTTAGATGATGAAGCAATTTTAGCAGCTCGCTTTTCAATTTCGAGGAAAAGCTTTTCAATTTTTTCTGCAGACAAATCCCGAATCTCCAAGCCCATCAACACTTTTCCGGGAATGACATTGTAGGCTCCAGGTTGAACAGCAATTTTTCCAACAGTTCCTACCTGACTTCCTTTTACGCTGTTGATGACTTCATTTACAGCATTGATGAATTGTGATGCAGCCAGCAGGGCATCTTGCCGCATGTTCATAGGAGTAGAGCCCGCATGGTTGGCAAACCCTTCAACGATTACTTCCCAATGCACTATACCCACAATACCTTCCACTACACCGATCTGTACATTCTCTTTTTCTAAAATACCACCCTGCTCAATATGCAATTCAAGAAAAGCTTTGATATCTCCTTTGTTCCGGATGCTTAAAGGAATATTGTCAGGATTTCCACCAATAGCTCTGATACCCTCTGCCATGGTCAATCCGCTTTGGCTTTTCTGTTCCAATCCCGCTTTGGTTAATCCGCTTGTAATAGCCTTACTACCGATGGTGCCACCCTCTTCATTACCAAAAATGATTACTTCCAGGGGATGGTCGGTAATTACACTGTTTTCGTTCAGAATTTCAATTACCTCTAAGGCACTAATTGACCCCAAAGTCCCATCGTAGTTTCCACCATCAGGCACCATGTCAATGTGTGACCCAAAAGCAATGGGTTTGAGTAGTGGATTTTTCCCTTTGCGTTTGCCTATGATGTTGCCACCACTGTCTATACTTGGGTTAAGTCCTGCATTCTTCATCAGTTGCATAAACCACGCTCTTCCTTCAATGTCTCCTTTGGTGTAAGCGACTCGGTAGCCGTGTCCGTTTTCGTCTTGTCCAAATTTTGCCAACTCTTTAATCCGATCCTCAATACGCAGTCCGTTTACTTTGAGGTTGTTGTCAAATAACATTTTGCCTTGTGAGCTCAGTAGCCCAATGGATGTTATCCCAAGTCCAGTTAATGTTGTAGTTTTGATGAATGCTCTTCTTTTCATATTGCTATAGTTATTTCTTTAATGCTTCGGCTGAATGTAGCTTCCGAAGATGAGTAATAAAATGATCTAAATAGCCCAGAAATAATAAATACGTCTTCACAAGAAGTGCTGCCTTTCTGGATAAATTAATCACTTTTCTTTAATTTGTTGCGTACTAATTTGTGTTCAAACAAATTAGTCATTTGAAACTATCTATATGATTTCAAGTAGTCTCTCATTTTTTTTAATCATTGCCAACAGCTGGTGTGTACTTACTGCATTCATTTAGAGCGCATTAGTACATATATAGGGTCGGTTGTAGTTATTCATTCAATTCTACAATTAAAATTTCAAATAATCCTCAAAATTCGAGTCATTATACAGTATTGAATCGCAATATTGAGAAACGTTTCCAAGCCCTAGGGCCTCGGCATCCTTATTGATCAGAATGACTGTTATAAATAATTATTTCAGTCCAAAATGATTGATAGGGCCATTACCTTTTCCCAACACTTTATTTTTTCCTTGCGCTACAGCTTGGTTTATATAATGACATCCTCTTTTTACTGCGTCTTCTAAATTATGTCCCAGACTCAAAAACGCGGCAATACTGGATGATAGGCTACAGCCTGTTCCGTGTATATTTTTAGTATCTACCCATGGATTTTTTATAGTTACTATCGTATCACTTTCATATAAGTAGAGTGTGTCGGTAATTGTATTGTTGTACGAACCTAAATGTCCTCCTTTCAATAAAACAGAAGTATGGTACAACAGTCCAATTTCTCTTGCATAATATTCCAGATCCTTTAACTCAATAGTACGACCGATTAATAGCTCCGCTTCAGGAATATTGGGTGTAATTAGACTGGCTTTTGGGAGAAATAGCTTTAAAGAAGTGATGGCATCATCAATAATAAGCCTATCTCCAGAAGTAGCAACCATTACTGGGTCGAGTATAATATTTTTAAAATTGTAAGGCGCTAATTTTTTCGTAACGGCATCAATGACTTCAGAAGAATGCAACATGCCGATTTTTATTGCACCAAAATCTATATCACTTAACACAGCATCCAATTGTTTCGCTATATGTGAAACGGGTATGGGGTGTATATCCAATATTCCTTGTGTGTTTTGGGCCGTAGTAGCTGTAATTACAGATGCGGCGTATGCCCCACATGCACTGATACTTTTAATATCAGCTTGTATGCCCGCGCAGCCACCTGAATCACTTCCTGCAATAGTTAATACGCTATTATAAGGTGTCTTTATATTTTCCATCCTTCTTTGTTGTATGCACTTTCCCAAAACATCCATTCTAATTTTGATGTTTTTTCAAAAGTCAATTCCATATTTTTTACTACTTCAGCTGAAGCATTTTTTGCATATTTATTCGTAATTGCTATCGCAGTATTTACCGACTTTTCAAAATCGGCGCCTCCATAGGTGTTTATCCAATCTTGATAAGGATTATTACCCTTATTGGTCTGGTGTTTAAGTATATAATCTCCTATTTCTTTATATATGGTAAAGCAGGGTAATACGGCGGCCAGACCTTCTTCTAAGGTATGGTTGTTTACTATACGTGCTAAATAACTCGTATATAGCTCGCAACTTGGAGATGGTATATTGATAAATTGTTCACTATTCAGAAACATTTGATGTAGTTCATCTTCAACGGTTATAATTCCTGTTGCTGAACTTAGAAAAAATTGTGTATCATTTCCGTCTATACATTTAATACCTATCAAGGCTAGTATTTTCTTGTACTCGGATAGGTATATAGAATCTTGATTGATATAGAACTGAAATATATCTTTGGGAAGGGTACCATCCATTAGCTCAATAATGAACGGATGGACTTTTATCTTTTCCAGTATAAAGTCTGTTTTTTCTCTTACTGTACTAAACCAGTTTGACATATAATTTTTTTTAGTAATTTAGTTTCATTTTCGGGATATTCAGCTTGAGAGATGGCAGATATCACCGCAACCCCATCAGCGCCATTTTTGATAATTTCTTTAACGTTACTTTTATTTACACCTCCAATACATATAATGGGTTTTGAATAAAGTGATCTAATCGTTTTGAGTCCTTCAATACCTAACGAAGGCGCCAAATCCAACTTTTTGGTTGCGGTATCAAAAATAGGAGAGATGCCTATATAGTCCACAGTCAGATTTTCTGCTTCCATAGCTTGTGAAATAGTGCTTATAGATAATCCGATTAGTTTAGTGCAGCCTAATAATTTCCGTGCTATAGCATAAGGCATATCTGTCTGTCCGATATGAATGCCATCGGCATCTACTGCCAAGGCTATATCTATGCGATCGTTAATAATTAATGGAATATTATATACTTGGCAGAGCGTCTTGGACTTTAATGCACGTACATAAAAAGAATAGGTGTTACAAGATTTTTCTCGTAGTTGAATAATAGTTGCACCCCCTTTTAATGAATCTTCTAAAATTTTAAAAAAGACAATATCATCTGTTATGCTGTCATCAGTTACGTACATTAAAGAATAATCTATGTTATTCATCTAATTTAATTTCTTCATTTATGATTTTACCTGATATCAGGTACAAACTATCTGTAAAATGGAGCTGAAAACTACCTGGTCCCTTTGATAATTTAGCCGCCATATCTCCAGCTATCCCCATTATGGCCATTGCCGCAGTACAGGCTAAATGAATATTAGGCTCAACAGCTATACAAGCTCCTATTATCGAAGTAGAAGTACATCCCATACCTGTTATTTTTGCCATTAGCGGACTGCCATTAGAAATTTTGCTTACAGTATCATCTGTAATGATGTAATCTATCGCGCCACTTATGACTATGGTATTATTATATTGTTTTGATAATTTAATAGCTCCTTCAAGAGCATCCTCACTTTGTATAGTACTATCCAACCCTTTATTACTATTTGTTAGTTGCGCTAACGCCAAAATTTCTGAGGCATTTCCTCGGATTACATTTGGAGTAGCGGTTGCTATGATTTTAAGAGCAGTTTTTGTTCTATACTTTGAAGCGCCAACACCTACAGGATCAAAAACAAAAGGGATATTGGTTTCCTTAGCTTTTCTAGCAGCTAATAGCATAGCCTCTATCCATTTATCGCTCAAAGTACCCATATTGAGTACCAAAGATGATGAAATTGCTACAATATCCTCTACTTCTTCTATAGCATGTGCCATAATTGGTGAAGCACCTATGGCTAATAAAGCATTTGCTGTAGAATTCATTACTACATAGTTGGTGATGTTATGGACTAATGGTGTTTTAAGGCGAATATTATCTAGTGTATTTTCTATATTGTTCATTTTTATAATATGTTGCAATGTTAGGCTATAGGTAGTTACAGGATTTGGATCTCAGAACTGTTAGATTTCTAATATATTTAATATTTTTATTTTGTCGTGTAGGAATGCAAATTTGAAATCCATTTGAACTTTATGACATATTTTAAGCATTAATTAAAGTACTTTACCCGAGAGTGACTGTAGTTAGTTATGTTAATGGCTCTCTGTTCTGAGTATTGTTTTGGATCCCTTACTTATACTTTGGCTTCTGAATCTTTTCTTGCCACATAGATAATTCCAGCCACCATTCTAATTGAAAGTCCAATACTAATTAATTTTAATTGCAGTTCAACTTGATATACCAATTCGTGTTCCTAGTATCATTCTATAAACTGCTTCTATGTTTGTACAATACGCCTCAGGTATGAAAGAAAATTTATTTTTCAGTAATGTTTTAAATTCAGTAATTTTTTATTTCTAATATTTCTTTCTGTTTCCATCTATCAATTTTAAACTTAATGAAAAAAATATTATTTGTAATTTATTTTCAATAAAATCTCCATTTTTTAAAGATGATAACGTTCGAATGAATCAATTATCAGCCTTTTACTTTGATTTTGTCTATTTCAGATAATAAACTGTTCAATAATTTGAATGTTTCGCTCATATCCGTTTTTATACTGATTGTTTTGTAAGTCATTATTTGAAAAAACTTGCTCCATTTAAATTTGGAAGTATCTGATTATATGTATGTTTGGTAATATACGTTAGCTATTTTTTTATAATTAATTAACCAGTTTTAAGGTTAATTTGAGGTATAAATATCTCTTGGATTATCATAACTAGTGTGTATCCGTCAATAAACTTACATATTTAGCAGGAATTTATTTTTCAATTATCTAGTTTCCCAGATAATCCAAGTCAGATGTAATTAAATTTTGTCGTTTCTTCGCTTCATTTTCTAGATTAGCCAAAGTTGCTCCAGTTAGTTTTCGCCCGTTCACAAAAATGCTTATGGGATTTTGTAATAATGTAGACTAGCTTACTAAACGATTATTAGCAATTAATAACAGATTAGTAATTTTTCCTACCTCAATGGTTTCTATACTATTCACTGCTGAATGTATTTTTGAAGTGTATTTACTATAAAAAAACCGAATATTATTGTATGCTCGGTTTGAAGTTGATGGAATGTGACCCTTGCTGCGGGTAACTTAAATTTTCTAAGTGGCCTTTGTCTCGTTGTTCTCCCAAATTGATCGGGTACAAGGTAATTGAGATAGGAATATTTTCTTTTCAAGTTCTATCAGATTTCTATAAACTCGAATAGTTCAGCTCTGGCATTGGCTCAGCACACATGGGTCATATCATAAATTATAATCACTCAATTTGAAGAATTTGTCTTTATTCAGTTCAGGTCGAAAACGTTCAGTTTTATAAATATTCCAATAAAGGTCGTTTTAAATCTTGCAACTGAACAGGTTTAATAAGTTTCTCATTATGATTTAAATAAGTATTCTTTTCATTCGTGATTGTTGTTCACAATTATGGCTGATATTGATATGGATGAGCCGTTGCGTTCCCCACTCATTTTCCATTAAAAGTACAACCCTCAGCTGAAAAAATTTCCAAGAATTTTCCAGATAGGCACAGACCAAGAAACGGCCTGTACACGGTGTTGACAGTAGTATTTGTTTTACCTAAAGTAAGGTTTGTTTGTCTTTTAGCGTTATTTGTTTTACGTTTCTATGAAAAATAAACTAGCCATACAATGACAACCAAATATCTATTTCCCTACAAATACAAAAAAATCGGCTGGTTGATACTTGTTCCTTCGGCAATTGCGGGCTTGGTATCACTGCCAGTATCATATGAGCCAAGCTTTTTAAATTTTAATGTTCCAGCTATTTTTATCAGCGAACTTTTTGGCGATACGAAACTGGTTGGGATGGTTAATAATAATATGTTAAATGACATTGTTGGTCTATTAATTATTATTAGCTCCTTATTGGTGGCTTTTTCTAAAGAAAAATCAGAAGACGAATATATTTCAAAAATTAGATTAGAGTCTTTAGTTTGGGCAGTTTATGTAAACTATGGAATTCTTCTTCTTTCATTTTTAATTATTTATGATGGTTCTTTTTTATGGGTTATGTTGTTCAATATGTTCACAATCTTAATTTTTTTCATTATTAGATTTAATTGGCAGATTTCCAGACTTAAAAAATTGACTAATTATGAAGAATAATATAAAGGTAGAAAGAGCAAAAAAAAATATTACCCAAGCTGATTTAGCTAAATTAGCAAAGGTTAGTAGGCAAACAATTAATGCTATGGAACTAGGTAAATATGTTCCGTCTACTGTTTTGGCTTTGAGATTAGCTCATATTTTTGAAGTCGAAATTAGTGAAATATTTACTTTGGAGGATTCTGATTGGGATTAGCTTATATTATTGCCAACATTTCGCTATAATCTAATCTCACTGATATTTTTTATTTATCTCAAGCTAGTCAACTTAGTTACAGATCCAAGGTATCAAACGGACTTCCTGTCTGACCAAAGCTTTTCGCAGTGATATGCATATCGTTTCGTGTAGTATCGGAACTCTCATAATCTAGCAAACTCTGGACGTATCTGATACCTGTTCCTCGCCCTGAGAGCTGGATAGTTTCGATAGTTATCAGGAAAGGCCTCAAGTTAGGAACAGTAAATCCCATTTTAATTGCGCTATTTTAGCCCAAGTCCGGGTTCGTTTCATTAGTCCTTTAATTCTAATTGATGTTTGACGTAATCGATGTTACTCTTCTTTTTGAAGTCAAACCAATCCTCTCGATATGCTGAGGAATCGACTAGTGATTGAAAATTTTGAAAGGGTTTGCGATTGGATAGCCTGTCAAATAATTGGTTTTTGAATGCAGTATCGGACTAAGATTGCGCAAAATTTTCCATCATTTCAAAGGCCCCGTTGGAGTCTATTTTTTCAAAATCAAGGTAATTTTTCTTATCCTTTTTGACTTTATCGATTACATCTTGCCAAAGCTTTGGATCAAAAAAATCGCTTTCTGGATCGGGATAAGACTCAATGCTCCCATTTGTTCGATGATAGTAACAAATCATCCCGCAATTCAAGAGTTCGGCAATTTCAACAATATCTTTTTCGCTGATTTTCATAGCATGTTAGGAGGGTTTACTCTGAGCAATCCAGTACTTGGTCAAGATTTCAAATTAGTTGGGTTATTCATCGGACTTTCATTCATAGTAGCTTAATTCAATCAAACCAAACTCCCAATTACCTCTGGAAAATACCGATGCTCCAAAGCATGGACTTTGCTAGCTATTGTCTCTGACGTGTCATCTGCTGAAATTGTCGTTGCAACCTGAAAAATGATTTTCCCCTCATCGTAGTGCTCGTTGACTAAATGAATGGTAATACCCGTTTCGGTGTCTCCCGCTGCTTTGACAGCTTCATGCACATGGCTGCCGTACATTCCCTTTCCTCCGTATTTTGGGAGCAGTGCTGGATGGATATTTATCATGTGATCTGGAAAAGCCCGGATCAATTCCACTGGAATCTTCAAAAGAAACCCTGCCAAAATTACCCAATCGATCTTTTCTGCTTGAAGCTTTTGCAATAATTCACCTGCTTCCATTTCCTTGCTGCTGAAGGTAAAAGTCGGGATCTCAAAATCTTTAGCACGCTGAAGTACAAAAGCATCTGTTTTGTTAGAGGCTACCAGAGCGATTTCTGCCTTGGTTGAATCTTGGAAATATTCGATGATTTTTTCGGCATTGGAGCCGCTACCGGACGCGAGTATGGCGAGACGTTTCAATTTGGGGTGGTTTTATTTGGAGGTGGAAAATAAGCCATTCTAGAGTGGAGATCAAAAAATGAATTCAGAAAATGGCTGGACTCGGTTTAAATGTGGTTCTTTCGGCTATGCTTTGACTGAAAATAGTTCTTCTTGCGACACAGCGAGACGGGGAGAGTAAAATGAAGCTTCTAGCTATCAATTCGACTTTCTAACTTTCTAGTCTTCCAACTTTTCAATATCGAATGCTGAATTGTGAATGTCGAATTAACTGCGAGACGAACCTTGTAACCTTTCAGTTATCGGTCCAAATTCCTGCCATACTCGGGACAGGCTTCAACCCCCTTTATCTAAAATTCGATCCCGAAACATGTCTCAATTCCAAGGGTGAGTTGCGTCTGATCCACTTTCAACCCTTTCTTTAGATTTCCATACTTATCGGGAGGCAGGCTCACTCTAGCTTTCTGGTTTATGGACTTTCAAAAAATCACTCCTTGATAAGCTCCAACTCTCTTTGTCTAAAAAATTGATTTCAACACGTAAACTGTATTCCAAAGGGGGAGTCGCATACTTGCTACCTTCCAAATTTTGAACCTTCTAGTCTTGTGACTTTTCGATATCGAATTAGGAATGTTGAAGTTGTGGGCCAAAAGAAATCCAGCAATGCGTCAATTTTTCATCACTCAATCCAGAATCAGTGATCATAATGAAATCGGCAAGCAAAAATGATCAATTTTTCAGACTCAATTTTATAGATCATTCGATGCTCTAAGTCAATTCTTCTCGACCAGTAGCCTGCCAAATCAAATTTTAACGGTTCTGGTTTGCCTATTCCGGTGAAAGGTTCTCTTTTGATAGCCTTAATAAGCTCATTGATCTTTCGGAGTACTTTTTTATCATCCTGCTGCCAACTCAAATAATCGAGCCAGCCATTCTCCGTAAAGATCAAGTTCATTCTTCAATGAGTGATTCACCGATGGTCTTCCCTGATTTATACTGATCAATGGATTCAAATAGCCATTTGACATTTTCTTTTGAACTTAACACATGCATCGTTTCGATCATGGAGTTATACTCTTCCAATGAAATAATTACGGATCCTTTACCCTTCCCTCGTTTCAATATTAGAGTTTCGTGCTCTTGTTCTACTTGATCCAAGTATTCCTTCATTTTAGATCGAAATTCAGAATAATTAGCAGCAATCATAAGTTCTTATTTGAGTACGTACAAATGTACGTGTTTTGGGCTTGAGTCGGTTATTTCGAAGGCAGACTTTATTCCCTGAATTCTAACTCAATTTTTTAGGTTTCTTAATTAGCTTTTTAACAAATTCCCCAGTCCAGATTATCCGAAAATCTATTCCAAAACGTAAACTGCATTCCAAAGGGGGAGTCGTATCCATTCAAATTCTAACCGCCTAAATTACCCGACTCTAATTTTTCAATCTTCCAACTTTTCAATATCGAATGATGAATTTTAAATATCGAAGTTGATGGTGACCAAAGTAAATGCTTTAATTTCTAACCTGCCCATTCCCCCGTACCACCCATTTGTAGCTGCAGAGTTCGGCGAGCCCCATTGGTCCGCGGGCGTGAAGCTTTTGGGTGCTGATCCCGATCTCTGCTCCGAGGCCAAATTGAGCCCCATCGGTAAAAGCCGTCGAGGCATTCACATATACCGCAGCGGCATCGACTTCCAGGAGAAAGCGTGCGATATGTACTGGGTTTTCAGAAATAATAGCTTCGGAATGCTGGGAAGAAAAAGTCGCAATATGGTCCAAGGCTTCATCCAGATTCTCGACAGTTTTGATCGCTAGTTTAAGACTGAGAAATTCAGTCCCAAAGTGACTTTCGTCGGCAAGGCTAATCTTAGGATTTGGGACCAGAGCTTCAAAAGAATCAGCATCAGCAAAGATCTCGACTCCATTTTCTAATACTGGCTTGACCAATTCATTCAAATTCTTCAATTGACTTTTCTGAATAATCAGACAATCCAAGGAATTGCAGACACTTGGTCGGCGGGTTTTGGCATTGAGAATAATCGCTTTGGCTTTAGTCAAATCTGCTGTCTCATCCACATACGTATGCACGATCCCGGCTCCAGTTTCGATTACTGGTACTTTTGCATTTTCCTGAACGAAATGGATCAAACTCTGAGATCCTCTCGGGATAATTACATCCACAAATCCCACCGCTTCCAGTAAAGCTTTAGTGGCTATCCGATCAGCTGGCAACAATTGAAAGGCATCGGTTGGGATTTGATGCTTGTCCAAAACCTGATGAATCAATTTGATAATTGCCAGATTGGAATATTCCGCATCCGAACCGCCCTTCAAAATCAATCCATTTCCAGATTTGAGAGCTAAAGCGAAAACATCAAAAGTCACATTTGGTCGGGCTTCGTAAATGATTCCAATGACACCGAGAGGAACTGTGATCTTTTCTAGGGAAAGCCCATTTTCCAATACTTTACTTTCCAAAATATGATGCAAAGGACTAGTGAACCTACTGACCTGAAGGATTTCGCTTGCAATTCCATTGATCCGATCTTCAGAAAGTAAAAGACGATCAACCATTGGGTTTTGAAGATCCATCCGATCTAGATCCTTTTGATTCTCACAGATTAAAAAGTTGCTTTCACTCCTCGCCAATTCAGCTAAATCCTCTAAGATTTGATTGACTTTGGTATCAGCTATTCCAAGCAATTTCCGGCTCGCTTTTTTTACTTTTTCAAAAATTGGTTGGTACTCAGTCATGTTCGAATAGATAAAGGTAATCGTAGTGAATTAGTGCTTTTTGATTTTTTTGACCTAGTCGCTCTTGGGCAAGTTTTGAATTGTATTCCGCTCGACCCAAGCCGATCTTCTGACCTTCTTCGTCTTTGATCAATAGAATATCGCCTTTGGAAAATTCGCCTTCCAAACTGACGATTCCGATAGGAAGTAAGCTCCGAATGACTTCCGAGGTCAGGGAAGCTTTGGCCCCATCATTGACAATCAACTCTCCCTTGTAATAGGAGCCGCCATGAGCCAGCCATTTTTTGGTGCCAGGTGTCGACTTTTTGGCTTCGAACTGGGTACAGCTGATTTTACCTGCTGCGAATTCCCCCAAAATATCATCCCGATTTCCATTGGCGATAAAGACTTGAATGCCAAGATCAGCCGACTTTTTGGCCATGGCATACTTGGTCAGCATTCCACCTCGTCCAAAGGAGGATTTGACAGCCGAAATGTAATTGGATATCTCAGGCATTCCTGCGGAGACTTTTTCGATGAGTTTAGATTCTGGATCTGCAGGATTTCCGGTGTAGATTCCGTCCACGTTGGTCAATAGAATCAGCGTATCCGCATCTATCATCGCTGCAGTGAGCCCAGCCAATTCATCATTGTCGGTAAACATCAATTCCGTAATCGTTACCGTGTCGTTTTCATTGATAATAGGAAGGATTCCCTGCGCCAGTAAAGCCTGTACACAGTTTTTCATATTTAGAAAATGCTTCCGATCCCGGAAGTCTTCTTTGGTCACCAAGATTTGAGCGATTTGGATTCCTTGTTTTTCAAAGCGTTGTTGGTATTCATGAATCAAGCGAATTTGCCCGGTGGAGGCCCAGATTTGTTTCTTGAATACAGGGTTGAGTTTTTCCGGAAGCGGAATAGCTTGCCTTCCGAAAGCCACGGCACCCGAACTCACCAATACTACTTTGATGCCTAAGGCTATCAACTCATGAAGTTGGACTACCAGCTTCTCCATCCTCACTAGATCGGGGAGTCCATTTTCCTGAGTGAGGACATTGGAACCAATTTTGAGTACGAGGAGCTTCGAGGAAGTCATTGGAGGATTTTCGAGTTACGTCAAGACATTTATCAAAATACGAATTACGAGATTTTTGACAACTTTTGACCTGATTTCGGCTTTTTTAGCCTTTTTGGAAGTGGGGCTCCTCAAATTATCGAATGATGATAGCTTGCCCAAACTTCATTAGTTATTAAATCCATGACAGCGGACAGACTTTTACAGGGAATTTATTTTCTACAGATTTACACAGAAAAGGAAACAGATTTTCACAGATCAGATTCTCGGTTTTCTTTCTGAGATGTTGGAAATGGGGAAAAACGATTGATCCACCTTGGATCTCGTAAATCGTAAATCTGAAATAATTACCGACTGAAATAACAAAAATCCAATTTATAAGAAGCCCATACTCATAGTCCCAACCAGCATAAGGATTTTTGCAAACATGCTAAGCTGGGTGAAGTGATCCTTACGATCAGCTTGATATATTTTGTACATAAAGTATATAAAGAAGATTCCCAAACCCCCGAAATAGTAGAAAAGATAGGGTTTATTGATCTCAAACGTGATGATTATAATCGCAGAGACAAAGCAAATTGCAACCAAGAAAATCACATCCTTGGTTTTGCGAAAGCCGATCACAATGGGAAGAGTCCTGCAACCATGCTTCCGATCGCCAGGTCGATCCTCGATGTCTTTGATAATCTCCCGAATCAAGTTGAGGAAAAAAGCGAAGATCGCATAAGTCAATATCAAAAGCTCAGATTTCTGATAGAAATAGCCGATTAAATAAATTGACAATCCAGTCAAAAAAGCTACCGTAAGATTCCCAATAAATGGTTTGCGCTTAAGTCGGTTACTATAAAACCAAATAAGAAAAGCAGCTACAAAATTGATCAACCCAATTCTTGGCGCTATAAAGTAACCTATCCCGATGCCTACCAAATTAATAATGGTGTGAAGCATGATGATCATTCGCCTTGTAATCCCTTTACCAACAATCACTTCATGTGGTCGATTGACGTAATCGATTTTGACATCGTAATAGTCATTTATCATGTAGCCTGCTGCGGTGATAATAATCGTGCAAAACACAAGTAAATACAAATTGTAATCCTGAAAAACAGGCAGTCCTTGATTATTTGTCCCCACCAAAAAATAAGCAGACATCAGCTGCGCAAATCCAACCATCAGCAAATTGATGGGTCTGCTTATGCGGAAAAGTCCGCGGAAAAAAATCATTCGATTCATACTTATTTTTAGAAACGCTAAAATAGCCCAAATGATTTGTAAAGCTGATTTTAAAACCGCTTGTCTAAAACAAAAATCGATTCCGTAGATCAACGAACAGAAAAAAATAGAATTCCTTATCTTGGTTTGAAACTACCCAATAACCCAAAATTTCGTGGATAAAAATCAAACTCAATCACGTAGAGATTTTATAGCTAAAGGAGGCTCGCTCTTGGCAGGATCATTCTTCGTTCATCCTATCGCTGAAGCATTGACCATTTGGGATCGTCCCGGTGAAAAGATGAGATTGGCATTAATCGGGACAGGAGTTCGAGGTTGTTCTATGTTTGGTCGTGACGTGATGGGGGTGTACAAAGATCAGGTGGAGTTTGTGGGCTTGAGTGATAAAAATGAAGGCCGACTCAGCTATGGTAAACAATACATTGGCGCAGATTGTCCGCTTTTCGCCGATGCCGATGAGATGCTTGCCAAGACCAAACCGGATGTCTTGATTGTGACCACGATGGATTCAACTCACCATGAGTTTATCATCAAAGGACTGAATGCTGGAATCAATGTGATCTCCGAAAAGCCAATGACCACAGACGAATTCAAATGCCAGGCGATCTTGGATGCCGAGCGAAAGTCTGGGAAGCGATTGATCGTTACGTTCAACTACCGCTATTCTCCACACCGTCAAAAGCTCTATGAATTGCTCCGAGCCGGTGAGATCGGCACATTGACTTCAGTGGATTTTCACTGGTATCTGGATACTTCTCACGGAGCAGATTATTTCCGAAGATGGCATGGATACAAGGAAAAAGGAGGGACACTTCTAGTCCATAAATCCACACATCATTTTGACTTGTTGAACTGGTGGATTAATTCAGATCCAGCGGAGGTTTTTGCTTATGGTCAATTGGAATTTTATGGCAAAAACGGCCCATTCCGAGGCACCACTTGCAGAGGATGTGTGCATGCAGAGAAATGTGATTTCCATTGGGATATTACCAAAAGCGATCACTTGATGAAATTGTATGTGGAAAATGAACAATACGATGGCTATCACCGCGATGGATGTGTGTTCCGCGAGGACCTCACTAGTTATGATAAAATGGCAGTCCAAATCAAGTATAAAAATGACGTTCAGGTCAGTTATTCATTGACTACTTACTCCCCGTACGAAGGCTATCGGATTGCTTTCAATGGTACCGAAGGAAGACTTGAGGCTTGGATCAAAGAGAAACAGCCTTGGGATGAAAAAGATGAAGACGAAATCCACTTAACCAAGAATTTTGGGAAGCGGGAAATCATCGTGATTCCTTCTGGTGGCGGTGGACATGGTGGGGGAGATACCCGATTAAAGGATAAACTCTTCAAAGATCCTACCATGGCAGACCCATATCGCCAGTCTGCAGGAAGCCGCGATGGTGCCATGTCAATTTTAGTTGGGATCGCTGCTCGGAACAGTATCGAAACAGGAAAGCCGATCAAAATTCAGGATCTGACAGATATTCCGTTGTTACCGAGTGGGAGGGGAGCTTAGGGGATATTTGATATAAGATTTCGGAAGTGCGATGTCGGATTTCTGGCTATCAAATAGATGTTAGAGAATGGAGATTAGGAGATTGCGAGAATTGAGAATGAGAGAATGGGTAATCGCGTACAATCCATTCACAACAATCAATTTTCTTGATCTTAATTTTCTAATCTTCAAATTTTCCCATTCTTCTAATTTCAGATTTCTCACTTTTTATTTCAGCCTTCAACCTTCATATTTTACACTTCCCTGACGTTCCCGATTGACATTCAGTTGGAGCACATCTGGTCTGGAATAATGACCTACGGCATCAAAGTTTTGGCGCTCTTCTAAGACTCGATTGAAATCGAGGGTTTCGATTAAAAGGCCTTCCTTGTCAGCAACAGGTTCGAGAATCCATTGACCGTCGGGTCCTGCGATGCAGCTGCCGCCATTTCCTAGAGTTTCGGGACAATCTTTAAGAATCACATCCAAATGAGGCGTATCAGCTGGGAAATCATTTTTTCGCATCAGACTGGAAACAGAGATCACAAAGGATCGACTTTCCTGAGCAATCATGCGGGTGATATTTTCGGTATTTCGTACCGCTCCCGGCCATACTGCGACATGAAGATTTTCACCTAAGCCATAGAGTGCTGTTCGTGCAAGTGGCATCCAGTTTTCCCAGCAGTTTAGCCCGCCAATGGTAAATTCTTTGAGTGTATGTACTTGTAGTCCATTTCCATCTCCGGGGGCCCAAGTTAAGCGCTCATCGTAAGTAGGCTGAAGTTTACGGTGTACAGATTTGATTTCACCTGAAGCATCGATGTAGACAAGCGAGCAATATATACTATGTCCACCTCGATCGATCGGTCGCTCGATAATGCCAAGGTAGATGGCGATTTGATACTTTTTTGCTAATTCACAGCTAGTTTTCAAATCGCCGGATTCTACACTGACGGCATTTCGTAGGTAGTGTGCGTGGATCTCTTTTTGGATTTTATTATCCCAATCGGAAGCGTGAGTAATCGAAAGCCACCAAGGATAACCCGGAATCAAGCCTTCTCCAAAAATGATCAATTCACAGCCCTTGGAGGCTGCTTCCTCAATGGATAAAGCTACTTTCTGAAGGGTTTTTTCTTTATCCAGCCAAACAGGTGAGATTTGAGCGAGGGCAACTTTTAGAAGATGATTGGGCATTGAAATATATTTTAAATTCAAGGTAAAGAAAAAGCTGTTTTCGGGAAGCACAAATTTTATTTATGGGGGGAGAAAATTTTTGTCTTACACGGTGAATCTTATCGCTAGAAATTTGAAAACCCAACCGTTTAGGCGAATCTTTATTTTCCCGATTGGCATCTATTCGGCCAAAACCTGGACATATCAAAATTTCAATTCTACAACCAAAATGCAGCTCTGGTGCTATTTCTAAATCCTTTTTCTCTTTGCGAAACCTTTCTTCCCTATGCGGTAAAAAAACATCCAACCGTTTTGGCGAACCCTTATTTTCCCGATTGGCATCTATTCGGCCAAAACCCGGACACGCAAAAATTCTCAGTTCTACAATCAAAATACACCGCTGGTGCTATTTCTAAATCCTTTTTCTCTTTGTGAAACCTTTCTTCCCTTTGCGGTAAAAAAATATCCAATCGTTTTGGCGAACCCTTATTTTCCCGATTGGCATCTATTCGGCCAAAACCTGGACATGCAGAAATTCTCAGTTCTACAATCAAAATGCAGCTCTGGTGCTATTTCTAAATCCTTTCTTCCTTTGTGAAACCTTCCTTCCCTTTGCGGTAAAAAAACATCCAGCCGTTTTGGCGAACCCTTATTTTCCCGATTGGCATCTATTCGGCCAAAACCCGGACACGCAAAAATTCTCAGTTCTACAATCAAAATACACCGCTGGTGCTATTTCTAAATCCTTTTTCTCTTTGTG
>Ga0222706_1000031_pt1 | contig 74456 bp, 71 predicted proteins | sample AntAcemetage1572_FD_179829 | JGI IMG/M metagenome (GOLD analysis project Ga0222706, IMG submission 179829) | Saline water microbial communities from Ace Lake, Antarctica - #1572 | ecosystem: Environmental > Aquatic > Non-marine Saline and Alkaline > Saline | place: Antarctica: Ace Lake...
ATTTTAAAAAAATCAGAGTCTGAAGAAAAGACCTCAAAGGTTAGGCATAGCCCTTTTTCAGCTTTCTCACTTTAGACTTCTGATTTCCTAATTCAGCTTTCTCACTTTAGACTTCTGACTTTCTGTAACCCAAATTATACCTCTCCGTACTCCCGCATCTGACACTCGTTTCCTGAGGATGGTGGTATGCGGGCGGGGGAATTATGTTGAACTTCAATACCATGGGCTGCACCCATGGCTGTTATAAGACGCACCTTCAGCGCTTTGGTCAAGGATATCTTTGTGCTCTTTGCCGAAACCTTCGCGGTCTTTGTGGTAAAAAGAAAAATGCACACTCAAAATACTTGGATTTTAACAAAGTATCTCAAAGGTTAGGCATAGCCCTTTTTCAGCTTTCTCACTTTAGACTTCTGACTTCCTATTTTAGACTTCTGACTTCCTAATTTAGACTTCTGACTTTCTATTTCAGCTTTCTGTGTTACTTCAGATTCTTGTACCGAATTCTCTTAGGCGTCACATCACCAAGCCGCTTCTTTTTGTTTTCCTCGTAGTCGGAGAAGTTACCCTCAAACCACACTACCTGAGAATCACCCTCAAAAGCCAAAATATGCGTGCAAATCCGATCCAGAAACCATCTGTCGTGGGAGATGACTACGGCACAGCCACCGAAGTTTTCCAAGGCTTCTTCCAAAGCGCGGAGTGTATTCACATCCAAGTCGTTGGTCGGCTCATCGAGTAGCAGCAAGTTGCCGCCTTCTTTCAGCATCATCGCCAAGTGAACTCGGTTTCGCTCACCGCCGGAAAGGACGCCGACTTTTTTCTCTTGATCCGATCCGCCAAAATTGAACTTGGACACATAAGCTCTGGAGTTGATCTCCCGATTGCCCAGCTTCATCAGCTCATTGCCATCAGAGATGATCTGATAGACACTTTTGCTTGGGTCGAGCGAATCATGCTCTTGATCCACATAGGACAGCTGTACAGTCTCTCCTACTTCGAAATTACCAGAGTCAGGCTCCTCCTGTCCCGTGATCAGTTTGAATAACGTGGTCTTTCCTGCGCCATTTGGTCCGATGATCCCGACGATCCCACCTTGAGGAAGCGAAAAGCTAAGATTCTCAAACAGCAACTTATCGCCGTAAGCTTTGGATACTCCATTGACCTCGATCACTTTGGTACCAAGACGTGGCCCTGGCGGGATAAACAATTCCAACTTAGCTTCTCTTTCCTTGGATTCTTCTCCGACCAGCTTATCGTAAGCACTCAATCGAGCTTTACCCTTTGCCTGTCGGGCTTTGGGAGTCATTCGGATCCATTCCAGTTCTCGCTCCAAAGTTTTCTGACGCTTGGATTCAGTCTTCTCCTCCTGTTTCAGTCTATTTTGCTTTTGATCCAGCCAAGAAGAATAATTTCCTTTCCAGGGAATCCCTTCGCCTCGATCCAATTCTAAGATCCAACCGGCGACATTGTCCAAGAAGTATCTATCGTGAGTCACGGCGATGACCGTACCCTTGTAATTTTGTAAATACTGCTCCAGCCACTGCACAGATTCTGCATCAAGGTGGTTGGTAGGTTCGTCAAGGAGTAAGACATCCGGCTCTTGAAGTAATAATCTGCAAAGGGCAACGCGGCGCTTCTCGCCACCCGATAGGTTTGCCACATTGGCATCGCTGGGAGGCAGTCTCAATGCATCCATGGCTTTATCCAACATCAGATCAAGCTCCCAGGCATTGGCCGCGTCCAACTTCTCCTGAACCACTCCTTGCTTCTCGATCAAGTCATTCATTGCATCTAGATCCTCCATCAGTGCCGGATCCATGAATTTCTCGTTGATTGCTTCAAACTCTTTGAGCAGAGCTATGGTCTCGTGAACTGCTTCCTCCACTACTTCTTTGACTGTCTTCGTGGGGTCAAGCTTTGGCTCCTGCTCTAGCATTCCCACAGTATAGCCTGGAGACCAGACTACTTCACCAAGGAATTCCTTATCCATCCCGTCTATAATTTTCAAAAGCGAGGATTTTCCAGAGCCATTGAGACCGAGGACTCCAATTTTGGCACCGTAAAAAAATGAGAGATAGATATTTTTTAAGACTTTTTTCTGTGGCGGGAAGACTTTGGAAACCCCAGCCATTGAAAAGATGATTTTTTCTGCACTCATAGGTTAAATTTTTACTGTATTAAAACTCAAAAGAAATCAAAGATGGCAAAAAAACCCCTTTCTTAGGATAAGTGCATTTGAATTAATTAATTTGCGAAAACTTGAAAACGACCACTTAAACCCAATTGTAGCGCTATGGATCATCCTTATGGATACATAAAAGAAAATAAAGTTTTTTTGAAGGGATTTTTAGGACAGATGGATCGGCAGATTGGAGAAGTAAAAGAAAATGAGGCCTCCACATTAAGCTACTTTGAGGCTCGGTTTGAGCAACTCACTGAGAAAGTTGAAAAACTAAAATCTGATATCCAAGAAAATGAAAACAAGGGATCTTTTCTGATGAAATTGATTCACTTGAGAGAATCTTTAAATCAAGCTGATGCATTGGGAGACTTCGTTCCTTTGATAGAGGAACTGAATACACAGGAAGCTTTTCTAAATGAAATCATCCAAGGTAATCGCGAAAAAAACCTGGCGATAAAACGTGGATTAATCCTTGAAGCCGAAGAGATAAAAGAAGAGACCGACTGGAAAGAAACCACAGAGGCATTTAAAGAACTTAAACTTCGCTGGATCAAAACCGGCCCGGTGGCAAAGGAGCTGCAAGAACAGGTAGAAGAAGAATTTGAAATTTCGGTACAGCACTTTTTTGAAAATCGAAGGCAATTCTTTGAAGGGCTGGCACTGCAAGCTGATGAAAACATAAAAGTCTACGAATTCCTAGTGGAACAAGCCCAAGAAGCGCACGACTTGATCGATGTGAAAATGGGCTTTGAAATCTCTAAAAAAATTCAAAGGCAATGGAAGGAAGCGGGTAAAGTTCCTGCAGAAAAGCGACAACCACTTTGGGATGAATTTTCAAAGTTAAATAATCGAATCTTCTCCAAATATAAGCGCACTCTAAATCCCGGTCCTACCATGCATCCTCGAGAGTTGATGAAAAAGGTGGAAGAACTTACCGAAGAGATCAAAGTGCTGGCAGGAAAGCCCTATTCCTTTGAGTTGATCAGTCGGGCAAAAGCGATTCAGGAAGAATGGCGAAAGCTCCCGCAACGTAAGCCAAAGGAAGCAAATTTGATCGTTCGTTCTTTTCAGTTTTTCTCCGATATTATTTTTGAAAAAGCATTTTTGGAAAAACTGGTCCAAGGTAAATATGAAGACTGGGATCAAAAAAATGCAGCAGAGCAAGCTCAAATCAAAATTGCTTTGGTAAAAGATCTTCTGCACCGAGATCAGGCAGAACTGGAAGCGGCACAGTCAAATTCAGATAATTTTCGTGTTCAATCGGCTGATTTCGATATAATGATGAAGAAAAAACTATTTAGTGTGAAGCGAAAAGTGGATGTAAAAAATTACATTTTGAAGCAACTTTCTTTTAATTAGAGAAGTACATGCACAATTATTTAAAAAAAAAGATATTTTTGCACCCTTTAACAACGAAAACTATTAAAATACACACATATGTACTGGACACTTGAATTAGCTTCCTATCTAGAAGATGCCCCTTGGCCAGCCACTAAGGATGAATTAATTGACTATGGCATCCGCTCTGGCGCCCCTATGGAAGTTGTTGAAAATCTTCAAGAATTAGAAGATGATGGTGAACCTTACGAGACCATCGAAGAGATTTGGCCGGATTATCCTACCAAAGATGATTTCTTCTTCAACGAAGACGAATATTAAAACCAAAAAACCTCGAGGGATCGAGGTTTTTTGGTTTTAAACTACTTAGAAATATGAACAACTGTCAGAACTTACGAAATGGATGACTTACAGAACCAGACTTTAATTAATCCCAACCCCCACAAGCGAAACCTAATTTATCCTTTAGTCAATAATTAATCCAGCTACAGTCCCAGAACTTGACGGAGTCTGGAGTAGCCTGATTTACTTACTGGCACTTGTCCACCAGCTAGTAGTTTGACGAGGTAATTCTCTCGTTCGTAGGATTCGATTTTCGCTATTTGATTCACATTTAGAATGAAGGAGCGATGAACCCGGACAAAACTCATTGGATCAACAGCTTTCTCAAGTACTTTCATTGTCATCTTTTTCAGATACTTTCCCGATTGGGTGTGAATAGCGATGTAATCGTCTTCCGCTTCAAAATAGACTACTTGAATGGTCGGTATTATTTTAATCTCATTTTTAACTCGAACGACTAACCGATCTCGCTTTTCTGCCAATCCGCCAAACTCTTCTGACTTGGTTGTGTTGTCTTCGGCTGAATATTGCTGCAAAAATTTATCAATTGCCTGAGAAAAGCGGCTCATCGAAAACGGCTTGAGAAGGTAATCAATTGCCATCGCATCAAAAGCTTTTACCGCATAGGCATCGAAAGCAGTGGTGAAGATCACTGCAGGAGGATCCTCCACCAGCTCAAGCATTTCAAACCCTGTAATCTTTGGCATCTGGACATCCAGAAAAATTAAGTCTGGCTGCAACTGTTGGACTGCCTTCAAGCCCTCGAAACCATCCTGGCAAACTTTGACAATCTCAAATTGAGAGAATTCTGCGAGGTATTCTTGGATAATACTTGCAGCAAGAGGCTCGTCATCAATGATTATAGTTTTGATCATTTCGTTGTGGAATTTTCAGTTTTACATTGAAATTAGAATCTACCTGTGTCGTTTCCAACAAATCCTTTCGCCCAAATACTAAGAATAATCGTCGCTCAACTGAACTCAGTCCAAAGCCTGTTCCTTTGCCAGGACCGACTTCTGGGTCATAGGGATTGCTAATGGAAATCATCAGGTAGTTTTGGTTTTTTGAAATAGACAGATCAATTGAAACCTCTTCAATCACTCCATAAAGTCCGTATTTTATTGCATTTTCTACTAAAGGCTGCATGAGCAATTGAGGGAGTTGCAGGGATTCAGCATCTTTTTTGACTTCAATTTTTATATCCAATCGATGACCGAAGCGCACCTTTTCGATATCCAAATACAATCGCAAATAGGCCAACTCTTCCGAAACTGAAACCCATTTTTGAGGATCTTTTCGGATTGTTCCACGAAGAAATTCGGAAAGCTGAATGACCATCTCTCTAGCCTGCTGTGGCTGGGATACCACCAAGGCATTTATTGAATTTAAGCTGTTAAATAAAAAATGAGGCTGGAGCTGCTGCCGAAGCTGAGTCAGTTCTGCTTCTTTTGAAAGCTCATTCATCATTGCCTCGCGCTGCTGAGATTCTTCCTGCTCCTCCAGCTTCGAAACTACAATGGCGATCAGTGCGACCATAACTTCTGCCAATCCCAATACTGCCCAACGCAAATACAGATGATCAAATATAAATTGGGTGTAGTCTGGATCAGCATCGAAAAACCAGCTTTGGATGTAGCCGTGAGCCCACACGGTAATCATGCTCATCAGAAGTGGAATAATGAGCAACAGCCAGTTATTTCCACCTCTGGGAATATAGAAGCTAAAGATCCGCTCTAACACAAATACCCCAAGCATGAAACCCAAGGTGAATAAGACTGAATCTGCCAAAGCTAAACTTAGCTCAATCTCATAAAAACAAAGGAGCAAAAAACATCCAAGAAACCAGATGAGTCCGGCTCCTTGGATAGTCCATTTTGCTTTATGAGGATTAGAAAAGGCTTTTGCAAACAAAATCTTAGGGTTTTCGATACCTTCTTGAATCTCGTTAATAAGATTTGATTTCCAAACCCCCAAAGAATATTGTGCCTTTGATTAAGAGTACTTTGTCTGTATCCACTTCAGATTGACGGTAGATTCGCTTATCCTCCACCCCTGCGGCGATATTGCTTACCTCTGTCCTAACATCCCAGTGCGGCGGTACGATCAATTTCATTCCTCCAAAAATCACATCGACTTGAAGGGTGACAATCCCGGAGAAATCAGATTGAGTCAAATCCAAATCTATTCCTCCAAAAGCTGCGGTCAACTTCCCCCCTTGAAAGTTCTTAGACATCACGCGCTTATTGACTCCGCTCAGAATCGCATCAATATTCACTCGATCTGAGAAAGTTGATCCTGACATACCCCCTATCCCTGCAAATCCTGAATTTGTGGATTTCTGTTCTTCTTTTGGATCAGAGTCAGTCACACTGGAGACCTTCGATACCCCTGTTCTGATTTGAGAGCGAATAGCATCAATGACCTTATTCTCACGACGTTTCTGAGTGATCAAATAAATCCCTAGCGCAATTAATGTGATGGGAAGGATGTAACGCTGTAATCCGAAATCAAAGTCGAACTCCCGCTCAAAAAGGAAGTAAACGCCAACAGTCAAAACGACTATACCAAAAAAACTTTTGAACTCATGCTTGATTAATGTAAACGTACCGACAGCGATCAAGATCATCGGCCAGGACAAAATCCAATCTGGAAAAAAGATTCCTAGCTTCCTTAGAAGAAGCAATACACCTACGGATAGGATGATGAATCCGAAAATTATTCCGCCGTCATTTCGTTGTTTTAGTCTGCTCATTATAGATTGGTTTTAAATGATGCTCAAACCTAACCTAACCCCAATACATCAGGAATAACTGATCGACTAAGACAGCTGAAAAGTCGGTAAAGGCCACAGATTAGTCGGTAAAAATGTAAGCCTCAGTTTTACCGATTGGCTATTGAAGCAAGATACTCTGCATGATTCATATCCTCTGGGGTAGTTATTTTGATATTCTCCAGACTTCCCGAAATGAGCTCTACCTGCCAGCCCTGATGTTCATACACGGTGGCATCGTCTGTGAATTGCGGAAGTTCGTCGACCGCATAAGCCACTTTAATTTTACTCACTTGGAAAGTTTGCGGAGTCTGTACTAACCTGAAGTGGTGTCGCTCTTGATAAAAAGACTTTCCTTCATCAGTGACTTTCCGAATGGAATCTTTCAGCTGGACGACAGCTATTGCACTTCCAAACCTACCTGCCACCTCAAAACTTTCAGTAATTACCTTTGGGTTCACAAAAGGCCGCACTCCATCGTGAATCGCGACAAGGTCAGCAGATTTTGAAAGTTGATTCAGCCCATTTTGCACCGATTGGAATCTAGAATTACCACCAGCTACCAAGCGATGAGGAATTGAAAAATCATGGGAACTGCAAAGTCTTTTCCAGTACTCAAAGTCAGATGCCGGGAGGACCACTAGTAGATCGATCTGATCATCCAACATGTAGAAAACTTCCAGCGTCCGCATCAAAATCGGTCTATCACCAATGGGTAAATATTGCTTGGCAATGGTTCCTCCCATTCGAGTACCTTTACCTCCTGCTACAAGAATTGCTGCTTTATTCATTTGCTTTAAAAAACTTCCTGAATCGAAAAATGAGAAATTTTCTGTTGGAAAGAAAAAAAGCCCCAAAATTGGGGCTTTTACTACTTAGAGGATCAACATCGCATCCCCGTAGGAGAAGAATCGATATTTCTCCTTTATTGCTTCTTTGTAGGCTTTCATGATCAGATCGTAGCCTCCGAATGCAGACGTAGTCATCAGTAAAGTTGACTCTGGAAGGTGAAAGTTAGTCACCAAAGCATTTGCGATTTTGAAGTCATAAGGAGGAATGATAAACTTATCAGTCCATCCGCTGCTTACTTTCAATCTATTGTTTGCAGTGACAGAAGATTCTACAGTTTTCAAAACAGTAGTTCCAATGGAGACTACTCTCTTTTTAGCATCGAGCGCCTTATTGACATGCTCAACAGTTCCCTCAGGAATGAAATAATTCTCAGAGTCCATCTTATGCTTAGTCAAGTCCTCTACATCCACTTGTCTGAATGTACCAAGACCTACATGTAAGGTAATCGGAGTAACATCAACTCCGAGGAGCTCTAAACGCTTCAATAAATGAGGCGTAAAATGCAATCCTGCAGTTGGTGCAGCTACTGCACCTACATTTTTTGCAAAGACAGTTTGGTATCGCTCGCGATCTTCTGCTTCAACTTTTCTATCAATGAATTCTTTTAAGAGTGGTGTTTCTCCGAGGGTATCAATAGTTTTATGAAACTCTTCATCCGTTCCATCGAATAAAAACCTGATAGTACGACCTCTTGAGGTCGTGTTGTCAATCACTTCAGCTACAAGATCAGAATCTCCAAAATAAAGTTTATTTCCTACTCTGATTTTTCTAGCTGGATCTACCAGCACATCCCACAACTTAAGTTCTTGGTTTAGTTCTCGAAGAAGGAATACTTCAATCTCTGCTCCCGTTTTCTCCTTATTTCCATACAATCTCGCAGGGAATACTTTAGTATCATTATTTACAAAAACATCTCCTTCGTGAAAATATTCAGTGATATCTTTGAAAATCCGATGCTCGATTAGACCAGTCTTCCGATGTACAACCATCAACCGTGATTCATCACGGTTAGGCGATGGATGCAGGGCAATTAATTTCTTTGGTACTTCAAATTTGAAATCCGATAATTTCATAGAGGTGTTTTAAATTTCTGAGTGATATAAGAATAACTCTAAAAAATGCGAAGATAAGAACAATAATGCCCAAATTCAGCTAACTTAACAAATTGTTTTAACCAACTATTCACGTCATGCTTTTTCTCCAACTTACTTGGGAAAGTTTTAGGTTTGCATTATCTGCTCTAAATTCAAACTTGACCCGTACGATATTATCGCTTCTGGGAGTGACCGTAGGGATATTCGCAATTATTGCGGTATTCACTCTGGTCGATTCCTTAGAAAATAATATTAGATCCTCATTTTCATTCTTAGGTACCAATGTAATGCGGGTCGATCGTTTTCCTTTTTCGAATGATGGACCTCCACAGAATTTTCCTTGGTGGAAATATTTCAGACGACCTCCAGGAACTGTTGATGAATACAAATTTCTCCAAGAACGCCTACAAAGCGCCGAGGCGATAACCATATCTGCATCTGCAAGCACAATCATCAAAGCTGGTAGCAATGCTTATGAAGGAATGCAGCTAACCGGAGTAGCCTACACCTATCAAGATGTCTTTGACGTAGCGCTGGAAGAAGGCAGATATTTTTCAGAATCTGAGATCAATGCATCTCGGAATTTCGCCATAGTCGGCAAAAAAATTTCCAATACGCTGTATCCCAACCAAGCTGCGATTGGAAAAGAAGTAAAGATAAAAGGGATGAAATTCGTCATTGTAGGAGTTTTTGAGGAGGAAGGTGAAGGTTTGTTTGATCTTCCCTCCAAAGATGAGGCATGCCTAATACCTTATGGTGCTTTTACTAAAATGTACTACACAGGCAAAAATGGGGTTGAACCATCGATAGCAGTGAAAGGAAACGCTGAAGACATTGGTTTGGTGGGTTTAGAAAATGAGATGACTGGACTTCTACGTGCCAAAAGAGGCCTTAAGCCAACAGAAGATGATTCCTTTGCTTTGAACAAAACTGAATTTATTCAAAACACGATTGGCTCTATCTTCGATGTAATCAGCGTAGCAGGGTGGGTAATTGGTGGTTTCTCTATTTTGGTGGGAGGATTCGGAATTGCCAACATTATGTTTGTCTCTGTGAGAGAGCGCACGAATATTATCGGTATCCAAAAATCACTGGGGGCAAAAAATTATTTTATTCTATTCCAATTCCTCTTTGAAGCCGTGTTATTAAGTCTAATTGGAGGGATAACAGGAATTATTTTGGTCTTCTTTTTGAGTTTTGTCCCAATAGGAAGTTTGGATATCGTACTCTCACTTCAAAATATTTTGCTGGGTCTGGGAGTATCTTCGATCATCGGCGTGGTCTCGGGAATAGTTCCTGCCACCTTGGCCGCACGGATGGATCCCGTAGAAGCTATTCGGATGGCATAAAAAAAGGGGCTTTAGGGCCCCTTTTTTTATAGAATTATTACGCTGATCATTCCATTACTTCCGGTGCCGATTTGGCTCCAATGGAGCTAAGGCCCGATGCAATTTTAATTTTTTTCTCAAGTTCTTCCATCAATTCTTGGTTATCCAACAACAAATTTTTGCAAGCTTCCCGTCCTTGACCAAGTTTTTCACCATTGTAAGAGAACCATGAACCTGCCTTTTTGACAATCTCAAGCTCTACTCCAAGATCAATAATCTCACCTACTTTAGAGATTCCCTGACCGTACATGATATCAAATTCGACCACTTTGAACGGAGGGGCAACCTTATTTTTAACCACCTTCACCTTGGTACGATTACCTAAAATATTGTCAGCACTTTCTTTTATTTGCCCGATCCTTCGGATATCCAGTCGAACCGAAGCGTAGAATTTTAAGGCATTACCTCCGGTGGTGGTCTCCGGATTTCCAAACATCACCCCAATCTTTTCTCTAAGCTGATTAATGAAAATAACAGAGCAACCTGTCTTATTGATAGCACCTGTAAGTTTTCGAAGTGCTTGGGACATCAATCGTGCCTGAAGTCCCATCTTGCTGTCTCCCATATCGCCTTCCAATTCTGCTTTTGGCACCAATGCCGCTACGGAATCAATCACAATAATGTCAATTGCCCCAGATCTGATCAAATGCTCGGCAATCTCTAATGCCTGCTCCCCATTATCAGGTTGAGAGATTAGGAGATTTTCAGTATCAATACCTAGCTTTTCGGCATAGGCCTTGTCAAATGCATGTTCCGCATCAATAAATGCAGCCATTCCCCCAGCTTTTTGTGCTTCGGCAATACAATGCAGGGTAAGCGTAGTTTTTCCTGAAGACTCTGGGCCGTAAACTTCGATTACTCGACCACGAGGAATTCCGCCTATGCCCAATGCAATGTCTAAACCTATAGATCCGGTAGAAATAGCAGGTATATCCTGAACTTTATTATCACTCAACTTCATTACTGTACCTTTTCCATAAGTTTTCTCAAGCTTATCGATGGTCAATTGAAGTGCTTTTAATTTTTCTGCGTTATTGCTCATGAGTTTTCGTTTAAAGAATGACTAGTTAAGTTAATTTGGATAAACACAAAATCTAAACCAAAGAAGTATACCCTATTGTTTTGGAGAGCTAAATTCGTAAGTTTAATTGCTTTTATGGCATTGTTTTTAGTAATACTTGAGCGTAAACCACAAATTCGTCGGGTATTGTCAAAGAAATATATGAATCAACTCCGCAACTACCTTTTTTTCGCTTCACTAGTTATTGCTCTACCGCTGCTGGGACAGGAATCTTCCAAAAACACAGCCTTTACTTATGGGGAGGAACTAAACTTTGAAGTGTCTTATGGCTGGCTTGATCTAGCGGATGCAAAGCTGCAGATCTCCAGACGAGGACATGACCAAGATGAAATCCCACACTATAAAATAGATGTTTATGGAAAGACAAAAGGCGCTGCAACGATCTTTGGTAAGGTAAACGACAATTGGGGCACCTATCTAAATCCTCAAACCCTTCTGCCCTATCAATCTTATAGACATATCGAGGAAGGCAGGTATCGGAAACATGAGTTAGTGTATTTTGACCAGAAAAATAAAAAAGCGCGATTGGAACTTTATGATCGCGATAACAAGAATCTAAAAGAAGCTCGAGAATACAGTTTGCTGACTGAGGTCCAAGACCTGGTAAGTGGATTTTATTATTTGCGATCCCTAAATCTATCCAAATTAAAGCCTGGAGAAGTTGTCATGATCAATGGATTCTTCGATAAAGAATTATATAACATAAAATTAATTTACGAAGGATCTGAGAAACTGGAAACTAAAATCGGAAAAAAAGAAACCTACATTTTCTCGCCCGAAATCCCTCCTAACAAGCTCTTCCGCGGTAACTACCCCATCAAAGTATGGATCACTAAGGATCAGAATAAAATACCTGTTAAAATCAAAGCAAATCTTTTCCTCGGATCCTTGCATTTAGACCTAGTTTCCACCAAAGGTTTACGAAACAATTAGGTAATACTGCCTTAACGGATTATTAATATCAACATTATTTGAGGGCTTTTTTATCTTGAAAGTCAATTCCAACAAATTTTTATTTGGTTGCTATGGCCAAATATTCAGTAATTTTAAGGAAAACACGAACTTTAAAAGATGGGTGACAATCAAAAGATCAAGGTGCTAGTCGTAGATGATGAGCCTGATATAATTGAGATTTTAAAATATAATCTCCAAAAAGAAGGGTACGAGGTAGCCACTGCTGATGATGGGATCAAGGCTGTGAAAGTCGCTGCAAAATTTCTCCCAGACGTAATTCTACTAGACATCATGATGCCCAATCAAGATGGCGTTGAGACTTGTCTTCAAATTCGCCAAATGCCGGATTTGAAAAACACATTCATAATTTTCCTTACCGCACGAATGGAGGAATACTCTGAAGTAGCCGCCTTTGACGTGGGTGCGGACGATTACATCACAAAGCCAATTAAGCCCAGAGCCTTGATGAGCAGAATTTCAGCGCTTTTCAGAAGAGATTCAAAAAAGGAACAAGAGCAAATTCAAGTTAAGATAAAAGATCTTCTAATCGATAGGGGAAGTTATACTGTGGATCAATCAGGAAAGACAATCACCCTACCCAAAAAAGAATTCGAGCTCCTGCATTTTTTGGCAAAAAATCCAAATATCGTGTTCAGTAGAGACGAACTTCTTCAGAATATCTGGGGAGCAGATGTTTTTGTCCTTGCACGGACAGTTGATGTACACATCCGAAAAGTGCGAGAAAAGATCGGAGATGACTACATTACAACTGTGAAAGGCGTAGGGTACAAATTCGAATTAGGATAAAATGCTTTCAAATTCCAAGGGAATATCTTTAGTACTAGCTTTAGCAACTTCCATTTTGGTAGTAGCTTTTTTATCGCTGATAGATGATGCTACTTTTATTATTCTCTTGGTAGCATGGGGGGTTTCTTTTTCTTCAGCCTATATCTTGATGGCGTTTACGCTTGATTTTTTGGTATTCAAAGAGATTGGAAATATCTATACACTACTGGAGAAAATTCAGCGAAAAGACCTGTCTGAGATCAATGAGAAAGGTAAAAAAAGCTCCATGTCTCCACTGCGCAAAATCAATAAGGTAATCAACTCCTATGCAATAGCCAGACAAAAAGAGATTGAAACCCTTCAGAAGAATGAGGAATTCCGTAGAGAGTTTATTGCAGATATTTCCCATGAGTTGAAAACCCCCATTTTTGCAACTCAAGGCTATATTCACACACTTTTGGATGGTGCCATTGATGATAAACATGTCCGGATGAAATTCCTCCGGCGTGCCGCCAAAAATCTAGATTCTTTGGATGTGCTGGTGCAAGACTTACTTACCCTAAGTCAAATGGAAAGTGGTGTAATTAAATTCAACTTTACAGAATTTGAACTCAAAGAGCTCTTGCTCGAAGTCATTGACCAATTGGAGCACAAAGCTTTTAAGCGGGATATGAAAATCCACTTTGAATTTGAAGAAGGTAAAAGCTATATGACCTCAGGAGATCGACCCAAGATCTATCGTGTCTGCCAAAATCTGATCGTCAATGCAATCAAGTATAACGATGAAAAGGGCGAAGTACATGTGATGTTAAAGCTGCATAAAAACAGCATTCAACTCGACATCAAAGACGATGGCCAAGGTATTCCTGCCGAAGATATCAAGCGGATCTTTGAGCGATTCTATCGGGTGGAGAAAAGTAGGTCCAAGGAAAAAGGCGGTACAGGATTGGGTTTGGCCATCGTAAAGCATATTTTAGAAGGACATAAAAGCAAGATCTCAGTCACTTCTACTTTGAAGAAAGGTTCAATTTTTAGTTTTTCGCTGCCCTTGGTGAAAAAAGAGGCAATAGAACAGAAGGTGAAGCGTATTTAGTAAGGGGAATACTTGAAATAAGATTTTTTACGATCTAATTTTTCTTTAGCTTTGCAGCCTTTTAAAAGAAGCGGGAGAATCCATGAAGAAAGTAGATTTTGAAAAACTCATTCTGTTTGAAACTGAGGATTACCTGGTGATCAACAAGCCGCCTTACCTGTCAAGCTTAGACGACAGACATGAGGCGCAGAATATCCTGGACTTAGCTAAGGCACACACTACCGATTCTCAACTGTGTCATAGATTGGATAAGGAAACCTCAGGATGTCTGGTGATCGCTAAGAATCCAGTCGCCTACAGGCATTTGGCGATGCAGTTTGAAAGCAGAAAAGTGGACAAAGTATATCATGCAGTAGTAGAGGGGATCAAGGAATTCAGTAATGAACTAGTCAATCGAAACCTACTTGCAAACAACAAGGGAATAGCCAAGGTCAGTAAAGAGGGAAAGCCAGCGCAAACGGTATTCAACACACTAAAGACTTACTATTCACACACACTAGTCGAGTGTAAGCCTATCACAGGACGACTGCATCAGATTCGTGTACACCTGACTTACCTTAAGTCTCCGATATGCGGCGACACGCTATATGGCGGCAACCCCTTGTACCTTTCTTCACTCAAGCGTCGCTTTAATCTCAAGAAAGACACCGAAGAGCAACCAATCATGCCGCGAGTTTCTTTACATGCTTATTCAATAGGTTTTCTAGGAGTAGATGGTTCAGAAATTAATGTGATTGCACCCTACCCAAAAGATTTCCAAGTCTTGGTAAATCAGCTCGAAAAAACAAGTTGATCGCAAGAATTAAAATAAAATAAGTTGAAATGGAGACGTTTGAGCATATTTTAATTGTAAGCCAGTGAAAATTAAGTCTTAGTATTTAAAATTTTTTGGATCAAAAATAAAATACTCATACATTTGTATCCCTTTTCGAGGGTAAAATAAATTTAACAAACTAAATATTAAACAGTTACACAGTGGATACTTTAAGCTATAAGACCGTATCAGCAAATACCGCAACTGTAGATAAGCGATGGGTTATTGTGGATGCCCAAGCTGCAGTTTTAGGTAGATTTGCTAGTGAGGTAGCAAAAATCTTACGAGGGAAAACGAAGCCAAGCTTCACTCCACACGTTGATTGTGGTGACAATGTCATCGTAATCAACTCAGACAAAATCAGGATGACTGGTGACAAGATGAACTCCAAAATTTATGTGAGACATACTGGCTATCCAGGTGGACAGCGAATCACCACACCAAAATTATTGAAAGAAAAATCCTCAACAATTTTGATCGAGAAAGCTGTAAGGGGTATGTTGCCCAAGAACAGATTGGGAAGAAAATTATACGGTAACTTGTACGTATATGAAGGATCTGAGCATCCACATATAGCACAGCAGCCTAAATCTATCACGCTTTAATCGCCTATTAATGGAAATCATTAACAAAATCGGTAGACGAAAAACATCTGTAGCAAGGATTTACATGACTCCGGGCAATGGTGTAATCACCGTTAATAATAGATCATTGGAAGTTTACTTTCCATTTGATTTGCATCAGATTGTAGTAAAACAACCGCTTGCTTTAGTAGGTGTGAATGGTAACTACGATATCAAAATCAATGTAGACGGAGGAGGAAGTACAGGTCAGGCTGAAGCCTCCCGTATGGCTATCTCTAGAGCACTATGTGAGTTTGACATTGAGCATAGAGGTCCTTTGAAAAAAGAAGGATTTCTGACTCGCGATCCGAGAATGGTAGAACGTAAGAAGCCAGGACGTAAAAAAGCAAGAAAGAAGTTCCAGTTCTCCAAGCGTTAATTCGGGATTTTACTCTTATACATCAGAAAAAATATTTATTCATGGCCAAAATAGAATACAAAGACTTACTAGATGCTGGTGTCCATTTTGGGCACTTGACGAGAAAGTGGGATCCAAGAATGTCTCCATATATTTTTATGGAGAAAAATGGTATCCACATTATCGATCTTAACAAAACGCTTGCTTGCCTCGACGAAGCATCTAACGCAATCAAGCAAATCGTACGCTCCGGCAAAAAGGTAATGTTCGTCGCTACCAAAAAACAAGCTAAAGATCTTGTAGCCGCAGAAGCTAAAAGACTTAACATGCCTTTCGTAACAGAAAGATGGTTAGGTGGAATGATGACTAACTTTGCAACAATCCGTAAATCATTGAAGAAGATGTCTTCACTTGACAGACTGATGGGTGAGGAAGCTTACAAGAATCTTGCAAAAAAAGAACGATTGATGGTTTCTCGACAAAAAGAGAAAATGGAAACCGTCTTAGGTGGTATTGCTGACCTAAGTAGACTTCCAGCTGCACTATTCGTAGTGGACATCAAAAGAGAGCATATTGCAATTGCTGAAGCACAAAAACTTGGAATCCCAATTTTTGCATTAGTAGATACTAACTCCAACCCAAATGAGGTGGACTTCCCTATCCCAGCTAATGATGATGCGTTCAAGTCAGTTTCTTTATTAGTGAAGGCGTTCGGCGAAGCTATCGAAGAAGGTCTTTCTGAACGAAAGAGAGATAAGGAAGATGCTAAACTTACTGAAGAGGAAGAAGCAAAGAAAGCTGTTGACGCAGATCCAAAAGACTAAATTTTAAATAAATTGATTAAAAAAAAATTGGACATCAGGCTTAAGCGGGTGTTCAATTTTTTTTTAAATCGATTCTCTGAAGTCACTTGACTTCTCCAAAAAATAATTTTATTGTTTAATCAAACTGATACTACCATGGCAGTTACTGCGCAAGAAGTAAACAAATTAAGACAAATGACCGGTGCCGGTATGATGGATTGCAAAAAGGCTTTGACTGAAGCTGAAGGCGATTTTGAAAAAGCTGTAGATATCCTTCGTAAAAAAGGTCAAAAAGTATCTGCTTCCAGAGCAGACCGAGAGACCAAAGAAGGCTTAGCGGTGACCAAAATAACCAATGATGGTACTAAGGGCTTCCTACTTACATTAACTTGCGAAACCGACTTCGTTGCTAAAAATGAGGGTTTTGTGACTTTCGCAAATTCTTTGATGGATATCGCAGTCGAAAACTCTGCAACATCCATTGAGTCTATTCTAGCACTTCCTTTTGAAGATCAGCTCGTAGCTGCCAAAATCGTTGAAATGACTGGTAAAATCGGTGAGAAGCTTGAAATTTCTCATTTTGAAATCGTTGAAGCTGAAACTGTTGTAGCCTATATTCACTCCAATGGGAAATTAGGCGTATTAGTTGGACTTACCAATACTTCTGGTGCTGACGTAGAAGAAGCTGGAAAAGACGTAGCCATGCAAATCGCAGCCATGAATCCAGTAGCTCTTGACAAAGACGGCGTGGATGCATCAATGGTCGAGCGTGAAATCGAAATTGGAAAAGAACAAGCTAGAGCTGAAGGCAAGCCTGAAGAAATGCTTGAAAAAATAGCCATGGGTAAATTGAATAAGTTCTACAAAGAGAACACCTTACTTAGCCAGTCTTTCGTAAAGGACAACAACAAGACCATCGCACAATATCTTGACAGCGTAAGCAAAGGATTGACAGCATCTGCTTTCAAGCGGATCTCTATCGGATAATCTGAATTTCGATTCAACATACAAAAGACTGATTCCTCGGGATCAGTCTTTTTTTATTTTCAAACCCTCCAAGGTTTCGAAAGCCTTGGAGGGTTGCAAAGAAGTATCCTCTCGTATACCTGATGTATTTCTTCGCTTGATATTTTTTCCTTGCTATTCGAAAGTTACCTGAGTTACGTAACCTAACGTGTTTTTCAGCTCGCCAAACACTATCATAACCCCCAAATTAATTTAAAAGCTATCAACCAAGCACGCCATCACCTCTATCTCATTCTTTCACTACTCTCATTTCCATATTTCAGATTCATTTATCAACTAGTCGCATTATGAAAAACTGGCGAGTATTCATACTGTTTTAGCCAATCCAATAGAATCCAAACTCGGCTAATTTCAAGAAGTGCATCAGGTAAGAAGGGAAAGTATTAACTGAAAATCATATTAAAAAAAATACCCTCAATCGATTTTGATTGAGGGCATTGATAGTTTAGAAATTCAAATGATTCGAAATCAGATCGTTCGAAATCAGCTAGTCTATTCAATTATGACAACTAAAACCTGTAGCCTACTCCAAGCGACATATTAGTACACTTCCAATCATAATTCAGTACTGGAATGCCAATTAAGTAATTTCCTCGCAAAAAGAAACTTTCGGAAAAGTTGAAAACTCCATAAGGTCCAAAGAATCCACCAGACACCTGTGATCTTCCTAGAGTAACCTTTCGGGGATCATCCCCAGGCTGGCCCGGTCCTCCATACCATCTGTCGGTAATTGCATTATATGAAAACCTTTGAAATTCAGCTTGGATACCCAAAATAAAACTTTTCGTTTGAATTGGCTCAAACCCTATTCTTATATGATATTGGGTATAGTTTCTATTGCTTTTATATTCATAGAACTGTTCAAAAGCACCATTATATCCTTTTCCATTAAAGTCACCGAAACCCCATCCTACTCCTACATTCCATCTTTTAAAAAGATACCGACTATAATTTAAACTAATTCCGTAATTAATCATGCTACTTACAGGAACTTGCCCATTACCTATATTTCTAAAAGTTGAAATCTCAAAGCTATTCTTTTGAAGGTTCTGAGCTTTGGCCCATCCTATAAAAAAGAAAGCAAAAATTACAAACACTGTTTTTTTCATATCTATTATTGTCTAATCCTCAGAATAAACTGGGCTACATCCTGTGTGATAACTGGGTACTCTTCACCTCCTACAGTCCTTGTCATTACCGTCCCGTCATCATTAAATGTATCACCTATTAGATTAGAGTTATCGTCAAGTAAAAAACATTTATTGAAGTTCATATAAGAATCTGAATTTGGATTTCCCAATAATCTCATTTCGTCAATAATAGAAAGTTCCTTGAGTTTGGATTCATAGCCAACTGGGTCATCTCCCTTCAGAATTTCTGAAAGTTGAGTTGGCACTTCTTCTTGTCCATTTTCCTGACAAGAACTAAGTCCAACTAATCCTAAAAATAGGATAGATAGGTAAATCGATAAGGTTTTTTTCATGCAATTTTATTTTGGGTTAAATAATTTGTTAGTCTATCGATAACGGGTCAGATATAAATTAGTTAGATCATCTTTCTAAAAAATTCTTTTTATGAGTCCACCGCCTTTGTAAGTTCAACAAGGAAACCTGTTAAAATTGATTAAAACAAGGATTTTTCGCCAAATTTTAAATTGAAAAAATTTACTATTTTCCGAATAAAGGATTTTCGTCTGATTACTTTTTGCGGAAATGAGAATGGATGATTTAAGACCTTTGATTTAGTCAGCTAGGGGAAAAGATTCAAATTTAAAACCGCCTATCTGGCATTGGTCTGTCATGCAGATCGCAGCAATGAATCCTGTAGCTCTTAACAAAGAAGGTGTATCCCACATCAAACCCTCCAAGGGTTCGAAACCCTTGGAGGGTTGCACGAGTTTGGCTATTTTTTTTGGAAAAAACTTGCCAAGCCAGTCATTCGTGAAAGATTACAGCATGACCATCGCTCAGTAGTTGGATAGCGTCAGCAAAGGATTGACCGTGTCTGCTTTCAAGCGGATCTCGATTGGATAAGCAGGATTTCGATTTAATCTTAAAAAAGCCCTTTCAATTGATTTTGAAAAAGCTCTTTTTTTTAAAAAAAAATGGCAAATTACTTGCATAATAATAATAATATCATTGAATCAACTAACCGAGTGGTTAGTCCCTTTTGGCCAAAGGTTTCTAAACAAATCAAATTTTTATCAACATGAAAAATCTAAAAAAATTACTATTGACAAGTGCATTTGGACTGGGCTTAATATTCTTTATGAGCCCGACAAAGGCAGATGCAGCATGTGTAAATGCTTATGATGTAACTTATCCTTCTAAGTTTTGTGATCCACAAGGATTTGGAAGCTGTGCCAGAAAATGTCCAGGTGAGCAATAATTAATATAGTCCTGGGCTATTTTTTTTTAGTTCAGGACTTACTTTTAAACGAAAAATCTTTGATTCACCAAACAACAATCTTTCTCACTAGTGCTGCTAATATCAGCGATTTAAAACCTGAAATTATTTTATTATGAAAAATCTAAAAAAATTACTTTATGCCAGCGTATTTGGACTTGGCTTGGTTTTCTTTATGATTCCCACCAAGGCTGATGCATCTTATAGAGCAAACTATCCTTCTAAATACTGTGATCCACAGGGATTTTTAGGCTGTGGGGAAAAATGGCCAGGTGAGCAATAATTATTCAAGTCCTGGGCTATTTTTTAGCTCAGGATTTAATTTTAAACGAAATAGTTTATGATCAACCAATCATCAATTTCCTTCAGGCTAATTTTCAACTTATTAATATTTTATGCCATAGTTGGATGTAGCTCAAAAAACGAAAAACAAATCCCTGTAGAACTAAAGGCAAGTGGGATTTTTCTTGAAATCCCCCTAGATGATAGTACCGCTAACATTAGCGATGGACTTTCTTTTTTCCCAGAGGAATCACTTCTTTTTAATTTGAATTGGACAACAAATGGCATTCAGATTTATGATTTGAATAAAAAAGCAAAAATCAAGGATCTAAAATTTGATTATGAAGGTCCATCTGGAGTGTTAGATATTATGGGAATCTATGTTCATTCGTTGGATAGTATTTTTCTTTTCAATCAACTTGAGCCGGAAATCACAGTAATAGATACCTCAGGCAGGATCATTAATCGAATCAACTATGAGTCGCCTGATATGTACAGTCCTGCATTTGTTCACAATGCCTATTTCACCAGTCCACCTATTCTCAAAGTAGAAAAAATGCTTGTAAAAACTCATTTTTATGGTCCAATTCAAAAAATGACCCAAGAAGAGCTTCAAAGCAAAGAATTGATCTATGAAATCGATTTGAAATCAGGAAAGAGTAGATTTTTAGATTTTAAATTTCCGAAGGATTACATGCCTGAAGGCTTAAAGCTTTTCGAAGCATCTATTGCCAAAGGAGCAGGCAAGTACGTGTATTCTATGTTTGGAGATCATCGGCTTTTTTTTAGTGCTGAGCCTGGAGATACGATCCAATCAAAAGATGGCAAGAGTGAGTTTTTACCCCAATCGTTACCGCTTTTCCCAGTGCAAGGTGACGGATTAAATTTTAGAAAATACTCTTATTATAGTCCCCATTATGAAAGTTTAGCATTTGACACCTATCGGAATGTTTTTATTCGATTCGCTTTTCATGATTTCGAGCAAGATGAATCGGTTCCTCCTTCAGATATGCGGAATCATTCTGGACCATTTTCGATTCAAGTTTTTGATAGCGATTTAAATTTGATTTCTGAGACTCCTTTTGAAGCGAATCAATATCATCCCTTTGACTATTTTATTACTGAAAAAGGCTTGTACATTTCGATCAACCACCCTTTGAATCCTAAAAATCAAGAAGATAAATTAACCTTTGAATTGCTTGAGTTTACACCTATTCAAAAATAACCAAAAAGCCCTTTCAATTGATTTCGAAAGGGCTTTTTTGTGATTAACGCAAATGGAAAATCAACTATTCATCAATTCCTCAATCTCTTCTGCTTCAACTGGAATGTTCCCCATCAAGTCTACGAATCCATTTTCCTGCACCACAATATCGTTTTCCAACCGTACCCCGAATCCTTCGGCTGGGATGTAAATACCCGGCTCAACGGTAAATACCATCCCTGCTTGAATAGGTAAATGCATCGTCCCGACATCATCGTTATGTATGATTAGTTGCTTGGTCAATCTCAAAATATGGTAAATGAAAACCGAGCCGAAAGTCCTTGAAGGCTTGCGGAAATAAGTAATAAATTATAAACAGTATTGTGGCCAGTGCTTATTTTTTCAATTCGTTAATTTCTCTTTTCAGCTTAGGAAGTTCTTTTATAATGATAGTCCAAATAACTTCATCCGAAATACTGTCATATTCGTGAGCGATTCGATTTCTAGTTGCGATTATTTTTTGAGCGTTTTTAATTTTAATCTCTGAATTTTTATGTTTTAAAATTCTATTAATTGCCTCCCCTATTATTTCTAGGTTTCTTTCAACTGCCTTTTTTGTTTTCAAGTCTTTTTGATACACGAAAAAGTCGCGTCGTTCGGGTAAGAACTCAAAAATTTCATCAATAGACCTTTCAACGTCTTCAAGCCAAGAGTTAATTCTATTGTCCATAAATTAACACTTTGGTTTCATCAAGTTCTTTTCTAAAATATTCGTTTTTAATAGCTCTGTATTCAATAAGATCAATTTGGCGTTTAAATAATTTTTCCAATTTATCCTTTAATTGAAAGTATAATTCCGTGTATTTAAATGGATCATTTTCATCAAAGTCTACAACAAAATCGATATCAGATTCATCGCTGAAATCATCCCTAGTTACTGAACCAAAAGCAGAAAATGTCCGAACATTGTATTGTTCGCACAGCTTTTTAAGCTGATTTAATTTTTTGTCGCTTACTTTCATTTCTTAAGGATGATTAAATTTTTTATAACTTTTATGGCATCTATTTTTTTCAGGAATTAGCCACAACATTGAAATCCGTTCTCAATTGGTGGGAAGTGCCATGCATAAAGTATTTCTTATACGCTGGCTGTAACCGGATCTTGATTTTTGATATCCGCCTGATCTATCCGTCTGAGACCAACAAGCTCACTTTGCATGATCAATCCTACTTCTTTGTGTAGTCCTGGAGCGTTATTCCGGAGGTCAGCAACAGGAGCAGGAGCGTCTACTCCTTGCTTAACTCTCATACAATTAATTATAAAATTCAACTCCTGATAAGTCTTGTGATTTTATAGTAATAAACGGTAGTCCCTAAATAAGCAATTACTCCAGTTAAGAGTCCAATCCCCAATGAAAATCCTATTGGCTTTTCATAAATATGCAACGCGATCATTGCCGGGACTGCAGATGAAAATGCTCCCAAAGCTCCTGTAATTGTAGAAAGCTTTTCTGGTCTAATTTCAGTTTGACAATTATGACATTCTCAATGACTAGTGTTACTCATTAAAAATACTTTGCTAAGGCGTTGCTTTTCTCCACAGGAGGGACATTGAAATCCTAGACTCATACTATTTTCTGTATTACGATGGATTAAATACGAAACCTATAAAGTGCTATTCTGGTGTGGTTTATCAACTTCATTCCGTAAAATACCTTATTTAATAGGTCCTTCTCTAAGTACAAGAATCAATACGTCTAGATGACCTTTGAGCTTTTGGTATTTGTACCGATTCAAGAGTAATCGAAAAGCTCCGTTTGGGGCTTTCTACTTCAACCATTCATCAATTCCTCAATCTCCTCTGCTTCAACTGGAATGTTCCCCATCAAGTCTACGAATCCATTTTCCTGCACCACAATATCGTTTTCCAACCGTACTCCGAATCCTTCGGCTGGGATGTAAATACCCGGCTCAACGGTAAATACCATCCCTGCTTGAATAGGTAAATGCATCGTCCCGACATCATGTACATCCAATCCCAAATGATGTGAAGTACCATGCATGAAATACTTTTTGTATGCAGGCTGATCCGGATCTTGATTTTTTATATCCGTCTGATCAATAAGTCCAAGACCAACTAGCTCACTTTGCATGATCAACCCTACTTCCTTATGATAGTCTTGAATAACGACGCCAGGAGTCAACATTGCAGCTGCTTGATCTTTCACGCGTAGCACCGCATCATAGACTGTACGCTGCCTTGGGCTAAACTTGCCATTAATTGGGATCGTTCGCGTCATATCTGCATTGTAATTACCATACTCAGCACCTACATCCATCAGCAAAAGCTCACCGTCGAAACAGGCTTTGCTATTTTCTATGTAATGAAGCACACATGCTGAAGCTCCCGAAGCGATGATCGGCTCATAAGCAAAGCCCTTACTTCGATTTCGAACAAACTCATGCAGGAATTCTGCTTCGATTTCATACTCGGTGACCCCGGGTTTGACAAAAGATAAGATTCTTCTGAAGCCTTTCTCTGTGATATCACAAGCAATCTGAAGTTGATTGATTTCCTCTTTTTCCTTAATACCTCGCAACTCATGCATGATCGGAGCGATTCGCTGATATCCATGAAGCGGATACCTTTCTCTGCAAGTTTTAATGAATCGGGCATCTCGTGTTTCCACATGAACACCTGCACGCAAATGCTCATTTGTATTGAGATAAATATTCTCAGATAGCATCATAACGGTGTTGAGCACCTGCTCAAAATCCACTAACCACTTTATATTCTTTATTCCGGATGCTACCTCAGCTTCTTCTTTTGTGTATTTGTGTCCTTCCCAGACAGCGATATGTTCATTCGTTTCTCTTAGGAAAAGAACTTCCCGCAGGGCAGGCACTGAGCAACCAGGAGCCAACAACAGAATCGTCTCTTCCTGGTCTATTCCAGAGAGGTACAGCAAATCATTATTTTGCCTGAACCGCATGGTACCATCTGCATTGGTAGGCATGAGATCATTGGAATTTAAAACGGCTACGCTTCCCGGTTTGAGTTTTTCACATAACTTTTCCCGATTTCGTTGGTACAATTCTTTAACTAAGGGAGTATACTTCATATTGAGGTAAAATTTTTCTTTTAGAAATTTACAAAAATTCGTGTCAAAAGGCAGGAAAAACATTCCTAAAACCAACTTGTTCTAATTGTAAGTATTTTACCAAAGACCTAGCATAAGCATGAATTTAAGTATTAAGGAATTAGCCAACGGAATCCGAATTGTCCACCAAGAAGTCACGCATACACGCTTGGTACATTGTGGATTTATTCTAAACATTGGTAGTAGAGACGAAACCAAAGAAGAAGAAGGATTAGCTCATTTTTGGGAGCATATGGCTTTCAAGGGGACTAAAAAGCGAAAGACATTCCACATACTCAATAGGCTAGAATCACTGGGTGGTGAGTTGAATGCCTATACGACTAAAGAAAAGATTTGCTTTTATGCCTCTACTTTGAAGGAGCATTATCCTAAGGCAGCAGAGCTACTTTTCGACATCACGTTTAACAGTACCTTTCCACAGAAACAAATTGAAAATGAACGGCAGGTCATTTTGGAAGAAATGGCCATGTACAAAGACTCTCCGGATGATTCGATTCAAGATGAATTGGACGAGGTCGTGTTTGAGAATCATGCCTTGGGTAGAAATATTTTAGGTACTGAGGAGACGGTTGGAAACTTCTCACAGCAAGATTTTTTTGATTTCATTGCAACCAGGCTGGATACTTCTCAGATCGTCTTTTCAGTAGTTGGGAATATCTCATTGAAAGATGCACTTAAACAAATCGAGCCCTCGTTAGCTGCAATCTTACCAAAGCGAAGTCTTTATGTTCGCAGCAAATTTTCCGGTTACACTCCAAAAGAAAAAACAACGCAACGAGATGTCACCCAATCCCTTTACGCAATGGGACGCCCGGCATTTTCGATTCATCATCCCAATCGATACAAGCTTTTTCTTCTTAATAATATCTTGGGAGGACCAAACATGAATAGTCGTCTAAATTTGATGCTGCGTGAAAAACATGGCCTCGTCTACAGTATTGAGTCTAATTATCAACCTTTCTCTGATACCGGTTTTTTTGGAATCTACTTCGGAACAGAGGAAAAGACGCTCAAAAAGGCGAAAGGACTCGTGACCAAAGAAATGAAAAAATTACAGGTACAAAAACTTGGCAAAGTTCAGCTTCATATGGCAAAAGAACAGGCTATTGGCCAAATGGCCATGGCAGAGGAAAATTATGGGGGACTGATGCTCGTCTATGGTAAAATCCTGCTCGATCATGACAAAGTTGATCCTCTTGAATCGATTTTCAGCCAAATCAGATCAACTACTGCTGAAGAATTACAAGAAATTGCCCAGGAAATTTTCAATATGGACGAGTTAAGTTTTTTAACCTACAAGTCTAATTGAGATGGAATTCATTGATCATGCCCTACTCGCTTATTGCGAGGATCATACCTCAACTGAAGATCAACTTTTGCTAAAAATTACCAGAGAAACTCAAGCGAAAGTCCTCATGCCAAGAATGATTTCAGGTCATCTCCAAGGAAAAATGCTCGAGCTCTTTGTGAAAATGATCCAACCAAAAACTATTTTGGAAATTGGAACTTATACCGGATACTCCGGGATTTGTATGGCTCGCGGTTTAGCTAAAACTGGAAAACTTATCACCCTCGACATCAACGATGAACTTGAAACACTAGTAAGAGGGTTTTTCCAAGAAAGTGGTCTTTTAAACCAAATCGATTACAGACTTGGCAATGCTTTGAAACTAATACCTGAAATTTCGGGACCCTTTGACCTCGTGTTTATCGATGCGGATAAGATAAATTATACGAACTATTATGATTTGGTAATTGATAAGGTTCCTTCAGGGGGAATTATTCTAGCAGATAACGTACTTTGGTCAGGGAAAATTTTGATCAGTCCTGGTCAAAAGATCGATAAGGATACTCAGGCCATCTTAGATTTTAACGCTAAAGTTCAGGCCGATTCTCGTGTGGAAAATGTGCTGCTCCCGATCCGCGACGGAGTCATGATGGCTAGAAAAATATAATTCAGGCAAAAAAGGAATCATTTTTGCTGAAAAGTTCACTACTAAAATATGATTACCTTTTTCAAATGAAAGCAAATAAATCCCCTTTTCTCCTTTGTGCTCTTTTTCTCCTAAACTATCAAGGTATTTTCGCACAAACCCCACAGGTTCCGTCAGAATTAGAATTTGCAGATTTGATTGTTCGAATCAATCCACAGGCAAGACGGGAAATTCAACTGGATGTCGATGCACAATATCGAAATCCTAGCTACTTCAAAATCAAACAAGATCGGGTCAATCTATACTTACCATTAATCGAGCGTGAATTACGCGAAGCAGGAGTTCCATTGGATCTGAAGTATTTGGCAATCCAAGAAAGTGGTTTAATCTCTGACGCAGTATCGACATCCAATGCTGTTGGCTTTTGGCAGTTCAAACAAGGGACTGCTGAAGAAGTATTTATAAGAGTGGACAATCAAGTAGATGAAAGACAAAATATCGTTTCCTCTACCAGAGGAGCAGCTCTTTATCTTCAAAAGCACAATAAAATATTTGATAATTGGATGTGTGCTTTGGTCTCTTATCAAATGGGTTTGGGTGGTGCCAAGGCATATTTTGGAACACAATACAATGGAAAAAGAGTCGTGGAAATTGACCGAAACAGCCATTGGTACTTTAAAAAATTCCTCGCTCATAAAATTGCCTTTGAAAATCAAATAGGAGTTTTTGCAAACAACAGTTCTCAGCGTCTTGTGGAGGTAAAAGTACAAGGACCCACTACCCTATCGGCACTGGCAAAAAAACATGGGATCAGTGAATCTCATTTGAAAGAATATAACACTTGGGCAAAAAATGGCAAGGTACCAGGGGATAGATTCTATTCATTGGTGTTCATTAAGGATGGCAGCTTACCTGAGGTAGAACTAGCTGTAATCAAAGGATCGTCTGCTCCCAAGAAAAGCACTCAGAACAGACCCTACTCTTCCGGCAGATCCGTTCCCAGCTACAAACAGGCCAATTCCTATCCAAAAGTGTCTGGAAACACAACAAAATCGTCTGAACCTGATCAGATCACCGTGAATAATCTTGATGGAGTCCAAGCAGTAAGTGCGTATAGCCCTTCCAATTTTTCAGAGAAAATAGGCTTGAAAGAGAAGAAATTCAGAAAGCTCAATGATTTGGATGATGAAGACCGTATTGAGGCAGGTAAGTATTATTATACTGAGAAAAAGAATAGTAAGGCAGAAGTTGAAACACATATTGTTCAGCAAGGCGAGACGCTTTGGGAGATTTCACAGAAATACGGGATTAAGCTTTCTTCTTTGAAATCCAAAAATAGAATTCGCAGAAACAGTGAATTAAAAGTTGGAATGCTACTAAATCTTCAAGAGTCTAGAAAGCGAGGCGAGGAAATTCAAATCGTACCCGTTTACATTCCAACAGTTCAACAAACCATAGTAGCTCAAGCTCCAGAAACAACAAAAGCTAGTGATGAACAACCTGTTTCGGTTAATTCTAACTCAAACACTACCCAAATTACCCACACGGTGTCAGCAGGGGAAACAGTGTTCGGCCTCAGTCAGAAATATGGTGTGACTATAAACCAAATTAAAACCTGGAATACAATCGGCAGCCAGAACATCATCTCTATAGGCCAGAAATTAGTCATATTCAAACCCTAACTTTTCCAATTCCAGATCGAATATCGATGTTTAAACATGCACTACTTTTTGGGCTTTTATTGGCTGTCATCTGTCAGTCTATATATGCTCAAGACCGATTCTCCATACCCGATACCGTCTTGATCAATGGGGATACGCTACTTATGCTGGGAGATTCCTTGATCATTAATGAACCTGTAAAAGAAGTGTTTTGGAAAACAGGAGGCAATTACAATCTAAACATTCAACAAGTGACCTTGTCTAATTGGGCTGCTGGCGGAGCGAGTACTTTCGCTCTTAATTCAGGCCTTTCACTTTTTGCAAACTATAAAAAAGAAAATAAGGTATGGGATACCAATTTAAATGTGACCCTGGGATTCACCAGGCAGGGAAATCGGGATTTTCAAACTAGAAAAACCAATGACAATTTCCAATTTGTAAGTAATTATGGACGTGAACTAAGCGAGTTCTTCTATTTATCTACCCAAGTTGATGCGCGTACACAATTGATTGCTGGCTTCAAATATTCAAGATCTCCGGGTAACGATCTAGAAATACGTACTAAAATATCCGATTTACTTTCCCCGGGATACGTACAGTCTTCAACAGGTTTAAACTATAGGAAGACTTATAGTGACAAAAGCAAAATTTCAATAATCTTATCCCCTTTTACAGGAAGATTTACTATTGTAATGAATGACTCCCTAAGCAGAATTGGAGCATTTGGTGTAGATCCAGGAGAAAATGTAAGAGCTGAAGCCGGAGTTTCTATTGCAGCATCGGTGAATGATATAAAGCTAATGGAAAATGTAACTTGGAAATCGGACATTAATCTGTTTTCCAACTATGAACAATTCGGGAATATGGTCGTAAACTTCAACTCTATCATCCGAATGAAGGTGAATAAATACATTTCAACTAGAATAGAAACAATTATAATTTATGATGAGGAGGTATTTATCAAGCAAGATGATGGAAGTTCCAGACAGGCAATTCAGCTTCAGAATTTAATTAATTTCGGAATTTCACTAGATTTTTAGAAATCTGTTTCAAGACCAAATCTTCTTTGAAAGTCTGACAATGCCGGATGAATTGTTTTGAGATGATTAAGCTTATCAGTGCTTGTATAGAGCCTTTTGGAATTGGACTCGATTTCTTCTTTCACATTCACTTTGATTGAAATCCGGGTAGATTTTGTGAGCTCTCGTAGCATCCTTACCAGTTCTGCCTTCATTTTTTCAACGATATCCTCCTGCAATTGGCCCATCACCTCAAGTACAAGCTGACCATCAACTAGTTTAATATCCTGTTCTAGCACTGCAAGTTCCATACTTCTGCCAGCATCTTGAAAATGTTGCTTGATCTGTGGCATTGCAAGATCGAGCGCTGCCTGTGTGAGTAAAAGTTCCACTTCAACAGGTTGGTGCACTTTGTCCTCTTTTGGTTTTTCGAACGACTGGTCTTTAACTATAGATTTGTCATCCATCAGCTTTTGCGTCTGACTGAGACTTCTTGGAATAGCGATGGTTTTTGGGAGAATGCTTACTTTAGGTGCTATAGGTTCGTCAATACTAGTAGTTGAAGTAGACTCTAATTCAGTAGAGATTTCCTTACTCAGACTTTTTTTTTTAGATCGTCAGAAGCAAATGTGGCTAGACGAAAAACCTGTGGGAGTTTTGCTGTTTTCATCAAAGCCAGTTCCACATGCAAACGCTGGTTTTTACTGGTTTTGTAATGGATATCACATTGATTGGCAATGGTGAGGGCTGAAAGTAAAAAAGAAACAGAGGTCGCTTTGCACTGTTCAAGGTATTTCTGCTTTACCGAATCAGATACTTCAATCAATTCAATCGTAGCCGGGTCTTTCGAAACCAAAAGATCTCTAAAGTGCTCACATAGACCAACTATGAAATTATGCCCATCAAATCCTTTCTTCAATATCTCATCAAAAATCAATAGAACAGCAGACATATCCTCTACTAAAAAAGCATCCACCACTTTAAAATAATAATCATAATCCAATATGTGAAGGTTATCGATAGTATCTTGATAAGTAACTTTTTTGCCTGCTGAATACGTGACAATTAAATCAAAGATTGAAAGTGCATCTCGAAGCGCACCGTCCGCCTTGGCAGCAATTAGTCGCAGTGCCTCTTCTTCGTAATCAACCTGCTCCTTTTTTGCTATTACCGCTAAATGGCTAGCAATATCTTTTACCTGAATCCGATTGAAATCAAATATCTGACAACGGGAAAGGATAGTCGGTAGAATTTTATGTTTCTCTGTCGTGGCCAAAATAAAGATGGCATATTTTGGAGGCTCTTCCAATGTCTTTAAAAATGCATTAAAAGCATTCGTTGAAAGCATGTGCACCTCATCAATAATATAGACCTTGAAATCTCCTTTTTGAGGAGCATATCGTATCTGTTCTACAAGATTCCTGATGTCATCAACAGAATTATTTGAAGCGGCATCAAGTTCATAGATATTAAAAGAACTGTTGTTTTGGAAAGAAACACAGGAATCACATTTACCACATGCCTCAAAGTCAGCTCGTAAATCCTCACAGTTGATGGTTTTAGCCAAGATTCTTGCACAGGTAGTCTTGCCCACACCTCTCGGGCCACAAAACAAAAATGCCTGAGCTAAGTGCTTGTTTTTGATCGCATTCTGTAGCGTGGTGGTTATATGACTTTGTCCAACGACACTTTTAAAGTCCGCGGGTCTGTATTTCCTTGCCGAAACGACGAAATTTTCCATCGTCGCAAGTTATAAAAATCTCGATATTCCAGAATGACTTTACAGACTATTCTCAGATGTTTTCCAGTAAATAACTGACAGGCAGTTAAATGAAAGTTCGAGGATTTATTAAATTATTTACTGGGCACAGCGATAGCTAAGGGAACCAAAAAACGCTTACTTTTGTCAATCTATATAGAATGGGGCTGACCGGTATTGACAGTAAGTGTAAAAATCGGGCTCGCATGCAGGCTGGAGTATGTACGGCCTTAAAAGATTCATACGAACCATAAATGGCGAAGATTCTTACGCTATGGCTGCCTAATCTTACCTTAACAGGAAAGAAAGCTTCAAGGGTTGAGTTACGAGAGTAATTCCCCGGCCACATCCCTCCGCCCTCCGTCCTTTCGGGGTTGATCAAGGGGTGTCGACTTGATTGGACTGCTGCTTGTGATGCTATTATGCAAGCTTAAGATTTAGTAACTAAGTCGGTTTGAGGTGTGTCACCCAGCATAGGCCGAACGAAAACCCAACAGGTGACTAAGCATGTAGACGGTACGCTGTTTCCTTATCTGGACGCGAGTTCGAATCTCGCCAGCTCCACAACTTAAAAGTCTCTCAAAATTAATTGAGAGACTTTTTTTTTAATAATTTTTTGACCCCCAATTTCAATCAAAGTTCTGTGAAAATATAAAGCTAATGGTATAAAAAGAACTGATTTATTCTTTAGAATAAGTCTATTACTTACCGTGACAGCTAAATAATTCAATAGATTGACAACACGATTTCTTTTGATTAAAAGTTCTATTCATTTATGGCTTCTGAAAGTTAAAACTTTGGAAAATGTCTCGATCAAAAGATTTTATAAAAATATCAGATGTTGTTATAATTACTTAAACTTTTGTAATCATAGTCTTGAACTGACTTATGACTTTCAAGAAAATACCAAATGGAATAACCAGAAAGTCCATCGCACAACAATATTAAAATTGAACGCGCTTTGTCGGAAATTTCCAACTAATAAATAATCATGATACACTCGTTAATCCTAACCTTTTAACTTGACAATATCAATCTCTGGTAGAAACATAAAGAAGATCTATAGATATTTCATATGCAAGATAAAGCAATATCATTTGGTGGTTGCGCTCCAAAATCGTTTTTTATTTTAGGTGATGTATATCCGTAATTGTACTAGTAAAAAAACAAGAAGCAGCTCAATATATGGTGAATGCTAGCATTACTGGTTTTTCGGTCCCAGTTCAATGGTCTTCTCGCCAGTCAAACAAAGAAAATTGGGTTACTGGCATTATTGTAGCTGATCGCATTTAAGATAAATGGCTTTTGCAAATATGATTATAGGATTACAGATGTGTGTGTTAGAAACTGCTAACGCGATTATTTGCACAAGTAGTTCAAGAGTATTAAGACAGGTGTTATTTCAGATTTTTAACCAAGACAAGCGAGACAAATTGCTTGAAGGTACAGTTATAGCATTAACTGTCTGTGAAGATCCATTGGTTGGAAAAGCCTTTTACCTGTCACATTGGCTTTGGAAAAATAATATAAGATGTGTCTCTGCAACCTTTGTTTCAGTAAAGGCCAATGTAACCGTTGAGGAAAAATAAGGACGATTTTGAGTAAGTAAGTACCCATAATGAGTAAAATAAGCTACAATTAACAGGTAATGATCAGTGGCATCAAAAAAGTAAATAAAGGAGTAGTGGAATTCAATGATGGCTTAAGTTACGCGATGCAAATTTCCATTCTATTGCCCGATTGACAAGCCCATAAATTATTGATAAAATGCTTTTAGTGATACTATAGGGCTTTTTATTAGCAATTTTTGTATTCAAGATCATTACTTTCAAAACACTGTACAGTAGAAGGTGCTGCCGCTATTACAGTTTTAAAAAACTGATTGTTTGAATGGGTAGAAAACGAAGTAATGACAAATACTTTAGGGAAGGAGCTAGGCACAATAATAGCGGCAATGTATTTTATAAAATTTAAGCATTGGTTTACGGTCGATGTCGACATGAATAAATAATTTTATGCTCAAATTAATAAATAGTTGGACAATAAAAAAATTATTTTTACAATGGCTATTATCCCTGGACTCCAAAAATGCAATTTAAAGAGATGTAATAAGCCCTTGGATGATATATTTTGTAATGGTGTTTGACAATGGTTTATATTATATAGCATCATTCATTTATTTGCTGTGTTAATTAAGACATATACGCTGTAAAAAATAAATACATAAAAGAATTTGAACTGCTGTGTATATTATTTAACTGCTACTTTAACTAACATAGTTAAATATTATAATAACTATTTACGAACTTCTAAAATTCCTTTTAAATAAAAATATATCAATTGTACCAATGATTAATACTGAAGTCTAATAAATATAAGAAATGTTTGACAAGTAAAACATATATGTGATTTTTAAATATGATAATACGCTCCAATTTGTCTTTAATGAATAGAAAATGGCAACTACACAGTACTTAAATTAAGAAATTTATTCGCAAACCTATTAATATGGAGTAATAAGGTGGGATATCTGAGTAACAAATGTATGCTTTTACACAATATATATTTTCACAAAAAAATATTAAAATCCTAGTGTAAGCAGTTAATCGATACCAAAGATTGAAATTAATAGCTAATGGTCTTTTTACTACTAAAATCTACAAAAAACATAGTAATAAAATTAGAACAAAACTAACCTAATACGAGTAAAAAAAGGTAACACATTATAATTTAGAGAATTTTATTATAACTAAATAAATCATAAATACATTAACAGCAATTACATGTAATAATTGATTTTCCACTATAAATATAATTATGCCTCCTGAGTAAAAAACAAACTGATAGACTCCATAAGTTACTACTATTATTTAATTTTTGTAGTAAAAAAGTAGCTTGTAATATGATACCTACAAATAACCAAATACGAATTATGAATCTATTCTAAAAACAATTTTGGTAGGTTCATTTCTAATCAGTAAAAATCTCCTTAATTTTTAAAACTTCAAAAATGAATAAGTTACGTATCGCTATATTTTCAGTTTTATTTACAATACTACAATTTGTAGCCATTGGTTGTACTAATCGGCAAGATGTAACTAATGATCGCAGTGTACAAGACACTTTACCTCGATCAACCGATAACAATGTTGGTGATATAAATCTTTCAAATAGCAATGTAAATTTTGTAACAGCGGCGAAGATGACGGTTCCAGCAGTTGTACATATTAAAATTAACTTCAATAATGCTTCGGGATACGGTGCATCAGGATCAGGGGTAATTATAAGTCCTGACGGATTTATAGCTACAAATAATCATGTCGTTGAAAATGCATCTGCTATTGATATTGTACTCTATGACAATCGAACTTTCTCTGCAAAGTTGATTGGCCGTGATCCCAACACTGATTTAGCACTTTTAAAAATAGAGGCTAATGATCTTCCAATCGTTAAATTTGGAAATTCTGATAAAGTACAAATAGGCGAATGGGTTCTAGCTGTAGGCTTTCCTCTTTCGCTTAATACAACTGTGACTGCTGGTATTGTAAGCGCCAAAGCCAGAAGTATTGGAATCATAAACCGCCGAGGCAGTACTAGCAGGCAAAATGATGATTCGCCTGAAGGCAATATGGCTGTTGAGTCATTTATTCAAACCGACGCTGCCATTAACTCCGGCAACAGCGGGGGTGCACTTGTCAACACCAGCGGGGAATTAATAGGCATTAACTCAGCTATAGCATCGCAAACTGGCAGTTATGCAGGATATGCTTTTGCCATACCTGTAAATCTAGCTAAAAAGATTTTAGATGATCTAAAAAACTATGGAGTTGTTAAGCGAGGTGTGTTGGGTGTTTCTTTTCCGTCTCCTGATGCAAAGAACCAATATCTGAAACAGCAAGGACTAGATCCTGCCTTGATACAAGGCGTCTACATTATTGATGTGCAAAACAAAGGTGCTGCTGCTATAGCGGGTCTGAAAGCAGGTGATATTATTCAAAGTATAGATGGTGTTTCCCTCAACTCATCGACGATTTTTTCTGAAAGAATAGCAAGACAAAAGCCCGGAGACACTATTGAATTAACCTACCTACGAGACGGTGCTATTGGTACAGTCTCTGCAACGCTACAAGTCCAAGATGTCACAAAAGCTGAAAACCCTGAAGCTAAAAACAGTAACGCACTAAAGGAGATATATGAGAAACTTGGAGCCACTTTCGCCCCGCTTACTGCTGAGATTAAGCAATATTTCAGTCTGAGTGCCGGAGTCTTGGTAACTAACGTACGTAAGGGTGGTTTTTTTGATCAGGCTGGTATTGCTCCTTCTACCATAATCGTTTTTATCAATGGCAAACCAATTAATAATCCGAAAGATATTGATATAGCACTTTTAACTGCTCAGAGTGGAGTAATTCAAATCCTTGCAATTGCGCCCGATGGCTCAAAAGTGGTATTTGACTTCTCTATTGGAACGTAAACCATGCTTTAATCTCTAACTAAAATAAGGAATAAACATAAATATATATTCTTAATAAAAAATATCGCCTGTACCTAGATATTATTGGGTTTATACAGTAAATACACCTTTTGAGTATCATAAATCAGCTTATAGACTTAATATTTAAAAGTAATTTTAAGTTTAAATCAATCAACTAAATAAAATAAATAACATATTAATATTTTCACATGACTAACTTTTTTGGAGCTCCAACGATTGATCTACAAAACATAAAAATATTTATTGGCGATGCCCCAGAGATTATAGTGTGGGCCGCACCAATCTTGTTCCTATTTGTTTTGATTGAATGGACTTATTCAACATTGCACAATACGAAAACTTATGATAAGACGGAAACGTTCGCATCTATCTGTGTAGGTATTGGTAATATTTTTGTTTCATTCTTGCTAAAGTTTGCAATATTTTATAGCATAATACTGGTATATAATATGCTGCCGTGGCGACTTTATTTCAATTGGTGGACACTAATCCCATGCTATGTAGCTCTGGACTTTTGCAGCTACTGGGCACATCGTATCTCTCACCATCAACGATTTTGGTGGGCAACTCATGTGGTGCATCATAGTGGAAAAAATTATAACTTTACAACAGCTTTTAGATTAAGCTGGGTACAACATATTAAAATTATTTTCTTTTTGCCAGTTGCTCTTTGCGGTTTTCATCCGATCATATTCTTTATCGCAAATCAGATTGCGATACTATTTCAATTTTGGGTACATACAGAATATATTAAAAAGCTACCACGGTTTTTTGAATATGTTTTCGCTACACCCTCTAATCATCGTGTGCACCATGGATCACAAGACAAATTCATTAATAAAAATTTTGGGGCAACTTTTATTTTATGGGATCGGATATTTAACACTTATCAGTCGGAAGATGAAAGGGTAGTCTACGGAATTACTCATAAATTAGATAAGCCTGGCAATCCTTTTTATATAAACTTTCATGAATTTATTGATATTTGGAAAGATGTGTACAGAGCAGATGGAATTAGAAAAAAGATGTTCTATATGTTCGGTGATCCTATTGATGTTGCAAAAGTTAAATTTGAAGATGAGAGCAAGATCGCAGAAAAGTCAGCTATAATGAGAAAAAAAGCCCCTCTTAAATCTACTAATATTAACTATTAAAATCTACTACTGCTGTCTGTGGAAGCATTACAGGTCAAACAATGATGAGGAATCTGGAAGTGGTCAGATGGTGAACGAAAATTCGCAAATAGGGAATAAATCCTTAAAATACTGATTCTTACAACTGTACCCGAAAAATAATAGAATTATGAATTGGGAAATAGGCTATCAAATTTGGGTAATACCGCTCTATTTCATAATAGAAAGTTCCTGTTTTGTGAAATGTAAAAGTATAAAATCAATAATATGATTATAAGTAATTATTGCCGATACCTAATTTTATTTGATTAATTAGCGGACTAATGGATAAAGCGAATGAGATTCAAAATAGTTGACCGATACATTGTCATTTTACAACTATATATTAAGTATCTCTCTATCTTTTACCAGTGTGACCGCAGATACAAATAAAAATATAGTTGGAATAGTAACGTAAAGCAATAAAATATCGGATTCATCATTAATAAATAGCTAAACCAATGAATAAAGTAATCCATCTAGACAAATGTCCACACAGAGAAACTTCACTAAACAATTTTAAAATTATCAACGAGAGAGTTCATGATATCAGAGAAACGGAGATTTTGTTCAAGGCATTATATATTTCTACCAATACATATTTGCGAGGCAGAAGGAATAAAGCCAAACCATATACACCACCTTTTAAACTAAATAAACGTATGATAGCCGAGTATGATAGCCGAGGTAATAAAAAATAGAAATGCGGATTTCAAAAAAGGTGATGTTGTTTTTGAGATACTGGCTTGGAAAGAATATCAAACTTCTAGGGGAAAATACCTGCTAAAAGTGAATGGCAGTGATGCTAAATTATCAGACTATTTGGGCATTCTGGGAATGACAGATCTTATGACATATTTAGGTTTGACAGAAATAGGCAGGTCGAAGAAAGATACAACAATTATAGTTTCCCGGGCAGGTGGAGCTATTGGAATGGTATTAGGTCAGATTGGCAAATCACTGGATTATAATGTGGTTGATATCTCTGGTTCAGATGAAAAGGTAGCCTTGATTAAATCAAGGTTTAAATTTGATCATACCGTCAATTATAAAATTACAACTGAGTTAAAAAAAGTGGTGAAAAGTACCTCACCTGATGGAGTAAATATTTGCTTTAACAATTTGAGTGGGGAGATTTCAGCTGCTGTTTTAGCCAATATTAATAAGTATGAAAGATTACCCGTTTGTGGTGCAATGTCGGTGGACAATAAAACGAAAGTCCTACTAGACCCTCTATTACACTCTCTACTCCTTAATAAAAGCGCTACGATGTATGGATTTATAATTGGTGATTTTTCAGAAAAATTTCCTGCTTTCACAAAACAACTAACCTCTAGGCTAAAGGATGCTAAACTAACCTTCAGCAGGACTATTATGAATGGATTTAACAATATTCCGAAGGTATTTCTTGATTTATTTGACGGTAAAGATCAGAGAAAAATAATTATAACAACTTAGTAATAAGTCTAAAATAAAAACTATGAAAGTATTAATGGTATTAACATCCCACAGCGAATTGGGAGATACAGGAGAAAAAACCGGTTTTTGGATTGAAGAATTTGCATCCCCATATTACATATTGGCTGATGCCGGAGCGGAAATCACTGTTGCATCCCCGAAAGGAGGTCAGCCACCTGTAGATCCAAAAAGCGAATCAAAAGATGCCCAAACTCCCGCAACAGAGAGGTTTTATAAAGACAATGTCTTAATTGATCAAGTAGCTCATTCGGTAAAGCTCAACGATGTAAAAGAAGAAGATTTTGATGCAGTTTTCTATCCTGGCGGGCATGGACCGTTATTTGATTTAGCGACTGACAAAATATCTATCAAATTGATTGAAGCTTTTTACAATAATGAAAAGCCAATCGCTTTTGTCTGCCATTCACCTGCTGCATTGGTCAATGTGAAAGCAATGAATGGCGAACCACTTGTAAAAGGTAAACACTTAACAGGTTTTTCAAATACAGAAGAAGAGGCCGTGAAACTAACGAAAGTGGTGCCTTTCTTACTGGAAGATGAACTTACAAAACATGGTGCACATTACTCCAAAGGAGCTGATTGGGGTTCTTATGTCAAACAAGATGGTTTACTAATCACAGGTCAAAACCCGGGTTCTTCAGAAGAAGTAGCTGGTTTGCTGCTAAAAACGCTCCAAGTAAACGAGTAGATATTCTTAAAAGGCTTGTTACTGTAATCTAACGATTCTAGAATGCCAAGGAGATTAACAACACTAAAAATAGAAAATTTCAACTCAACATTAATCGTTATTTAAAAATCGTTTATATCAAGAACCTTATATTTGAGTAATGTATAATATACTCTATTCGATAAGATAAGAAATAGTTAGTATTGTTCTTTGACTGTATCTCAGGCCTTGTTTGGCACAATAAATCATATTAAAAATATTCCTATTTTATAAGATCAACAGGTAGACTGGATTTGAATTAAGAAACTAAAGTTTCAATAATCACTAATTTAACCATTTTCATTATTATGTAAGCTTTTATCCCTATCTAGAAGAGTATTTATAATACTTTGGAACTTACCATTCCAGCCTTTAAGATAACATACTATTCTTTATTACTTTTGAGATATTAAAGCCAAATAACTAAATATTAAAAAATATTTAAAATTAATATAGCTATTTCACCTTTGACTATTCCCGTGTCAGAAAGACCAAAATAATAGTTAACGATATGAAACTGATAAAAAAACTAATTATTTATGAGTGTTTATTATAATTGTAGTTTCGCCCTATTTATATTTCTTGGCTATAGAAGTTTTAAACGTAGTAGATTGGTCTTAAAGTTGTTTGAAAGAATTTCCTTTTTCGAAGACTCGTAAGGATCGTTTTGCGTGTACCAGCAACTAATATGCTATTGGAAGAGATATACGTGGCATTTATTACTTTGACTCATGATTGAAACGCCAGTAAGTTTGCGAATGTAGGATATGTGTAAATCTTGATGTTGAAAGTAAAATATTTTCATATGCTAATAACCGAATCTTAATGCTTATACAATTCAGTAGAAATACCAATGAGGAACGTAATCAAAGTCTTACTGATCTTTTTATACATGTTAATTGGTATATCGGATATTCAAGGGCAAACTTTCGGGAATTCGGGAGAAAACATCATTGATAGTCTTAAAAGGCAGCCTTCCTTCACTATTTTCGGAGATAATTACTTAATAACGGGTACGGAAATCGGCAAACCCCCATCCAAATTCAACAGCGATGCAAAATTTCAAATAGGTTTTAAGCAGATTCTAGCTGAGTTTGACGCTTTCTTCCACAGCTTTCTGTTCCTAACTTATCGTCAAGTAATTTTCTGGGATATTTATCAGAATTCCTTTCCATTTCGAGCTACTAATTACAACCCTTCTCTGGTCTTGGGAAAAGTGCTAATTAAAGATAGCCAACCATCAGGTTTGGTTTGGTTTGCCTTGGAACATGAGTCTAACGGTTTAAGCGGTGAAGACTCCAGAGGTTGGAATTTCTTATCGTTTCAATATTCAACAAAACTACGTGAAAGTTGGTATGGCTCGCTGAAAGGGTGGATTCCGATCGGTACACAAAGTGAGAATGAAGCAGATCTATTAGATTACAAATCCTATTTTGAAGGAAGTTTGACCTACTACCCAACAGAAAAACTAATCTTTGAAAGTGAGTTTCGAAGGTCCTTCACTAGCGAATGGTTGGGAAAAATAATGCTTACTGCTAATTATAGATTGAGTAAACATGGAAATCAGTTCATTTACTTACAATATTATAATGGCTATGCTGAATCGCTTACTGAATATCAACGACATGTGCATATGATCCGGGTTGGTATAGCTTTTAAAGATTTAAGCTTATTAGTTTTTAAATAAACTGTCAGTATATAATTAATATATTTATCTGCAATTATATCAGTGAGCTAATTTCTTTGCTTAATTAGCGAGAAGACTTATCACGGAGAACCGAAGTAAAAGCAAGTATTTTTTTAAATCGATCGCTATTTTAATTTTTTTATAGTAGTTAATATTTTAATTTTTACTATCTAGCTAATTAATTTATAAGCTATCAATCAAAATAAGTAGCTAAATTTTTCTGAAATAATTAGGTCTTGAAAGAAAATGATTAAGTGGGAAAATTACTGTTACTAAATTGGAATTAACAGTATTGAAAAATTCAAATTCCGTGAGTTTGTACTATTTTATTTTTACAAGACTACTTGCACATATCATAGATTTTAAGCGAGTTGATTTAAGAACCATACTAGTAATTTCTAGCATGCATAGGGCTAACTCGTTTTGTAATTTTATATACAAACAAATATCCTCATATTTTCCAAAGAAAACGGGATATATATTCAGCTATTCATCATTCTAAACAAAATCGAAAAGGTTAAAGAGCTGCTGCGCTACGGAGAGTTTAACCTGACAGAAATTTCCCACAGACTTCATTACAGCAGTATTGGCCACTTATCCAATCAATTCAAAAATTTACAGGTATGTCTCCATCACTTTAGGAGAAATGAGAGCTAGAGGAAAATCTAACTTGGAAGAATTATGATTTTATCCTGATCTCAAATAGCATGAAAAAAAGTAATGTTAATAAAGAAGAACCAGAGAATAAGTATGTTACGAAAACTCGACTCGATTACAAAAACGCTTTTAGATTAGCTGTAATTTCAGAAGCCGATGGCAGTGAATTGGGAATGAAACCTCAATGCATTCCTGTTTCAACAAGCTATAAATACCAACCCGTATTAAAGTGATCCAGAGGCTAGAAAAAGATGATTTCAGTTGCGCAAAAATCCAAATCACTGAAGTAGAATATACTAAAGCATAAAAGTTTTTAAAATAGATTTAAAATAAGATCCTAGAAATCATCTCAACTTTTGGCTCAGATTTCTTAGAAGCGTGATAGCGATAAGTAAATAAGGTCATTATATCACAAGTTCAATTCCGGTTTTGAGTAATATTACCTAGTATAGACTGAAATAAAAATTATAACCTCCAAATGATTAAGATTATGGATTCAGTGGCAAAGCTTGGTAAGTAACTAAATTCGTAAATGATCAAGGGTGTAATTTTAGCGTGTTTTCATATCTGGAAGTGAGTTCGAATCTCCCTAGCTCCACAATTTAAAAATCTCTTCACATATTTTAGAGATTTTTTTTTGAAACTTCTGTAAAAAACGACTCCAAATTCAATTGATTTTTTCCAATTCAGCAAAAAACAATAATGTTTATTAACCTATTAATAATAAATATGATAATTCATTAAATCAGTAATATTTCTTAAAAAAAATTCAGTTGTTATTTGGAAAAAAGAAGCTTGATTTGTGACGAAATGTATAAGAATCTTTTGCGCATCGTTTTTTCGATTTGTCTTTGTTTTTTGGTAGGGCACAGCTTTGCATACGCTAGTCTTGCGATCATAGCACCAAATGTCCAAGTCATATTCACAGGAGAACAAGTATTACAGTCCAAATTCCAATTGGCGCCTGATTTTGTTGAGGCAAATCAAATTCAGACTTTAAGTCTTTATGAAATTATAGGCAATCGTAATGCTGTAGCAATTGAAATACAGGAAACTGAAGACGAAACGCGTCATGACAATTATCCTACTTCCCTCAAAAAAGTCAAAAACACATACTTTAAAAACTTTATTTTACTCGAAAATAGCGTCCTGAAAGTTAGTTTTCGAGCATTTACAAGGAGTCTATCGCTATTCTCTGAGTCTTTCAGGCTCCATCTACTTATTCAGGTATTTACAATTTGATTTTTCACTTTTTGGGCAGTTTCGCTGCCACTAAGAATTCTGTTTAATTCAGAATTCTACCTCCTTTTAGTGCTTTACTAGGATACTTGCTGCTTTTTTTCAGCGGCGACAAACTATATCAACCAGTTCTTAAGAAATCAATTTTATGAAAAATCAAACTTTCATGGTCCTTGGGCTATGCGCTACAGTCTGGATGTCTAGCTGTGACTCCAAGGGCGAAGAAAAAAAGGAGGCCGTTACCAAGTTCTTGGTTACCAGCCCACTGGTTCAAGATACTTTAATCATCAAAGATTATGTATCACAGGTCCATTCTATTCAGCATATCGAGCTGCGAGCGATGGAAAAAGGCTACCTCCAGAAGATATATGTGGATGAAGGCCAATTTGTCAAAAAAGGCCAGATGATTTTTAAAATCATGCCTAATATTTATGAAGCTGAAAAGGAAAAAGCTAAGGCAGAAGCAGAATTTACCCGAATTGAATATGAAAATACAAAATCTCTTGCTGATCGAAAAATAGTCGCACCCAATGAATTAGCCATGGCCAAAGCAAAATACGATAAAGCAAAAGCTGAATTGTTACTAGCTGAAACGCATTTAAAATTCACTGAAATCCGCGCGCCATTTGATGGAATTATAGATCGATTTCTAGTTCGGGAAGGCAGTCTCGTTGACGAGGGAGACCTATTGTCCAATTTTGCAGATAATAGTAAAATGTGGGTTTATTACAATGTTCCTGAAGCTGAATACCTAGACTACCGGGAAAAACTTCAATCCGAAGAAAAGGTAGAAGTCCATCTGATCATGGCTAATAGCAAGGAATTTGAATTTCCTGGAATCGTGGAGACAATCGAGGCTGACTTCAATAATGAGACAGGGAACATTGCCTTCAGAGCGACTTTCCCAAATCCTAAGAGCTTGCTTCGTCATGGCGGAACTGGTAATATAGAGATGAGAATTCCGATGTATAATGCCATAATGATTCCCCAAAAAGCAACTTTCGAAGTGCTAGACAAAAAGTATGTTTTCATTGTAGATAAAGACAATATTATCCACTCTCGTGAAATCACCATTGCGGCAGAGATACCTCATGTGTATATCGTAGAAGCAGGACTTGAGCTGACCGACCGCATTCTTTTAGATGGTCTTCGACTAGTGAAAGAAAATGAAAAAATCAGCTTTGATTTTATTCAACCACTTGTTGCTTTATCAAATTTGACCCTCTACGCTGAGTAGGTCACTACCTAAACATACTATTTAATGTTTACCAAATTTATTCAGAGACCGGTTCTGGCTATAGTCATATCGGTTGTCATCGTCTTTCTTGGTTTGCTTGCAATCAAGCAATTACCGATTTCGCAGTTTCCGCAGATTGCACCGACCACGGTAAGTATTTTCATTGCTTATCCGGGTTCAAGTGCTGATGTTCTGGTCAAATCAACTTTGATTACCCTGGAAAATGCCATCAATGGTGTACAGGGCATGCGCTACATGGCTACTGATGCGACCAGCGCCGGAGAAGCTACGATCAATATTATTTTCGATCCTGGAACAGATCCCAATCAGGCAGTAATCCGGGTAAAAACACGAGTTGACCAAGTCATGCCGCTGTTACCGGAATTGGTGCAGCGTGAAGGTGTGATTATCACCCCGATCCAGCCAAGTATGCTGATGTATGTAAACCTTTATTCCACGAGCGAAAGTATGGATGAAAAGTTTCTGTACAACTACGCCAATGTGAATATGATCCCAGAGATCAACCGAATCAAAGGTGTAGCGCGTTCTCAAATATTAGGTAGCCGCACGTATGCGATGCGAGTTTGGTTGAATCCAGACCGGATGAGAGCATATAACATCTCTGTAGAAGAAGTAATGGATGCTTTGGGAGATCAAAGTGTTGTAGGCCGACCGGGAAGAATCGGACAAAGTTCTGGAATTGCTGCGCAATCGCTGGAATATGTACTTACTTATAAAGGTCGATTCAGTACCCCAGAGGAATACTATGATGTCATCATCCGAGCCAATTCAAAAGGTGAGTTGATCCACTTGAGGGATATTGCTAAGGTGGAATTGGGAAGTGAATTCTTTGACATCTACTCCAACCTGGATGGGCAGCCCTCAGCAGCAATCGTACTTAAACAAAATTACGGTAGCAATGCCAGTGATGTAATAGGTGACGTAAAAGCAACCTTAGAGGAGATGAAAACAAGTTTTCCTCCTGGCATGGATTATAAGATAAGTTATGACGTTTCTCAATTCTTGGATGCATCCATTGAGCAGGTAATTGATACGCTGAGGGACGCATTTATTCTTGTAGCTATAGTAGTTTTTATTTTCTTGGGAGATTGGAGATCTACTTTGATTCCAATCCTCGCTGTACCGGTTTCGTTGATAGGTGCCTTTTTCGTGATCCAGCTTTTTGGGCTTTCGATCAATTTAGTCACCCTATTTGCACTCGTGCTAGCCATCGGTATTGTGGTGGATGATGCCATCGTGGTAGTGGAAGCAGTTCATGCTAAAATGGCGGAATTCCCAAATATATCACCCTACCAAGCTGTAAAACGAGTACTTGGAGAGATCAGTGGAGCAATTATCGCGATCACAGCTGTCATGGTTTCTGTATTTTTACCGATCTCGTTTATGAGTGGACCGGTTGGAACATTTTACCGACAGTTTTCCATTACCATGGCGAGCTCGATCGTAATCTCTGCGATCATCGCTTTGACTTTGACTCCTGTACTTTGTGCCATGCTACTCAAGAATGATCATGGCAAACCAAAGAAGCAAAATATCCTATCCAAGTCTCTGGACGGTTTCAATCGAGCATTTGATAAGCTAACAGGCAAATACGTAAGATTACTGCGAAAGATGGTTAGCAGAAGATGGGTGACTTTTGGAATATTAGCCGCGTTTTGTGTGGGAATTTACTTTGAAAGTCAAATTTTACCTTCAGGTTTTATACCTAGTGAAGATCAAGGAACTATCTATGCGATTATCCAAACTCCTCCCGGGGCTACGCTAGAGCGGACAAATGAAGTTGCTCAGCGACTTCAGAAGATATGCGAAGAAATCGATGGCGTAGAATCTGTCTCCTCATTGGCAGGTTACGAAATTATGACAGAAGGTCGGGGATCAAATGCCGGTACTTGTCTGATTAATCTTAAGCCTTGGTCAGAGCGGGAGCACTCTGTAAAAGAAATCATGGAAGAGCTAGAAGAAGAATCCAAAGGGCTTGGAGCCATTGTGGAATTTTTCGAACCGCCCGCGATTCCAGGTTTTGGATCCTCCGGAGGTTTTTCAATGCGTTTGCTGGATAAAACAAACAATACAGATTACCAGGATTTTGACAAAATCAATAAAAAATTCATGGAGGATCTAGGTAAGCGAAAAGAACTTACTGGCTTGTTCACCTTTTTCGCAGCAAATTATCCTCAGTATGATTTGCAAATCGATAACGATAAGGCAATGCAAAAAGGGGTTTCGATTGGCAAAGCAATGGAAAACCTCAATATCATGATTGGTAGTACCTACGAGCAAGGATTTATCCGATTTGGCAGATTCTTCAAAGTCTATGTTCAGTCAGATCCGCAATTCAGAAAACTCCCTTCCGATGTCATGAATCTCTTCGTCAAAAATGAAACAGGTGAAATGGTTCCTTACTCGTCATTCATGACCATGAAAAAAACGCAAGGTCCAAATGAAATCACCCGATATAACATGTACAATTCTGCAGCCATCCGTGGTCTTCCAGCTGACGGATATACCACTGCAGATGCCATTCAGGCTATTCGGGAAGTTTCGGCATCGACGTTGCCAAAAGGTTATGACATCGCTTGGGAAGGACTTTCCTATGATGAGTCTAATCGAGGGAATGAAGCCTTGTATGTATTCTTGATCGTATTGGTCTTCGTTTATTTTGTTTTGGCTGCTCAGTACGAGAGCTTCCTTATTCCTTTTGCGGTGGTATTATCCCTGCCAGTAGGAGTCTTTGGATCATTTATGCTCCTCAAGCTGATGGGGCTAGACAATGATATTTACGCCCAAATTGGATTGATCATGCTCATAGGACTTTTAGGTAAAAATGCGGTATTGATTGTAGAGTTTGCCGTCCAAAAAAGACAGGAAGGTCTTTCAATTCTTGATGCTGCTATCGAAGGCGCAAGAGTGAGATTCAGACCGATCTTGATGACCTCATTTGCCTTTATTGCAGGTTTGATCCCGCTGATCCTAGCTTCGGGAGCAGGTGCCATTGGCAATCAGACCATCGGTGCGTCTGCATTGGGTGGAATGCTATTCGGAACCATCTTCGGGGTAATCATCGTCCCGGGTCTATATTACATTTTCGCAACCTTGGCGGATGGTCGGCACCTGATTAAGAATGAAGACGAAGTGCCTTTAACAGAAGACTTTACCCATCATCATGCATAATAGTATAAAATACATAAGCGTACTGGCAGCTGGATTGTTGTTGGGCGTTACAAGTTGCAAAACACCGGGATTAATCCAGAAAGACATCAATTCGGCTACTCCTGAAAACTATTTAAAGGAGTCAAAAGACACGACGGACGTAACCGCCGGACTTCTTTGGAAAGATTATTTCGAAGATCCTTATCTTAAAAATCTGATAGAGACTGCGCTTGCAAATAATCAGGAGCTAAATATTACGCTCCAGGAGATTGAAATTGCAAAAAATGAGATCCGAATTCGGAAGGGAGAGTACCTCCCTTCCGTTGGAATCACAGGAGCTGCGGGTGTAGAAAAAGTTGGCCGATACACCAGTCAAGGAGCCAACGATGCAAACACGGATATTAAACCTGGTGTAGCGTTTCCTGATCCACTCCAAGATTACCTCCTAGGTGCCTTTGCTACTTGGGAAGTGGATATTTGGAAGAAGCTTCGAAACGCAAAAAAATCAGCGATGATGCGCTATTTGGGTACTGTTGAAGGAAAAAATTTCATGGTCACGAATTTGGTTTCGGAAATCTCAACTTCCTATTACGAACTCCTTGCACTAGACAACCAACTGACTATTCTTAAACAGAATATTGAGATTCAGAAAAATGCATTGGAAATCGTCCGATACCAGAAAGATGCTGCGAGAGTGACCGAGTTGGCAGTCAGAAGGTTCGAAGCTCAAGTACTCAAGACCCAAAGTTTAGAATTCTCGATCCGTCAACAGATCTTCGAAATCGAAAATAGACTCAACTTTCTTGCGGGCCGGTTTCCTCAAGCTATAACTAGGAATTCTGAGATTTTCAATGAGCTTAATCCTGCTAATATCCAAAGCGGAATTCCTACTCAGTTATTAGACAATCGTCCTGATATCAGACAGGCTGAGTTAGAACTAGAAGCGGCAAAGATTGACGTTAAGGTGGCAAAGGCTGATTTTTACCCTTCGCTTCGCATCACTGCGGGACTAGGGTTCAATGCCTTCAATCCTGCCTTTCTGATCTCAACGCCAGAATCAATTCTATACTCCCTTGCCGGAGATCTAACCGCACCATTGATCAACAGAAATGCGATCAAAGCGAGGTACCTATCAGCCGATGCAAGACAGATTCAAGCTATCTATAAGTACGAGCAAACAATAATAAATGCTTATGTCGAGGTGATGAATCAGCTGTCCAACATAGACAATCTGAATAGTACTTATGGCCTACAATCCAAGCAAGTGGAGGCCCTCTCCGAATCTGTGAATATTTCTAATGAACTATTTAATTCTGCTCGAGCAGACTACATGGAAGTGCTGCTAACTCAGCGTGATGCATTGGAATCAAAATTTGATCTAATCGATACTAAAATGAACCAGCTGATTGCCAAAGTGACTATTTACAGAGCGCTAGGTGGTGGTTGGAAATAGAATAAAGATTTATTAATTGGTTGATAATTTCCACCCAGTACAAGTGGAGATAAATTTGAAAAACCTCCCGAGTTTCGGGAGGCTTTTTTAATCCCCTAAAATTGTGAGTAATCCTTTGTTGACAAAGTGAATATCCTTCCCAGAGTGCTCCCCGATAGCGCAATACTTCCTTGGAAGCCAGGTCTGCTTTTTCCTTCTGAATCAGATCCGAAACCGCCTTGTACAACTCATCTTCTGTGGCAAAAATATTCTCAATCACTGTAGAACTCTTTGCTTCCTACAGTGCAATGGTATTCAGAAGCATAGTTGGATTTGGTGATCGAAGCGCGGTGCCATTGACAGAAGCCAAGGTTCTTGATGCATTTACCAGTTTTTTGACCATGATGATGTCTTCTTCTACTTATGATGAATGAGATAAAAATGGAAACTCATTTTAGGGGATATTCCTGTCGTAGGTATGGGCAGCATTGACTTACGTATCCAGATTTGATCAATTAGTGTGACCTGTTCAAATTTTCAATAGAAAGTGACGCGCTCTCAGAATATATCCCGTAAAGCGAATTATCACAATACGTATTCATCTAATCACAAAAAATGATCAAGATAGTTGAGGTGTGTCACCTGGTAAAGCATGTCTCCAACTCTGATCTCAGTGTAGATAAGTTAGGAATGTTGTCCACAATTTAGCCTTTTTGCAAAAACTCAATGCAGTCAGGAATCTCTGCGACCTGATTGGAATTATGGATTGGATTCAAAAATAAAAATGAGAATTTTTTTTTACGTAGTAGAAACTGCTTGTGTTTTATTTGAAAGTTTGGGTCAAATTTTTCAAAGAGCTTTTCCAAAAATACTTTGTAACATTACTGATTTCGATCAGTTTACCTTATGTATTTCACCAATAACTATTTAACATGACAAAAGAACAAGAGAGTATCCAAACTTGGCCGGATTTAGCTATTGCCTTATATGAAAAACTAACTGGAAAAGGAGCTATCATTACCTACGATTTTGAGGATTTTTCAATAGGCGTTCCAAGGGAAGTCGGAGATTCTACAGCTTTTACCACTTGGAAGATCAGCGGAAAGCTTAAAATTTCTACAAGCGAGAAATAAACTAATGTCCCGATCCATTCATATCACAGCAGATTTAGAGATTTCTTCGGACACCCATCAGGTGACAATTCTGAGTAATAAAGAAGAGATCGGTATCGCTATCACAGGAGATTCAATACCAAAATTGAGGATTTCCCCTTTTAAGATGATGAAATTTTTGCGATTTGTTCCCACTGTAGAGATGGAACAACGAATCACTGTTGTTTTAAATCAAAAAGAGATTTATCGTAGTGATAAATCTCTTTTTCAACAAAAAAACATTTTTCTTTTGGTAAGAATATTCTTGAAGAACCTTTTTTAGAATTTCTTTCAACTTTTTAGATGAAAGCATAGCTTTATTAAGCTGAATCACTATTATTAGCCCGTAAAATAAGCATCCAACTCTGCCATCATTGCAGATTTGTCACGAAGATCATTGATGATTTTTCCTTTTTCCAATAATACGATTCGATCACAAATCTCAGTCACATGATTCAAGTCGTGGCTGGAGATCAAAAAAGTCGTCTGCGAAGCTTCCTTTTCCGCAAGGATAAACTTCTTCAATCGAATCTGAGAGCTTGGATCTAGATTTTCAAAGGGCTCATCCAGAAACACCACTTCAGGTCTACCCATCAGCGCAGCTACAATACCTACTTTTTTCAGGTTACCCTTAGATAGATCCCGGATGTATTTCTTCTTGCCAAGAATCTCATCATTGAATAGCTCAGTAAACTTCTCCAAATGAACATCCAAATCGGCTTCCGACATGCCGTAGATTTTGCGAAGCGTCTGAAAATACTCGTCCGGGGTCAGGTAAGTCAACAGCATATGCTCATCGAGGTACGCGCCGGTGGTGGCTTTCCAAGTTTCAGTTTTACTTACATCCTGTTTATCAATACTCACAGAGCCAGAAGTCGCCCGTACTAGGTCGAGCATAATTCGGAATAGCGTAGTCTTACCTGCACCGTTGTTTCCTACCAATCCGAAACACTCCGAATTTGGGATTTCTAACTGATCGACGTCTAGTACTACTGCTTGTTTGTACTGCTTTTTTAACTGCTTTACTTGGATCATGATTCTTGACGGAATGAAGATGAGATTTCGTAACGATTAGCGTTGATTCGATTGATATTATATTGACTTAGCGGTTTGAAAGCAAATAATCCAATGATTCCACTGATTGCCAAAGCAAGTAGACCTGCATAATCATTGAACAACAGCGAAAAAGGAAGATAGATCAGATATGGGCCTGCCATCAGGGGGATAATGATCAGAAACTGTGCTGCTCCCACGCCTTCATAATTGAACATGGCTCCCTTATTCAAATCCATTGGTTTTGGCTTCCATAGTGCAAGATAAATGATCACATGGATCAGGATCCCAATATTGAACAGGAATGTGGCGATATGGACTAACAAGATATTCCACCCAAAATAAACATACGGAATAGAGGCCAAGAAGCAGATCACAGAGATACTGATAAAGAGTAAGTATTTGCCTTTTACCAAAGCTTCTATCCCATCTTTCCGATTAAGAAAGAAGTCAAAATTGGCAGAGTTCCAACTCAAAAACTGCTGCCCGTATTGGATCATAAAAATCCCGGTAATAAATACGCCTACGAAAATAAATATCCAACTGATCCCTCCATCTTCACTTTGATAGGCAGGATTGGTATAGAAAACCAATCCGTACAGCAAGAAAAACGCAGATAGCATCAGGTAAGTACGACTCTTTTTGTGACGAATGATCAGCTTCCACTCCAGATTGGCCAGCTCTCCTGCCAAGCCAAATCTGGAGAAGAATCCGATGGATTGCCCCACAAAGCGAATCTCAGCCTCAGCTGCCAAATCTTCTAAGTATGCATTGTCTAGGTAAAATTTACGGCAAAGGACGAAAGTCCCAATCATCGCCGCTGCCATGATCACGATTGGAACAGGACTGGTCAATGCCAAATCAAAGATCGGCTTGGTTAACTCCCCAAGATTAAACCAACCCATGTAGCTCGAACCCGCTCCCAGTGCCAAAACTGCGAATACCACAATAATCCCAATCAATCCATCTTCAAAACGCTGCTTAAACCACAGCATAAACCAATGCAGAGTCCAACTCGTCATGGCGATGCTTCCCACCCAGAAAACAGCGCCCGATGCGCCGTAAATTGGCTCGATAATCTGGAAAGCAGACGGTAAAAAAAGTAGAATAGGAATGATCGTCATCGCTGATATAAAAGAGCGAATCAAGAGCATGGAAATAATTTTACCTTTTCCGATTGGAAGATGAAGTAAGCTTTCCAGCTCGATGACTGGTAGGGTTTGAAGAAAATAACGATACATGAACTCCGCTAAAAAGAAAAATATCAGATAGCTATTCATGACGTCAATCGGATCTTGCCCCTCGGCCAAAAGCTCAATAATTCTAGGTAAGAAAATCCCTGCTCCAAATACATACCCTAGGAGAAGCAGGATCAAGAAACCGAGAAAAATATTTGCCATGGCACTCTTGGCAAATGCTGTGGAACGGAAACTTTTGAGAAACTGTAATCGGATTAATTCAAAAATCATGGAAATCGCTGTTGAATATTCTTTCTAACTTACCGCCAAAGTATCACCAAACTTGCGAAAAGTTTCATTAATTCAGCAGAAAAAAAGTATAAGAGATGGAAGTAGTAGAGGAATTAGGATTTTTCACAACCGTTGAGGCTCGTCGATCGGTTAGGCTATTTGATCAGGAAGTGGATTTCGATCATGACTTGGTCAGAAAATGTCTGGAAGCAGCCATCCTTTCTCCCAACAGCTCCAATCTTCAGCTTTACCAGTTTGTCAGAATTCCAGAGTCTTCCTCCCTCAAAGATCGACTCGCAGCGCATTGCATGCGCCAAAAAGCGGCCACTACCGCACGGGAATTGATAGTGGTGGTGACACGGCGAGACTTATGGAAATCCCGTGCGTCTACCAACTATGACTACATCAAATCCGCTACGCAAAATCAATCGGAAAAAAAGAAAAAGCTAGCACTGGGCTATTATGGAAGTCTGATCCCAAAGCTTTATTCCAAATTTCCGGGCTGGAGTTTAGTTAAAAAAGCGATTGCATTTGCTGTAGGTTTGAAAAGACCTATGGTTCGTGAAGTTGGAGAGACGGAGGTTCGAATTTCCGTTCATAAATCAGCTGCACTGGCTTCAATGACTTTTATGCTAGGTATGAAAGCAGTTGGTTATGATACCTGTCCAATGGAAGGTTTCGATTCCAAGCGTGTCAAAAAATTATTAAATCTCACTTCAGGCTCCGAAATCTGCATGATCATCGGCTGCGGTCCGGGGCTTCCGGATGGAGTGTATGGGGAGAGGTTCCGGGTGGAAAGTGAGAAGTTGATTACGAACTTATGATTTGAAATCAGAAAGCTAAAGTGAGAAATCTGGACACTTTGATAGAGTTAAATAGGAATGTGGTTATACGGAGTGATGTCATTAGCCTAATATTTTTTGTTCTACATGCGGAAAACCAAAAACATGAGAACAAAGCGGTCCAAAATTCTTTTTTTCTGGTTTTTTAGTACTTATATCCTTGCTGCATTAAAGCGGATGTACAGCAATAGGAAAGCTTTAGATAAAAGATACAAACTTGTAAAAAAACTCTATCATTTCCGATTAAAAGATATTACCTACATCATTCTCTTATTTTTTTTCAGGAAGGTTCAATGAAGAGCATCCGCTAATTCCGAAAGGTATTTTAGATCCTTTTTGGAAATCTCTTGTAATGCTGACACAGTCTGAAGAATTTTTAAATTCTTGAGTTGCCATCCCAGAGAAGCCATCACTCAAAACAGCTATTTGTATCACCTTCAATAATCCGCTGTCCTTATAACTAGCATACAGCACTTTTAAAATAACCCCATTGCGTTTCGCTTCCTCAATTAAATTTTCAAGTTTAGATTTCGTTAAACTAGAATCAATTTGGAATTTATAAATTGATTTGGATTGAAAATCTGAAAACCAAAACATAAAAAACACTACTACTATTGCCTTCATTTTAAAGTGTATTTAAATATAACAGGATTAGATTGATCGGTTAAATGCTCCACTACCTGAAACATAATCGAATTATTTGAATAAAATGAATTAGTTATTTCCGAGGACATATCTCCTTCAGTCAACATACCATAATAAAATCCCTCCCTATAGTATTTGGGAAATGGAATTAGATCTTCATCCCCTATCAAATCCATAGGATTGATAATGATTCCATCTTTTTCATTTAGATTCCAAATAATTCCTAATGGAATGCTTTTACTGAAAAACAGAAAAGTTAAATATTTTCTGGTTTCAGTAGTTTGTGATAGTCCCCAAGAATATTCAGATGTCAAAATAGGAGAAAAAGGATCGACTTGAATATCTGGAAAATCTAGAACTTTGAAAGTTTCTGCACCGAAATCTAGAACATATTTCGGGAACTTCACCTTACCTGTAACCTGGTATATTGTATCATTGAGGAACCTCGTAAACAAGAAACCGTTTTCATTCGGAAAAATATCGCCCCATATTCTGCTATTATTCACTGTTGTAAATTCCTCTATTTCGATTTTATCGAATTTAATTAAGTTTGAAAACTGGTCTTTAGTGGAATAAATTGAAATATCATATAATGTAGAGTCTGGTTGAAAATTCAAAGCTTGATTATTGGAATAAGACAAAAGCATACCATTATTATAACTTAAGGAAACAGCCTTTACTCCCAATTTCAAATCCCTTACTGGATAAAAATCTTTATCAAGTAATATCAAATTATTCTTTTTGTCCAACACAATTAATTCGTCATTATCGTCGAGGATAAAATCCAAAACTTCAGAATCAATCAAATTATCAGAATTTAGCGTATTTATTCTTTTCACAAAGTCACCATCAGCATTAAAAATGATTATTGATCTTTTCTCATTAAGATCTACGTTGAGAACATAAATGTAATCTTTGCTTATTTCGAATTTCAACACATTAGCAACTAGACTTTCGAAGCCATTATATTTCAAGAAAATCATCTCGTATTCCCCTACTCTGTCAATCAGCTTTGCTTTAGGCAGACTGAATGGGTCTATCGTTACGAGGGATGTTTCGTTCTCGATATTTTCACACCCAAGAATTATAACAAACAGTATGCTGGAAAAAAAAGATTTATATGTCATATCGATTATACCTAAATATAATACGTAGTGCCCCTTAGAACACTACGCATCCCAATTTTAATTCTCAACACAATTTGCCGTCCCTCCTATCGCATTGCCATTACAGCATGCATAATAACCTGCTCCACAGGTGACGGATCTAGTAGTGGAGGTAGTTCCTCCACTACCCAAGACAGTCCCCCCCATCGTTGTCGTGGTAGAACAACCAGTTGAACCAGGACCTCCAGCTTCACATCCAGACTCCGGAGCCAACGACTGCGAAAACGAGAATATCGCAACGGAGAAAAACAGTACAACAACTAAACTCAATTTTTTCTTTTTCATTTTTTCTTTGATTTTGCGTTCCCCTACTCTAGTAAAGATTTTCAGGATCCTCTTACTTTTAGTACTAAAAATATTATATTCATAGAAAAAGAAATTTAACTTCAAAATATTATTGACAATATTTTAAATTATTTTTTTTTTAGTAGCCAGAAGTTTTATTTATACCCATATTTCCCATTCCACTTTCCTGCTAAATACCTCCTCAATTCATTTTCTCGAGCATTATCTCCGGGATCATATAGCTTTAAATTTTTTATTTCTTCAGGCATAAATTCCTGCGCGACGAAGTTGCCTGGAAAGTCATGAGCGTACTTATAAGTCTTGCCGTAGTTCAAATCCTTCATCAGTTTGGTGGGCGCATTTCGTAAAGCTAAGGGCACAGACAAGTCTCCTTTTTCACGGACTAAAGCTTGGGCTTGGTTAATAGCTAAATAGGCGGCGTTACTTTTTGGGCTACTTGCCAAATAGGTCACGCATTGAGAAAGGATAATTCTGGATTCTGGGTAGCCGATGATTTTCACTGCTTCAAAGCAGTTGGTGGCTAAAAGCAAAGCATTGGGATTGGCATTGCCGATATCTTCCGAAGCCAAGATCACCAACCGTCGCGCGATAAACTTCACATCCTCGCCGCCTTCGATCATCCGAGCCAGCCAATAAACCGCCGCATTGGGATCCGAACCCCGAATTGATTTGATAAAAGCAGAAATGATATCGTAATGCTGCTCCCCGGATTTGTCGTAAAGTGCAACTTTCTGCTGGGCAATTTCCATCACCTTTTCATCTGTGATTACACAGGGATCTTCATTGATTCCATCAATCACGATCTCCAATAGATTCAACAGTTTTCTTCCATCACCTCCAGAAATTCGAAGTAAGGCATCGATCTCCCTCAATTCTACTTTTAGCTTTTTGAGGTCCACATCTTGAGTTAAGGCTTGCTGAATCATTGCTTCTAAGTCAGACTTACCGAGCGAATTCAGTGTAAAAACCTGACATCGAGAAAGCAAGGCCCCATTGACTTCGAAAGAAGGATTTTCCGTGGTGGCGCCGATGAGTCGGATTACTCCTTTTTCCACGGCCCCCAAAAGTGCATCCTGCTGGGATTTATTGAAGCGATGAATCTCATCAATGAAAAGCACTACGCCCATCTGGAATTTGGCTTTTTCGATCACTTCACGGATATCTTTTACCCCAGCACTAATCGCAGAAAGCGTATAAAAAGGCGCCTTAATCTCGTTGGCAATAATATTTGCAATGGTCGTCTTTCCCACCCCAGGAGGTCCCCAAAGGATCAGCGAAGGTACATTCCCAGACTTGATTGCTTTGTGGAGAAAGGAAGTTGGTGAGGACAAATGCTCCTGTCCAATCAAGTCTTCCAATCGGTTGGGGCGCATTCGCTCGGCTAGTGGGGTGTTGTTCATTTTTTAAGAATCTAGAATCAAGATAACGACAAAAATTATCCCAAGAAGATTTATAATCGGGTGACCGGTCAGAGTCCCATGGATTAGAAAGAAGTTGAACAGTCAAAATTCCACTAGATGATCAAATCAAAATCAACCAAAAAGTGACATACTTGAGAGTGGTTTAGAACTTGAATGGATTGCAATGATGTGAATTAGTGATTCATCAATGAAAAATAGATAATTCGATACTGCTTGAAGCTAATCTCTTTTACGCTTTCATTATTCAGTTCTGGAACCATCCTTCGTAGCCTTGGGAACTCCGCTAATAATGTTTCTTTGGAAAAAATCTGGTCAGAAATTTTATCTGCAAATTTTGGTGAGACCTCCAAATAATATTCCCTGATCGCATAACTATTCTCGATCGCCTGTTTAGTCCACTCTATTTTGACCATTCTTGAATCATTCTTTTTGCTTCAGCTGTGGTATAAGTTTCGGCTTTTCGGGATTGATCCAGCCCAATTTCAATTTTATTCAATAGCAGAAGCTTGTCCATCAAATCATCGATAGCAAACTCCTAGGGCATATTTTTTACCGCTTCCAATACTTTCTCGCTAGGTATCATGTTCTTTCATTTTTATGAACGTACAGATACTGCAAGGAGTGAATTCCCAAATATTCCACATGGTTATCAAGAAAACAGAATCTAATCCTTGAAGTCCTTTTCTGATATCTTGGCATTTAGCGATTCCAGAGTGTCGGATCATAAAAGACCATAAAGAAGGTCGAAAGATTTTTCACCGCTAACTCAGCGATAGAAATTATACTATCAATTCTAGTAGCATGTTGGGTCCAAGTCTCAGAAGACTTGAACCAGTTGAGCGCTACCGGCTGTGTAAACCTTTGTAACCTTCGCGGTTAAAAAACACGCTTAGGAAATTCTCCCAACCCGCTTCCCAAACTCCTCCAGCTGATCATCTCCAAAGTCATGGTGAGTCACAAAGCGAACCAAGTCTGGACCAAACTTGACAGATTTAATGTTTTTTGCAGCAAGCTTTGACATGAAATCTTCCGGAGCAGTCCCGTCCAATCGAGCAATTATGATATTGGTAGCTACAGGAAGCACTTCGGAAACAATGGATAACCCCTGAAGCATTTCGCCTAGCGCGCTTGCTCTAGCATGATCTTCTTTTAAGCGATCCACTTGGTGATCTAAGGCATAGATTCCCGCCGCAGCCAGAAAACCTGCTTGCCGCATTCCCCCTCCAAATGACTTTCTCACTTTCCTCGCACGCTTGATATCAGCTTTTGTACCCAGTAATACCGATCCCACCGGACAACCTAGTCCTTTGCTCAAGCAGATTGAAATCGTATCAAACGGCGCTCCCCAATCCGCCGGATTTTCTCCGGTTTCTACCAAAGCATTGAATAGTCTTGCCCCGTCAAGATGAAGTTTCAAACCTTTCTCCTTGCAAAGCGCATGAATGGGTTTGATCTCATCTAGCCTGTAAACACTTCCTCCACCTTTATTCATGGTATTTTCCAATGAAACCAAGGTCGTTTCAGGGGCGTGGACATCATCTGGATTGATGGAAGCCGCGATTTGGGCAGCAGTTATTTTTCCTAAATCCCCATCTAGTAATTTGACCGAAGCCAAAGAATTAGCCATAATTCCCCCTCCTTCATAGATGTAGATATGAGAATATTTATGACAGATCACTTCTGTCTGAATTCGCGTATGAAGCCGAATCGCAATCTGATTAGTCATCGTGCCCGAAGGGCAAAAAAGTCCTGCTTCCATTCCAAAAAGCTTGGAAATTTTCTCCTCTAAGGCATTTACCATCGGATCCTCACCAAACACATCATCCCCGACAGGAGCTGAAAACATAGCATCTCGCATCCCAGTAGTTGGCTTGGTCAGCGTATCACTTCTTAAATCAATAATCATCGTCGTGTAAAATATATTTGTTTGGAACTGTTAGATGGACTGAGTGTTTGAATCGCAGCAGCGGCTTCTTTAGGGCGATCGGTAGCTAAAATATCTGCTCCTTTCTGTACAAAACTAGTATAAAGTTGATCTCCTCGAGAAATAGCGCTCCGATCCAAATTACCCAATACACCAAGGATAGTGAAAACCCCTTTCTTATGCAGGGCTTGGTTAAATTCCTGCGACCGCTCTGCGACTCCCGTAAAAGCAATCACCCGTGTCCAAGGAATCCCGGTCTCCTCAAATCTTTGAATCTCTTCTTCATTTCGGATAGTGATCGAAAGCATTAATTCCGGAGCTAAATGATGCATCTTTTTTGCTGCTGCAAAGCTGTAGGTAATAACCGCAGCATGAGCTTCCGAGCCAGTATTTCGGATCTCTTCTATCAATTTTTCATAAGGAACGGATTGCTTGACATCCACAGTTAGCAATACTTTCCCCTTAGACCAAATCAACGCTTCCTTAAATGTTGGAACTTTGAAATCAGTCAAGGTTCCAGTCTCATCTTCAAGAAATAGGCCTTGAATATATTCGTATGTCACCTCACGGACTTTCCCTTTACCAGTAGTCGTCCGCTCCAAGTCGTCATCATGCATCAATACTAGCACTCCATCTTTGGTCATTGCAACGTCCAGTTCAATGATTGTCGGAGTATATTTGGTTACGTTTTCAAACGTTTGTATTGCATTCTCGGGGAATCCCGGATAAGGACCCCCCCGATGCGCAGAGACCATTGGGATGCGATCAGAAGTCCAAGAATAAAAATCTCGAGTTTCATCTAAATTAGCCACCTGAAGGTAAAAATATCCTAGATCAGCATCTTCGATTAATTCAGATTGGGAGTACTCTTCCTCTAGGGATTTTTGTCCACAGCCTGAAAAAATCAATGCGAGGACAAGTATCCAGTTCCAGTTATATTTCATTGTTCTTGGTTTCTTTTTTGAAAATAAAATCTAAGCCACTGCCAGGTTTTTGGAAGATCTCCTCCATATCCTTGAGTTCCAAATTCAGCGCTTTGGTAGAAATCTGAATTTCGACCAAAGAGATCAAGAGACTAATCAACAGCGAACCCATACTTCCTACAAACACCCAATTGGCGGCCATGGTATAGCCTCTAAAGAGCAAATACATACAAATGATGCACAATAAAAAGCTGAAAATACCGAAGAGCTGCATGTTTTTGATGAGTGTCAGCCGGCGGCGCAGATTATGGATCTGCTCCACGATGATCTCTTGATCAGGTCCTTTGATGTAGTTCTTGTGTAGCCCACGAATCAGACTTGCAATGGCCAAAAAACGGTTGGTAAAAGCCAGCATCAGCAGCGTGATGGCCGAAAAAAGCAAAGCCGGGGTGGAGAGTTCGAGTTCCATAGTTTGTCTAGATTTTAAAGATGGTGCATTTTCAGAAAAGCACAAAAAAGCCCGTTCATTTTTGAGCAGCCTTTCAATTTGTATTTTACGCGCTTGTTAAGCTACATTTCCAATTACTACCAATCTATCCAATGTCGGTGGTGGTGACAAAAGTTCCTGCTTGAGCGACAGCTTGCATTTGCTGAAGAGTCATTTTTATTCCTTCATTCACCAAGCGGATTCCAATTGGACCTGTATCGCCAATTGCCCAGAGCTGGTAATCAAATTTCTCACTGAGTTCATTCAGATTATTTACTACCAAGAATACTTCTTGTGCATTTTGATCCCAAAAGAGATTGATCGAAGCGTCTTTCTGTATGTTTAGACTTATTCGGCAATAGCGCTATCAAATATGATGCAGAAGAGCAAGTAGAAATTCACACAAGCAGTTCTGCGTTCAGGTACTTTATCTTTTTACGATCTTTTGATCAAGGTCCTGCAATAATCTTATTTTTTTTGGGGTTTGATTAGGCTTAAAAAACAAAACACAAGACTGATAACTCAATCTTGTGCTTTTAATTTACTTAAACTTCTACTGTTTACAGATGTATCACCTCATCATAGGCTGCTGCCGCAGCTTCCATGATCGCTTCCGACATGGTTGGGTGAGGATGCACAGTCTTGATCAATTCTTTACCAGTAGTCTCCAGCTTACGAACTGCTACGATCTCAGCGATCATCTCAGTTACGTTTGCTCCGATCATGTGCGCGCCGAGAAGTTCACCATATTTCTTATCGAATACCAGTTTCACAAATCCATCCTTTGCACCAGCGGCTGAAGCTTTCCCAGAAGCTGAGAATGGGAACTTACCAATTTTTACTTCATAGCCAGCCTCTTTGGCCTTGGCTTCGGTCATACCTACAGAAGCAATCTCGGGTGAGCAATAGGTACATCCGGGGATATTTCCATAATCCAAAGGCTCAGGATGGTGGCCAGCGATTTTCTCTGCACAGATGATTCCTTCCGCAGAAGCTACGTGGGCCAAAGAAGGACCAGCGATCACATCACCTATGGCATAGAACCCAGGCATGTTAGTCTTATAATACTCGTCTACTTTGATCTTTCCTTTTTCGACCAAAACGCCGGTATCTTCCAATCCGCAATTCTCCAAATTAGAAATTACACCAGCCGCAGAAAGAACAATATCGCATTCTAACGTCTGTTCTCCTTTAGCAGTTTTTACGGTGACTTTGCAGCCAGTACCGTTTGTGTCTACTGCTATGACCTCTGATGAGGTCATGATCTTCATTCCTGATTTCTTATAAATTTTTTCCAATGCTTTGGAAACATCCACATCCTCTAAAGGCACAATTCTATCCAAGTATTCTACTATGGTCACCTCAGTACCAATAGAATTATAGAAATATGCAAACTCTACTCCGATTGCGCCAGAACCTACAACCACCATTTTGTTTGGCTGCTTCTCCAAGGTCATCGCCTTACGATAGCCAATAACTTTCACATCATCGATTTTCATTGAAGGCAATTGGCGAGCTCGGGCTCCTGTAGCGATAATAATATTCTCAGCCGAATAGACTGTCTTTTTTCCTTCTTTATCAGCAACCTCGATTTTCTTGCCGGATTGGAGTTTACCCCAACCTACAAGCACATCGATTTTATTTTTTTTCATTAGATAAGTTATGCCTTTGCTCATTCCATCGGCCACCTCTCTACTTCTCTTAATCATTCCTCCAAAGTCAGCATTTGCATCTTTGACCGTGATTCCGTAATCAGCCGCATGCTGAATGTATTCAAAAACCTGTGCACTTTTTAATAGCGCTTTGGTCGGGATACAACCCCAGTTTAAGCAAATCCCACCTAATTCTTCTACTTCTATAATGGCTGTTCTGAGACCAAGTTGCGAAGCACGAATCGCTGCTACATATCCACCCGGACCACTGCCCAACACGATCAAATCATATTTTGTCGAAGACATATTTTAAAATCTTTATTGAAAATTGATTAAAACTACGCAAAAATAGACTTTTTGGATTTAGAAAAAAATTCTGTGTTTAGTCCAAAAAAGGCTTAGATATCAGGGTCAAATTTGCTTTTACAGTATACTCAAAATAGAGTTTCGTTGATCTGTATATCTAAGAAATTAAATTCTATCAATCTCTCTATTAGCCATTGATTCAGATTCGATCAGGTTTAAAATCGATCACTAGCACGTATAAAAGGCGGATACTTTATCTTTTTTTCTATTTTTGGGTAATCAAAATTTAAAAATCAATGGGATTACTTTCAGGAAAAATAGCTTTGATTACCGGAGCTTCCAAAGGCATCGGTCGGGCAATTGCAATCAGATATGCACAAGAAGGCGCAAATGTGGCCTTCACTTTTTTATCAAGTATAGAAAAAGGTCAAGCACTCGAAGCTGAATTAACAGCTTTTGGAGTTAAAGCAAAGGGCTATCGCTCTGACGCTTCCGACTTCAAAGCAGCCGATGAGTTGGTCAGTGCAGTGGTTGCTGAATTTGGCAGATTGGATATCTTGATCAACAATGCTGGAATCACCCGCGACAATCTCTTGATGCGAATGACAGAGGAAGCCTGGGACGATGTGGTCGGCATCAACCTAAAATCCTGCTTTAATACCGTGAAAGCTGTCACACGAACGATGATGAAAGCCAAAGCTGGTTCTATCATTAATATTACTTCCGTAGTCGGGATCAAAGGAAACGCCGGACAGGCGAATTACGCTGCCTCAAAAGCTGGAATTATCGGCTTTACCAAGTCAGTGGCTTTGGAGCTAGGCTCCAGAAATATTCGCTCCAACGCGGTGGCTCCGGGATTTATCGAAACCGAAATGACTGCTGTACTCGATGAGAAAACCGTTCAAGGCTGGAGAGATGGCATCCCCATGAGGCGTGGTGGCCAACCCGAAGAAGTAGCCAATGCCTGCGTATTCCTCGGCTCAGATCTAAGTAGTTATATCTCAGGTCAGGTGCTCCAAGTGGATGGGGCGATGCTGACTTGATTTGTAATTAATGTTTTACTAATACCTAGCGGCTGAAGAAATTCAGCCGCTTTTTTTAGCAATTACCAGACGTAATCTCTTCCCTACCAATCCCTCATTTCAATTTTGGAGATCTTTCAAGATATTTTTTCGCAATTACCTGAAAATCGTAACAATTCAGTTGTAGCACTAGTTACGTAAACGTTTTTAATTAATACTAACGTAAAATATCTGTATATTAAAAATTATTTTCAGAAAATCATGGGGCTGGCTTTTTTGGCGTTTATCGCCTTCAGCTGCCAAAATCTACAGGAAGAAACTCCTGTAATGAATCAATTAACTGATGGTGAAGTTATGGCTTTCGCCTCAGACCCAAACGCTCGAAAAGGTCAGATAGCTGAGTATGGCGCTTTTCTAACCGGTGCAGAGGAAGTACCGGCAGTTATGTCTCCAGGTTCGGGTGCTGCAAGGATCACTCAAGTGGATGGGAATACCCTTAGATTTGAGGTTCGGGTGGCAAATACCACAGGTATTATTTTCGCACACCTTCACAAGGGAGCTTTAGGAGCAAATGGTGGCGTAGTAGTAACCTTAATCCCAGCTCAAGAGCCTTCTGGCCTAAGTAATGGTGTGGTAGCTGAAGGAATGATCGATGCATCTAAATTAACTGGTGCATTGGCTGGAAAGTCCATCACTGATTTAGTCAAAGAATTGGAAGCAGGGCTTATCTACGTGAATATCCACACCACAACTAATCCTGGCGGTGAGCTTCGTGGTCAAGTGAGTATGGTACAGCCAAATGACAACAAGAATTATGGAGCAAAATTAGCAGGGGCAAATGAAGTACCGGCTGTAATGTCTGATGGTACTGGAGTAGCAAAATTCAACTTTTCAAATGATGGCAGTTTTGCCTCATTCCATGTAAATGTTGCGGGGATTGCTGACGTAAGATTTGCACATATTCACTTTGCAAAAGCCGGAGCAAATGGAGGTGTAGTTTTTACTTTAAGAATGGATAAAGTGGTAGGTCCAGTTTCCGGAATCTATGCCAAAGGCGAAATTACTGCAATGAAATTATCTGGTCGATTATTAGGTGGAGATTTGTTTATCCTTATAGAGGCTTTCCGAACAGGCAATGCGTATATCAACGTGCATACAGACAAATCTCCTAGTGGAGAGCTAAGAGGTCAAGTAAACTGAGTTGTATAAATAACCTAAATAGAAAAGGCCAGTATTTTGCTGGTCTTTTTTTTATGTTGTTTGAGGTGTCTACTATTTCAATTCAAACATCGGCTTTATTCTTTCTGATGGTTCATTTTCCATCGATTCTGGAAAATCACCCAACTCCCGTAGAATTAGACTTAACGGAATCGAAACAAGTTTATGAAGGCGCAAATAGAAAGTTACTAGCAGTCCTGTGTTTCTCCAAACTAGCTCATCAGGGTCAATTTTAAAATCTGTTTGCTCGATATTCTCAGGAACTTTTGAAGAAATGAAGACGACCACTACATGAGAAAATCGACCCATTGAATTGGTCAAGCATAGGCAGGCCTTACTTTTTGAATGGAAAAATCATCAAAAGGAAAAGATACCAGCACAATTTTCCTCTTACCTGTGGGATGGCTTACCGTCTTTTGTACTGTAGATATTTTCGGCTGGCTCATTTAAAAAATCAAAAGCCGGGTTGCTTGAAATGCTTTCCAAGTAGTTTTTTTCTTCTGAATTCTCATCTTCTTCTGAAAGGATCAGGATTCTTACGGCGACATCGCCTTTCAATCCAGAATGACTAATGCTGATGCTACCATCCATCTCAGTTTTGGTTCTTAACTCGCTCACTTTCATAGAATAAATCTACGTAAATCATTTTTCAATCCGTTGGACCTAAGTTAATTATCTCCAAACCGACTCAAATCAATTTTATAAAACTCGTATTCATCTTCGGATTTTTGTTCGGTTTTGGTAATAAAGATTCCTTCTTTCGAGGCAATGATATTCCCTGAAGATTGACCTGCATCATAGAACAACTCCAACTCAGCTTTAAGTCTCCACCCTAGATCATAGACTAATAGTATAAAAGTAGATTTATTTAAACCTGTTCTCTCTCGGATATCTTTAATTTCAGGCTGAGTTTCTTCCGTTTTCATCAGTACCATCCGAATATATAGCTCATTGTTAGAATCATAGTTTAACGAGGTATTACCGGCCGAAGTAGGGTTATTTTTCCAATTTTTATTCCTCCCATTTTGTTCGTACAGCCCTGGCAAATATTTGAATTCGGTTACACTTTCTAAGGCTATTTTTCTTAAAACCTTACAGTTTTGAATCTGATAAAGCGTATCCGATGGTGCAAACATGAGATAGAATTGATTCAAATTTCCATTATATACAGATTTCAGATGCGAAGCAGAAGTACTATTGGAAAACTCCTCGCCAAGTGGGGCTTTAAGATCGGAAGCACAAACCCAGCCCTCTTCCAAATCAAATTCTACCACCCATTCTCGATAATCCAAGTCGACACTTTTTTCATCATTGAAAATATCAAAGGGATTATTGAAAAGCTGGTATCGATTCGAATCTATTTTGATAAAATTATCATTAGTATCTGACATCTGAATTAGCATCTTTTCCTGATAATCTGTCCAGTCCAAGCTCATTTCTTTTACCTCCACCCCACTGATATATTTCTTCACATTGCCCTGAGAACTAACAGCAATAAACTCATTCCCATCAAATACTTGATAGGCTACTGCATGGCCTTTGAGTGAGAGTGGCCCTTCTTTTGGAATTTTAAAAGTGAATTCCTTCTTGCCAGTTTCGGTATTAAAAAGGCTATACCCCTGATCCTCTCGGGAAACAAAAAATCGCTTCCCATCATGATCGATGATTTTCTGAAAGTCCAAACGGCTAGTTGTAGAGTCTTTTTCAATTATAAATGACCCACTTATAAACTCCTCCAGCTTCCCCTGATAGATTTGTTCAGGTGCTTTTTCGGAGCAAGCCAAAATTGAAACCAAAACTAAAAGTGTGAATAACTTTTTCATATACGCATTTTTCAAAGTATAACTAAACATACACAAAATATTAAAATCAAAAAAGCCCCAAATCGAAATTCAGGGCTTTTTGTAAACCTTTGAGGTGTCATCCTGCAGGAGGAACGACTAAAGGATCTCCTCGAAGGTTTTTTAATCAGAGTAATTATTCAAAGACCTTAGAGGAGACCACGAAGCCTTTTGCATTCGGGATACTACCTCAAAGTTCATCAAGCGTCTTTTTCCAAAAACGGATATCTATAATCCTTCGCTGATACGAAAGTCTCCTTGATCGTACGTGGCGACACCCAACGTAGCAAGTTGATCATCGATCCAGCTTTGTCATTGGTGCCCGAAGCTCTTGCTCCACCAAATGGCTGTTGACCAACTACGGCGCCTGTTGGCTTGTCATTGATGTAAAAGTTGCCCGCTGCATTTCTCAGCATTTGCGTAGCCAACTCCACCGCATAGCGGTCTTGAGAGAAAATCGCTCCAGTCAAGGCATAGGGCGAAGTCTGATCGACCAACTCCAGTGCTTCCTCAAAATGATTTTCGTGATACACATAGATCGTCAGCACCGGGCCAAAAATCTCCTCGCACATCGTCGTGTACATCGGATCTTTGGTTACAATCACCGTAGGCTCGATGAAATAGCCCACTGACTTGTCACAATTCCCCCCTGCAATGATCTCTACAATCGGGTTTGATTTAGCAGCATTGATATAGTTCTCAATTTTGTCAAATGACTTCTCATCGATTACCGCATTTATAAAATTGGTAAAGTCTTCGGTTACTCCCATTTTAATGGAAGCAAGGTCTTCAAGCATATATCCTTTTACCTCTTCCCAAATATTGGAAGGAATATAGGCGCGTGATGCTGCAGAGCATTTTTGACCTTGGAATTCAAACGCTCCTCGAATTAAACCTACTGCTACGGCTTTTGCATCAGCAGATTTATGTGCGATGACAAAGTCCTTACCCCCGGTCTCGCCGACGATTCTTGGGTAAGACTTATACTTGTGAATATTCGTACCGATCGTCTTCCAGATATGCTGAAATACGCCTGTGGAACCTGTAAAGTGAATTCCCGCAAAGTCAGGATGATTGAAGATCACGTCTCCGGCAGTTGGCCCATCGACATAGATCAGGTTGATCACGCCATCCGGCACACCTGCTTCTTTGAAAATCTCCATCAATACATTCGCAGAATAGATCTGCGTGTCAGCTGGCTTCCAGACGATGGTATTCCCCATCATGGCAGCTGATGTCGGAAGATTTCCGGCGATTGCGGTAAAGTTAAACGGCGTCAAAGCAAATACGAAACCTTCAAGCGGCCGTTGCTCCAGTCGATTCCAAACTCCATCTCCGGAAACGGGAGGCTGCTGTGCATAGATCTCCGTCATATATTTGACATTAAATCTGAGGAAGTCAATAAACTCACAGGCGGCATCAATCTCTGCCTGCAGGGCATTTTTGGATTGCCCAAGCATGGTGGATGCATTGAGTTTAGCGCGATAAGGCCCTGCAATTAAATCTGCAGCTTTCAGGAAAATGGCTGCTCTCTGCTCCCAAGCTAAGTTTTCCCAAGCGTACTTTGCACCTAAAGCGGCATTGATCGCCTGCTCTACGTGAGAAGCATCGCCCTCATGGAAATGACCCAACACATGCTGATGATCATGAGGCGGCGACATAGGTCTTGTCTTTCCTGTTCGCACTTCCTCACTTCCAATATACATGGGTACATCGATCTGTTTTGACCGAGCTTCTTTCAAAGCGGCTTGCAATTCTTTTCGCTCAGGACTACCCACAGCATATGATTTAACAGGCTCATTGATTGGAACCGGCACATTGAAAAATCCTTTTAACATACTATTTGGAGTTTATTTAGTTTCTGTTTAGTCCAAAGATAAGGAAATGAGATTAGTTGGCTAGTGATTTTGGAGACAAAACACATCAGAGTAATGCTTCCAGTTCCTTCAAATGAGCAATCGTGTAGGTAGGTTTAAGTTCTGTTAGTTTCCCATCTGGATTAAAAAAAACTTGATCAATTCCTGCATTTATTCCTCCCAAAATATCTGAGTTGGGATTATCCCCGATCATCAGACAATGCTCGTGTCTTGTTCCAAGCTTGTCCACGGCATGATGAAAAATACGAGCATCTGGCTTTTTGTGACCAGTCGTCTCTGAGGTCACCACCAAGTCAAAATAGGTAGCGAGGTTGGCCGAATTAATTTTTTTAGCCTGCGACTCATCAAATCCATTTGTGATTATGTGCAATTGATATTTATTCTGAAGGTAATTCAAGATCTCAAAGGTGTAAGGGAAGACATGCGACTTTGAAGAGGTGCGATGCATGAAATCTTCTTCAAATTCGGCAGGAATAGCAGCCGCCATTCCTCCTGCATGCATGAAAATTTTTGGGAATCTGGTTTTTCTCAGATCAATTTTATCGATTTTTCCCACATTGTAGTCATCCCAAAGTTGGTAATTAATGTGGTGAAATGAATCAGAGAAATTCTGGAAAGTAGGAATTCCCAATTCTAATAAATTGTAGTGAAAATAAAGTTCGGAAAGCGACTCGCTTACATTTCGTTCATAGTCCCAAAGGGTATGATCAAGGTCAAAGAAAATGTGTTGATAAGTTTTCAAGATTTTTATCGTCGATATTGATTGTTTTGAATTTTATTAATGGCAAGTTCTCGGTTGGATTTCAGGATCTCAAAAGTTTCCTGATCCCGGATTAGACTCGGATCTTTTTGGATAAACTTGAAAATCTGCTGAATAATTTCTGAATACTCTTCCAGAATATAATAAAATACCCATTGATCTACCCTTCTGCTTCCGAGGAGTCCTGCATTTTTCAACGAGATCAAATGGCGGCTGGTTTTAGTTTGCGTGAAATCTAAAATCAACTCAAAATCAGAAATTGACATTTCTTTATTGTTTATCAATAAGTGAAATATCCGAACTCTAGGCTCTTCAGAGAGTGCTTTGAAGATCCTCAAGCCATAGCTCAAACTGATATTTTTTAATCGCATTAGTAATTTTTAACGCAGTTTATGCAATGAAAGTAAAAATTCAGCTAAAATTAGGCTAATATCGCTTCGAAAACAGAACTATACCTTAGTAAATAAGTTAATTTATTTGTGAAAAGCTCAATTCCATACCCCTCGCTATTAATTTTTCTCCTAGGTTATATTTTTTTTATAAGCCAGGCAAGCGCTCAAGATCAACGAGAGAAAAAAGTAATCCAGCTTTCCGGAATTATCCTAAACTCAGATAGCACCGATGCCGTCCCTGGGGTAAATATCTACGTCCCCAAAAAAGGACGAGGAACCAGTTCAGGTCGCTTTGGCTACTTCTCCATGCCGGTGCTAGAAGGAGACAGTATTATTTTTTCATTCATAGGTCTGAAGAAGCAGACCTTTAAGATTCCAGAAATAGTAGCGAATGATCGGATCAGCTTGATTTTAACGATGGAAGTCGATGAAATTGCCTTAGCAGAAATTGAGGTTTTGCCATATCCTACTGAGGCAGAATTCAAACAGGCAGTTATCGCTATGAATGTGGTAGATCCAATGTCAATCAGCAGAGCAAATATGAGTCCAGAGATGCTCCTGCGTTGGGCTGAAAGTATGCCCGCTTCAAGTAATGAGAACTTTCGCTATTTCCAACAAGGACAGATACAGCAAAATCAGGATTTGTATGGTCCAAGACCACTACGATTACTTGATCCTTTCGCCTGGTCGCAATTTATCCGATCGATCAAGCGAGGAGATTTGAAGCGAAAGAATTAATTTCTCCTTCTATTTGGTGAGGCAAATTTTAATTGCTCTGCACGGCTCAGGAAAATTTCAGATTGAAATATTTAATCAATCTCCGGGAGCACCCAGTTCTCCAAGACACTAGGAATACTCATCATTTGCTCTATGGCAGCAATTGATCTCGGCGCTTCTACAGAAAGATTAATTGACCCATCTTTGGTAATCAAAATATCATCTTCGATTCGTACAGCTATTCCCCACCATTTTCGATCACAGCTGCTTCCTTCTGGAATGTAGATCCCGGGTTCTACTGTGAGTACTACTCCCTCTTTTAGACTTGCGCCACTAACACCCCGATCGTGTACATCTAATCCTAAGTGATGGCTGGTGCCATGTGGAAAATAGGAGTGACTTTCTCCAGCCTTGATGATTCCCAGTGAGGCAAGGCCATCATCGATGATTTTTCTACCCGCAGCATCAATCTCCCCAAAACTTGCTCCTGGCTTGCATAATGCTATCCCAGCTTCCTGAGCTTGATAGACTAATTCGTAAATCGCGCGCTCTTCCTCATCGAATTTCCCACTGATTGGGATGGTCCGAGTCACATCTGCGGTATATCCTTTCCACTCTGCCCCAAGATCCATGAGTAACAATCGATTATTTAAGTTTTGTTTATCATTTTCAATGTAATGAAGAATGCAACCATTATTCCCTCCACCTACGATAGACGGGTAGCCCAAATCTTCTGCACCATATCTTTTGTAAATAAACTCATGAACTCCCTGAATTTCTCGCTCAGACATACCTGGCTTGGCAGCCTTCATTACCTCAATCTGGCCAATCGCAGAAATCCTCACCGCCTTTTTCAGTAAGGTAATCTCCTCTGGAGTCTTCACTTCTCTCAATACATCCATCATCTCGGATAGCGAAACGATATCGATCTTCTGGACGGGAAGTTGAGATTTAACACTCATCCACTTTTCAGGAGAATCGGCTTTCATAAATTCAGCGATCATCTTGTCATTTTTCAACTCTGGGTATTGTCTGCTCAATCGATTAATAAGTTGGATAATCCGCTCCGAAGATTCAAGGTCTGAGTTTTTGATCATCGTATAGATCTGGGCACTTGCTTCTGTAAGTTGATCAGGATATCCAGCCGCTTTTTTGAAGTCAGCTGCCATCTCGATCAAAGGTTGATTAGCTGTGCTTTCCTCTAAAGCATTGGACAGGTTGAAAGTGAAAATTTGATCAAAATCAGAAGTATTTATTCCTGACTTTGAAGCAAATTCAGTGTTGACAAAGGCTACTTTAAAGCCCAACTCCTGCATCACCCCTTCTGATCCCAATCGCTTTCCATTCCACATTTCGGCACGAGGATCTCTATTTTGTACAAAAATCAACTCATCCACCAGTTCACCATTTACTTCACGTATTTCACTGAAGATTACCAGAACAGCATTCGGTTCCCTAAATCCTGTCAAATAAAAAAAGTCTGTGTCTGGGTGGTAGTTATAATCGACATCATTGCTACGATTTTTAACCGGATTATTGAAGAGAATTGACAATGATTTGGCAGGCATAAGTTTTCGGAGTTCATTTCTCCTCCCTTTATGCCAATCAGCATCCAGTCCATCTTCAAAAAAGGATTGTGAAAATGCACAAACTGAGATCAATAAAACACCAACTGTGAGTATGAATATTTTCATTTTTACTTAAAATTAAATAATTGTGAATGTCTTATCTTTTGTCCGTTTAACAAAGTATTAAAGCCAGATCAAGTCATATTCTTATATTTGATTATCAAAAAAAATAAAAAATGAAGAGAATTTTTGGAATCGCCTTGCTTCTTACCTTATGGATAGGGCAAGTCACCGCACAAACAAACTCAACCAAACCAAAGCTGATTGTAGGTATCGTCGTGGATCAGATGCGTCAAGATTACCTCTATAAATATGCTGATCGCTATGGCGAAGGTGGGTTTAAACGATTAGTAAATGATGGCTTTATGATGAAAAATGGTCACTATAACTACGTTCCGACCTACACTGGCCCGGGTCACGCGTCAGTCTATACTGGCACTACTCCTGCCACACATGGAATCATCAGCAATGGATGGTATTTGAGAAGTAGTGGCCAATTCATGTACTGCGCCGGAGATTCTACAGTGAGTAACGTAGGTGGAACTCCAGGAAATGGTCAAATCAGCCCTAGAAATTTATTGACTACAACTATCACAGACGAACTTCGATTTGCTACAAACAAACGATCTAAGGTGGTGGGAGTTGCTATCAAAGACCGTGGCGCTAGTTTGCCTGCTGGTCATTTAGGTGATGCGTATTGGTTTGACACCGAGAATGGAGAGTTTATGACCTCTACTTATTACCATGAGTCGCTGCCAAAATGGGTTCAAGATTTTAACGAAAGAAAATTAGTTGATGAGTATTTAACTCAAACTTGGGAGACCCTCTACCCAATCGAGACCTACGTCCAAAGTATTGCAGATGACAATTCCTACGAATCTACTTTTATTGGCAAAGACAGTCCTACTTTTCCTTATAACCTTGCCGAGCTAAAAGAAAAAAATGGAGGACCGGGATTAATTACCCCTACGCCATTTGGGAATACGCTCACACTTGATTTTGCCATTGCAGCTTTAGAAGGCGAGGATTTAGGAAAAGGAACTGATACAGACTTTTTGGCAGTAAGCTTTTCTTCCCCGGATTATATCGGCCACCGATTTGGTCCTTCTTCTGTAGAATTGGAGGATACTTACCTCAGGCTAGATCAGGAGTTGGAGAAACTATTAAATTATCTAGATAAAACTTATGGAAAAGATCAATACCTCATTTTTCTGACAGCAGATCATGGAGTAGCTGAAATAGCCACTTACATGGAGGCTGAAAAGGTTCCGGCAGGTAATCTGAATGTGGGCTATATCACGGCACAACTTAAAGGCTATATGTCTGCACGTTTCGGTGAGGGAGATTGGATTTTGAGTGTTTCCAATGAGCAAGTTTTTATAAATGAAAAACTGGTCCGAGATAAGGACATGAACCTAGCCGATATCGAAGATGAGCTGGCTAATTTCTTACTACGATTTAGAGGAATAAAAGAAGTCTACACTGCCACAGCGATGCGAAACACGGATTTCAGCTCTGGTAGGGCCTCACTCGTACAAAATGGCTACAACTTCAAATCTTCTGGCAACCTACTCTTGATTTTTGAGCCAGGTTGGTTGACCGGCGGAGCTAAAGGAACTTCACATGGTACAGGATTTACTTATGATACCCATGTACCCATTCTATTCTATGGTTGGAATGTAAAACCAGGCTTTAGCAGTCGCTATGCAACAATCACAGATATTGCGCCGACCTTGTCTATAATGCTTGGGATCAGACTCCCAAATGGAGCCACAGGCCAACCGATTCTTGAAATCACGAATTAATTACAGAGTTAACATTTATGCAAAAAGCCTGGAATTGAGATAATTCTTGGCTTTTTTTTCGCCAAGAAGGGAGATAATGCTGACAAGTCATTTCTTTTACCTAAAGATCATTTTACTACTATCAGTTTTTCTACTTTATTGTTTCTCATATCTGAATCTTCATATCCTTTAGCAATCTCTATTTTAGCAGAAATATTATAAGAACTATCTTTATGAGCAATAAAATGATAACTACCCGATTGTTTTGTATAAGTGATACTAGTTTGAGGCAATAATTCATTTGGTTTTCTATCCATACTAACTAACTGATTATTGATCAATAAAGTGAATTTATAAGCATTTTCAGGAACTCTATTTTTTGAGATATTCATCACCCTGATTTTTAAAATTACTGGGCTTTTATCTTTTAATTCTTCTATTGTCACAGCATCCATAGCTATCTTTAAATCAAAGGAATCACTGCTCACTTCAGTAAATTGATTTATGTTGGCTAGAGAAAAAAGAAATATCAATATATACCTCATAGTGTTGTTGATTTGATTTTGTATTGATATTTATGGTTTAGGTAGTTTTCATTTTTTTGGTAGAAATCATGCGATGACGACAAATATCCATCATCAGTTGAAACTGATCCAAAGGCTCCCAATTTACTATCTTCAACTACCTCTTTACCTACAAGGTTAAGATTTTTATCAAACAAAAAAATTGTGGTAGTTCTAAATTGGCCTTTATCAATCACTGATCCACTAAGCTCATATTGATGATGGAAAATTCTTGAAAATATTTGAGATTTTGAATGATATTTAAGATTCTCAAAATAAGGTGTCTCAATACGATAATTCCATGATTTACTACGATCCTTTTTTACGTCGTAAGCCATCGGGGGTATAAACTTTAACTCTTTATCGTCTGTATAAGCTTTTGAAGCCCCTATCAAGGTGCCTGTTTCGAGCTCATATTTATAAATTATAGGGTCGATTGGATAAGACGCATAAACAATACCATCTAGTACCGTAATCTGCACCACACTAATATCATCAGGATAAAAACCATTACCACGCTCACGCATCTTTCCAATTGGTTGGGCAAGCGTTCTTATGATTTCCGCTTTATTGAGGTCTAGTATAGCTATTGATGGTAAATCATTATCCCCAGTTAGTTCATGAAATCGCTGAGAGATGATAGGGCAAACTAGCTGATTCCTTTTAATATCAAAATAAAAGCTATCATACATCACGAACGCTGGAAACATAAAGTCTGTCTCACCAAATGGATTTTTATCTTTGAAAGAAATCTCCCACTCATCTATCTTGTCTCCGTTATAATCTATTAAATAAATATTTTTCGATTGAAAGGATAAGAAATAAATACTGTCTGGATTATGAATATAAAATGAAGAAATATCACTTTTAAAAAAATTTCGATCAATTTTTATTTTCTTTACAAATTGCTCATTCTCCAAATCAAAAACACTGATAGTATTTGGTTCTGCCCCAGGCGATAAACCAAAAAACAAGGAGTCTTCCCAAATTTGGTGTTTTGAATACGATGTATATACAAACTCGCCCAACGCTACATTCAGACTGTCCACCAATTTAATTTGATATGACAAATTATTGATAGCAGGAACGATCACTTTATCTTGA